>Ga0265298_10011933_pt1 | contig 10114 bp, 9 predicted proteins | sample AusTroGonzalo_MG_3_FD_193486 | JGI IMG/M metagenome (GOLD analysis project Ga0265298, IMG submission 193486) | Bovine rumen microbial communities from tropical cattle in Woodstock, Queensland, Australia - Gonzalo_01 | ecosystem: Host-associated > Mammals > Digestive system > Stomach > Rumen ... | reverse complement strand
TTTTTTAAATTTGGCGCGTTATGTCATGGTTAATATTGGCTTTTGCTTCGGCGGTTTTTCTTGGCTTTTACGACTTGGCTAAGAAGAAATCGGTTCAGGATAACGCTGTCCGTCCGGTACTTTTGCTTTGTAGCGTTTTTTACGCTTTGTTGATGTTGCCGGTGCTTTTGACCGGGCATTGCGAGCCGCTGACTTTGCATGACCACTTGTTTTTGATGGTCAAGTCGGTAATTGTCGGCGGGAGCTGGCTTTTCACGTATAGCGCGATTGCGCATATGCCTCTCAGCATTTCGACGACGATTCGTGCGCTCGCTCCTTTGTTTACAATCATGATTGCGGTCGGGTTCCTGGGCGAGCGTCCGCAGGTGATGCAGTGGATCGGTATTGCGGTTTGCGTTTGTTCGTACATCGGGCTTTCGTTGGCGGGCCGCAAGGAGATGGGGCATTTCTTTAGCAACGGCTGGGTCGTGGCGATGCTGCTTGGGACGATTTTGGCTGCGTGCAGCGGCATTTATGACAAGCTTATTTTGCAGCGCATGAATTTTGAGCCGTTGACGGTGCAGGTATGGTTCAGCATTTACATGTGCGTGGTGCAGTTCTTGACGACGATGTTCACGTGGTACCCGACGCGTAAAAAGACGACTCCGTTTCAGTTCCGTTGGTCGTTCTTGGCGGTGGCGGCGCTGTTGATTATTGCGGACCGTTGCTATTTCTTGGCGGTGAGCGATTCAAATGCGTTGATTTCTATCATTACGGTGCTGCGTCGTTCGAGTGTGTTCATCAGCTTCTTGGCGGGAATTCTTATATTCAAGGAACGCAAGAGCAAGACGAAGTTTTTTGCGATGCTGGGCGTGGTCATTGGCTTGTGCCTGATTTCGCTTGGACGTTGATTTTTCAAGGGCGCGGAGTGGCGTTATGCTAAAGATTGGAATTACGGGTTCAATTGGTGCGGGCAAATCCTTTGTCGGTAATTTGCTGCGTGCGCGTAATTTCCAGGTGCTTGATGCCGATTGCAAAGTGCATGAGCTTTATCGCGATTCGGCGGGGCTGCGCGCTGAAATGGCATCGTACTTTGGCGAGGAATGCTTGACGCCTGCGGGCGTGAATAGTGCGCTGATTGCGGACCGCGTTTTTGCGGATGCTAATGCACGAGTGAAGTTGGAGCAGATTGTCTACCCGTACTTAAACCGAGCTGTGGCGGAATTTTTTGCAGGGGATGTCTTGAGATCTTCAAACGGGAAAACCGCGCAGTTGACGGGTGCAGCGGACTCCTCAAACGGAAATGCCGCGGGCGCTTCTTGTGAAAATGTATCGGACAAGTGTCGATTCGTGGAGGCTGCGCTTTTTTCGCGTGCCCCAGAACTCGTGAAAATGCTTGACGAAATCTGGATTGTCGATGCTCCCGAAAGTACTCGCCTGGAACGCTTGGTGCATCGCGGTCTCAGCGAGAACGATGCGAAACGTCGCATTGAAAATCAGCGTGGCGCCTGCGCTCCAGAACTTTTTCCGGGCAAGCGAATTCGCACAATCATGAACGACGGCGACCGATTTCGTTTGGAACGACAGCTTGATGCGCTGTTGGATAATTTAGATTGACTATATTAAAATTATGCAGCCATATATCCACCAATTTGCCAATTTTTTGAGAGCCCACTTGAATTCCATTTCGGTGGGGTTGATTGCGACGCTATTGATGCTCTATGGTGCTTGCATCAATAACTATTTCAAACGCATCACTAAAAGCATCCCGTTCATTGGGCGATTTGCGTTGTTCGTTGTGCTGTGCAGCGTGGGTTATGCGTTTGCAAGTTCGCAGATGGTGCGCCTTTTGCGCATGGTGCTGCGCGAACTTTCGGATTTACCTTTGATTGGGGTGGTTGCGGGGTGTTTTGTGCTGCTCGCCTTCCTTGCCAAAAGCGGTAAGGATATTTGATCCTTAGTCAATAGTCAATGGTCTATAGTCATTAGCTTCAACCAATAATTATTAACTAATGACTGATGACTAATAACTAGTTGAAATTGTCGCGGTTTACTCCGTACAAGATAACGTCGTCAATCCACATTTCGCTATCATCTACAATCCAGATGGTGAATGTGGTAACGCGGGCCTTTACAAATTCCCAACCCATGTTGCCGTATTCTCCATCGCCTTCGACAAAGTCTTTGGGCGTAAAGCAGAAACGTTTCCAGCTAGAATCAAGATAGTCGACGTATTTCGTTTTTCCGGTTGGTTCCTCAAGGGCTTCTATGGCAAAACCGAGTTCTCCTGCACCCTTGGCGTAGAACGCAATGGAATCTATGCCTTCAAGGCTGGATGGAATGCGGTTCACGCGTGAGCCAATCATGGACCATTTCCCTTTTACTTTGGATGTGCTCTTCCAATGGAATACGTAGCTATTGCGTTCTTCGTTTTTCTCAATGCCGTCACTTGCGTTTTCTTTTGCGGGTGTTGTTGTAACATTTGAATCCTGGGGATTGAAGTACCATTCGCGATGGCCATCGCCATACTCTAAAGTCGATTCTAGTTTTTGCTTTTCAAAATCAATGAGCTTGATAGAGTGGATTGCCTTCACAAGCGAGTCGGGGAGACCTTCCCAAACGTTGCTGCTTGCGTCAAGTGCTGCGGTCTTGCCCCAATACATCACGAGGTTTTCTACGTTTGATGTCCCGTTGATTCGTACCTGGAATTCTGCGGCCTGCGGAGCGTCCGGTGTTGTGCTGTTCCAGAATGCGCGCTTGAATGCGAGCCGGTTTCCGTTTTGGTCGGTGAATCGGATGTCGTTTCCGTTTGTCATGGCTTCACTAAAGTTAAAGTTCTCTGCGCTTAGGCGTACGAATACGACTGTGGATTCGGCGATGGGCTTCATCCAATCCGAAATGGTGGAGTCAAGCGGGATTGTCCGTGAAAAAGCCCACTGTTCCAATTGCTCGGTTTCAAGGGTTGGTTGAACGAGTGTGTTGGCGTTGCTCTTTTCGCCGGCTGATACGGTGACGTTTGCGATTCCAATGGCGGATTTTTCATCGGAGAGGATGGCTTGAATCTGGTAGCTTGCGGGCGGGAGCGAATCTATCGTGAAATTGCCTTCTTTATTTGTTTTGATGATCCTGTCGGTGCCATAAATTTGAATCCAGGCGTAGTCTGAACCTTCGGGAAGTATAGCCTTGCCGGAGACGGATCCGAGCGTCTCCATCTGCATTTTTGTGGTTTTATTCTTTTTTAAATCACTCAAAGCGATGGATTTAAAGAGGCCTGCATTCCCGTCGATGATTTCAATGTAGCCTTTTTCAAATTTTACGGAATCCATCATGATGTTTCCGAGAGAATCTGCGATGATTTCCAAGGTTTCGTCTTTTGTCGCATTTGAAAATGTGCTTGAATCGGATGGCGAAATCCTTTGCACATGCCAGAGCGGGCGAATTTTTGCAACGGCGTATGCGGCTGGCTTGGTGTCTACGTTTACGATGTTGATGATGCAGGCGTTTTCTGTTTCAACGGTGCTGGCGCCTGCAATTTCCTTATCCGAGGAGCAGGCTAAAATAAAAATACAGATTATAAGTGCGAGTTTCTTTTTCATGAATTCCTCGCTTTGTCTTGGTTTGTTGTTTTGTCTGAAATGTCGGCGACGGGGTAAAGCGAAAAAATGAACTGCATGACTTTCTTTGGCTCTGCAACCTCGGCGACGCGTTTTTGCACCTGCCTGCGAAATTCACAAGTCATCTCGACGAGATCTTCGAGGCATTCGTCATCGACGCATGCGAGGACAGATGAAATATTGCGTTCGTCGGGTGGAATACTGACGAGCGCGTTTTGCGCGAGCGTGAGCAGCTGATTCTGGTAACTGCGAATGGCTGTCACTTTTGTTGCGCCAGCCGATGTGAAATTGACTGTTGAAACGGCGTAACGCTCGGAGGCAAGCGGCGTAATCATTTTGAGTTCTTTCAAAACTTGGATGGCTTCTTTAACCTGGTCTTCTGAAATGGCGGGGGTAATCTGTTTTGCTAGCGTTCGGACGTCGGCTTTGCCTCCGTTGATTTCGATAATGGCTCGCACGACGGGAATCCACCAACGGCTGAGAAACAATATTTCGTTGGAGTTTAGTTTACGGAGGCTTACGTCTTGCAAGGCAAGAGCCATCTTGTAAAGCTTGTCTTTTTTGCTCTTGGATTTCGTTCGCGATGCGGCCACTAAAATCTCAAATAGCTCTCCATCACGACCTTTGAGTCCAAGTAGTTTTTTGGAAAGGGGGATGCTTTGCGCCGGGAGGTGCGATTCCTTGTTGAGAACGCGGAAAACCTGGCTCGTTTCTAGCCCGAGTTTTTGCCCCATCATCTTATAGGAAAATAGCGGAAATTCCAATTTCTTCTGCACGAAGAAATTTTTCAGTAAGTCTCTGTAATCGCCAATTTCATCGATATTTAACATAGGAGCCTCTATATTGAAATAGATTTTTTACATTAGGCTGGAATTATGTTTTTTTTAAGTTTTATTGACGAATTGACAATATGATTGTTGTCACGTTGTCATTGCTTGAAAATGATGTTTTTCTTACATCTGCTCGGTTTGTATCTTAAAAATCTAATTTAAGGTCAAAACAGAGAGGTAGCTAATGCAGAAAGAAGACATCGTTGTTTTACGGCATGTTGTGATTTTTTCACTCATTGCTATAGTCCTTGGCTTTTTTTATGGCTAATCTTTAATAAATATTTGGTGTATAGGCGTAAAGCTGGTACGGTTAAAAGCTGTACCGGCTTTTTTTGTCTATAAAAGTTGTATATTGGTGTATGCCTGAAAAAGATCAAAGAGGGATTGTATAAAATGCCAGCAGAAATTAAGATTCTTGAACGTGCTGAAATGTATTTGCGAAAGCTTTCGGAAGGAGTGAATCCTTTGACGGAAGAGTCTTTGCCGGAAGCCGATGTTTGCCGACAGGAACGAATTAGCAAGTGCCTTGTCTATGTGGCCGATTATTTGAAGCAGAAAGTGATGCCAGTGATCGATCGCCGTGAAAAACAGGCCGCTCCGAAACCGCAGAAGGTTTTGAAGCCTCGCCAAGTCCGCGAACTGCCATCCAAGGAACTTGTTCTTACTCCTGAAATGTTGTCTAAATTTGAAGTCACGGAAGAGCCTGTTTCTGTTTCCGGCGTTGTGCGTCGTTTGAATTTCTTGATTCCGCACGAGAGTGGAATGATGCCCCTGGTTTATGCCGATGTGGCCGAAGTGCTTTCAAGAGAGGGTATTCTTTTGAAGCAGGAAAACGATAAGGGCAAGGATTTGAACTTGCCGACTCCGCATGGCGAAGAGCTTGGCTTTGCAAAGGTAGAGGCGGATATCCGTGGACATCATTCCGTCTATACAAAGTGCAATGTCGATGCTCAGAAATTTATTTTAGATAACATTGACAAGTGCATTGCCCAGGCTAATGAACGTCTGGCGAAGCGCAAGGCTTTTGCCGAATCAGGTGCGACAGGCCGTAGTGGTAAGGAAAAATTTCATGTGACCGAGGACCAGCTCAAAAATTATCCGACGGATGAATCTCCGGTGCCGGTGAGCGAAATTGCAAGGCGCTTGAATGATTTGTTGCCGCAAGAATCAAATGTTGAAAAGATTTACTTCAAGACGATTCGCGACTGGTTTGTATCGCAGAATTTCCTTGAGGAAAAGAAAAACGCTCTTGGAAAGATCTTCTTTGTGCCGACCGAAACGGGTTCTCAGAACGGCATTGTGACGGAATCGCGCGTGGGCAAGAATGGTGAAAACTATGATGCCGTCTTGTACAATGGTGCCGCACAAAAGCTCGTGCTCCAACATGTGAACGAACTTGCGTAAGCTTTTACGGCTGTTATGAAAATCGCCGCCCTTGTTTTCACAAGGACGGCGATTTGCTTTTGCAGTCATCCCGGCTTTAGTGCTCTTTGACGACTTGCAGCAATGCTGCTTAGTAGTCATGATCCGCGAATGGGGACTGGATCGGTTTACACATCTCGAGATGCGGATACTTATCTCAATCTTCTCAGGCCTCTTGGCATCGGGACTTCCTTGCCGCTTTCTCCGAGCAAGTAGATGTTGTCTAGGTTGATGAACCCTTTGCCGCTGTAGCGGGCGCGGAATGCGAAGTTCTTGATCTTGGTCGGGTCAAGCTGAGGGATCGTCTTGCCCCAGCCTTCTTGTTTCATGTTTTCCCAGATGAGCGTGTCGCGGACCCAGTTGCCGCGAGTGTTCTTGAGGCGGATCATGAATTCGTCGTAGTCTTCGACCTGGCTTGACATGATTTGCAATTCAATGTAGCCTTGTGGGTTGTTGTGCATTGTTGCGTAGTCAAATACGATACCGACGGAATTTTTGACTTCTTCAGGAACGTTGTAGTATGCGCCGGAGTAGTTCGGCCAGCCAAGATTAGGCGGTTGCTCAACGATGAAGTCGTGGCGGATGTAGCCTCCAAGGGGCGGATTGCCATTGAAAATTTTGGCGTCCATCGAGGTTGCGTTGTCTCCATTTACGACGGGGAACCACGATACGTTGTCCAAGCCATTGTCGTAGTTTTCCATAACACTTGTTGTGCGGTATGCGCCACGAACTCGGAAAGGAATATTGAACGATGTCTGTTTCTTGTTCTTGCCCGTGATGGAAACTTTGATTTCTTTGTTGCCTATTGAAACTTTTTCGGTAAGTGGAATCTTGGCATGGAAGCTTTCGATGGAAGAATTCCATTTGCCGTCATCAGGTGTTGCGTGGATGGTGAGTGGACCATTCTTGTCCCATTTCATAATTTTAATATCGGCACTTGCAAGTTCGCCGCCTTCTTGCACTGCGGTCACGAAGAGGTCAAGCGTGTCGCCTACGACAAGGACTTTCTTTTCTAGAGCTGCGGCGAGGACTTCGGGGGCGCTTGCGGATTGCTGAGCCGGATTCATGCGGACGACGACTGTTCCAAATGGCGGTATTTCAATGTCTCGGTTTTTGCCTTCGATGCGGCGACCGCTAGGCCCCATTTTCGGGTACGGATATGCATCGCGTTGGTCGCCAATCCACTTGAACTGTTCTGCTCCAAATACGTCAACTTCAATGCGTGCGTTGCTTATTTTTTTCCTTTCGCTCTTGCGGTCTACTTGTACGATTTGCTTTGAGTCCGTGAGGTTCACAAGAAGCACGTTGCAGCTTGCTCCCTTGCAAATGGCGTATGGCACGATGGATTTTGTTGTGCTTTTGACGGGGACGACTGCGTAACCGCTTTCAAGGAATCGTTTGAATGTCATGTAGACGCCGTAATACTCGGCTGTTGGCTCAAGACTTGCCCAACGGTTCCAAGATCCTTCCTTGACGAGTGCTGTCATGCTGATGACGCCCCACGTATGGTCCGGACCTTCAAAGACGTTGCCGAATGCATCCCACGGGAGAGCCTGGAAACGGTCGCCAAAGCGAACGGCATATTGTGCAAAAATGTTCGCCATGCCTGCTGCCTGCGGGTAGTCCATCCAGATTTGGCTCCCTTGCACGGATGTGCTGAATTCCGAAAGGAATACGCGGCGCTTGCCTTCAAGGTACTTGTTCATCCAGGCGTTTAGCGTGTCGGCATTGTGAGCGACATCAAGGCTTGCTTTGAGCATATCTTGGGCGTTCAGATTTTCGGGAGCCCAGTATGGGTATGTGTGCAAATCGACGACATCGAGATAGCGCTTGCCATCGGCCTTTTCTGCTTCACCGACGATGCGCAAAAATTCGGCCATCCAGTATTTTCCATCCATGAGGCCTGCACCCTTTTGCTGCATCTTGTGCGTGCTGAGGAGAGGGCCGTGCAAGATGATGCTCGGGTCGACAGCCTTCATTGCGCGCGCGTATTCGATAAAGCGTGCGGCATATTGCCTTGCCGAGAGCGGACCGGATTCTTCCCATTCGCCATCAAGTTCGTTGCCGATTTGCCATTGCTTGATGTTGTACTTTTTGACTTTGTTGGCGTAGCGCACCCAGGCCGCTGCTTCTTTAGATGTTCCTGTGCCTGCGTTGACGCAAATGACGGCTTGAGCCTTTTGACCGTTTACAAGTTTTGGGAGTCCATTGATGTATTTCATGAACTCTTCAAAGTGCCACTTGATGTTTGTCCAATCGGTGCGCGGCATGTCGCCATTGCGCGTGGACATCGCGAAGAATTTGTAATTGTTCCCGGCGAGCAAATCGTCAGAACCGCTGTAAAGTTTCATTTCGCGAATCTGGACGCCTTTGGAGGGCAGGTCGGTCGTCTTAAATCGGAGTGCCACATAGCGTGCGCGGGTTGTCGCAAACTTGTACTTTGTTTCGCCACTTGTGACCTTGACTGTGCCCCATCTTTTTAATTTGTTTTCAAGATTCTGGTGCACGCCCGGGTATTCTGCGTAATCTTCCGTCCAGTATGAAAGTTCAAAAGATTTTGGACGAAGATTGCCCCATTCGATGATGATGGAATCAAGGTCTTTCTTTTCTGGGAACTCGATGACGACCCAAGGTGGGTCTTTTGGATCTAGAATTTCGCCCCACCACATGGTGTTCTTGTCGCCATCGGCAAGGTGGCTGCGACGGATGAAACCGTAGTTGTCTTTTGTCGTGCCACGGTAAATCGTTTCGCCGAGGAATCCCGGAGCCCAGTTTGTGTCGCTTGGCGTCCAGAGGCCAGTACTATCGTATTTGCCGGCTCCGTTCCAATGATAGTCGTTGCTCAAGCTCCCGTTCGGGAAACGGAATATCGTGTAGCCGCCATCGACGAGGGCGGGCGTCATGTCGTAATAGCGCGTGGGCGGATTCCAGATGGCAAGATCCGCTCCCATCATGTTTTGCTTGTTGATGACGATGCCTGGATGCGCGTCGTCAACCTCGATGGTGTTCTGTGCTGCGAGTGTGGCGGTCGCTGAAAAAGCGAATGCCGTGCTGCACAAAATTTGTTTGAAATTCATTAGACCTCCTCGGAAATGGGGTAGGGTTCGCTGTGAAAAGATTACTGGATTTCTAGCTTGCTAAAAGATTCGTAATGATCTGCGGTGTAGTAAATGATGCAGTCGCTTTGATAGACGAGACGCTTGGTGCCGCGATTTTTTGCCGTGTAATCGACATCGGCTTCGTGGTAAGTTCCTTTGGGCAAAAGACCTTCGTTGTTCCCAAATTTGTCGCCGCCAATCATCACGCCGATGGTTGTCCACGGGTTGAAATTCCACTTGTTGAATGCGTTGCCCGTTTTAGATTCGTAAAGAGATTTGCCTTCGTTTTGTGTGACGTAGTTTGTTGGCAACTTGTCAAATTTGCACAGGTATGCAGCCACAGAATCGCGCGACGTGTATTTGCCTGATTCATTAACCGCTTCATAAATTGTCTTGCTTTTTTCGCTGGAAGAGCTTAATTCATTGCTGCTGGACGAATTGTTTGCGATGCTGCTGGAGGACGCCTTTTTGTTGCTAGATGAACTTTTAGCGATAGAGCTGGAAGAAGATCCCTTAACGCTAGAAGAACTTTTAACAGTGATGCTGGACGAATTTTTTGCGATGCTGCTGGAAGACGCCTTTTTGTTGCTAGATGAACTTTTGGCGATAGAGCTGGAAGAAGATTCCTTAACGCTAGAAGAACTTTTAACAGTGCTGCTAGATGAAACTTTTGAAAAGCTGGATGGTAAGTGTGGTGCGCAAATAATATTCCCGCAATCGTCGCGTGAATATTCATAACACATTATATTGTAGTCGGAATCTTCGTTACAGTTGTCTTCTGGAGGAGAGACTGTGCATGCGCTCGTAAATAAGCAAGCTGCTGTTGCTAGAAAAAGAACTTTAATAGATTTCATGTTTTTAAATGTAATAAAAGCGATAAAGGCGGTTGGCGGTAAGCCATAACTACGGCCTGATTCTAATATTTGTTCTTCTTGTGAAAATTTTTCGGTTGATGAAAAACAATGTGTATGCCGCCACAAATGAAATAAGCATGATAAGAATGTTCGAAGAATCTTTGTCTAGATAGTCTATAAAGACAAAGAAAAGCTTATAAATGTATACATGGCATAGATATAGTTCTAATGACAATAGCCCCATGACGGTAAATATTTTATCAAGAACTTTCCATTTTTCAAAAAAGATTGCAAGGATCATGCATAGGGTGGGGGTG
>Ga0265298_10011930_pt1 | contig 10115 bp, 8 predicted proteins | sample AusTroGonzalo_MG_3_FD_193486 | JGI IMG/M metagenome (GOLD analysis project Ga0265298, IMG submission 193486) | Bovine rumen microbial communities from tropical cattle in Woodstock, Queensland, Australia - Gonzalo_01 | ecosystem: Host-associated > Mammals > Digestive system > Stomach > Rumen ... | reverse complement strand
AGGACCGGGAGAAGATTTTTGACCGGTTCTGGCGCGCAGACCCGGCCCATAACCGGGATACCGGCGGCCACGGGCTTGGCCTGGCCATCGCCCGGTCCATTGTGGAGGCGCATAAAGGAAAAATCCTCGTGGAAAGCAGTGAAAAGGAAGGCACCACTTTTACCGTTTTGCTGAACGCCTGAAAAATTGGCGTTCTTTTTTTTTTCAAGGTTCATTTAAGCTTTTCGCAGATAATGGAACCTGCCGGGAGGAAAGAACCCCGGCAGAACAGAGAAAGGCAGTGAACGGATATGAAAAAAATCCTTTGTATTTTCCTGATGATCACCATGCTCTTCACCGCGGCCGCTTTCGCGGATGAAGAAACAGCGACCCCGCCGGATATGCCCTCCGGCGATATGACTCCGCCCGACTGGAACGGAGAAGGCCAGCCCCCCGAACCGCCGGAAGGTGGCATGACCCCTCCCGGTGACGGAAACGGCCAGCCCCCTGAAAAACCGGACGGCGAGCCCGGCGCAGGCGGCGGTTTCGGCGGCGGCACCCCTCCCGGAGGCGGCACTTCCTCCTTCGAATATGCCGCGGCAACGGAAATCACTGAAGCATCCGCCCAGGAGAACCAGAGCTATACTTCTTCCGCAGCGGACGAAAGCGCCCTGATGATCAACACCGCTGACCAGGTGATCGTGAACGGCGCCCAGGTCACCAAGACCGGTGATTCCAACGGCGGTGACAACTGCAACTTCTACGGCCTGAACGCGGCGGTGCTGGTCATGGGCGGCTCCACAACCACGATCACCGGGGCTGTGATTGAGTCCTCCGCCAACGGCGCCAACGGCGTCTTCTCCTACGGCGGCAACGGCGGCCGGAACGGCGCCGCGGGTGACGGCACCACCGTCATCATTTCCGACAGCACCATCACCACCACCGGCGACGGCTCCGGCGGCATCATGACCACCGGCGGCGGCGTCACCTACGCCACCAACCTGGATGTGACCACCTCCGGCCGCTCTTCCGCGGCCATCCGGACCGACCGGGGCGGCGGCACCGTTGTTGTGGACGGCGGCACCTATACCACTAACGGCCTGGGCTCCCCCGCCATCTATTCCACCGCGGACATCACCGTGAAAAACGCCACCCTGACCTCAACCCTGTCCGAAGGCGTCTGCATTGAGGGCATGAACTCCATCACCCTGGAAGACTGCGACCTGTCCGCCAATAACACGGAATGCAACGGGCACGCCACCTTCCATGATACGATCATGATCTACCAGTCCATGTCCGGCGACGCGGACAGCGGCACTTCCTCCTTCACCATGACCGGCGGCAGCCTCACCAGCCTCAGCGGCCACATGTTCCATGTGACCAACACCCACGCGGTGATCACCCTGTCCGGTGTCAACCTGGTGAACGAAGGCAGCGACGTCCTCCTCTCCGTCTGCAACGACGGCTGGAGCGGTGCCTCCAACATCGCGGAATTCGTCGCCGACGGCCAGCTGCTGAAAGGCACCCTGCTGGTCGGGGATAATTCCACCCTGACCCTGACGCTGAAAAACGGTTCCTCCTTCGAGGGCTGCGTCAGCGGGCAGATTGAAAACGCCAAGGGCGAAACGGTTTCCACGGAAACCGGCACCGTGAACGTCATCCTGGACAGTTCCAGCACCTGGACCCTGACCGCGGATACATACGTGACCTCCTTTGAGGGAGACGCGGCGAACGTGACCGCCAACGGCTATACGCTGTATGTGAACGGAACCGCCCTGGAAGGAACCAAGTAATCAATTCCCGCACAAAGGGGACTGCCGCCCGGCAGTCCCCTCTTTACGCTGTCTGTTATTGATTCGGAATCATATCCCGGATCGTCCGCAGGGAAACATTGTTTTTCCGGGCCAGCACCGCCAGGTCTTCATATTCCGGCTTGGCCTTCTCCGTACCCATACCCGCGGCGCGCTTGACCCGTACGGGACCGCAGGGTGTTTCCACTGTACCGATCTCCCGGGGAAGCACATACCGGCTCATGTCCTGGCGGCGGATACCGAGGGTTGTTGTGTGCTTCATGATCTCTTCCGCCATCCGGTCCGCCTCCCCTGTCCGGCAGATCACCGACAGCAGGATCCCGGGCCGGCTCTTTTTCATGCCGATGGGCTGAGTATACACATCAAGGGCGCCTGCTTCGAACAGGCGTTCCATCGCGAAACCGATGTCCTCCCCCGTCATATCATCCAGGTTGCATTCCAGCTTCGTGACCGTTTCCTTCTCCCCTTCGCTCTCCCCCAGGAAAGCCCGCACGCAGTTTGCCTGCTCAAAGTCCTTCTTTCCCATGCCGTAACCGATGGCTTCCACCGCCATCACCGGGCGGTCACCGAAGCGGGACGCGAAATGCTTCAGCAGCGCGGCGCCGGTCGGGGTGCAGAGTTCGCCCTTCACCTGCCCGCCGTAGGAGGGGACCCCCTGCAGGATCAGCGCAGTCGCGGGTGCCGGCACCGGCAGGATGCCGTGGGCGCAGCGAACCTGGCCGCTGCCCGTATGCACGGGAGAAACGATCACCTGTTCCGGAGCCAGCAGATCCATCAGCAGGCATACGCCCACCACGTCCGCCACCGCGTCCATCGTGCCCACCTCATGGAAATGGATCTCCGTAACCGGCCGGCCGTGTACCCTGCTCTCCGCCTCCGCGATCAGGGCGTAAACCGCCTTCGCGTCCGCTTTTACCCGTTCCGGAATATCCAGGCCGTCAATCAGCCCGTTGATATCCTTCACCGATGCGTGATGGTGATGCCCGTGGTCATGGTCATGATGGTGTTCGTGATCGTGCCCATGTTCATGGTGATGTTCGTGCTCATGCTCGTGATCGTGGTCATGGTGATGCCCGTGATCGTGGGCATGCTCATGCTCATGGTCATGGTGATGATCCACGGACTCCTCTTCCTCCCCGTCCACAGTCACCTTCATATGTGTGCCGGTGATCCCGCACTTGACGGCCGGCTCCGCCTCAATCCGCACTCCCGGCAGGCCCAGGGTGTTCATTTTATCGATAAAAGCCTGCCGGTCCTCCGTCAGCTCCAGCAGCGCCGCGGTCAGCATATCCCCGGCGGCACCCATATTGCATTCCAGGTACAGTGTTTTCATGAAATTCTTCCCCCCTTCACTTGTTCAGGGACAGCCCGGCTTTTTCCAGCAGCATCACCAGCACCGGGATCAGGACAATATGCAGGATGATTCCCGGAATTGCGGTAGTGACCGCCCCGCTGATAAACAGTGCCCAGGTAAAGGTATTCCCGCTCAGGCCTGCCAGGATCAGCCGCACGATTCCCCACACCACGCGGCCCGCGATCATTGAAACAACCAGCGTGAGATAGATATTCACCTTTGTCTTTGCCAGCCGGCGGTAAAGCAGCCCGGACAGGCATCCGTATGTCGCCAGTTCAAAGGACATCGCCACCGCGCCGGGGAACATAGCCGGCATGCCGAACACCACCGAGCGCAGCAGCGGCGCGACAAAACCCACCGCCAGCCCCCAGGGCCAGCCGCAGAGGAAGCCGCACAGCAGCACCGGGATATGCATCGGGCAAAGGCTCTTGCCGATCTCCGGAATCTGTCCCGTGAGAAAGGGCAGCACCATCGCCAGGGCCAGGAACAGGCCTGCGTAAGTCAGTTTTCGGACATTCACGGTTTTCAATATGGTTTCTCCTTCCATACGGCTTTTTCTCCCTGTATTGTATGCCTTGAAGCTGACTCTAAGTCAATCCCCGATCCATATTCACCCCCGGCCCCGGCTGTGTACTTTTTCCGCATACAGATAATACAATGATCCCCGCTTTCCCACGAAAAAACCACGGTCCGAAAACCGTGGCTTTTTTCAATGGATACCGCCTTACCGCTTCAGGCCCAGGATGGAGGAAGCGATCCAGCCGGTACGGGTCACGCCGCCCTTGTCGGTATAGGTCACTTCCACGAAGTTCCGTCCGGCCACCGGATCATACACCAGTTCGTCGGAAATCGTGTCCACCACCGTACCGTTCGGCAGGGAAGCGATCTGCCGGTCACCCTTGGAAGGGCCGCTGCGGACCGCCGCATTCAGGCCGGCCTTGCCGGTATTGACCTTGCGGTATACACCGCCGCTGACCTGATCCATTTCGTCCAGGGAAAGTTCTCTCTTCTCTTTATCCATACGTGTTTCCTCCTTGCCATAAAGGCATCATTTTTATCCTTTACATCAGTTGATACGCAGCAAACCTGCAGCCTGGCAGTTATCTTTCCGAATATTTTTTACAGTGAGGCGTACATGGACGCCATCAGTTTCGGGATAAAGCGGTAATGGTCGCCGGGCAGGTTGGTGGTCAGGTAAACGCAGGTCAGGTTTTCCTTCGGGTCCACACAGAACCAGTTTCCGAAAGCGCCGTCCCAGCCCCATTCCCCGACAGAGCCGTTGATCTCCGCGACTTCGGGGTTATTCATCACCCGTACGCCCAGGCCGTAGCCGTAACCGCGCTGGGTATCCCAGCTGTGGGTCGCCTGCTGCTGCGGCGTCAGGTGGTCCATGGCGATCAGGTCCACGGTCTTCCGGCCCAGGATCCGTACCCCGTCCAGCGTGCCGCCGTGCAGCAGCGCCTGGGCAAAGCGGGAATAATCCTTCACCGTGGAGAACATGCCGCCTCCGCCGCTTTCAAAGGGCGGCCGCTGCGCCGGGAAATCCCGGTCCTCCCGTTTCAGGCCTTCCCGCACATGATACAGCGTGGCGATCCGGTCCTGTTTTTCCGCCGGGATAAAAAATCCCGTGTCCTTCATGCCCAGCGGATCCAGGATGTTTTCCTTCACATAGTCGCCGAGCCGCTTCCCGCTCAGCACCTCAATCACGCCGCCCAGGATATCGATGGAGAAACCGTACATCCATTTTTCCCCGGGCTCAAACGCCAGCGGTAGTTCGCCCACCAGGTTGCAGTAATCCACCGTACCGGGTACCGGTTTACCCGATGCCATGTATTCCTTTTCCTTCTCCAGGCGGATCCGCGCCGCCGCGGTATCCTCCCCGGGATAGGGCACGCCGCTGGTCATTGTGAAGAGCTGGCGCATGGTCACCTCGCCCTTTGCCGGAACGATCTCATAGCTGCCGTCCGGGTTTTCCACGGCGATTTTCGGGTTTTTGAAACCCGGCAGGTATTCGCTCACCGGATCCCACAGCTTGAACAGGCCCTGCTCATACAGCTGCATGATCGCGGCCACCGTGATCACCTTGGACATGGACGCGATCGCAAAAATCGTATCGTCCGCCATCTTTTTTCCGGCCTCAATATCCGCATAGCCGAAGTTTCCCTCAAAAAGCACTTCGTCATTGCGCATGATCCGCGCGGAGCAGCCCGCGATCTGGCCGTCAGCCACAAACCGGCTGAGCGTATTCTTTACCAGGTGCATCATGACAGATTCATCCCCTTCAGTATCGTATGCTTCTCTTTTCTCTGTCTTTAGCATACCATACCAAAGGGGATGCGGGCAACAGGTTTCTCTTATAAACTGTTTACGCTGCCGGTCAGCTGCCGGCGGCCGCGATCTGGATATCGTTCATCCGGGCGTAGCTGCCGCCCAGCGCCGCCAGCTCCTCATGGGTGCCCCGCTCCGCGATCCGTCCCTCCTCGATCACGAGGATCTGGTCCGCATTGCGGATGGTGGACAGCCGGTGGGCGATGGCGATGATCGTCCGCTTGCCGGCGATGCCCGCCACAGCCTTCTGGATCTGCCGCTCCGTCTCCACGTCCACGGAGGCGGTGGCCTCATCCAGGATAATGATCGGGGACCGGCGCAGGATGGCCCGGGCGATGGCCACCCGCTGCTTCTGCCCGCCGGAAAGGCGGAGCCCCCGCTCGCCCACCTGGGTTTCATAACCCTCGGGCATGGCCTGGATATCGTCGTGGATGTTGGCGGCCTTGGCCGCCTCGATAATCTCCTCCATGGTGGCCTCGGGCATCGCGTAGCCGATATTCTCGGCGATGGAGCCGTTGAAGAGGAACGTGTCCTGCAGCACCGGCGAAATATGCCTCCGCAGGCTTTCCATGGTCACGTCCTGAATATCGTTCCCGTCAATCAGGATCCGGCCTTCCGTGGGCTCATAAAAGCGGGAAATCAGCTGGGCCAGTGTCGTTTTGCCCACGCCTGTTGGACCTACCAGGGCCAGCATCTGCCCCGGCTCGCACCGGAAGGAAACATCCTGCAGCACGGGAATGCCCTCCCCGTAAGAGAAGCTCACATGGTCAAAGACGATTTCCCCCTGCACGTCCTTCAGCGTTTTCGCACCGGGTTTGTCCTCAATCTCCTGCGGCGCGTCCAGCACAGCCAGCACGCGCTCCGCGCCGGCCATGGACTGCTGCATGTTTTCCAGCAGGTTTGCCAGGCCGGTCACCGGGCCGTAGAACAGGCTCAGGTACAGCAGGAACGCGACGATATCCGCCACGCTCAGCCCTTCCCGCCAGGCCAGCAGGCCGCCGAAGGCCACCACCAGGATCGTGCCCAGGGAGGAGATAAACTCCACCGAGGGATGGAAAACCGCGCTGATTTTCAGCGCCTGCAGCATGGCCCGGATATGCTCGAAATTCCGCTCGTTCACCCGGCCGGTCTCATATTCCTCCCGCCCGAAGGACTGGATCTCATGAATGCCGGACAGGTTGTCCTGCAGCTTGCCGTTGAGCTCGCCCATCTTCTTCTGGGACACGCGGAAATAGGGCCTCACCTTTTTGGAGAAGATGATGCCGGAAAGGAAGATCAGGGGAATCGGCGCGCAGGTGATCAGCGCCAGTTTCCAGTTGATCGTCAGGAGCACGATAAGCACGCCGGTAAAGGTCACCAGGTTGGTGATCGATTCCGGAATCATATGGGCGTAGAGCAGCTCAAAGTCCCGGGTATCGTTCACAATCCGGCTCATCAGGTCACCGGTCTGTTTGTCGTGGAAATAGCCCAGGTGCATGCGCTCCAGCTTGTCATAGGTCTTGGTCCGCAGGTCACCCACCAGGTACCAGGCCGCCTTGTGGGCCAGGTAGTTGCTGAGAAAGCGGAACAGGATGCGCAGCAGGTAGAGGCCCACCAGCAGCGCCGTCAGCCAGCCGATGGTGCGCATGCCCGCCGCGTCCACGCCCTTTTCCACAATGCCCGTCATATTGGACAGGACCTTGGGCGCCGCCAGGTTCACCGCCGTGAGGGCCAGCGTGGACAGGATCGCGACGGTGTAGAGCGTCCTGTACCGGATGGCCTCCCGGCTGAGCCGCCACAGAGTTTTAATCATACCTTACCTCAGGCCAGGGTAATCGTTCCGTTCAGGTCGCTGTCCAGGGTGAAGGACGCCTTACCGCTGTCGGTTTTCACTTCATAGCCGCCCTTGAAGCCGTCAAAGGCAATGCGGCCTTCCGCGTCGGCGGTCAGGGTCTCGTGGGTCTCCCAGGTGCCGTGGATCAGGCCTTCCAGCGCGTAGTAGGAGGGCTTTTCCGTGTTGTCCTGGTGCACGAATCCGGAGGGCGCCTTCAGCCAGCAGCCGTCGTTGAAGTCCCAGGTGGTAATGGCTTCCACCAGCGGATGCTCAAACAGCACCGTGTACATCTGTGAGATTTCCCGGGCCTGGCGCTCCTCGCCTTCCGGCGTGCTGGGCCAGCTGTCCACCTGCCAGTCGTTCAGGTCCTCAATATAGCCCGGCATGATCTCGCCGGAAATCAGTGTGTTCTCGGTAAAATGGATCGGCAGGCCGAACCGGGAGAACCGCGCCAGCACGTCGTTCAGCTTGTCCAGGCCCCAGAAGCCCTGGTGCTGGTGGCTCTGGATGCCGATTACGTCAATCGGCACGCCCGCTTCCAGCAGGTCCTCCAGCAGGCGTTCATAGGCCGGGCTGGTATTGAAATCGTTGATCAGGAAAATGCCGTCCGGATTGCTCTCCTTCGCGGCCTCAAATACTTTCTTCACCAGCGGCACCTGGCCCAGCTCCTGGCAGATGCGGGTGATCGCGTTGTCATACTTGTCAAAGACCGGCATGATCACGACCTCGTTGATGGCATCCCACATGTCGATGACGCCCCTGAAGGCCGTCACGTCCCGGTGGATGCGCTCCAGCTGGCGCCGCAGGATCTCCGCGTTGTCAAAGGCCATCAGCCAGTTCGCGCAGGCGGTATGCCAGCAAAGGGGATGGCCCTTCACGGTCACGTTTTTCGACTTCAGCCATTTGGCCGCGGCCATGGTCTCCGTATAGGCGGTCTGGCCTTCCACGGGCTCATACCGGCCCCAGTAGAAGGGCAGCGTGCCGTAGTTGAAGAGCTTGAACCATTTGTCCATGCGCTCCTGCAGGAAAGCTTTCTGCTTTTCATCGGCAGTCCGCATCAGCTCCACGGAGTCAAAGGCGCCGCAGCCAAAAAGGAACTTGCTGGAAACCTGGTTCACGGCAGCGGTTTTGCCGGCCGCCGGGGTTCCGTCCGGGTTCAGAAGGGTCAGGGTGGCCCGGGCTTTGCGGTGTTTCAGATCGCTCATGGCTTTTCCTCCTTTACAGCATCAGCCGGTAAATCTTCGCGCAGTCTTCCTCGTTCAGGGTCACAAAACCGGAAATGGTGCCGTCGCGGCCGTCGCCCCGGCACAGGGTGTTCACCAGCACGGGAATATCCTCTTCCTTCGCGCCGAGCTCTTCAAAGTTCTTCGGCATACCGATGGAAATAAAGAACTGCCGCAGCTTCTCAATGCCTTCCTTCGCGGTCACTTCCGGATGGGCGAAGTCCATCTGGCAGCCCCATACCCGGACCGCCACCTGGGCAAAGCGCATCACATCGTGGTTCATCACATAGGTGAACACCGCGGGCAGCGTCACCGCCAGGCCCGCGCCGTGGGCGCAGTCATACAGGGCGGAGAGCTCATGCTCGATGTTGTGGCTGTTCCAGTCCTGGCTCCGGCCGACGCCGCAGGAGTTGTTGTGCGCCATCATGCCGGCCCACATGATATTCGCCCGGGCTTCATAGTTGTTCGGATCCGCGATGACCCGGGGGCCTTCGTGGATCATGGTCAGCAGCAGCGCCTCGATCAGCCGGTCGGTCACCTCAACCTCCGGCGTGTTGGTCAGGTAGCGCTCATACAGATGCGCCATAATGTCCGTGATGCCCGCGGCTGTCTGGTGGGGCGGCAGGGTCTGGGTCAGGGCGGGGTTCAGGATGGAGAACTTCGGGCGGATCGCGTCGCCGCTGGCGCCGCGCTTGAACATCCCGTCCTCCCGGGTGATCACGGAGTCCGGGCTGCCTTCGCTGCCCGCCGCTGCGATCGTCAGCACCGTGCCCACCGGCAGGGCTTCCTCAATGCGCTTTCCGCTGTAGAAATCCCAGAAATCGCCGTCGTAAATTGTGCCCGCGGCAATCGCCTTGGCGGAGTCAATGGAGCTGCCGCCGCCCACGGCGAGAATGAAATCAATGCCCTCTTTGCGGCACAGGTCAATGCCCTCATACACCAGGCCGCTGCGTGGATTCGGCTGTACGCCGCCCAGCAGGAAATACGGGATGCCTTCCCTGTCCAGGGAAGCTTTCACCCGGTCGATCAGCCCGGAGCGCACCGCGCTGCCGCCGCCGTAATGAATCAGGACTTTGGTTCCGCCGGCTTCCTTCACCAGGCGGCCGGCCTCGTTTTCCGCGTCCTTGCCGAACACAAAACGCGTGGGAGAGTAAAAGGTGAAGTTGTTCATCTGTTGTCCTCCTTCGGATTGGCGGGCGCAGTTTCGCGCCGCAAATTTGTATGTACTTGTATGATAAAGATTAGAGTAAACTCGAAGTCAAGTGTATTTCGGAAAAAAACTGTCAGCGGCGCCAGCGGTTGAAGCAGCTGTCGCACAGGCGGTAGGGCCAGTTCCACGGCAGGTGGCGCTTGCAGGAGGGGCAGGTGCGCTGCTGCAGTTTCTGGGTGGACAGGATATGCACGATGCCCTGGGAAATCAGGTCCTTCCGCCGCTGGATTTCAGCCATCAGCTTATCCGGTTCCGGCAGGAACAGGCGTGTGTAATTGTAATACAGATCACAGCGGCGGTAGTCCGCCTCCATTTCATCCAGCATCCGGATGGTGCAGCTCTCGGGTTCGAGGATCTCCGGCATTTCCGGCATCACGTCAATATGTTCCCCGCGGCA
>Ga0265298_10011929_pt1 | contig 10115 bp, 4 predicted proteins | sample AusTroGonzalo_MG_3_FD_193486 | JGI IMG/M metagenome (GOLD analysis project Ga0265298, IMG submission 193486) | Bovine rumen microbial communities from tropical cattle in Woodstock, Queensland, Australia - Gonzalo_01 | ecosystem: Host-associated > Mammals > Digestive system > Stomach > Rumen ... | reverse complement strand
CGCAGAAATAGATGAACGCCTCTTTGTCGGTTGACAGGTCGTTCAGGGCGCTGAAGTCGATGGTGATATCCTTCGTCTTGCCGGCAGCCACGTCGTCGGTAATGGCACCGCTGCCGAGGATGTTGCCTTCCTCGTCCATCAGACTGTAGCTGATGTCATAGGTGCTGCTGGGCAGGAACGCCAGCTTGTTCTTCATGCGGAACACGTTGGTCTTGCCGCTGACAGCTGCCCATTCCAATGGCTGGTAGATTTTCTTCGTGTTGTAAGTCTTAGCCGTATAGCTCAGGTCGGGGTGTACCAGACCGTTAATGCAGAAGTTGCCGTCGTTAGGCTTGTCGCCGAAGTCGCCGCCGTAGGCCCAATACTCCTTACCGGTAGAGCTCTTTGTGAGCAGTCCCTGGTCCTTGAAGTCCCAGATGAACTCGCCCGTCAGACACGGATACTTTTCATAGAGGTCGAACATCTCGCGGACGTTACCCATAGAGTTACCCATCGAGTGGCTGTTCTCACACTGGATATGCGGCTTCTGCCCGGTCTTGCCCTGGCGCGAGGAACCGATGCTTTGGATGCTTTCATAGCTGGCATACATCGACGACGTGACATCGGCATAGTCGCTGCCGCCTTCGTAGTGGGTGGGACGCGTCTTGTCCAGCGCCTTGATGGCCGTCTGCACAGATGCGAAGTTGTTGCCGTTGCCACTCTCGTTACCAAACGACCACATGAAGATGCAGACGTGATTGCGCATCCAGCGTACATGGTTCTGTGAGCGTTCCACCATGGCGTTCTTGAACTTCGTCTCAGACGAGAGCTTTTGGTTGGCGTGGCACTCCACATTGGCCTCGGCCAGCACGTACATACCGTACTTGTCGCAGAGGTCATAGAACACGGGGTCGTTGGGGTAGTGGGAGGTGCGGATGGCGTTGATGTTCAGGCGTTTCATGCACAGAATGTCCTGCTCAATCTCCTCGGGCGTGATGGCTCGGCCGTTGACAGGCGAGAAGTCGTGGCGGTTCACGCCGTGGAACACCATGCGCTGGCCGTTGATGAGCAGGGCGCCGTTGCTGGCGATGCTTACCTCGCGGAAGCCTACCTTCGAGCCGCGGCGGTCGATGACATTGCCCTCCGCGTCCTTCAGCGTCAGCACAAGGTCGTAGAGGTTCGGCGTCTCGGCGCTCCACTTCTTGGGAGCCGTAACGTCCATATCGAGGCTGAGGGAAGCGGCAGAGGACTTCGTGGCCGTGGCGATGACGCTGCCGCCATCCAGAATCTTAGCCTCGACTGTACCGCCGCTGAGGGCATCGGCGCCTGTCAGCGTCACCTTCACGTTAGCCTTGGCATTGGTATAGTTGGCGTCAAGGTCGGTGGTGAAGAAGTAGTCGCGAATCTGGCTTTTCGGTGCTGCCCAAAGGAAACAGCTGCGATGGATGCCCGTCAGGCGCCAGTAGTCCTGACATTCCAAGAATGAGCCGCTGGTGAAGCGGTACACCTGCAGGGCAATGGTGTTCTCACCCTCCACGAGGTAGTCGGTAATCTTGAACTCTGAAGGGAGATAAGAGTCCTCGGAGTAGCCCACGCGCTGGCCGTTAATCCAGAGGTAGTAGCCGTGGCCCACGCTGTTGAAACGAACGTAGACGTCGCGGTCCTTCCAACTGTCGGGAATGGTGAACGTGCGGCGGTAGGTGCCCACGGGGTTCGTCTTGCTGCCTGAGTAAGAGAAATCATTGGGACGGTTGGCCATCACCGAGTAGGTCGACTCGTTGAACGAGAAAGGGTAGGCCACGTTACAGTATAGCGGTTTGTCCCACGACTTGCCGTGGTTCAGTCCCCACACCTGCCAGCTTGAGGGCACGTCAATGTCGACCCATGTGGCGTCGTTGAAGTCCTTGGCGCACCAGCCGGCCTGGGCACTGGTGGGCGTTCCCACCCACTTGAACTTCCATACGCCGTTGAGCGACTGATACCACGGCGACACCGTCATGTCGTTCTGGGCGATGTCGGCTTCTGACGTCATGGGGATGGCGAGGGTGTGAGCCGTCTCGCGGTTGACACTGGTCTTCAGGGGGTCGTCCCACTCCTTGCCCGTGATCTCTGTGGTCTGGGCGTGGGCTGTCGCAAGGCAGCACGCAGCTGCCGCGACAAGAATGAGCTTGTTGGTCATTTCAAATAGTTATTTAGGTTTTTGGCTGCAAAGATACGGCTTTTTCCGCGTTTGAAGCGTTTTAGGGCCTTCTTTTTGTGCGTGTGTGACATATTCTAAAACATCTGAAACGTCAGAGATGCCGCAGCTACGCATTTCTTTTGTAACTTTGTAGCCCGAATATAACAACTAAATACAACTAAACCGGATATGAAGAAATTCTTTATTTTGGGCTTACTGCTATGCGCTGTCACCGCACAGGCGCTGACGCCTTGGACTCGCGGTGCATTTGAGACCCGCAAGTATCGCAATCTGTTTGTCGAGATGGGCTATCAGCCCGCAGCCGTTGAGGCAAAGTTAAAGGAAGTGTTCAACGATGTGTTCCGTGGTCCTAACAAAGTCTACTTTGAGGTGGGCGACTCGATGGGCTACGTCTCTGATATCAAGAACCACGATGCCCGTACCGAAGGTATGTCCTACGGCCTGATGGTGGCCGTGCAGTTCGGCGAGAAGGATATCTTCGACCGCCTGTGGCGCTGGTCAAAGAAGTATATGCAGCACCAGGACGGTATCCGTAAAGGCTATTTTGCCTGGAGCTGCCGTACTGACGGTACGCAGAACTCTGCAGGCGCAGCCAGCGACGGCGAGCTTTATTTCATCACAGCCCTTATCTTCGCCTCCAACCGCTGGGGCGACAATACCGGCATCAACTATAAGGCTGAGGCGCAGAATATCCTGAACTGCATCCAGCCCAAGGAGTACACACCCGAGGCTCGCCCCGGCGGTTTTGGCGGCTTCGGTGGCTTCGGTGGTCAGCAGCCTGCCGCTGACGGCCAGCAGCCTGCCAAGCAGAAGATGTATCTCATAGACCCCGAGACGAAGCTCATCACCTTTACGCCTGACGGGTTCGGCAATCGCCATACAGACCCCAGCTATCACATTCCTGCCTTCTATGAAGTGTGGGCTAAGTGGGGCGATGACGGCCGCAGCGAGCTGTGGCGTGAGTGTGCACAGAAGAGCCGCGAGTTCCTGCACAAGTGTACCGACGAGAAGACCGGTCTGAATGGTGACCAGTGCCAGTTCGACGGCTCCGAGATGGCTGGTTTCCGCTTCCCAGGCCGTCCGGGCCAGCAAAACAATGGTCAGCAGCAGGCTCCTCCCCGCAATGGCAACAACTGTTTCCGCTACGACTCATGGCGTGTGCCCATGAATATCACGCTGGACTATGAATGGAGCTGCGCTGACGGCGAATGGCAGCGCCAGTACGGTGAGAAGATACAGAACTTCTTCTACTCGCAGGGCGTTGACAAGTTCCTCGACCAGTACCGCAAGGATGGTACACTGCCCGAGGGTAACGAGATACTTGGCGCCGGTGGCTTCCGCAAACTGCGCCACAGCATAGGCCTCGTTGCAACGACGGCTGCAGCTTCGATGCTGTGCAGCCACGACAAGAGCAAGGAGTTTGTTGACCATCTGTGGAACATGAAGCACGAGCCCTTTGAGGACGGTTACTTCGATGCCTACTACGACGGTCTGCTCCGCCTCTTTGCCTTCATGCACCTCAGCGGCAACTACCGTGTCATTGAACCTGGAACTAAGAATTAAGCGTTAAAAGTAACAATTTATACTGTTCTGTTATGAGAAAACTTGTTATCCCCTTGCTGATGCTGGCTGCTGTCACGACAGCACAGGCACAGTCAAATGTCCCCTTCGTCTATTCCGTAGAGAATACTGGGGCAAAGTTTAATGCACCCGTAATGCCTGCTCCCGACAAGCTGCCTGTCATCCGCGAGCTTCCCAATGCTCTGGAGGGTGTCAAGGGCTTTGCCGACTGGTCGAAGCGCCGCAGCGACATTGCTCAGATGATTCAGCACTACGGCATCGGCACGAAGCCTGCCGTGAAGCCCGAGCAGGTGAAAGCCCGCATGTCGGGCGATACGCTCATTGTCGACGTTACGGTTAATGGCCAGACGCTCACGCTGACCTCTGAGATTCGCTATCCGAAGGTTGGACAGCCGCCTTACGCCCTGATGATTGGCACGAGCATGCTCTCGCTGCCGCGCCAGCTCTTCGAGGACCGTCCCATCGCCACCATGAACTTCCGCGAGAAGCAGGTGAATGACTACGGACAGTTCGGTCAGCACCACGAGCGTGGCGAGCACAACTTCGACCGCCTCTATCCGCAGCTGAAGGACAATGGCGCCTATAGCGAGTGGGCCTGGGGCTTGAGCCGTCTCATCGACGGTCTGGAGCAGCTTGGTCCTGAGCTGACGAAGATAGATATCAAGCATATTGGCGTTTCCGGCTGTTCCTATGCCGGTAAGATGGCGCTCTACTGTGGCGCTTTCGATGAGCGTGTCGCCCTGACCGTAGCCCAGGAGCCTGGCGGTGGCGGTGCTGCCGCTTGGCGTAAGTCGCATGAGCTGACTCTGGAGGGTAAGAACCTGGAGGATATCGACAAGACCGACTACCACTGGTTCATGGAGAGCCAGAAGGAGAATTTCCGCGGCGACAGCGTCTATCGTCTGCCTTACGACCAGCACGAGCTCTGTGCGTTGGTCTGCCCCCGTGCCCTCCTGCTGTTGGGAAATCCCGACTATGAGTGGCTGGCCGACCCCTCTATGCTCGTTTCGGCTGAGGCTGCCAAGAAGGTGTGGGAGCGTTTCGGCATTGGCGACCGCATGGGTTGGAGCATCGTTGGCGGTCACGGCCATTGCCAGCTGCCTGAGCGCCAGTTCCCTGAGGTTCAGGCCTTCATCGACCGCTTCCTTCTGGACCGCGACGTCAAGACTGCCGACGTTGCCCGCTTTATTCTGAAATAGGCAGTTCTTCAGATTGTTTTAGGCTGCGAAATAGGAAACAGGCAGCCTCACGGAATAAATAATCGGCCTCTCGCAATCGCGAGGGGCCGACTTTTGGTTGAATTCTCGAGAGAATTTGAGCGTCGGAGGCCGCCTGTTGACGGCGAGCGGCGCTCTTGTGTTTCTTACAGCTGATACTCCAGCATCACGAAGCTGTAGGGCTGCAGGTCGAGGGTGAACTTCTTCTGCGCCTTCACCTGCTCCGTCTGCGGGGCGATGGGCTGTGCGTCGTAGTTGTTCTCGTCGTTAGGCTGTCCGCTGAGTGTGGTCTTGGTGGCCATCTTCTTCACACCGAAACGGCTGAGGTTGATGTTGGCCTTCTTGGCCTCGGCACCAGCGTTGCAGAGCTTCACGTAGAGCTTGCGCGTCTTCACGTTCAGCACCACCGACTGTCCGTAGTGGGTGTTCTCCTGAGGCTGGATGACGCCGGCCTTGTCGCCCTGGAAGGTGACACAATCGCCATAGTAGTACTGGCCGCTCGACTGGCCGAACATCTGCTGCACATAGTAGCTGCAGGTCAGGAACGGACGCTCGTTGTCGAAGTAGATGAGGTCGGGGTTCCAGTTGGTGTTGGTCTTGCGGGCGAAGAGGGGAGCGTAGCTCGTCATGCAGACGATGTCGCCGTTGCGCTCAACGTGGAGCAGGTAGAGACCCTCGGCCAGTGCGTCGATGAGCTTCTTGTCCTTAGCGGCATATTCGCCGAGGTACACCTTCGTCTTGCGGTCGCGGGGATAGCTGTCGTACTGACGCTTGTTCAGGAAGTAAGTGTTGGGCTCGTAGTAGTGCTCGTCGATGATGGGCATGCCCAGCTCTTCGGCCAGTTCCCAACCGTTCTTCAGGTCGCTGTTGCCGGGGTGAGAGCCGGGGCCGGCGGTGCCGACGATGACAATCTCGGGATGAGCCTTCATCACGCGTTCATAGATATACTTGAAGCGCTCGATAAACTCAGGCGAGATGCGCTCCTCGTTTCCGAGACCCAGATACTTCAGGTTGAAAGGCTTCGGGTGGCCGGCATCGGCACGCATCTTGGCCCACTTAGACTTAGCGGGATCGCCGTTAGCCCACTCGATGAGGTCGATGGCATCGGCTACCCACTCGTCCATCTCTTCCATAGGAACGACGTCCTGTGCCTGACCGCGCATGCTCCAGCCGCCGTTGGTGCCCTGACAACTGACGCCGCAGGGCAGGATGGGTACAGGCTCCATGCCCAGATCCTCGCAGAACTGGAAATACTCGTAGTATCCCAGGCCGCAGCTCTGGTGGTAGCCCCATGTGTTCTTCAGCTGACGGCGCTGCTCCTTCGGACCGATGGTGGTCTTCCAGCGGTAGGTGTTCCAGAAACCGTCGCCGCCACCGTGAACGACGCAGCCGCCGGGGAAACGCATGAACTTGGGATGCAGGTCGGCCAGTGCCTGAGCAAGGTCCTTACGCAGACCGTGTCCCTTATACGTGTCCTCGGGCATCAGCGACACCTGGTCGATATCGAGGTCGCCAGTGTCGAGCACCAGAATCTGGAGGCAGGCGTTCGTGCAGTCCTCAGTAGGTGTGAGTACGGCTTCGTACTGCTGCCACGACTTGTTGTGTACGTCGAATTTTGTCTCGGCCAGCACCGTAGGATCGGCACCCCAGCCCTGTCCGGGCTTTGCCAGCACCACGCGCACCCACTTGCCGACGCCGTCCACGTTGCGGAGGTACATTGAGAAGTCATACTTTGCGCCGGCCTTGACGCTGATGCCGTCGAAACCGTCGTTCTGCAGGCCGAAGCCCTTCCAGCCTTTGTAGTCGTAGAACTCCTTCACACGCTCTGTATGCAGACGCATGTAATTAGCATTGTTCGGGTGAATCGGGTTGTCCATGCGCACCTGCAGAGTGCCCAGAGAGTGGCCGGGACGAATCTGCTTCCAGGCAGTACCGGGCCCCCAGCCGTCGCGCTCAGCAGGACTGAACTCGAAAGAACCATTCTGAATCAGCTCGGCATAGAGGCCGCCGTCGGCACTTGACGAGATGTCTTCGAAGAAAATACCGATGAGTTCGTCGCTGATGGCTTTACCACCCTTGGGCGCGTTCATCGGTTTCGGGGCGGCGTTGGCGCCCAGTGTTGCTGCCACAAGCAAGGCAGCGAAAGTTGTTCGTTTGTTCATGTTTATTGTTGTTTGGGTTAGTTTTGATGCAAAGGTACGAAAGTTTCCCGGAATAACGGTGTTTTGGGGTGTTAAAAAGCGTTCATGCGACATAAATGCAAACCGATGAAACATTCGCGAACGGCTTTTTCGCGTTTTTCGCGTACCTTTGCAGCATAAAATTGACAACAAACTAAAAAACCAGAACCTATGAAGAAATTATTATTGACCGCATGCTTCGTCTCATGTGCTATCTGCACTTGGGCTCAGCAGGGTTTCGGAGGCTTCGGTGGCTTCCAGCAGCAAGCTAAGCTTGAAACATCTCAGGAGTGGAAGGACGTAAACTATGTCGGCGACGACAAGGCGTTCCACACGTGTGACATCTACCTGCCGAAAAAAGAGGCAGCCAGCTATCCTGTCGTTATCCATATCTATGGCAGTGCATGGTTCAGCAACAACAGTAAGGGCGCTGCCGACTTGGGCACCATTGTCAAGGCTCTGCTTGACGCAGGCTATGCCGTCGTCTGCCCGAACCATCGCTCCAGCATGGACGCCAAGTGGCCGGCTCAGATTCATGACATCCGTGCCGTCATCCGCTTCGTCCGTGGCGAGGCCAAGAAATACAAGTTCGATCCTTCGTTCGTCGCTACCAGCGGCTTCTCTTCTGGTGGTCACCTGTCTTCAACGGCTGCTACTACCAGCGGCATCAAGCAGACGAAGGTCGGTTCCTACGAGATTGATCTTGAAGGCAACCTCGGCGCTTATACCAAGGAGTCGAGTGCTGTCAATGCCGCCTGTGACTGGTCGGGTCCTGTCGACCTGACTGCTATGGACTGCGGCGAAGGCATGAAGATGGGTGAGAATAGTCCTGAGGACGTGCTGCTTGACTCGAAGCTGAGCAAGGAGCCAGACAAGTACAAGAGTCTCAGTGCTACCTACTATGTCAACAAGAATAATCCCCCGATTATCATCTTCCACGGTGAGAAGGACAACGTTGTTCCCTGCTGCCAGGGTAAGATGTTCTTCGAGAAACTGCAGGATGCCGGTGTGAAGACCGAAGCTACCTTCGTTCCCGAGGGCGGTCACGGCATGGGTATGTACAGCGAAGAGAACCTGCAGAAGATGGTTCGTTTCCTCGACGCTGCTCGTAAGAAGTAATTATCCATTTAGCGAAACGTCATGAGAAAAGCCCTCCTCGCAGTCCTGCTGTCCGTCGGTCTTGCTGTTACGGCGGCCACCACCGTTCCTTTCGGAAAGGGACAGCTCACCGTGACCCCTGTTGCTCGTAATGCCGTGCGTGTCCAGTATGTCGAGACACCCGCAAAAAGTGGTCTGCCCGACTGGATTTATGTCCGTCATGACGAAGTCAAGGACTGCGAGGTCGGTATTGATGTCGATAAGAAGCGGCAGCAGCTGACGCTCAAGGATAAGCAGGGTAGGGTGGTCTTTACCGCTACCAGCCACCAGATGGCCGGCAGCGAGGCTACGCTGACCTTCGCTTCGCCGAAAGACGAGCATCTCTATGGACTGGGTCAGTTTCAGGACGGTTTCACGGATGTGCGCGGACTGTCGCGCCGTCTGACACAGGTGAACACCCAGATCAGTCTGCCCATGCTCCTCTCGAGCAAGGGCTACGGCGTGCTGTGGAACAACTACGGCCTTGTGGAGTTCAATCCCTGCGGCCAAAGCGTGCCCCTTACTGCCAGCCAGTCGGGAACCGGTGCCGCCGAGGTCGTCAACGTTACCACCACCGAGGGAAACCGTCGCGAGGTGCGTCGCAGAAACTTCTTCGAGGCAACTGTTGACATTAAGGAAGCTGGCGACTACGCCCTGCTGCTTGATGTCGGTCAGAAGATGGCACGCCGCCACAATCTCAGTATCGACGGCCAGGGGGTCATTGAGATGCAGAACATGTGGCTGCCACCTACGGCTTCGACCATTGTCCGTCTTGAGAAAGGCCAGCACAAACTGACGGCAGAGCTGTCGAATGGCGACAAGCCTGTCCTATATTATAATAAGGTAAAGGACGAGACGACGTTCCGTTCGCCCGTGGCCGATGCCGTCGACTATACCGTGTTCGTCGGTTCCGCTGACGAGGTTATTGCCGCCTATCGTGAACTGACGGGCCCCTGCCCCCTCATGCCGAAGTGGGCCCTTGGCTATATCCACTGTCGCGAGCGTTTCCACTCGTCACAGGAGATTCTGGAGACAGCCAACCGTTTCCGCAGCGAACAGATGCCTATCGACGTGATTGTGCAGGATTGGCAATACTGGGGTAAGTATGGTTGGAACTCCATGCGCTTCGACGAGGAATTCTATCCCGACCCCAAGGCCCTTACAGACAGCCTGCACAACATGGGCATTCGGCTGATGGTCAGCGTGTGGTCGAAGATTGACAAGAACTCAGAAGTTGGCCGTCAGATGGTGGCTGATAACTATTACATCCCCGGAACCGACTGGATTGACTTCTTCAATCCCGATGCCGCCGCTGCCTACTGGAAAAACTTCCGTGAGCGCCTGGTGCCGTTAGGCATCGACGCCTGGTGGCAGGATGCTACGGAGCCTGAGAACGATGACCTTGTTGGCCGTCGTGTCAATAATGGCAAATGGGCTGGCGAACAGGTACGTAATGTTTATCCCCTGTTGGTCAATAAGACCGTCTATGAAGGACTGGCGCAGGCAGGAAAGGAACAGATGATCCTGACCCGTTGCGGCTTCCCCGGTATCCAGCGCTATGGCTCTGCCCTGTGGAGCGGCGATGTGGGTAACGACTGGGAGACCTTCCGCCGCCAGATTACTGCCGGACTGGGCGTGCAGGCAGCTGGCGTACCTTGGTGGACCTACGATGCCGGCGGTTTCTTCCGTCCCGGTGACCAGTACACCAACCAGGATTATATTGAGCGCATGCTGCGCTGGATTCAGACCAGTGTTTATCTGCCTTTGATGCGTGTTCACGGCTATATGAGTAATACCGAGCCGTGGAACTATGGCGAGGAT
>Ga0265298_10011923_pt1 | contig 10120 bp, 15 predicted proteins | sample AusTroGonzalo_MG_3_FD_193486 | JGI IMG/M metagenome (GOLD analysis project Ga0265298, IMG submission 193486) | Bovine rumen microbial communities from tropical cattle in Woodstock, Queensland, Australia - Gonzalo_01 | ecosystem: Host-associated > Mammals > Digestive system > Stomach > Rumen ... | reverse complement strand
GCAGCAGTTGCTTACCAGGCACCTGCCGCCCCACATCATACTCCGATACGCGGCAGACTTCTACCCCGTATGCGTGTCCACCGTCCACTGCGGCCGGCAAACGCCAACTACATTACCAAACAAAAAATCGGGTCTTTGAAACGCCGCCGTTTTATGGTAGAATACATGCGCTTTTTCGGCCGGTATAGCGTAGTGGTAGCGCAGCGGTTTTGTAAACCGCTGGTCGGGGGTTCGAATCCCTCTGCCGGCTCCAATGAAAAACCCCGAAAACCCCAATAAAAACGGGGTTTTTCTGTTTCCTAGGGCAAAATGCGCCGCAACCCGTCACAACCCCTTGCAACCCCTTATAACCGCGCCCATAATCACCATATTATCACCATGCCCCGAAAGCGGCGCAAGCCCCTGTTTTATTGGGGTTTCCGCGAAAACGCCACGGGACACGGGGCGGGTCGGGCGAACGGCCATAATCACCACGGCGGAACGCGCCGGAAGCGGGGCGTTCGGAAGAAATCGAAACTCCACACGGTGAAGGGCGTTGGTCGTTTCAAATTGGCGTCCGCGCGCCATCGTCACCACCATCATCACCACGCGACTCTCGATCGCACGGGCGCGGGCGGGGTGCAATCGGCGGGAATCTATGCGCCGCCGGCAGATTCGCGCATCTTCGGCGTCCCTCGCGGTTGCACCCTCTTCGGCTTGCGCCCGACGCCCTTGCCTATGTTGCCCGTCGCAAGCGCATACCACATCGGGTCGTGACTCAGTATCTTTTTCCAGCGCGCGTGCACGGCGGTCAGCGTGACGCCCGTGCGCCGGGCGAAGTCCGTAAGCCGTTCGCCTTTCATCATCGCCGCCAGCAAAAGCAAGTCCGTATCATTTAGGCGCGTAACGGGTTCGACGATCCGCAAGAGATACGGCAGCACGGAAGCCGGCACGTTCACGCGCGATCGCGCAGAAGGAATGTGCGGCGCATAGTCGGCCGGAGTCATGGAAAGAATCTTACTGGCGCAAGCCTCATCTCTGGCCGCGTCAATTGAAACGCGCGTCCAGTCCCCGCCAACCTTCAACAAATCGCCATTGCATCGCTTGCACTTGACGCAGATTTCGCGCAAGCGTGCTATTTCCGCGTCATGCGGGCACTTGTGACATCCTGAAGACATGTTGTCAGCCGTCCGGCATCATGCGCGGCCTGTCGATTATGAGAAGGGGGAGCTTTCCGCCGTCCAGCATTGCTAAAGTCCCCTTGCCCTTTGGAAGTTCGCCCATCATTTCCATGAGCAGCTTTGACGCCGCAAGGCTTCCGTGAATCGCCATCTTGTACAGCTTGCGGACAACGGCCTCGGCGTTGCTCATGCCGCCGCGCCTCTGCGCGGTCAAGCCTCCGATCTGCGCCGCCCATTCCGCGAGGGCTCGTTCCTCGGCGCGTACCTGCGCAGAGCGCAAGCCTCCCGCGCGCCCCGCATCCCTCGCCCGCTTGTCGCCTTTCGCGAACGGGCGCAGCGTCGCCGTGTTGCCGCGTCCAGCCATGGCCTATCCGTGAACCATTCCGGGATGTTTCGACATCATGTCAATGAGCTTTGAAGCGTCGTGCCTTGACGAGAACTCCCGCAGAAAACGGGAAATGTCCGCTATGTCGCCGTCCGTCACGTCGCACGGTTCGCCTTTCCTCGCCGCCTTGACGATCTCTGCCATTTTCGCGAGGCAACGTTCGCGGAACCTCGACTCGCGCTCCGCGTTACGCTTTTGCACAAGGGCAAGCCCAGGTTTCGCTTCAAGCACCTTTTCGGGAGTCCAGCTCATGCCTTGCCGCCTTTCCCGCCGCCGGCTGCAAGTCCGGGATTCGCCCTTGCGTCGTCAACGCCCTCGTACTTCGCCGCCTCCTTCAGCTCCGCCGCCACGTCGGTCGCCACAATGGCAAGCTGGATCTGTTTCGTCGCGTTGAAGAAACGCTTTGTGTACGGGTTCGCCCTCCGGCAATCCGCCGCAAATTCCGCAACGGCCTTTTTCTCCGCCGCCGTCTGCTCTCGAGGCGTAGTCTCGGCCTCTATGGCCTTCTGAATGTGTTCGGTCAAGTTCATCGCTTGCAATTCCTTTCACCTATGTCCGGCAAATCAAATGCAAGCGTGAATCATCCTGCCGCGCGAACCACTCTTCAAGGCTAAAATCGCCCCCTCGCACGCACACGCGAATTAAACATAGTCATGCATGAGCTAATACTACTATTCCGGCGAATACTTTATCTAGGAACATTTTCCGGGCTTTCCGTGGAAATGGGATGTTCCTAGATACCCGCGCCGTTTTTTTCGGGGCAATGTTCCTAGATACCCCGTCAACCTCTGACAATGTCATAGGTTCAAAATGTTCCTAGATACCCGCCGCTCGACAAGGCAAGGCAGGCGTTCCAGCAAAAGGCCGTGCATGAACCCGGTCGCATCGTCCACCGCGCCGCCGGAATGAATCAGCCTGTAAACCGTGCCGCGTCCGTGCGTTCCGTTGCCGTGCGGCCTTCCCTTCGATACGATCGCAACGAATCCATGTCCAACGGCCTTGCGAATAAAGCCGCGCACCATGCCGCCGTCGCTATTAAACAGTTTCGACGTCACGTCCTGCGCCATCTCGAAATCGCGTCCGCCCCAGCCCAGCGCAATCGCGAAGAAATACAGCCTTGCGTAAAGGCGGGCGGTGTCGGCGTTCCCGGTGCCTACCCATTGCGGAACATGCTGCAGCAGTCCACCGAAAGCCGCCTCGGTTTCCTTGACGCACCCGGCCACGATTCCGGGGGCGGCTTTCGGCAAGATGTTCGCCATGAGGAAATCCAGCCTGTGCGCAAGATACCTCGCCGTCTTCGCGGCTCGTCCCGCCGCGTATGCGTCAAGCCTCCGCCGCGCCTCCGTGGCGTCCGTCCTCCCGTCTGCATACGCCCGCGCAAGCCTGTCAAGCCATCTTTCGGGCGTATCTGTCGGCGCGGCGGGTCTAACGGGCGACGGATGTCGGCGCGGCGGGTCTTTCGCATCCCTTCTAACGGACATGTCGCCCGCTCCAGCAGACGTCGCACGTCCAGCGCGTACCTACGTAAAGCTTGCCGCATTTTGGACATGTGGCAGTATGCCGCTTCGCCACAGGCTTCGGCGGCTTCGGGTAAATCCTTGTCCCCGTGCGTCTGTAATGGCTCATGTTCCACCCCCCGCCTTGAACTCCTTCGGGTTGTTGTCGTATTGCGCCTGCGTCTGGAACCCCGTTTCGTGGCAGGCCGTGCAGCTTCCGCGCCCGTTGCCCTGGCATATCCGGCAGACGCAATGCGGACGGGTGAACTTCGCCGTGCGCACCGCGTTCTGCAAGTCGATAAGGTCGGCTTGCCGGAACTGCGCAACGGACGGATCCTTTTCGTCCATGGCGCGCTTCAGGAGCGTCGCCGCAGTCCGGAGGTGCGTCTCGATCTCGTCGCGCACGGTCTCGGCCTTGAACGCGTCGCGTATCGCCATCGGGATTTCCACCCCGAAACGGTCTGTCATTACGCCCTTGGCGTGGTCGTAAGCCGGGGGTGTCCGCGTAGGCGACGTAGGAGCGGCAGGACGGACAGGCACGGCGTTCCGAACGGGCGTAACCTGGCGCACCTTGCCGTCAAGTCCGAACGTGCGCCGGACGGGCACCGGCGGGCGGGTCGATTGTCGGGAACCTATGACATTGTCACAGGTTGAAACATTCCCGCCGTCAGATTGAACCTGTGACATTGTCATAGGTTGAACATCCTGCAGGAACCTAACAGCCGTCCGCACGGAAATACCGCAAGCCTCGGCAAGCACGGCGGCGGAAGGGTCGGCCTTGTCCTCTCGCGGCCAAAGCTCCCGCCGGTTCGCCCACGCCATTTCAAGCCGCTTGCGCTTGTCGGCGTTCGTGTTCGCGGCCTTGCCGTGCGTGACGTTCGCCAGCAGGGCAAACCGCAGGGCGTCGGTTTTCGTGCCTGCCGTCACTTCCGCCTTTACCGCCTTGAATCCGATCGCCTTTGCGGCATCAACACGGTGTATGCCGTCGGCAAGCCACAACGTGTCGGCCTCCGCGTCGCAGAAAACGGTCACGGGCGGGAACTTCGCGCCGTCACGCATCCGCTCTGCGTACTCCGCCACCGTCGCCGCGTCCGTCTCGGCTCGCGTCTGTATCGGCACAAGGTCTGCAATCTTGACTCTTTCCATCACGACGCACCCTTTCTGCATTTCACGGCGTATGAATGCCCGAACGCGGACGCAAGCTCGAGAAGGTGTGCCACCTTGAAAAACGGAACGTGTTTCACGGCACCGCCGCGCTTTCTCATCGTGCGCGTTGCGGCAACAATGGCTTTCGTCGCCGTCCGCGTCTCCACGAGTATCCGTCTCGCTGCAAGGCGGTCGGTACGGTATTCGCCGCTTTTCATGCCGCACCCCGCTTTCCGTTCCGCTCCATGAGACGCCTTACGCTCTCCGCAGAATACCCGCAAGCCCGTTTCCCGTTCGCGCCGAATCGAAACGGCACGATCAAGCCCTTGCGTGCGTAGTCGCTCACCGTGTGGGGTTTCACGCCCAATATCTCCGCCGCCTGTCGGCGCGTAAGCGCGCGATCTGTCGGCGCGTCCACGGCAAGCCCCGCCGCCGTCTTGCCTTTCAGCGCGTCCATGCCCGCCCGTATTGTCTCGGGCGCCACGGACGGGTCGGCCCGTAGTATCGCAAGCACCGCCGTTTCCGTGTGCGTCATCATGCCGCACCCCCTTTTGCGAGAAACGCCTCGACGCTTGCCCGCGTCACCCAGCACGCGCGGCGTTTCAACCCGCAGCGCACGGGCGAAAGAATCCCGGCATTGATTCCGTTCTGTATCGTGCGCTTGCATACCGACAGCGCTTTCGCCGCGTCCGCAAGCGTCATCTTCTCGTCATCGCTCTCAAGCTTTTTCATTCGCTTTTCTCCTTTGGTAGTTCGTGCGCAATTTGCGCGCCGTTCACCTATTGCCGTTTAATCAAAAGCGAACTCGCCAAAACTTCAAAAACAGACGATTTCAGCACACGCGCGAATTGCGCCGGAAAAACTTTTTTCGGCGTTTCACCCAATGAAATCAAGGGCTTGCGGCCTGTTGACAACTTTTTTCGGGCGAAACGCCGAAACGTGTCACGCAAGGCGCAAATGGCTCTTTATCTTGTCCGCGCGTGAAAGGTTGCGCAGGTAGCGCAAAACTTCGCTTTCGGTCACGCCGTTTGCCTTTGCGGTCTTCGCAAGCCATTTCTTGGTGGTCTTCTTCATTGCGTACCTCAATAGCCGAAACTAGACGCGCGCCAGCCTCACCAGCGCGGCAAGCTCGTGCCGAGTCATGGGAATCTCGCGCTTGCCCGTGTCCGATCCGGCAACCTCAAGAAATGCGGAGATTTCCGCGTTCCACAATTCGGCAAGGTATTCGTCGAAGTTGTCCCGCACAAGCCGCGCCCCAGCGACAAGCCTTATGTATGTGGCGGCGGGTATCGTGACGCTCACGCCGCCCGAATCATGCAAACCCGCCTGTATCGCGTCGCGCCGCTTCGACTTCGCCCACTCCGCCAGCGTCTCGCGGTCTGTGCCGTAATCTTCTGCGTATGAGCGAATGAAACGCAGCTCTCGCGCCAGCATGTCGCGCCGCCACGGCATGAGAACGGCCTCGCGCACCTCTGCGGGCGTGCCGTACCATCTGCGCCCGTCCGGGTCGCGGTGGAAATATCGTCCGTTCCCGTCCCTGCGGTTGGGAAGCCAAACCTTCGCGCCTTTGGGAATGCCCATCACCGCACCTCGCTTTCGCCGTATGTGCGTGACTTGCGTTCCCGCGCCGCGCACCATGCGCCGCGCCCTGTCTCTTTCGCCGTCTCTCCGGCGTGCCTCTTTTCTCCGTTCATCGTCTCTTACCCGATAACAGAAATGGCGCGCCATGGTAAGAGCATGGCACGCCAAAACGCTGTGTTGCATCATTCGACTTGCGGGCTGTAACCACCGCAACCGCCTTTTGGGCGGGCAACGCGGGGAAGTGTACCATATCCGGCGGCGTGGCGCAAGGGGGTAAGCGGAAAAACGCCCCCAGGATTGCGAGGCGCGTTCCGGGCGTGAAAGTTAGGGGCGATTCCCCGGAACGCCCCTAGGGGCGTTTTTGAGGGCTTGCGTCGAACGTCTGGCCGGTCACTCCGGCTTGTCGGGGTTCACGTACGGCTTTCCAGTCCGCGTGTCGATTATGGCAGGCTCGTTTACAATGCCGTCTTCGTTGGTCTCGTCACCTTGCGGCCGTAGATCAATAAACGGCACGTCTTCAAGCCTAACGTGTTCCAGTGAAATCATGGTTGCCCTCGCAATGGCGTGTCATGTTCCACGGATTGCGGAAATGCGCCTGTCGATCTCCGCCCGCGCGGCTTCCAGTTGCGCAAGGCTCATCCCGTCCAGCGCGGCGCAGAACGCGCAAGGAACGGCCTGTGGCGCGTCCGCGCCGTCCGGCAATGCAACCGCGCCCGTCACGTCAGGCAACGCCGCAACGGCGTTTTTCAGCGCGCCCGCGCTTTCGTGGTAGTAGTGGCGCGTCATTGCCGCGCTGGAATGTCCCACTATCGCCTGTACCACGGCAAGCGGCGTGCCCGCGTTCGCGGAAAGTGAAACGAACGTGTGGCGCAGACTGTGGAAGCCAACGTCCACCATCGCCCGCCCCGTCTTCTCGTCCATGGTCGTGGTCGCAATGCCGCACCCCTCGAACACGGCCTTGACGCGGTTCGTCAGCATGGACGAGTCGCGCTCGTGCATCGCCGCCAGCGACGGCATGACATACCCCTTGCGCCCGTCCGGCGGCGTGTCGGCCAGCATGCCGGCAAGCGTCGGGTGAATCGGTATCACCGTGCGCTTGCCGTGCGCGTGCCTCGCCGTCTTGCGCGGTATCACGGCAATTATGCCGCGCATCAAGTCCACGTTCCCCCAATCCAGCCGCGCCGCGTCCCCCAGCCGCAAGCCCGTGTAGATTCCCACCGCAAACAACGTCCGCATTTCGCCCTCGACGGCGGCGCATACCCGCGCCAGCTCGTCCACGGTCAGCTCGCGGCGGGCGTGCGGCTCGTGCGCCCTCGTCCTTATCCGCTCCCACGGGTTGCCCGCCAGTTTCGCCGCCAGCCGTCCGCTTGCGCCGTCCGCGTCCGCGTCCGCAACCGTGCGCCAAAGGCATTTAAGGAACGTGATATGCTTGTTGAACGTCCCGGCGGAATGTCCCTGCATGAAGTCCGCAGCGAACGCCTGCGCGTCCGCCGGCGTCACCTCGCGCATTTCGCGGTAAGCGGGGCGGTTCGCGGCCAGCCATGAAAGCAGGCCGTTATAGTAGCACTCATAACCCGCCATTGTGCGCGTTCCCGAATCGGGGCGAATCTCCGCCGTCCTGTACGCCTCGAACCCGTCCGCCAGCGCAAGCGCGGGTTGCGCGTCATGGTATGCTTTTAGTTCGGCGGTCACGCCCTGCACCCTCGCTGCAATCCCCTCCAGCGTCGCCCGCTCGTTCCCCAGCCGAAACGGCGCGGTAAACTCCGCAAGTCTCCTCGCCGCCTCGCGCTTGTCGCTCGTGCCCGTCGATCTTGTGAACGTCTTGCCGTCCACCGTCCAGCGCGCGCGCCACGTCCGCCCGTGCATTTCAAGCGTGCCCTCGCCGTTCGCCCTTGCCTGTCTCTTTCGTGCCATGTCGGCTTTTCCTTTCCAATCCGGAGGGGTTGCGCGTCCGTGTCGCGTGTGATATACTGTGCGGCATGAAACAACCTAACACAACCCACTATCACCCGTTGCGCCCCATAGTCTACACTATCGGCGGATTAAATGCAAGCATAATCACCACATTATCACCAATGGCACATAAACACTAATAAAAACGGGGTCGGCAAGCGGTTTTGTAAACCGCTGGTCGGGGGTTCGAATCCCTCTGCCGGCTCCAATGTTTTTTGCGGATGAAAATGACATTTGGCGTGGCAAAGTTCAGAGGCTTCCTGCTGGTGGCCTCGTTTTCCATGGTGATCGAATTCCTTATGGGATTCGCCGATAGCGTCATTGCCGGAAATCTGCTTGGCGAGACGGCACTCTCCGGACTCAATCTGCTTCAGTCGCCAATGAACTTCGTTTCGTTCGTCGCGTGCCTACTGGGCACGGGCACCGCCATCTGCTTCTCAACGGAGATAGGCCGCTTTGACCGCGATCGGGCAGCCGAGCTGTTCTCGCAGGGAGTGTTCGGTGCGGTGCTGTTTGGCGTTGTCGGCATAGTGTCCTTTATAGTTGGGCGCGATGCGTTCCTCGGCATGTTCGGCGCGTCGAAGGAGGTGCTCGGCTACGCGGTGCCGTACTGGAACTGGTATGTTCCGAACGTTCTTCTGGAGCCGCTCGCCGTGCTGCTGGCCAGCGCGGTCTATGCCGACGGCGGAACGCGTATCTGCTTTGGCACATATATCGTGCAGCTCTTCGGCAACTGCGCCGTTTCCTATTTTCTCTGCAAGGCGATGGGCATTTCGGGGTGCGCGTTGGGTTCTACGGTCGGGAACGTTGGAGCGATACTGTTCGTCTCCTGCCATTTCCTCCGCAAAGAACATACGCTGCGGTTCGTCCGTCACTTCTCGTTCAGGGACTTGCTGCACATCTGCAGGAGTTCGTTCGGCGATGCGAGCGTGCGGCTGTGCTGGGCCTTGCTTTTCATGCTGCTGAACGCGTACGTGATCGACCGCTTCGGTTCCGAGAACCTTCCGGTGCTGAACGTGGTTCTTGCCGTGATAGGCTTCTCGGAGGCGTTTAATGGAACGCCTAACGCCGCGCAGCCGATAGTTGGCGTATACCGTGGCGAGGGAAACACGCTTGGCGTGCGCACTGTGATGCGCGCCGCCACATGCGTAGCGATCCTGTTCGGGGGCGTGGTCCTTGCGATCCTCATGTGCTGGCCGCAGATTGTGGTATGGCTTTTGGGCATCGACGAACCGGAGTTGGTTCCTGCGTCCTGCATGGCGGTGCGTCTGGTTTCCTCGGGACTTGTCTGCACTGCGCTTGTGCTGTTGTTCAACTCCTATTACCTCTTCATAGAGCGCGAGTGGCTGGCGTGTTCGCTGACGGTGCTCGCGAACCTCGTGGTGCCGGTCATTCTCTTCCCCGTCTTCGGGAAGTTCTTCGGACTGAACGGCGTATGGGCGGCGCTTGGGATGGCGCCTGCCGCGACGGCGTTGCTCTTCTGCGGATTCCTGCTGGTGCGGTACGGACGCAAACAGTTCCCGCTTCTGCTGCCGCACGAGAGGGAGTTGAACCTCCATGTGCTGAACCTAATGCTTACGGAGAAGGAAATAGCGGCCGCCTCGGAAATGGTCGGGAAGATACTGACTGCTGCGGCCGCGCCGCAGTCCACGGTGCTGCGCGCGGCGCTGATGGTGGAAGAGGTCCTCATGGCGGTTAGGGACCGCAACGGCGCGCGTCCCGTGCGCGCGGAGGTGACGCTCGACCTCAACGGCAGCGAGGCCGTGCTCATCCTGCGTGACGACGGCGAGGTGTTCAACATCACGGACGCCGACGCGCGCATCACGTCGCTTCGCACGTATTTGGTCGCCTCCGTGATGGAGTACCAGCCGAAGCGGATGAACCTTACCACCATCGGCTACAACAGAAACATCTTCAAGTTCGAGAAAGGAAGCAATAAATGATAACGTCCAAGAACCTTGACGGAAGCCGCCTGACGGTTGCCCTCGACGGGCGCATCGACACGCTGACGGCCCCGCAGCTAGAGTCGGAACTCAAGCCCCTGCTCAACGGGATATCGGAACTCGTGCTGGACTTCGCCCAGGTGGCCTACATATCGTCCGCAGGGCTGCGGGTGCTGCTCGCCACGCAGAAGGGAATGCGCGCCGCCGGCGGCTCGCTGACGATTGTAAATGCAGTCCCCGCCGTGCGCGAGGTGTTTGACATCACCGGCTTTTCAGACATTCTGACGCTCGCCTGATATGGACGTCCAGAACACAGATTCCGGCACTGGGCCTGAGAGCGTGCTGGAGAAGACCGTGCCGGCGGACATGGCGGCGATGCCGGACCTGGTCGCGTTCCTCGAGGGCGCGCTCGAGTCCATGGGCTGTCCGCTCGCCATCACCACGAAGCTCATGGTG
>Ga0265298_10011922_pt1 | contig 10122 bp, 9 predicted proteins | sample AusTroGonzalo_MG_3_FD_193486 | JGI IMG/M metagenome (GOLD analysis project Ga0265298, IMG submission 193486) | Bovine rumen microbial communities from tropical cattle in Woodstock, Queensland, Australia - Gonzalo_01 | ecosystem: Host-associated > Mammals > Digestive system > Stomach > Rumen ... | reverse complement strand
TGGGGAAACCTGTACGTGGGTCGATGGAGTGGGAGTATTTGTGTCCGTCCTTGATGTAGAATTTGCGGTAGTTGCCGGAAGTGACGATGCCGCATGAGGCGCCTTCGGAGTCCCAGATGCCTGTGAGGTCTGCGCCGGGGTCGTTGTTGCCGTCAGTGGGGCGGTCGATGCCGATGGACCACGGAGCGCCGAAGGGATTGTGTCCGCTGCAGTAGATCTCGCCGATGTCGACAAGCATGTCGGTGACACCGATGTTGGTGAGATAGCGGGCGATGAGGTCGCTGGTATAGCCCTGGGCTATGGCGTTGTAGTTGAGAACGGGGAGGGGACCTTCGCCTTTGAGAAGGAGGTCGGCTGGGGAGAGGGTGCCGTCAGGGGCTATCGCGGTGCGGATGTCGCGTTTCAGGCGGTCCATTCCGCTGACGGCGAGGAGGCTGTCGATGAGCTCGCGTGAGGGGAGTGAGTCTGTGGTGAAGCCGAAGCCCCAGGCGTTGTATATCGGGCCTGCGGCGATGTCGAAGGCCCCGTCGGAGAGCTCATAGAAATCGCGGGAAATACCGTATATCTCGATGAATATGGAGTTGGGAGTGATGGTCTCGCCCCTGTTGAAACGGCTGAGCATTGATCCCTTGTTGTATCCGGAGAGCGTGGTGTCTATCAGGGTGAGGATGGAGTCGACGGAGGCACGGATGCGGCCCTGTGGGACATTGACCCCGGCTGTGTTGAGTTTGACGGAGTAGACGCCGCCCTGGGCATATCCGGTGAGCTGTATGTAGCCGGTTTTTTCGTTGCAGGAAGTGATAATGGCGATGGAAAGTACCATCGCCGCGAGGATATTTGTTCTTATCGTCATGATTCGGCAAAGTATTTGCACAAAGGTAGGAGATTTTTTGTAGAAAATGACGATATTTGCATGATTGTACACTTAGACTTATATGAAAAGAATTAAATTATCATACCTAGTGCTGGCGCTTATCGTTTCAGCAGCTCTTTTCTCCTGCAAGAAAAAAAGTGATGATGACACAACGTCAAGTTATCTCAGCGGTTCTTTAAAATTCAATATGCCCAGATATGTGGGCGTAGGCGACGTGTATAATCTTACTCCTTCCGGAGTCACCCATCCTGAAGGCGGCAAAGTCGGCTATTATTGGGTCGTCTCGGCATACAGCCTTCGCGACACCGTGAAGACGCTTACCGATCCCGATACCGTATCGCCTTCTTATGAACTTGAGATAAGGGATACTCTTGGTACCTTTACCGTCACCTGCGGAGCATATGCCGACGGCTACTATGCATCTGTCGCTTCCTCCACCTTCACCGTAGTGGACCCTACACTCGGCGGCACACTCTCCAACACGGGAATCTCTGCCGGTGACCCCTCGATATCCGATAGCCGCGACAGCGCCGTGGATGACGCCAACGTATACTACTACACCACCGTAGGCGGCGTCGACTGGTTCAGGAACAACCTCGCATACACAGGCTCCGGTATTCCCTATGAGGACTGCCCCGTGATGTCTCATGTTTTCGGACGCTACTACACTTGGGACGAGGCCATGACGGCTTGCCCTGAGGGATGGCATCTCCCATCGCTGGAAGAATGGAAGAACCTTGCCAACAGCATCTCCACGACGACTTTTGATACATACGACAAATTCACCGGCATAGCAGGCGACATGATGGTGGACGCCAGATTCAACGATTACAAAATGTGGGAATTCTGGCCGGCAGTCAAAATCACCGATGCCACTGGACTTGCCATGATCCCCACCGGATATGCCACCCTCACCGGTGCTTCCGCGGATTTCTCCACCATCGGCGATTACGCCGCTTTCTGGACATCGGACTCCGTGGATGACACATCCGCCTGGTACCGCTATATCAATGTAAACCTTCCCGACGTATATCTCGGCTCTGGCGACAAATCATCATTCGCCGCATCTGTCCGTTGCGTAAGGGATTAATACACACTAAGATTATGAAAAAAGGACTCAGTACAACAGCAATCCTTCTCATCCTTGCGGTCGTTGTCATCGCCTGGGGTGTCAAGGCCTACAACAACCTCGTCTCTGGCGAGGAGACCGTCAGCACCGCATGGGCACAGGTGGAAAACGTCTACCAGCGCCGCGCCGACCTCATCCCTAATCTTGTCGCTACCGTCAAGGGCTATGCGGCACATGAACAGAGCACCTTCGAGGCAGTGACACAAGCCAGGGCCAATGCTACAGGCATGACCGTTGACGCTTCCAATCTCACGCCCGAACAGATAGCCGAATTCCAGAAGGCACAGGGCCAGCTCTCCACAGCTCTCGGACGCCTCATTGCCATCAGCGAAAATTATCCCGAACTCAAGGCCAATGAGAACTTCAAAGACCTGCAGGCACAGCTCGAGGGCACGGAAAACCGCATCAGCACCGAGCGCATGAAGTTCAACGAGGCTGCGAAAAAATTCAACGTCTCAGTACGCCGTTTCCCGGCCAACATCATAGCCGGCATCTTCGGTTTCCAGACAAAAGGCTACTTCGAAGCCGCCGAGGGCGCATCCACCGCTCCTAAAGTAGAATTCTAGGTGAAAGCTAAACTGCTCCTCCTGACACTTGCCTTATGCATGGCGCTGCCCATGTCGGCGGACATCCCTGCCCGTCCGGTTCCGCAGCGCCTTGTCAACGACTTTGCGCTCCTTTTCAACGGGCGGCAGAAGGCTGAGTTGGAGCAGATGCTTGTCGCATTCGACGACAGCACATCCAATCAGATAGCCGTCGTCACCGTCAATGACCTTGAGGGTGACGATGTCAATCATTATGCCGTCCGTATCGGCCTTGAATGGGGCGTCGGCTCCAAGGAGTTCAACAACGGCATCGTTGTCCTGGTCAAGCCCAAAAACGCTACCGGCTATGGCGAGGTAGCTATCCAAATCGGCTATGGCCTGGAAGGAGCAATACCGGACATCTACGCCAAACGCATCATTGATTACACCATGATCCCCCGTTTCCGCGAAGGAGACTATTATCAGGGCGTGTACGACGCCTGTCAGGAACTCATGGCTCTCGCCAGTGGTGAGATATCAGAGCCACGGGGCGGAAGAGGCGAGGAGAGTTTTGCGGGACTGATTATCTTCATCCTGATGCTTGTATTCATCTTTTGGGCGATATCCAAAGCTAACAAAAGAGGCAAAGGCGGTGGCGATGATGACAATATCGGTGGAGGCCGACACATCTTCTGGGGACCGTTCATCGGCGGCTCGTCATCAGGCTCATCATGGGGAGGAGGTCGATCTGGCGGCTTCGGTGGTGGTTTCGGAGGCTTCGGCGGCGGCTCTTTCGGCGGCGGCGGTGCATCCGGCCGCTGGTAGCCTACATCGTCGCGATAATCCCCAACACCCTCACAAGCAGCTGCACCACAGTATCGTCCGCCCGTATCAATACCTCCGGGCATATTCCCATTGCGCTCAATACCACCGTCACCACTGACAACAGCATCACCACTGTCGTCAGCGGCATGGCCATCAAGTTGGTCAGCAGAAAATACTTCGGAAACGAGTGGAAATAATACCACGACAACGGCGCCGTGAACATCTGGCACGACAGCGTAATTGACGCAATACTCCAGACTCGTCCCTCCTCCCACCACCCTCTCAGCACCGGGAAAACCAACGCAATCCCCAGCATCGCCGCATACGACAGCTGAAAACCCACCTCCTTCACTTGTCCCGGCCATAACGCCAGCTGCACTGTGAGCGCCAGCGAAAGCACTTTCACCGGCTCATGCATGCGCCCTGTCAGCCTCACCACCTCCGCAATCGTGATGTACAGAAAAGCCCTCACAATCGACGGCCCCGCTCCTACCGCGAGCGTAAACACTCCCGACATCGCCAGCGTCAGCACAAACTGCGCCCTCATTACTATCCTCGAGCGCCCGAGCAAGCGGAATATCCTCCTGAAAATCATATAGATAATGCCAATGTGCAATCCCGACAGCGCCAGAATATGCGCAGCTCCACTCTCCCTGAACGCCGCCACGGTCTCCCTGCTCAATCCCGTCCTGTCACCCGTCAACAGAGCCTTGACAACCCCTCCGGTCTCCTCCGAACCAAAACTGATACCGTCAATCACGCGCCTCATCCGTTCCGCAAGCCTTCCAGCCAGCTCCGGGACCCGCCCGTCCCAGGTTATCCCCGGCAATGCATCATTCAGTGAACAAAAGATACCTGTCAATACGAACAACACCGCCAGCACCCACTTTTTCCCTCCATCAGGAACAACGCGAAAGCAACACGTCATCGCGACAAGCCCCGCAAGACTCGCCGCTGCTGCATAAGATTGGCCGTGAAAGCCCGGAACCGCCGACGCAACCGCAGCGCCCACTCCGACCCCGATGGCAAATAAAGCGGACAACCCTTCAATGTCTCCCACCGCTGCCATATAGATAGTTCCGGTTTTGATGTAAAAGTACGAAAAATAGTTGTAACTTTGCACGGTTTACCGCGATTTTCAAAGTAATAATAATATATGATAATTCTCGTAATCAATTGCGGAAGCTCGTCCATCAAGTACCAGCTTCTCGACATGAAGAATGACGATGTGTACACCATCATCGCCAAAGGCCTGGTTGAAAAGATAGGCCTTCCCATGGGCGGCCTGACATACAAGCCCGCCGGCAAAGACAAGATCGAGAAGCAGATACCCGTTCCTGACCATAAGGTCGGCATGCAGCTCGTTCTCTCCGCACTCACTGACAAAGATCACGGAGTGCTTGAATCTCTCGAAGACATCGACGCGGTGGGACACCGCATCGTGCAGGGAGGTGAGTTCTTCTCCTCCAGCGCCCTTGTCAACAAGGATGTCCTCTCCAAGATTGAATTCTGCTGCGACTTCGCGCCGCTTCACAACCCGGCACATCTCCTTGGCATCCACGCCATCGAGGCAGTGCTTCCTTCAGTACCCCAGGTTGTCACCTTCGATACTGCATTCCATCAGACAATCCCTTCATACTCATACATGTACGCGCTTCCGTACGAATACTACGACAAGCACCGCGTCCGCCGCTACGGAGCCCACGGCACCAGCCACCAGTTCGTGGCCGCACAGGGCGCCAAACTCGCCGGCATCGAACTCCAGAGCTCCAAGATCATCACTTGCCACATCGGCGCCGGCAGCTCCATCTGTGCAGTCATGAACGGCAAGTCAGTTGAGACATCCATGGGATTCACCCCTCTCGAGGGCATGATCATGGGTACCCGCGTCGGCAACATCGATGCCAACGCCGTGCTCTACCTCATGAAGAAAGAAGGTCTCACTCCCGACCAGATGAGCGAAATCCTCAACAAGAAATCCGGCTTCCTCGGCCTCTCCGGCAAGACATCCGACTGCCGCGACATGGACGAACTCGCCAACTCCGGCGACCCCAAGGCCAAACTTGTCCTCAAGAAGCTCACCCACGACATGATCAAAATCATCGGTTCCTACATAGCCGAGATGAACGGAGTCGACCTTATCGTCTTCACCGGCGGTATCGGCGAGCACAACAGCCGTCTCCGTCGCCGTGTTCTGGAGAACTTCTCATATATGGGACTCAAGATCGACTACGAGGCCAATGTCGCCAGCGGCGAGGATGCGATCCTCACCCTCCCCGACTCAGCCGTGAAGGCCGCAGCCATCTGCACCGACGAGGAGCTCGTCATCGCACGTGACACAATGCACATAGTATCAGAAATTCAGGACTAAATATATAATCATGATAAAGACATTCAACGATCTCTATGCCGAGTTAAAGGCAAAAAACATCTGCAAAAGACTGGTGGCAGCATGGGCTGTCGATGAGCACACTATCGAAGCATGTTCCCTGGCAGTGGACATGGGTTTCATCAAGGCTACTCTCGTGGGAGACAAGTCCCTCATTGAGGCTGTGTGCGTGAAAAGGGGCATTGACGCCTCCAAATTCGAGATTATCGACAATCCCGTAGAGCTCAAGGCTGTAGCCCAGGCTGTGAAGATCGTTCATGACGGTGAAGGCGACGTCCTCATGAAGGGCCTCTGCTCCACCGACAAATTCCTCCGTGCCATCCTCAACAAGGAGACCGGACTCCTCCCTCCCAAGGGCGTGCTCAGCCACGTCGGCGTGATTGAAAACCCCAACTATCCCAAGCTCCTGTTCATCAGCGATATGGCCGTAATTCCCCTTCCTGACTTCCGTCAGAAAGTTAAACTCGCAGGCTATCTCGTGGACGTAGCCCACTCCTTTGGCATCGAGAAACCTAAGATCGCGTTCATCGCGGCTTCCGAGCAGATGCTCGACTCCATGCCTGCATGCGTCGAAGGCGCCATGCTTGCCAAGATGGCTGACCGCGGACAGATTCGCGGCTGCATCGGCGACGGCCCTCTGGCCCTTGATGTCGCCATCGATCCTGAGTCCGTTGAGATCAAGAAAGTGAAGAGCTTCGTTGCCGGCGACGCCGACTGCCTCCTCTTCCCCAACATCGAGTCTGCCAACGTATTCTGGAAGACCAACTCCAAACTCTGCCCCAACGTCCGCCAGGCCGGTATGCTCGTAGGCACCACCGCCCCATGCGTCCTCGCCAGCCGCGCCGACACCGTCGACACCAAGCTCAACTCCATCGCCGAGGCCGTCATGTCCCTAGAGAAATAATATTTATCCGCAATAACTGACTTTCCGCAAACCAGTCCGGCACTCCCGGCGGTTTGCGGAATTTTTTTTAGGAAATATTTTGTTTTTTAGAATGATATACATATATTTGAGCAAACCACGTAATTATGAATGTTTCACGCACTTTTTCTATCTTTTCTTGCTTATGGCTTATTGCTGCAATTCTGCCGAGTTGTAACAGTGATTCCATGTTATTGCGCAAAGCCCTGATAGAATTTAACAAGGAGACTATTTCTATCCCAAATGATATGTTGATGATTTGGAACGGAAAATATTCTTCATATCGTGTTTCTGATGAACTTCCATTGTTAATAACATATATCAGTCCAGACGAATGTTCGGATTGTGTAATAGGTCATCTTTCGGGAAATAAGACAATCTTTGATTGGAGTGATGAGATGGGCAGTTTTCAATATATGATTGTTTTCTCTCCTAAACCGGAGATGATGGAGTATATCGAAGAACGCTTGTTGGTATCTGATTTTTCTTTCCCGGTGTATCTCGATCTGAATTCTGGTTTCGCCAGGAATAACAGAATTCCAGAGGATTCTCGTTTACATAGTTTCCTTCTTGATAAGACACGGACACCGGTTCTTGCAGGGAACCCACTAGGATCTGAGAAGATGAAAGATTTGTTTTTCAGAAAGCTTAGTGAAATGTAACAGTATTATAGCATGCAAGAACAACGTGGAATTGGAAAGTTGATTTCGATATCAGACGTCATTTGCCTGATTCTTGTGATGTGCTTGTTCTATGAGGCTGGTTATGGCATAATGCAGGTGTTAGGAAGAGTTCCTTCAAAACATGTGTTGTTTGCTATGACAGGACATTTTTCCAACCCGGGGCCTTTTGGCGGTTTTGTTGCGATGCTTATGGCGATATGTTTATCATACTCTGTATTTGTTAATGTAGATAGTATATATCGCAAATGGATTAAACGAGTTTGTGTTGCAGCCTCCGTTCTCGGCTTTATTGTGTTGCCAGCTTCAATGAGTCGTGCAGCGTGGCTTTCTTTAATAGTTGTATTGTGTATTCTTGCTTTGAAGCAAAAAAAAGTAAGGGACTGGTTGAAGAATAATTCAACGAAGCAGCTATTGTTGTGTTCCATATTGGTGGTCACTAGTGTGGGCGCTTTCCTATTAAAGAGGGATTCTGCATTGGGGCGTCTTCATGTATGGCATATGGAAGTCAGGGCAATTGCTTCAAGTCCGTTTGTTGGTTTTGGTAAAGGTAGTTTTGCCTTTGTTTATGGTCAGACTCAGGCCGAGTACTTTTCTTCCGCAGAAAGAGCTCTTTGGGAGGTACGTGTTGCTGGTTGCCCCGAATATGCTTTTAACGAATATCTTAAGGTTGGGATGGAGTGGGGTTTATTGAGTTTTGTATTAGCAATTGTAGTAGCTGTTTTTGTATGTGCTATCCTCATTAAAAGGAATAATCCGCTGGGATATGGGGCTCTGGCATTGTCTGTCTTTGCATGTTTCTCATATCCATTGAGCCTATGGCAGTTCAAGCTTTTTGCCGGTCTTTACTTGTTCGCTGCAATAGGTAATCTGTGTGGTCGTCATGCATGGATCGCCTATGTCTCATATATAGTTTTACTTTGTTCTGCTGGTCTATTCCCAAGAGATCGCATACGTAAGCCGGATTTCCGTGATTTATATATGCAGGGATATACTATGTTTCAGAATGGACGGTACGAGCAAGCAATAAGTGTTTTGCAAGAAGGTTCAGAGCAATCCTGCGATCCGATGTTCCATAACATAATAGGTCGATGCTATGAGTCGTTGGGAGAGAAGGAAATGGCCGAGAAAGAGTATTGGCATGCTTATTATATGGTTCCAGGAAGGCTTTATCCACTCGTATTACTCCAGGAAATGTATTTATCTCAAGCGGACACAGCAAATGCCAGAGAAATGCTGGTACTCATGGATAGAATACAAGTGAACAATAAGAACTCCAATATGAAAGTTCTCCGCAAAAGAGCAGAGAACAATATGTTAAACACTAAACCATTTTTACCATGAAAAAGGAAAAATTATTGCGGCAATAGTAATTGCTGTGCTTGCATGTTGTTGCTTCATCCAAACAATTAATTCGACAAAAACAGATTTGTTCATTGAAGATGTTGAGCCGTTTACTATAATTGAAATTCCTTGTACCCCAGCCGTGTCGATATGAACGTTTAAAGCAATTGACGATGACGGTACGCCATGTGAAGTTACTGTACAGGCTACGAAGAAACGATAATATGAAACCAATACTTAATGTTTTTTCTTTCTTTATGTTGTACGCATGTTTTTCATGCGTACAACAGGGTAGCGTAATACATGAAAAAATAGAGGCAGTAGCTGTCCGAAAAGGGATTGATTTATATAATTGGGTCGGTAACGTGGACTCGTTATTAGTGGGCTATGTTTACTATGATTCTCCGATGTTTAAGACTTTTGTTGACGAAGCAGACATGATATATGAGACTAACCGATTAGTGCGTAAAGGCAGAGGACCAATGGAATTCCAATCGCCGTTTTTTTGCATAGATGAGAATAATCTGTATATAATCGAGTGCGGGCGTGGAACGTTGAACAAAGTCGCTAAATATTCAATCCCCCAGAAGACGGATGGTGTAGCAGAAGATATATTTATGTTGAACTGCTGTCATGAGTTCTCTAATGTGTTAAGTATTACATCTTTGGACTCGTTACGGCTCATTTGCCTGACGAACGATTTCGCATCCGAAGATATTCTTTTTTTGATGGATTTTAGTATTGACTCAATAAGAAAAATATCTTTCCCCATTAGTGACTCTTTTTTGGGCGAGCCATCAATAAAGGCTATGGTATATACTTCCAATGCGAAAATTCATTACAATAAGAAACTTGCTAAATTGGCATATGCTTGTGGTGAAGGCCAGTATCTGGAAATAATGGACTATAAAGATGGGAATGTATGTAATAGAAAAAAAGTTTTGTCAATACTTCCCGAATACTCTATATGGAGTGAAGGTAATCTGATGAGTTATGAAATGATTGATAAGAGACATCGTGGAGTTCAATCATGGATGACAGAACAGGGGATATATATATCGTATAACAATTGGGATTATGATTCTCTTTACAAGGAGTATCCTTGGTACTATACAGACATCATTTATGTCTTTGATTGGGAGGGAAATAAGATTCGTTCTTTCATGACTGATCGACCGTTTAGTACTTTCATGGTTTCGGCTGATGATAAGAAGCTATATACAATATCAATGGAACTAGAAACCTCCGAGCCGTTGATTTGCTCTTATTATCTTGAATAAACGCCCAAAAATGTCCTATGCTTATGAGAAAAGTTCTCCGCAAAAGAGCGGAAAACAATATGTTAAACTTAATCTTTATTACAATGATGAAAGTCAAAGTATTTGGGGCTGTCGTGATAATTGCCCTCGCTTGCTTTATTTGGGCTGGCGTAAAC
>Ga0265298_10011920_pt1 | contig 10122 bp, 9 predicted proteins | sample AusTroGonzalo_MG_3_FD_193486 | JGI IMG/M metagenome (GOLD analysis project Ga0265298, IMG submission 193486) | Bovine rumen microbial communities from tropical cattle in Woodstock, Queensland, Australia - Gonzalo_01 | ecosystem: Host-associated > Mammals > Digestive system > Stomach > Rumen ... | reverse complement strand
AAGCGGTTGTGGAAGGCCCACTTCATCATTTTGTATGTCCAGTCCCCCGGGCCCAGGCCGTCTCCGTGGCCAAGGCAGAAGCTTTTTCCGCCGATGGCAGTCACATACGGCTGCTCCAGCACCGTCATGCCAAGCTCACGGAAGTAACTGTAGGCCCAGATGTCGTGATTGCCCGGGAAGAAATACACCTTTACGCCGGCGTCCATAAGGTCCAGAAGCGCGGCAAAAACCCGCACGTAACCTTTTGGAACCACGTCCCGGTACTCATACCAGAAGTCCCAGATGTCCCCAAGAAGGTACAGGGATTCCGTCTCCGCCGCCGGAATCCCGTGCAGGAACTCCAGAAAGCGCCGCTCCCGACGGGAGGGGTCCGCCACCTGAAGGCCCAGGTGCACGTCCGATACGAAATATGTATAACGTTTTGACATCCTGATTCAATCTGTCATCCTGAGGAGAGTAGCGACCAAGGATCTATGCAAAAATGAACAGTGCAATTGCCACCAGCAGGCAATACAGCGCAAACCATGAAAGTTTTGCCTTGCGGACTATTGCTATCATGACCTTGCAGGCAAACAGCCCGCTGAGGAACGCGGCGACAAAGCCAAGCACAAGCGCCATGGAGCCAACTCCGCTGCCAAAAGCTTCCGCTCCCGTAACCATCTTCAGCAGATCAAGGCTCTGCTCCCCAATGATGGGAATAAGCACCATAAGGAAGGAGAACTGCGCCATTGCATTACGGTCCACGCCTGTAATAAGACCAGTGGCGATGGTACTTCCGCTGCGGGACACGCCGGGGCACACGGCAAAAGCCTGCGCGATGCCCACAACAAACGCCTGCCAGAAGGAAATGCCGTTACGGTACTGCTTCACGGGCGCGGCAATCTTGATGCGCCTGCCCATGTTGTCAGAAAGCGTAAGAAGGCATGCCGTCACAACAAGGCCTATGGCCACAACCGTAAGCGTCTCCCCGAACAGCCCGTCCACAAAGTCCTTGAACAGGAAGCCCACAATAGCCACGGGAATGCAGGACACCAGAATCTTGCAGATGTAGTCCGTCTCGTCATTGTACTTGAACTGGAAAAAGCCCTTCAGGAGCTTCCAGATGGCACTCCAGAACACAACTATGGTTGCAAGGACCGTAGCGAAATGCACGGTGACGGTGAAATCCAGGAAGCCCTCGGCATCTACGCCAAGGATTTCCTTGAAAATCATGAGGTGCCCCGAAGAAGACACCGGCAGGAACTCAGTGAGTCCCTGTACCAAACCCAGAAGAAAAGCCTCCCACCATTCCATAAATTAATCCTCCTTCTCTTTGAAATTGCCCATGATGGCTATTACTTCCAGCACGATGCCGGCTATTATCACAATCGGCGCAGCCACCAGGCGGCGGGCGTCGAACATTTCATAATTGAAAACCTGGGGATCGTCAGAGCCGCCTCCGCTCAGGAGGATGAAACCGGCCACCAGTACCAGCACGCCGGCCAGCATCATGCGAATCCCTTTGGCCCCTATGGCCATCTTTTCCGAATTCTTTGCCATTGGCTAATAAGAATAAATGAGGTCCCGGTTGTAGCCAACCAGGCGGTTAACCATGAAATAAGTGCTGATGCAGCAGATACCCACGCCGCTCACCAGCATGATGCCCATAACCTGCAGCAGCGATTCCAGCGAGAACAGGCTGAACATCTGTGCAAACTCCCCTTTCAGGAAGAACAGTCCGCCAAGCAGAAGCAGAATGGCGATGAGCGCCGCAAAAAGCCCCTGCAGGGCCGCCCGTCCAACAAAAGGAGCACGGATAAAGGCCCGCGTTGCCCCCACCAACTGCATGGTGTGGATAGAGAAGCGGCGGGAGAAAAGGTCCAGCCTCACGGTGTTTGCCATCAGGACGAAGGAGATGAAAAGCAGCACCGCCACCACGGCCGCAAGGCCCAGCGTAATCTTACCCAGGTTCTGGTTCAGGGCATCCACCAGCGAAGTCTGATAGACCACCTCATCGACCAGGGGGGAATCGGCCAGAATCTCCTTTATGACGGCCAGGCTGTCTGCCGATACGTACGCCGCCTCCAGGTTCACGTCGATGGAAACGGGCACGGGCGCTGTCTCGAAAACGTCCAGGAAATCCCGGCCCAGCAGCTCCGACATCTCCTCCATACCCTGCTCCCTTGAGACCAGGTGGGTGGAGCGCACGCCGTGAATCTGCGCTGCCGTTTTCTCATAGGCCGATGCCTCCTCCTCCCCCACGTAGTCCTTCATCAGGACCGATACCTGGATGTTCTCCTTGAAGTAATCCGACACCGCGCGGGCGTTGACCAGCAGCATGGAACCGATTCCCACAAGGAGGAGAACCAGCGACAGGCTTATCACCGTGGATATCCATGCACTTGCCAGACGGCGCTTAGTTACGGAGTTGTTAGAAGAGGGCATAACACACCTAATTTCGGCCAAAGTTACTTAAACGGCAGAAAAAGTCAAAAAAAAATCGTAAATTTGTAGGCTAAATGATTTTGACAATGGAAGATTCGGCAAAGAAGATCCTTTTTGTGAATGCAGAAATGTCTCCATATCTCCCCGATACGGACATGGCAACCCTGTGCCGCCAGCTGCCCCAGGGCATCCAGGAAAGGAAGAAGGAGATCAGGGCCTTCATGCCCCGCTACGGTTGCATCAACGAAAGGAAGAACCAGCTCCATGAGGTCATCCGCCTTTCCGGGATGAACATAATCATCTCTGACGTGGACCGTCCCCTTGTCATCAAGGTGGCCTCTATCTCATCGGCCCGTATCCAGGTTTACTTCATTGACAACGAGGATTACTTCCGCCGCAAGCAGGTCTACAGGGACGAATCCGGCAACTTCTTCCCGGACAACGGGGAAAGGGCCATTTTCTTCGCCCGCGGAGTGCTGGAAACCGTCAAGAAGCTGCGCTGGGCACCGGACATCATCCACTGCTCCGGCTGGATTTCCCACGTTCTGCCCCTGTACCTCAAGAAGGCCTACAAGGGAGACCCCATCTTTGCCAATTCCAAAGTCGTACTGTCCCTGTTCGACGACACCCCTTCAGAGGAGTTCGCCCCGGGATTCAAGGACACCGTCCTCTACGGAAACATAAAATCCAGGGATCTTCCCCAGACGGACAAGGCCGACGGCACGTTCCTTGCAAAACTGGCAGCACAGTACTCCGACGGAATCATCCTCTCCAGCGGCGGAGTGAGCCCTGAGCTCACCGCCTGGTGCAAGGACCTTGGAGTGCCCATGCTGGACTATGACGCCGCTTCCCTTGCGGACGGCAGCTACATGGACAGCTACAACGCATTTTACGACAGCATCCTGCAATGAGAAAACTCCTGCTCGCAGGCGCAGTGGCGGTATTAGCCACATCGGCCTGCATAAAAGTTGACAACAGCCTGGGCAAAGGGCTGGTGGATAAAAGCCTCCTGTACGATACCTATACAGAGGAATTCCCCCTTCAGGACATCCTTATGAAGAGGTCGTCGGACCTGTCCGGCTACTCCTCCAGCCGCGTGGTCATTGGCGCCATCAGGGACGATGTCTTCGGCCTCAGCACCCGTGAATCGGCCTTTACCCTGGTGCCGGCACTGGACACTATCAATATCGGCACAAATCCCAAGGCCGTGAGCTTCTCCCTCTACTTTGAGGCGGACTCCGTCTCCTGTGCCGATGATTCCCAGGCCCGCATCCTGCAAAACGTCTATGTGACGGAACTTACTTCCCCTCTGGACCCCAACAAGAGCAGCGCCTCCACGGAGATAGCGCACGGGGAAACCCTCATTACGGACGGCATTCCCGTCATCAACGGCAGCGGTGCCTTGCAGTTCAAGTTCACCACGGACTTCGCACAGAAATACCTTGACAAACTCAAGGCCTTTGCACCCGACGGTGAAATCCTTAACCGCGCCGCCCTTGACGATGACGCCATCACCTCCCGCTTCGAGGCATATACCGCCACTCTTCCCGGCATCCACATGCGCACGGACGAACCTTCCGGCAACGGCGGCAGGATCAACCTTTACCAGCTTTCCTGCCTCAGCATTTCCAGCAACCAGTATTACAGGAACAACAACATAGCCATCCTGCGATACACCAATGACGAGGTTGCGGGAAAAGACACCACCCTTGCCATCCTTCTGGTTCCGGGAGAAATGACTTTCATTGACGAGCCCAAGTATATTGAAGACAACTCCAAGTTTGCACAGTATGCATTTAACCGCACAACGCACTCCCTGCCGGAGGGCGCACCGGGAGCCTCGCTCCTTGTGGAAGGCGGCGCCGGGCTTAAGCCGGTGATATCGGCAAAGGAGCTGCAGGCAAAGACCAAACAGGCCATTGAGGCTCGTGGCGGAAGCGTTGAAAACGCAGTCATTACCAAGGCTACCATTATACTGCCTTATGACATGCCGGCGGACTACAGGGACATGAAGTACTTCCCTTCCATCCTGAGCCCCACCATCCGCAACACCATCATGGACGATGACGGCAAAGCCCACGTCCAGTTTGCGGGGCTCACGGATGCTTCCGTGTCCACGGAAAACCAGGGAGACCTGGACCGTTCCAATATGATGTACAGCCCGGACATCAGCTACCACCTGCAGGAAATCCTCAAGAGGACAGACCTTGACACTGCAACCAACGCAGACATCTGGCTCCTCACCATCCACACGGAAACCGTAGAGGAAACCAACGGCAATGCCGCCAACAACGCATACCTGCAGCAGCTGCTGTATGCCAGCTACTACAACAGCCTGTACGGCGGCGGGTACGGCTATGGCGGTTATGGTTACGGAGGATATGGCTACGGCGGTTACGGCAGCAGCTACAGCAATTACTACACGTACGCCATGCTGGCACAGCTGATGAGCCAGAACAGCCAGTCCACCTACTCCACCAACACAGAGCTGGACAAGGACCGCTACTACCGCGCCATCCTCTGCGGCCCCGATGCGGCCCGTAAACCCATGTTCCGGGTAACTTTTGCCATCTCCAAGGACTAACCTCCCCCTCTTTTACGTGAACACCAGCATTTTTGGCCAAAAACGCCGGCGTTCATGTCGTGCATGACGTGAACACCGACAAAAACGGCCAAAAACGCGTGCACTCGCGTCATTGACTTGTGAGAGTGTGCCGAAAATGCTATCTTTGAACCGGCAGATGACCGTTAAGGAAAAAATAGCACTCTTTCCACATTCCCCCGGCGTGTACAGGTATTACGACTCGGAGGGAAAGGTTATTTATGTGGGTAAGGCAAAAGACCTGCACAAGAGGGTGGCGCAGTATTTTGTGCCGCCGGAAAGGCTCAACACCAAGACACGCATACTGGTAAGCAAAATTGCGGATGCGCAGTATTCCGTGGTGGATTCGGAGGCGGACGCGCTGCTGCTGGAGAACAATCTTATCAAGCAGTACAAACCAAAGTACAATATACTCCTTAAGGACTCCAAGACTTATCCTTGGATTTGCGTTACAGGGGAGGAGTTCCCGCGGGTGTTTATTACAAGACGTATTGAAAAGGGCAGGGGGAACAGGTATTTTGGGCCGTACAGCAGCGTGATGCATGCAAGGAATATGGTGGATTTCTTCAATGAAATGTATTCCCTCCGCACCTGTACGCTAAAAATCACATCGGAGGCCGTGCTTCACGGAAAGTTCCGCCCTTGCCTCAATTTCCACATCGGCCGGTGCAAGGCTCCATGCATTGGAAAAATATCCAGGCAGGAGTATGACACAGACATCGACGAGATTGTCCATATCCTGAGCGGCCGTGGGTCGGAGGTCATCCGGCACTACAAGGCCTTGATGGCGGATGCCGCTGAAAGGCTGGACTTTGAAAGCGCACAGGTTTACAAGGAAAAGCTCAGCAGCCTGGAGCGGCATTATTCAAAGAGTATTATAACATCGGCCCGGGATACTGACGCGGACGTTTTCTCCATGGTCTTTGACGCCGGGGAGGCTTTTGGAAACTTCCTGCGCATACGGAGCGGGGCCATTATCCAGTCCCTGAACCTTGGATTCCGCAGCCAGATTGAGGAGACGGAGGCAACCATGCTGGCAACGTTCATCGGCGAGGTTGAAGATAAGTTCGGGGAACTGTCAAAGGAAGTTATCGTCCCGCTAATGCCCGATGTGGAGATTCCCGGCGTGGAATTCCGTATTCCCGTGAAGGGGGACAAGCTGGCACTGCTGGAGCTATCGGCCAAAAACGCGCGGGAGTTCCACTTCAACAGCATCAAGCAGCGGCAGCATACGGACCCGGACCAGTACCGGCTTTCCGTGATGGAAGACCTTCGCAAGGCCCTTGGAATGACGGAGCTGCCCCGGCATATGGAGTGCTTCGACAATTCCAACATCCAGGGCACCAATCCCGTGGCTTCCTGCGTGGTTTTCCGCAATGGAGAGCCCTCCAAGGCCGATTACAGGCGCTTCAAGATAAAGACGGTCATCGGCGCAAACGACTACGCGTCCATGAAGGAGGTGGTGAACCGGCGCTATTCCCGCATGCTGGCGGAGGCTCCGGACGATTTGCCGCAGCTGATTGTGATTGACGGCGGCAAGGGCCAGCTGGAGTTTGCCCACCAGGCGCTGGCGGAGCTGGGGATACTGGACAGGGTTACCGTGATCGGCCTGGCAAAGAGGCTGGAGGAAGTGATTCGCGTGGGGGACCCGTATCCGCTTTTTATTGACCGCAACTCGCAGGCGCTGAAGGTCCTGCAGCAGATACGTGACGAGGCCCACCGCTTTGGCATCACCTTCCACCGGGATCTTCGCTCCAAGGCCGCCATCCAGAGCGCGCTGCGTGAAATCAAGGGCGTTGGCGAAAAGACGGAGCAGCGCCTGCTGCTGCGCTACGGTTCGGTTGCGCGCATTGCTGCTGCGCCGCTGGAAGAACTGTCGGCAATTGTGGGGGCGGAGTTAGCAGTTAATATTCATAATTATCTTAACGATTAGATTCGCCGGTCAAGCCGGCGAATGACAGGAAATATGAACGAAAAGACATTTAACAAGTGGTTCAACGTGTTCATCCTGGGCGGGATGGCGGCGGTGACGTGTATTGTGACGGCGATTAAGCTGTCCCAGGCCGGCCCTGGAGAGCATTTGTGGCTGTTCCTTTCGGCATTCGGATCCCTTATGGGCGTGCTGGCAACGGTGTGTGCCGCAAACGGGTGGATTATAACGTTCCTGTTCGGTTTTCTGGACGTTTCCATTTACGGCATTGCATGCTGGATGAACTGGCGGAGCGGCGGCTCGGGCCTGGGAAATGCCATCTTGCACGTTGCCTATTTTGTGCCCATGCAGCTTGTAGGCTTCCTCCAGTGGAAGCGCCGCGGGGCAAAGGCGGCGGAAAAGGTCAAGGCGCGCAGGCTGTCTCCGGCCATGCGGTGGGGCTGGTTCGGGATAACCGTGGCGGCATCGGCCATACTGTATTTTATACTTCTCCACTTTGACCGCTCAGCGGCCGAGGGCTTCCTGCGCGTTGCCGTGCTGCTGGACGTGGTACCGCTGGTGTGCAACATTATCGGCCAGCTGCTTATGTCCACGGCATATATGGAGCAGTGGTGGTTCTGGATTGCCGTGAACATTACTTCCATAGGGATGTGGTGCTTCTCGGACAAGTCTTTTGCGGCGGTGTATATTGTGAAGTACTCGTTCTACCTGATTAACGCGTTGAACGGTTTGAGGATTTGGATTGCACTTAGCAAGGATTCGCCGGTCAAGCCGGAGAATGACGGGAGTGGTGCCGGAGAATGACGGGAGTTTGGATTATTAAGTTTTTTTATATAACTTTGCGCGTTAATAGACTTTTGGAAAAAGATAAACGTAATATAAACTTAAAACCTACACTAGTATGACACAGGAAGAAATCGTAAAGCAGGTCAAGGATATCATCGTTGACAAGCTTGGTGTCGAGGAGTCTGCAGTCACTGAGTCTGCAAGCTTCACCAATGACCTCGGCGCTGATTCTCTGGACACCGTTGAGCTCCTTATGGAATTCGAGCGCGTGTTCGGCATCAAGATTCCCGATGAGGAAACCTCCGGCATTGCCACAGTTGGCGACGCCATCGCAAAAGTAGCTGAGAAACTCGGCTAATAACGCACAATAATCCCCATAAAAAACCGGCCCTCGCAAGAAGGTCGGTTTTTTATTACCTGTGTCAGCAAACCTTTAATCGTCCAGAGCGTCGGCGACGGCTTCGACGATGGCGTCTCCGCGGAGGTTGCGCTTCAGGATGGTGCCGTCAGGACCGAAGAGGATGATGTGAGGGATGCCCTGGATGCCGTAAATCTCTGTGGGGATACGCTGGGCATCGATTATCTGGTTCCAGACGATGTTCTCCTCTGCCGCGGCCTGGATGGTGTCTTCCTTCTTGTCCCAGACTGCTACGCTGAGCATGTCGAACTTATCCCCGTGGAACTTCTCATACACATTCCTCAGATTGGGCATTTCCCTGCGGCAGGGACCGCACCAGCTGGCCCAGAAGTCCACAAGGACGTATTTTCCCTGGCCGATGAAATCAGAGAACTTGACGCCGTTCACCTCAAAGTCCGTGAACATCATGCCCTCTGCGGTTTTGGCCGATGCCTCGATGGCCTTGCGCATTGCACTCACGCGCGGATCCTGCCGGATGGCCTCAGACATGCCGCCGATGAGCTCCAGCATTTTCTCATCGTCTTCAAGTTCTATGTTGGAAATGGCAATGAGACCAAGGATGTTGTCCGGGTTGGCCTTGATGGTCTCCTCAAGATACTTGTTGTACTTTTCTTCAGCTTCCTCGTAGATGTCTTCCTTGTCTTCATCGGAGAGACCCTCTGCGGTAATCTTTGCTCGGAAGTCCGTCATGAACTTGTCGTTCCAGTCATGATATGCCACAAGGCGGCTGTGTACGCCCTTTTTGGCCGATGACTGCGCGATTCCGTCCTCAAAATTGACGTTTATCTTTGAACCGTCTGCAACAAACTGTACCTGGCGGCCGTCGGCCACTGCATATGCAAGGGTGAGGAGGTCGCTCGGAATATCAATGCAGAACTTGCCATCCTGTACTGCCAGAGTTGTGTCCAGCTGTCCGGCTACAATCTGCACTTCGTTTCCCTGTGAGCCGGCGGGGAGGGTGCCGCTTACCTTTGTAATGGAATTGGTGCCGCAAGCTGCAACAACCATCGCAGCCGCAGCTGCAAGAACAATCTTCTTCATATATAGTCGTTTAATCTTTACAAAGATAGCATTTTCGGCACACTCTCACAAGTCAATGACGCGAGTGCACGCGTTTTTGGCCGTTTTTGTCGGTGTTCGCGTCATGCACGACGTGAACGCCGACGTTTTTGGCCAAAATTGCTGGTGTTCTCGTCAAAGCATACGCACGGGACAACGAAAATGGCCCAAAGTGTTGTCTGGGGCGTAAAAAAAGCGCCTCCCTGGAGGGGAAGCGCTCTAATGATACTCCGGGAACTGCTGCCCGGAGCGGAATTGCCACGCTTAGCGACGTTCTCCGCGGCCTTCGCCACGACGGCCACCACGGCCGCCGCGACGGTCTCCGCCACGGCCGCCTTCGCGGCGTGCGCCAGTGCCGGGGGCTGCAGAATTGGCTGCAAAACCGGCATTGGGGGAGAGGTCCTGCTTTCCGTATTTCTCACCGTTGCAGATCCACACCTTGATACCCATGGTACCCATCTGTGTGTGTGCTACGGCAAGTGCGTAGTCGATGTCTGCACGGAAGGTGTGCAGCGGTGTGCGGCCTTCCTTGAACATCTCACTGCGTGCGATTTCCGCACCGCCAACGCGGCCGCTGATCTGGACCTTGATGCCTTCTGCACCAACGCGCATTGCGGTGGCGATAGCCATCTTGATAGCGCGACGGTAGCTGACGCGGCCCTCGATCTGACGGGCAATGCTGTCTGCCACGATTGTTGCATCGACCTCGGGGCGCTTCACCTCGAAGATGTTGATCTGGACATCCTTCTTGGTGACCTTCTTGAGTTCTTCCTTGAGCTTGTCAACTTCCTGGCCGCCCTTACCGATGATGACACCGGGACGTGCAGCGTGGATGGTGACGGTGATGAGCTTAAGGGTGCGCTCGATGATGATGCGGGACAGGCTGGCCTTTGCAAGGCGGCT
>Ga0265298_10011919_pt1 | contig 10122 bp, 6 predicted proteins | sample AusTroGonzalo_MG_3_FD_193486 | JGI IMG/M metagenome (GOLD analysis project Ga0265298, IMG submission 193486) | Bovine rumen microbial communities from tropical cattle in Woodstock, Queensland, Australia - Gonzalo_01 | ecosystem: Host-associated > Mammals > Digestive system > Stomach > Rumen ... | reverse complement strand
TTGCGGGCCTAAAAATTGAGTCAATATGGAATTCAAATCGGTCAATATGCAGTTGCAGGAGAGTTTCCGGAAGAACTGGGACAAGCCCGCACTGTCTAATTATAAAGGAGTTACACTTAAATACAGCGACGTCGCAAGACGTATCGAAAAACTTCACATCGCATTCAGTCAGTGCGGTCTCCAGAAAGGAGACAAAGTGGCCATCTGTTCCCGCAACCAGGCCAACTGGGGCGTTAGTTTTATGGCAGCCATCACCTATGGGGCGGTCCCGGTGCCCATCCTGCACGAGTTCAAGCCCGGCAGCATCCACCACCTCGTAAACCATTCCGAAGCCCGTGTACTGTTCGTGGATGAAGTGGTCTGGGAAGGACTCAACATTGAGGAAATGCCGTCCCTCCAGGTGGTGGTCCATATCAACACGCTCAAGTTCTTCTATGCTGAATCTCAGGAGCTTTGGAACATCCGCGAGCATCTGAACGAGAACTTCGGCCGCAAATTTCCTTCCGAATTCGGCCCCGACGACCTGGATTACTACGTGGACAGCCCGGACGAACTGGCCGTCATCAACTACACCTCCGGCACTTCGGGCTTCTCCAAAGGCGTCATGATCCCCTACCGGGCCCTATGGTCCAACCTGGAGTTCGGCTTCAAGAAATTCCCCCAGCTGACCGCCGGCGACTCCGTGGTATCCATGCTGCCCCTGGCCCACATGCTGGGACTCATGTTCGACTTCCTCATGGAAATGGCCCTGGGCATGCACGTACATTTCCTCACGCGGATGCCAAGCCCCAAAATCATCGTCGAGGCCATGGAAGCCGTAAAACCCCGCATCATCGTAGCCGTCCCGCTCATCGTAGAAAAGATTTACCGCGCCAAATTAAGGCCGATAATAGAGCGCAACCGCTTCTTCTTCCGAATCCCCCTGCTGGACCAGTATCTGCGCAAGCGCATCAAGGACGAGCTGACGGCCACCTTCGGCGGGAACTTCCTGGAACTGGTGGTGGGCGGCGCCGCCGTGAACCCCGAAGTGGAGAAGTTCTTCCGCAGCATCGACTTCCCCTTCACCGTGGGCTACGGCATGACCGAATGCGGCCCGCTCATCTCCCACGCTCGTTACGGCCTGGCCCGCCTAGGCTCCTGCGGCGTGGCCGTGCCCAATATGACCATCCGGATAGATTCTGAGGACCCGTTGACGATCCCCGGCGAGGTTCAGGTCTCCGGCGCCAACGTGTTCATGGGCTACTACAAGAATCCCGATGCCACCGCCCAAACCTTCACGGCCGATGGTTGGCTCCGCACCGGCGACATGGGCGTATTGGATGCCGATGGATTCCTCTACCTCCGAGGCCGCTCCAAATGCATGATCCTGGGCCCCTCCGGCCAAAACATCTACCCCGAAGAATTGGAAGGTGTGCTCAACAACCTGGACTACGTGGTAGACTCACTGGTGATCGAAGATACCGACGGCCTCACCGCCCTCATCTACCCCGACTTTCCCAAAGCCGCCCAGGCCGGCATGAACAGCGCCCAGGTCCAGTCCTACCTCACCGCCCGCATCCCCACGGTGAACCGCGAACTCCCCAACTACGCCCACATCAAAAAGTTCGAATTCCTCCCCGAAGACTTCGAGCGCACCCCCAAAAGAAGTATCAAAAGGTATATCTACCAACGAAAGTAAGGGTCCCTGGCACCGGCTTCCTTGGCGTCATGCCCGGTTTACGCGCCGCCCCGCATGGTCACGTCTTGCCCGGCTTCATCTTTCGTCATGCCCGGCTCCGACCGGGCATCTCTCTCACCGCCCCGCTCCTAACGTCCCAAACAACGGGACGTTAAGCGCATTTCACCCTCCTTTTCGCCCCTAACGTCCCAAGCAACGGGACGTTAAGCGCATTTCACCCTCCTTTTCGCCCCTAACGTCCCCACAAATGGGACGATAGGAGCACCAATCCCCCCAAAAACACCCCCTGGCAAAAGCCAAACGCTCCGCGAGCCCTTTAACGGAGCTCGCGGAGCGCTTGTGCTGTAGCCGCCGGATGCCGTATATTCCGGCGGCGCTGCCATAATTCTCTATGGCATATACTCTTTCGGACTATGCTCTTCATTCATACTGATTCACCCTCTTCATTCCGTCATGCCCGACTCCGATCGGGCATCTCCTGACTTAGCCTCTTACCGGTCTCACAATCTCCACTCTCATCCCCAGTGCTCCTATTATCCTATAGAACGTGCTAACGCTAGGGGTCATCGCTCCATTCTCAATCTTAGAGATATAACTCTTCGTTGTGCCGATCCTGGAAGCAAGTTCAGACTGCGTCACTTTCTCCTCCCTCCGGGCATCACGGATTATCTGTCCTGAATAGAAAGCATACGCCTGCTCCTCTGCTGCCACCCGTTCAGGAGTGCCAGAAGCACCGAACTCTGCATCAAGGGCCACATCATAGTCCCTAACCTGATTGTCATTAACGTGCTGTCTCATAATATCCTTTACTGATTATCCCTCCATCGCAAAGGTATTAAAAGTTTCCGTATAATGCAACTTTTATATGGCTGCCCTGTGATTTTTATTCAAGCCACTCCTCCCGCACCCGCAACCATCGCCCGGCACTCCCTCCATCCCCCTCGTGCATCGCTCCACAAACCGCACACCCCCACAAACAAAAAAGGAGGCAAACGCCTCCCATCAATCACAAGAGCATTAGGCCCGTAATCACCCAGCCCCAATCCTTATCACATCTTCCGTGCCGATGACAAAACCCAATCAGTCATTCTCGGCTTAAAACGTCATTCCAGACTGACGGGAATATCCACGCCTCAGGCGCGAATGGGCTGACCGCCATCGGAGCATTTCGCTCACACTAGCAACTTCTTTGCTTCTTCCAGTGTCATGAGCGGCGAGCCTTTTTCCATTCGTTTGATTTCCCAGTCACGTAGATACCAATTAAGATGCTGGTATTTCTTTTCATTATCGGCTATCAACTTTTCAAATGATTCATTCACGGCGACCCATCCCTCGTCGCTTTCCTCGGCTATCTCTTCAAACGCGTTGAGGATGCCAGCATAGTCGGGCCGATGCCGATACGGCAAATCCAAGGCCTTGGAATAAACGGTTACCAACAGCGGCAATGCCGAAAGCGGGTACTGCCGGAAACCAATGCGGTCTTCCAGCCACTCAACATGTTCGCTGATGAATTCCAAACCCTTCATACTGCCTCGGGCCAACAGTTTCCATAGTGCACGACGTTTCAGATTATTCGGCATCTCATCGAAATCCCTTTCGATGCCCTCCTTCACAATTCTATCCATCTTCTTGTCTTCTGCAAGCAGCTCATATATATACTGCCGTTTTTCTACATCGCACCGTTGCAAGACGGTATCCGCCAACAGCATCTTCCGTGTTTCTTCGTTCTCTACCAATGCTTGAATAATCAAGAATGAGCTATTCCCACACTGCATCGACACCATTATGTCAATTACACGGGGAAACTCGGAGGCTACATCGTGCCGAATCAGATAAACACACCAGTGCCTCCAGCAATCATCATCACAGACGATCGGCTTGTCCATATAGGCCCGGATTGTCTTCAACAATTCTTCCTGCCTGTTCTCAAACCATTCCCCAATGAAGTCAAACAAACAATACTCCCTTCCCAGTATTCCCTTATCTTTCAAATGAATGGAGCAGCACGAAAAAGGAAGCAGTTGCAACAGGAGATGGTCGCTGATGGTCACATCGTGGTGCAAAAGCACATTAATGGCGACATAATTATCTGGGGTCAGGTACTCTTCCGGTTTTTCCGCCATTTCTTTCAGCCATCCCACAACCGCCTGTTTAAATAAATCACGCTGACCAGCATTTATCTTAATCGTTTCTGCGTCTCCGTATAGAACTGGTGCCGTACATCTTACGGTATATCTCTGATAATAAGCAAAATCTTCTATTCTACTTCTTACCAGGTCATGGTCTATAGCGTCTCGCCTTGAGTCATACGCCTCATAGAGAAAAGATATCACAAAGCGGCTGATTCTCTCTTCCTCCTCGTCAGACAGCTCAAACTTCATATGCCGCAAAGATCTCATATCCTCCTTGTTCCTGGGCGCCTTTTCATTTAGCAAGGTTAACACCGCTTGTTTGAATCGCCCATAATCCATCAGCTCATCGTAATCCTTCTGCTCTTTTATTTGCCAAGGATAAGGCTTGGTGCGGTCCCGCCAGAATGCCGGATAGTTATTTTTCCTTATAACATCTATTGCATCCCTCATTTCCGGTGTAGCAAATTCATGTAAGAAGGAGAGCAAGACCTCGCCATTGGGTTTCGAGTAATCAATGGATGCTTCCACTTGCGCCAACCTGTCTTTATTCAACAGCAGCGCAGCACAACAGGCATTGCCTTCAAGGGACTTGAAGTCATCCTTATTCTCTCTATCCATCTTGCCCTCTATAAGGTACGTCCTCAAACGATCCATCGACCTTTCAAAGTAGTGTTGTGACAGCCCATTCTTGTTAAAGAACTCCAGGAAAACGTCCTTCTCTATTTTGCGCGCAAAGCTCCTTTGTTCAGCCTGTTCGAGCAACATCTCATACACGGTGTCCGGCGCATCCGGGTGCACATCTTTCATCTTGCCCACCTTGTCAAACAACACCGCCAGCAATTCATCGCTATCCTCCGGATCGCCAAAGGAGCAACGATTCTGCTTAAAGTCTTCCGTCAATTGCACAAGAACCTTTCGAATACTCTCCCAAGATGTAAGGGACTTATACGCTTCATACAAATTGCTACGACTTACAATATAGCTGCATCCATCCTTATAGTAGTTATGAATGAAGACGCTTTTATTGATAATTACATCTATGTACTTTTCTGCGTAACCGACATCCGTAAAATAATCAATCAAATGGTTAACAATATTGGGATGCTCACAGTCCTTAAGGATGTCTTTGATGGCTTCAGCGTTTTCTTCACATCTTAGCCACGGGCTCCTGAACACCTCAAACAGCACGTAGATGTGTTCCTCGTCCGCTTTAAAGCGTTCAAAAATCTCTAAGAGAAGCTTTTCCCATGCAGCTTTATTCTCTGGGGTTAAATCTTCTTTACGCATAAAGCGAACCAGGAATAGCAGATTCACCGTGTGCGCATCCATCTCGCGGCAACCTTCCAGCTCCTGCATCAAGTAGTCCAGGCTCTCTTTCCCACGCCCAAAATTCATCAGATCCTCGTATTTGGAAGACCCGATATCGGCGATCCGCAGACCCTTAGCCTTATGCCAGGAAACGATATCCTTGAAAATGGCGGTTCGCTGCGTGGCGTCAAACAATTTCCTATCGGCATAAAGCACTAAATCTTTATTGTCACTGACAATCCAGTCAAGGATTTGGGCCGATAGGGCATCCTCCTTAGGCAGTTGAGCCAACATCAGCGCCACGGTATTGTTCCATCCAGTCCTGACAATCCTGGTTCCCTTATAACAACAGCGCTCTTGAATCTGCGCCAGATCATTCAACCCCAAAAGGTATTTTGAAACGAAGAATTCTTTGAATGAGTTGTGGGAGAAGCAGTATTTCCCATCTTCCACTTCAATAAGCCCCGTCCGCTGTATCCGGTTATAATCCTCGTAGTTATTGTCAAACAGGTAAAGCAGTTCTTCTTTGGTCAGATGGTTGGCCCCCATCAATTGCATGGCAACGCCCAACCGCTGCAGCAGAGCCTTCCCCTTTACAAGCATCTCCGCATTTTCCTTTAGGCGAAGTTCCTCCTCCTGTCCCAACCGTCGGTCGATAAAAAACTCATACAACTCTCCCCTGTTCTCCGGAAATGCCTTTTTCTGCCTGTAATAATCGGCCAGCGCTTTCAGTTGGAATGGCGTCCGGACAAATTCATACAGCTTGCTATTTGCTATTTCAGGCACGGCTCTCTCGAGTCCGGCTTCCGTCAAATAAGTCACGGCATCCTGCCAGGAAAGGTCGTCAAGCGTCAACTCCGTAAACCCTTTAAAAGTAAACTCACCGCTGAAATTCTCCCGGCAACTGACCACTATGCTTGTGTGGGGATGCTCATCGGCATAAGTCTCAATCTCATGATAAAAGCCAAAACGTACATCCCCTTCAAACTTTTCATCTAATGCATCTATAATAACAACCAGCCCTTTCTCAATCTCTGCATTAAGTGCCGGGAGCTCCTGTTTAATGCTGCCACAGCCTCTAATCTTGAATAAAACAGGGGTCAGCTGGTGTCCCTCTTGAAGGTCTCTTCCCAACTTGAGCAATTCCGTGCTTTTCCCTGTCTGCGCATCGCTATACAGGGCATATCTATTGCCCGGGAAATCTGTTTTACCCAGTACGATGTCTGTGAGCTTATACCTTCCCAACGTCTTATGGGTTATCAGATATTCGAACTCCTCGTCACCCTTCAGGCGCCGAGAACAGGTGCGAGGGATGTATCCTTCAATCTCGTCAAATTCCCTTTTCCCCTTATTATGTGTATTCAGTTCCTTGCTGATACGCTCAAGAAGGTCGTGGTTGATCTTTTGATTCTCAAGGATGGCAGCTGCCTTTGCCAAAGAATCCAGCTGGTCATTATTCAGGGCTTGGGTCCGGAGGTCCCGCAGGAAATTCCTTCCTCCCGGGGTCTTCTCCAATTCTTTTTTGAACAGCTCATATAACTGGTTGATGCCCGGATCGTACCCACCGTGATGGTTCACTATATATTCGCTGAAATCAACGATTGTGCGCATTTGATGCTGCTCATAGTAACCTGCTCCATAAGAATAGGGGGACCATTTTTTCAACGCCTTCTTGTAGGCCTTATCAATATCGGATGCCTGAACTCTCCTTCTGATCTTCTCAAGAGCTTCTTTGGCAAAGATGGAGACAATGGCCCCAATTATCTTGTCTTTCAAGGCAAGACTTGCAAACCATGTCGATATTGAAAAAAGAAAACCCACGTTATTAGCGCCCGAGGAAACGGGAATCACATCCTACTTCCCTTTTCAACAACTTCCACCCTTACCCTACCTTTCCAACATGCGTTCAAATGATCGCAAATAATCTGAGCCTCCTCGCGGGTCAAATCGGATACACATAATCGGCTTAAGACCTGTCCCTCAGGAGTCAATGCACAACAGGTCACATGGATATCGCTAATATCTCCGATTGGAACCATCTTAAAATCATATCCGTGCCCCTCAATTACAGTTTGTTTCGTTAAGTCAAAAGAAACGACCAACGGGCTTATCGGATTACCATCCATATAAATAACCCGCAACGACAGCAAGGCGGGGATATCTGTCGACATCCCATCAATCAAAGAAGATACGTTATTCGGAGTAAAGTCATCATCCAGGAAAACCCGCATAGAACGTCTAATCACTTCTATTTCCCGCTTATCCAAATCACGGATAAAATACAGAACCCGATTATTCACTCCCTCCGGATGGGACATCCTTTCTGTCAACAACCTTCCCCAAACCTCTTGCAATTCGGCATCTGAGATGTATTTTGCCTCGTCAAAGAAACGGGAGTACCACTCTTTATCTTCCGCTTCGCTATAGATGGCGTCTCCACACGGAGCAGCATCAGCACATCCGACTGCCGACCTGATAACGCCATAGATGTTTTTCAACTCCAGCACTGCATCTTCCGGAAATCTGCCACCTGCGTTCTTCATAAACTCTTGAGCGAACTCGAGCTGGCGAAGAGGGCTACTGCGAAAAACCTCCAGTTCCGATTTTGCCTTCACCTTCTCTTCATGCGCCAGGTAATATGGCTCAACATAACGACGGATTCCAAATAAAGCAGCATCCAGAAGTCTCTTCATAACCGAACTGGCGGTGGGACCAAGCGCTATAAGAGCAAGTAAAAAATCATTCATCAAACAACTTGATAATTAATACAGATAAACAAAAATAAATCGGCAGCGTTCTACATAAGAAGTCAAACATAATCTCATTGACAACTCCGGGCCGATAATCATCTGTTTAAAACTATTTCACCCCTATCACCATCATCCCAGCCAGCACGGCGACGAATATGCTCAGCAGCGTCCCCGCTAATACATACTCAGTCTTGGCGGTATCCTTTTCGCTGAACCTGATAATTGATTTTGCCGCGATCAACAAGCCCAGCGCATCGTAACGCCCCAAGCACACAAATAATAGAATCAACCACCGCTCAATAGTCCCAATCAACGCACCGGCATTAAAACCGCTCTCTTTCTCATCAGGCATATTCACGCTATAGTGCTTCAGCATCAGTTTGATAAAGATGTTCGCCGGTTTCCAGCAAACAAGCAAGGCAACTGCAGCAGCCACATGCCATAAATCAACACCAAATGGTAAACTCCAGCCATGGCAGTGAGTCCATGCATAAGCGACTCCAGCAATCACCAGTATATGAAGGACCTGATCTAGAACAAACCAAGAAACCTTATCCTCTCGGTACGATTTCCATATATCAATGCACAAGTGTGCCACGCCAATAATCAACGCGCCCCACCAGAAACAGATCTCCCACGAAACAAGCCATGACAAACCAAACACAATCAATGCATGCACATAGTGATGCGGGCTTTTCCAATGCCTCTCTTTCTTATCCTTGCATGTCTTTCCCGTTTGCAACACAAAGTCAGCTATCAGATGTGCCAACAATAAACAAAGAAACAATTCTACCCACATATCTGTTCAAAATTAAAGTGTTCAAAGTCTTTGATGGCCATCTCCAGCAAGCCCCATTTCGCCAAAGAAGAACGACTGTTCACTGCTGATTGATAAACATTCAGCATCTCACTAATCTGCCTTTCTTTATACCCAAGTAGTTTATAAAAAACCACTTGGGCCTGTTTGATTGAATAAGACTGAATCAAGTTATCAATCAATGACACATACGACTCCAACAACCAATGGATCCCCAGTGAATCAGACTCAACTCCAATCGCTGAATAAGTGTCTTTTTCTACACTGATGGCATCCAGATTCCTCCCGGAAATATAGATTGCTGGGCCATCCATGATATCTTCCTTCTCATCAACATACTTCAAACTTCCTAATCCTATCGAAAAGCGAATACCATATTGCCGTGTATGATAGGAACTATCAACAGTATCGGCAAACATCCTAACATACAGTTTGATGATAATAGCAATCCTTAGCGCCATTCCGCAATTCGGGATGTAACATTCTATCGTATCTCCTCGGACTATCCTCCCCCAGAAACCGGGAAGCATATCTGCCTCTATGCGCTCAAATAGAGATTGTAATCGCTTCCGCAACTCAATCAAGTCTCTAGTCTCAAAAGATGTCGATCTAACAATATCTGCAGAAATAGTAGCAACCATTATCCAAAATATCTGTTCGCAGCAAAATTATCAAAGATATATTAGATATGCAAGGAATATCAAACAAATATTTGATATTTCTAAAGCAGAAACGGATCGATGCCACTTCTTCAGTTGCTTCTATCAGGCAAACACTTGCGTAAAGATAAGAAACATCTCACAGAATTACAAACCTCGCCCTCTCATCGCCAGGAACTCCCTCTATCCCCCTCGCACATCACTCCACAAACCACCTGCGCACAACAAACAAAAACGGAGGCAAATCTGCCTCCATTCAATCACTATAGCATTAGGCCGATAAGGCCAAGGGAGAAGACAACAGAGCCATGCGCCATTCTACCTTGGTCCACTTTGTATGATTGTGCGTCCTTGCACATATCAATGCAATAATCTTAGTTAATTCATCCAGGGCTGTCACATCTTAAATATTTGACAAGATCATCAATATCCTTTCCCTCCAAAAAATCACTAGCAAATGAGGGGTGATACCTTGTAAGTATCAATGGATAAGTTGAATCCCCAATACTTATTTCATAAATCCAATTCTTCACCTTTTTACAGTCATAGAATAGCCGAGAACAACTTGACTCCTTCTTACTAACTATATTCATATTTTTTTGAAAAGTTGTATTTCCCCACAGAATAATGAGATCCTGGCATAAAAGCGAAACTATTTTAAAAAATGAAACTAGTAAAATTGTTAACGGTAACTGCGAGTGCAGCAATTTCGGTAAGTTAGCGTGCAGCGTTTTCAGTAACAACAATACATCATTATCGGTAACAACGATGCAGCAAT
>Ga0265298_10011918_pt1 | contig 10123 bp, 5 predicted proteins | sample AusTroGonzalo_MG_3_FD_193486 | JGI IMG/M metagenome (GOLD analysis project Ga0265298, IMG submission 193486) | Bovine rumen microbial communities from tropical cattle in Woodstock, Queensland, Australia - Gonzalo_01 | ecosystem: Host-associated > Mammals > Digestive system > Stomach > Rumen ... | reverse complement strand
GATGTAATGAAATATACCGGAGTGTTTAAAGATTTATTTCATCGTTTGGGGCGTTGGATTGATGATACTCAAGAATATCGAACGATGGATTTAAGCTTTATGGAATCCGTGATTCATAATTTTAAGGCGTTATATGATAAAGGTTTAGTTTACAAAGATTTCCGGGTGCAACCATATTCATGGGCAGCGCAGACTATTGTTTCAAATTTTGAGGTAGCCCAAGGTTATCGGGATAAAACAGATACTGCCATTACCGTGATGTTTACATTGGAAAATGGTATGAAAATGTTGGTGTGGACGACTACGCCTTGGACGTTGGCAAGTAATTTAATGTTGGCTGTAGGGGATGATATTGATTATGCCATTATGCAAGAAGGGAACGAAAAATATGTTTTGGCTGAAGCATTAAAAGGGCGTTATGCCAAACAGTTGGAGCATGCAACACAAATTGGCACCATGAAAGGTAAAGAATTTGTGGGTATGGGCTATGAACCTATGTATCCGTGCTTTGCTGATTTAAAAGATAAAGGATGTTTTAAAGTTTTATCAGCCGATTTTGTGTCGGTTGAGGATGGTACAGGTATCGTACATATCGCGCCAGGCTTTGGTGTGGATGACTTTAATGCTTGTCGTGCTGTGAATCCTGATTTTCCAATTGTTTGTCCTGTTGATGAAGCTGGTTGCTTTACGTCAGAAGTTCCAATGTATGCAGGACGTCAAGTTTTTGATGTAAATGAGGATGTAATTGCGTGGTTGCGGGAAAGTCGTTTGTTAGTTAAAAAAGAACAAATCACTCATACTTATCCGTATTGTTGGCGAACAGATATGCCTTTAATTTATAAGGCTATTTCCGGATGGTTTGTAGATGTTCCTAAATTCCGTGATGAATTAGTTGCTTTGAATCAAGGAATTGAATGGACGCCTGAGCATATTAAAGATGGCCGTTTCGGTAAGTGGTTAGAGGGCGCTAGAGAGTGGTCTATTTCTCGTAGTCGTTATTGGGGGGCTCCACTTCCTGTATGGCAATCGGACAATCCTGCCTTTCCGCGAACAGATGTGTTTGGATCTTTAGCTGAGATTGAAGCAGCTTGTGGCCATGAAGTAAAGGATTTGCATCGTCCTATGATTGACGAAGTAGTTTATCCAAACCCAGATGATCCATCTGGCAAGACAATGATGCGTCGTGTACCAGATGTATTTGATTGCTGGTTTGAATCCGGTTCTATGCCAGAGGGACAGGTGCATTATCCATTTGAGAAAAAAGAATGGTTTGATTCTCATTTCCCTGCTGATTTCATTGTAGAAGGTGTAGATCAAACGCGTGGTTGGTTTTATTCATTACATGTGTTGGGTACAGCTTTGCATCACAAACCAGCATTTAAGCATTGTATGGTGACGGGTTTGGTTATGGCCGAAGGTGGTGTAAAAATGTCCAAGAAATTGGGTAACTATCCGGATCCATATATTATATTGAATCAATCGGGTTCTGATGCGATGCGTTGGTTTTTGGTTTCTTCTGGCATCGTCCATGGTGGAAATGTGTGTATGGACTATGAAGGAAAAGAGGTAGCTAAATCTATGCGCCAAGCATTGATGCCTTTCTGGAATGCATACTATTTCTTCTGTTTGTATGCAAATGCAGAAGGTGTACAAGCCCATGAAATAACGACTTCTAATGATACCTTAGACCGTTATATTTTGGCTAAAGTCAAAGAATTGACAGGCGAAGTTAAAAAACAAATGTTAGCCTATGATACACCGGTAGCGTGCGATAAAATTGCAGAATTCTTAGAAATTTTGAATAACTGGTATATTCGTCGTTCTCGTGATCGGTTCTGGGATGGAACGGATCAATCAGCTTTTGATACGTTATATACAGTATTATTGACTGTAGCTAAAATCAGTGCTCCTTTGTTGCCATTTATGGCCGAATATGTCTATAAAGGTTTAACAGGTGGACAGTCTGTACATTTAGAATTATGGCCTGATTTATCAGCAATTTCAGACGAAAATGAATTAAAGGCTCAAATGGATTTTGTGCGAGCAATTGCTTCAACTGCTAAATCTATTCGTGAAGAAAATCATTTGCGGAATCGTTTGCCTTTGGCATCTATGACAATCGCGGGGGAAAAAGCAAATACATTGGCGAAGTTTGTTGATATGATGAAAGACGAAGTCAATGTTAAAGAGGTCGTTTTAAATACAGATGTTGAATCTGTAGCAACGAAGTTCCTGTACTTGAAAACACCATTGATTGGAAAACGTTTAGGAGTTGCCATGGGATCAATCATGGGGGCTTATAAGCAAAATGTTTGGAGCTTGAATCCAGATGGCACTTTGGCGATTGCTGGACAAACTTTAAATGCTGATGAATTTGAATTACGTTTGACAATGAAGGAGGGTCTGTCTGGTCAACCTTTACCAGATAATACAGCAGTGGTTCAGCTGGATACAACGGTGCGTCCAGAGTTGGCTAGAGAGGGTATTGCACGTGACTTTGTCCGTATGGTACAACAACTGCGTAAAGATAAAGGATTGGATGTGTCAGACAGAATTACTTTAACTTGGACGAGTGATAATGCTGATATCAAGGCCGCTTTTGCAGAACATCAAGCCTATATCATGGAACAGGTGTTGGCTACAGCCTTTACAGAAGCCGTCAATAGTGGAAAAACCGAGGAGTTGGGCGATTCAACAGTTACATTTAATTTAGAAAAAGCGTAGATAGAAAGGAGTAAGTTATGCCTAGTATTTATGAAAAATTATCTTCAGCAAGAAAGGGTGAATATGACCGCCGCTTGAAAAATATAAAAGATAGCAAGGAAAATCATGAATCTCTAGTTCATCGTCTTATGTTATCCGCTGGGATGCAGGCAATAAGTACTTTGTGGAATATAGACTTATACTATGAAGTTAAGATGCCTTCTTTAGGACCTAAATATATTGGAGAGAACGTACCTCGTTCTGTATCACAGATGGCGACCAAGGCGATGGTGCATGCCGCCTTTTTAGGGGATACAAAGACCTGTAAATATTTACACGAGGAGTTAGGTGGCGGGATTGATAAAACTAGTGTTCTATTGGCTTTGAATCGCAAACGTTTAGGAACAGCAGGCTATTTATGGGCGTATTTATCAAAGGATGCAAGACAAGAAGCGATTGTTTTGGCCTGTCAAGATGGGTGTATGCCGGCCTTAAACATGTTTAAGTATCATAAGGTAGATTTTAATTTGCCTTACAGATATGAATACAAGCCACATTGGTTTTCTAGACCTGAGAAAAGGGAAATATATCCTTTGGAGGTAGCATGTTTGTGGGGACAATCAAAGGCTATTCGTTTCTTATGTGAAAATGGGGCAAAGATTGGTTTGGCCCATGAGGGTAAGACTATTCATGCGATGATTTATCAAAAAGATTCCCCTTTGGATACAGAAACAAAACAGTTTTTGATTCAAACAATGAGGAAAGAAGGTATTCCTTCAGTCTATAAAACAATGGATTCTGTGGGAAGATAATCCTTTGGATTCATTGCGTTTATTTGCTTCAATTTAGAAATTTCTTGACAGAATGTATAATTGGGTGTATAATACTGCACGGTTGGGTGTATTGTTTTTGCACTCAGGATGCTCTAATATAACAGAAAGGCTGATAAGATGAAAGAAAGTCGCGAATATGAATTAGGTCGTTCAATGACAGAAATGGTTGGTGTATTAATTGTCATCGCTATTTTGACTGTTGCTTCTTTAACTGGTTTAGATTTTTTTATGACCTCTTGGCGTCGTCACCAAACGATTGATCAAGTTAATGCGCTAGCGCTTGGGATGCGCACAGGAAATGTTGCTGCACGTTATGGCGCAGATGAACGGATTCCTATTAAAGCTGTTGTTCAAGGTTTGCAAACAAAGACAGGGATGGAAGATATCGCGGTTTTACCAGATAGCTCTGAGTCGTATGCAACTGTAAAGTCTTTTGGGGCTAATCAATATATGTTAGAAATGGATGTAACCCCAGGTACTTGTGAAGAATTTTTGGATAAGTTGATGGATGCTAAAGAAAGTTCCCGTGGCTTAAATCCTGATATTGTTAAGATTTGTACAGGAACATTAGATGAAAATGGTACTTGTAGTAATGCACAAAGTTTAGGAGATAAGTATTGTGAAAGTGGTTCATGTACTTTAACAGAAGTAATTGCTGATTTGAAAGCTAATGAAAAAAATAAAGAAAATGGTGAGCCGGCTGATGATGTAACGAAAGCTCAGGTACTTTCATCTATTTGTACGAATCGTCCTAAAACAGCTTTGATTTGGGGATGTGCTGAGGGTGCTGGTAACTATTTTTATCATGGTGAGTGTCAAAATTGTCCAAGTTCTACACCTCATTGGGATGGAACGACCTGCTGTGTAGCATTGGATCCTAAAACGGGTTTGTGCCCAAAAGCTTGTCCTGATGGTACACATTGGTGGGCAGAGGGAGGAAAATGTGTGGAATGCTATGAAAATAGTCAGTGCCCAGATACAATATTCTCTGAACATATTTGTGATACTGCAAGTCACACCTGTGTAGAATGTTTAGAAAACAGACACTGTACAGCTTCCTCTGAAAATTTAGCAAGTAGAACCGCTGATGCTTCTCCAAGAGATGCTGATTGGCGTAAAAATTTGTGTTCTTCTGATGGATTACACAGATGTTATGAATGTTTCAAAGATGATGAATGTCCTTCAAATACAGTTGAAGTTGAGGGCGGTAGAACTGTTGAGTGGGATAGTATTTGTTTGAAAGATAAATACACATGTTCCCCTTGTGTTAAGAATTATCAAGGTAATGGAATAGCAGAACCTGGTGAATGTCCTGAAGATGCTCCTGTTTGTAATAATCCAGGTACATCTAATGCTACTTGTAGTCCATGTTCTGCAGGACAAACCTGGGATGGTCAAAAGTGTAGCTGCCCTGAGGATTTGGTAGCAGTTGGTGGCACATGTTGCCCTAAAGATAAGCCTATTGTGGATGACAATGGGGTATGTGTTAAATGTATTCCTTGGAATGATTCTAATACAAGTCGTCGGAATGAAGGATGTGTTAATAGAAACAGACTTCCTGGGGGTAGAGATACGTGTATTGTTGACCCCTATGGAACTGGCGGAGATGACAGAGATTGTTTTGAATGTCGTTTGAATTATTCTGCTGACGATCCAAATAGAATAGATCGTTGTAATAGTGCGGACGAGTCTCTCTGTAAAGTCCCTCATAACGATGCACCAAAACCATATACAGACAGAGATGGTCTTTATACGTGTTTTGTATGTAAAAATAATAAGACTACAGGAACCGATGCCGGTTGTACTGATGCTAAGCCTAATTGTAAAGCTGAGCCGAATGAATGGGGTAATGAGTGTGAAGCCGTACCTGTTCGGACTTGTAAGGCATATTATTATCAGCCAGATGGGAAAACCTATGAAAAAATGGACGATGTCAAATGTAAAAAATATCTGGGCGTGAATTGTAATAAATATGATGGTTGGACATTTAAGACCATCGACAGCGAACCAGATGCTTGTTTGGCTGATCCATGTGGTGGAAAATATTATGATCATGATGGTACTCAGATGACTGCTGCTGAAATAAAAGCTGCAGGTGCAACATTAAAAACTTGTCCGTTAGCCTCTGTGTCCAGTAGTGCTGTATGGCCTAAACGTTGTGTCTGTGACCTCAGATGTCAGAATGGATACTTTGAAAAGAAAACAGATGGTACATATCAAAAGTTAAGTAGCAAGATTTGCAGCACTCGTGTTGATGGTGGCTGTTCTGTAGATACTTGCAAAAGCCTTGAGAGAAACACTGTTACCTACAATGGTTCAAAGGTAAAGTATGCCTGTCAATGTACAGTTGATCATTCTTGCGAGGGCGGTTACTATACAAGAATTAAAGTAGGTAACACTTATAAGTATCAAAAGTTGAGTAGTTCAGATAAGCAATGTACGTCATATGAGACGAGAAGTAGTATTGTTTACAATGGAAATACAGTTAATAACGTATGTATTTGCAATACGTGTTCCGGTTGCCTTTATAAGGATGGAACATGTATGGAGCTCAAAGACATGTATTCATACAGCGATCTTTATCCAGATGACACAGGACATTGTACATGTCGTGGTATTATAAGAACAAAGAGCTTCAGTGATTTGCAAGGTTTTGATTATAATGGTCGAGACAGAGATAAAGATAAGAACTGTTCTCGTTTACAAAGTAATCGTCACCGCGAGTACTCGGTTGAGGTGAACTTCTATTGCCCACGTTACATGGTTGTATCCGATAATATGGAGGCAGATGACTTTGTGTATAGTTCTGCTCCAGCAGGAATCGGGGTTACAAGTCCTGCTGTTGTGGATAAGACATGGGTATATGCGCATACCAATAGAATTACACCAAAGGTATCCAGCCGAACGATTACAAAGGGTGCTGCTAAATTGGTTGTATCGGATCGTTGGTTAGGTGAAGTTGGAGCCTCCGGATTCTTCTACTTTACTGATGCATGGGATGGTACAGGTACGAAAAAGACCCAGAATGTCAAGCATGTGGGTAAATGGGTGCCAAACCGTACAGCGACTGGAGAAGAAAGCTCAAAGCAACAGTCAAAGGCTGGAGCAAAATTAGGAGGATTCTATATGCGGGATACAAAATATAAGCCTGCCTATGGTGGAAGACGGTATAGAATTGATGGAGAGTATTACCTTTTGCCAGCAGTAAAAATTAAGTGGGAAAAGGGCTCTTCTCCAAATGGAAATGTTCAGAATTATGTTTGTAAGAAAGGAGAACATTCTACAACAGGAAAAGATTGCGATAACTACTGCAATAATTGGACTGGAGTATAAGTTTATCCCTTTGACAATAAAATCCCCACTGGTAAGGTGGGGATTTTTGTTATTGTGAGAGATGATTTTAGAGGGCGTACGAAAAAATTGCGCTAACCTATAAAAAACTCTTGTTTTTTGATAAAAATTGGTGTATGTATAAGACCAGTCTTTATAACCAAATGAGAGGTGACACATGACCGTTAAGCGCTTAAAAAAACTTTTGAATATTTTTTCTTCTGATTTAGCAATTGATTTAGGAACTGCAAATACTTTAGTTTATGTAAGGGGGCGCGGGGTTGTCCTAAATGAACCATCCGTGGTTGCTATTGGGGAAAATCGTGGTAAAAAGCAGGTTATTGCTGTTGGTAATGAAGCTAAACAGATGTTAGGTAAAACGCCTGGCCAGATTCAAGCTATTCGTCCATTAAAAAATGGGGTGATTGCAGATTTCGATGTGGCAGAAGAAATGATTAAACGGTTTATTGCAAAAGCAGTGGATAGACACTGGTTTTCTCGAGGGCCGATGATTGTTATTTGTGTGCCATCTGGTTCAACAGCTGTGGAGCGTCGTGCTATTCAAGAGGCCGCTGAAAACAGTCACGCACGTAAGGTGTTTTTGATTGAAGAACCTATGGCCGCGGCTATTGGTGCAGGATTGCCAGTTAATGAACCATCTGGATCTATGGTGGTTGATATTGGAGGAGGGACAACGGAAGTCGCCGTTATGAGTTTAGGTGGTATTGTTTATGCGCGTTCTGAACCTGTTGGAGGGGATCGTATGGATGAGGCTATTGTATCTTATATCCGTAGAAATCATAATTTGTTGATTGGAGAATCCTCTGCAGAGCGTATCAAAAAAATAATTGGAGCTGCCGTTATGCCAGGTAAAGGGGATGGAGAAAAAATGCCGGTTAAAGGTCGTGATTTAATGCACGGAGTTCCTAAAGAGATTATCATTACAGAACGGCAAGTTGCTGATGCTTTATCAGAACCTGTGGCTAAAATTGTGGAAGCAGTTAAAGTTGCTTTAGAGCATACAGATCCAGAATTGGCTTCCGATATTGTGGATAAAGGAATTATGTTAACTGGTGGTGGTGCATTATTACGTCGTTTAGATGATGTATTGCGTGCAGCAACTGGTTTGCCTGTATCTGTCGCAGAAAATTCTTTACTGTGTGTTGCATTAGGAACGGGTAAAGCTTTGGAAGAAGTTAACAAATTTGAAAATATCTTAAGCAGTATGTATTAAGGATAGTTTCGGGCGGGAAAGGAATCTGCCATGGAAAGCAAGATGTTTCGTTTGAAGCGCATTAAATCGCAAATCAGACGTATGGTGCCTATTTTGTTTTTATTGGTAGGTTTATGTTGTTTGGTCTTATGGAAAACGGATAATCCGTATATCTCAGAGATTCGTTTATATACTTTGGAAAAAACAACTCCTATAGTTGATGTATTAGCAGCTCCTAGTAGATGGTTTGATTCATTGTCAGAAAAATTTAAAAAGGCTGTGTTTATTTACCAAAGAAATGAAGAATTAGAAAAAGAAAATCAGTATTTACGTCAGTGGAGATCTGTTGCGATACAGCTGGGAGCAGAGCAACAAGAAATGAAAAATTTATTGAATTACATTAATTATCCAAAAGCATTGTCGTCAACGGCACGTATTGTTATGGATCAAAGTGGCTTATTCGCTCGTGGTGTTGTCGCTTTAGCGGGAAGGGCAGATGGAATTGAAGTTGGTGCTATTGCTTTAACCTCCAAAGGATTATTTGCACGAGTAGTTAATGTAACAGAACATATGAGTCAGCTAATGCCGATGACTGATTATTTGTCTAGAGTTCCTGTATGGATTGGACAAAATCGTATTGAAGCTTTAATGGTCGGGGATAATTCTAATCATCCTAAATTGATAATGATAGAAGATCCAAATTCAATTCAATCAGGAGATATTGTTGTTACGTCAGGTTATTTAGGGGTATATCCTTCCGGTTTAAGTGTTGGCTTGGTTGGAAGTATAGATGAATCTGATATTCAAATAAATTTGTTTGAAACAGGAGAAAAATTAAATTTTGTCAGATTATTTGATTTTGGTGCAAAAGATGTTCTGATTCAAAATGATTGCGCGTGCAAGGAACCATAATGACTCAAAGTTTTTCATATATCAGATGCTTTCAACGATTCTTGCCATTTTTATTAGCTCTTGGATTAGTGTTATGTAATGCTATACCTTTTTACCCTGTGGGTGGATATTTTCAATCTATTCCATGTGTTTTAATTGTTATTTTTTATTTTGCTATATTTCATCCTTCGACTTTAAATGATTTTGAAGTTTTTCTCTTGTCCATTCTTGCAGATATGTTGGTACAAAGCCCTTTGGGATTAATTATAATATCGTATGTTTCAATGTTCTTTATGGCTCATTTTTTTAGAACATATTTGGTTAACTTAAGTTTTTTTAAATTGTGGGGTGTATTTAGTCTTTTTTTATTTGGTATTATGAGTGTGCAGTACCTTTTATTTTGTTTATTAATTGGGCAATGGATGCCTTTTATTTCAAATATAATAGGTATGTCAATTTTAATTCTACTCTATCCATTTGTTATGCGGATTTGTGCGGCGGTTGATGCTTGTGTTAGGGGTAGGACATGAGTGTTTGGAAATATGAAAAAGCACATGTGATGATAGAGCGTACCATTATGATAGTGGCATTGTTCTTTATTATAAGTTTAGTTTTGTTGGGCCGTTTATTTTATTTGCAAATTTTACAAGGGGAACGTTTTTTATCCTTAGCAGAACGAAATCGAACAGCTATGCGTTTTATTATGCCAGAACGTGGACGGATTTTTGATAAAAATGGTGTCATTTTGGCAGATAATAACAAAGTTTTTCAAGCTGTTTTAATTAAAGAGCAAACCCCAGATTATAAAAAATCTATTTCTAATTTTTCAAAAATTATTCCTTTGGAAGAAGATGAAATGGAAAGCATTTTAAGCGAGGCAAAATATAAACGAGCCTTTAAATCCATTCAAATTAAAGATAATTTAACAAAAGAACAAATTTTTCAAATTCATTTAAATGCGCCTTCTTTATTGGGAATTCAAGTTGAAGAGAGTTTGATTCGTACCTATCCACAAAAAGATATAATGACACACTTAGTGGGTTATGTGTCACTATTGAATGATAAAGATACAAATGAAAAAATAAATGAAGCATTATTTGATTTGCCAGGTTATCGTATCGGTCGAACAGGAATTGAGCAAAGTCAAGAGCAA
>Ga0265298_10011917_pt1 | contig 10123 bp, 12 predicted proteins | sample AusTroGonzalo_MG_3_FD_193486 | JGI IMG/M metagenome (GOLD analysis project Ga0265298, IMG submission 193486) | Bovine rumen microbial communities from tropical cattle in Woodstock, Queensland, Australia - Gonzalo_01 | ecosystem: Host-associated > Mammals > Digestive system > Stomach > Rumen ... | reverse complement strand
GTTGCCGGCTATGATGCCAGGGACCATCTGGAATACCGGCAGGTTGGCGAAGAGCTCGCCCTCCTCAGTCCACTTGAACCGCTTCGAGAACACCTCGTCCGCCACGGCCAGGATCGCGAACCCTCCGCCTACGACGCAGAGCGCGATCTTGAACATTTCCCAGAAGAGTGTCCACAGCTTCTTCATGGCGACCCCCTAGACTGCGAGCCTCATCGCGAGCATGGCGCATGCGACGGCGTCGTAGAGCCCGTCGTGCCACGTGCGCCCGTCGATCTGCGGAACGCATCCGAACATCTCGCACAGGCTCCCGAGCGCATAGCTCGGCAGCCCGGGATAGCGCGCCTTGGCGAGCTTAAGCGTGTCGGTCCACGGACCCCACTTCGTCAGCGGCGCGATGCGCGTGAGGATCGTCCGCTCGCAGGCTATGTTGTGGGCGACAAGCCGGCGTCCTTCGAGGACCGGGTAGAAGTCGTCCCACTGCGCCATGAGCGGCTCGTAGTCCGGCGTCATGGCGGTTCCGAAGAACCACTCGCGCGTCTCGACTATCTCGCCGCCCGCGACGACCGCCGCGCCGAGCTGCCATGGTTCGTTCGCCCCGCCGCCCTCGTAGCCGGTAGTCTCGAAGTCTATGGCGACAAAGTCCATGCCAGCGCGGAACCGCGTCAGTTCTTGAACGAGTGGATGGGGGCGGGGATGCGTCCGCCGCGGCTCACCATGGCCTCGCACGAGAACGGGGAGACTCGCATTACGGGGGCGTGCCCGAGGAGCCCGCCGAACTCCACCGTGTCGCCGACCTTCTTGCCTGCGACGGGGATTACGCGAACGGCGGTCGTCTTCTGGTTGACCATGCCGATCGCCGCCTCGTCGGCGATGATGCCGGCGATGGAGCTCGCGGGCGTGTCGCCGGGGATTGCGATCATGTCGAGTCCGACGGAGCAGACGCACGTCATGGCCTCCAGCTTCTCGATCGTGAGCGCGCCCGCGTCAACGGCGTCGATCATGCCCTGGTCTTCGGAGACGGGGATGAACGCGCCGGAGAGTCCTCCGACGTAGGAGCTCGCCATCACGCCGCCCTTCTTGACCTGGTCGTTGAGAAGCGCGAGCGCGGCCGTCGTGCCGGGCGCCCCGGGATGCTCGAGCCCGATCTCGCGCAGGATGTCCGCCACGGAGTCGCCGACGGCCGGGGTCGGGGCGAGGGAGAGGTCGATGATGCCGAACGGGACGCCGAGCCGCTTCGCCGCCTCCTGCGCGACGAGCTGTCCGACGCGCGTGATCTTGAACGCAGTCTTCTTGATTGTCTCGCAGAGCACCTCGAAGCTTGCGCCGCGGATGGACTTGAGGACGTAGTTGACCACGCCGGGACCGGAGACGCCGACGTTGACAACGCAGTCGCCCTCGCTCACGCCGTGGAACGCGCCCGCCATGAACGGGTTGTCGTCAGGCGCGTTGCAGAGGACGACCAGCTTCGCGCATCCCAGCGAGTCGTTGTCCTTGGTGAGGCGCGCCGTCTCCTTGATGATGTCGCCCATGAGACGGACGGCGTCCATGTCGATGCCGGTCTTGGTGGAGCCGACGTTGACCGAGGAGCAGAGGCGCTCCGTGCAGGCCATCGCCTTCGGGATTGAGCGGATGAGGAGCTCGTCCGCCGGCGTCATGCCCTTTGACACTATGGCGGAGTAGCCGCCGATGAAGTTGACGCCCAGCTTCTTTGCCGCCCGGTCGAGGGTCTTTGCGATCTTGACGAAGTCCGCAGGCTTCTTGCAGCACGCGGACCCGACGATCGCGGCGGGCGTGATGGAAATGCGCTTGTTGACGACGGGGATGCCGAACTCGCGTCCGATGTCGTCGCCGGTCCTGACGAGGTCCTTCGCAAGGCGCATGAGCTTCGCGTAGATGTTGCCGCACGTCTTCTCGAGGGAGGAGTCCGCGCAGTCCAGGAGCGAGATGCCCATCGTGATGGTCCTTACGTCGAGGTTCTCCTCGAGGATCATCCTGTTCGTCTCGATTACTTCGGAGATGTTGATCATGGGAAGCGGGATGGATGGGCTCAGACTCTGTGCATCTTCTCGAATATCTCGCTGCGCTGGCAGCGGACTTCGAGCCCGAGGTCGCGTCCGATCTTGGAGAGGTCGGCGACCATCGCGTCGAACGGCTTCCTGGTCTTCGACAGATCGACTATCATCATCATGTTGAAGTAGTCCTGGACCACTGTCTGGCTGATGTCGAGAATGTTCACGTTCGACTTGGCAAGATAGGCGGCGGTCTTGGCTATGATGCCGACCACGTCCTTGCCGACTACCGTTATTATCGCTTTTTTCATGGTTTTTCCAATTATATCAAATCTACGTGCCGTCCGTCAGCCTTCAAGGCACTCGAAGACGCGCAGGGCCTGGACAGTCTCCTTCACGTCGTGCACCCTGACTACGGACGCCCCGTGCGCGGCGCACCACACCGCTATGCCGAGGTTCCCGCCGATGTTCTTCCCCGTCATCTTCTCCCCGGTCAGCTTCTTGACGATCCTCTTGCGGCTCGCCCCTACAAGCACGCGCCCCTTCCTGGCCAGCTCCGGCACGGACCTCAGAAGCTCCAGGTCCTCCTCCCGCGTCGTCCCAAACCCGATCATCGGGTCGAGGTAGAGCGGAACCTCCCGATCCGGCGGCAGCGCGTCCAGGCATCCCGCCGGCAGCACAAGCTCCGCGCCGCCCTTGGCGCATATGCGCAGCATCTCGGCGACCGGCTCAGCGTAAACGCAGTTCACCATGGACGCCCCCTCCGCCACGGCGCGCTCCGCCGTCTCGGGATGGTACGTATCGACGGAGACCGGGACGGACGCGTCCGCGGCGAGCGCCTTCAGGACAGGCCAGATGCGCGCCCACTCCTCCTCCCAGCCGACGGGGACGGACCCCGGTCTGGTGGACTCCCCGCCGAGGTCGATTATGTCAGCCCCGTCCGCGACGAGGTTCCGCGCGCGGCGCACCGCCTCCTCAGGCCTGTAGTACATGCCGCCGTCCGAGAACGAATCGGGCGTGACGTTGACGATTCCCATGACCTTGCATTTCATAGTCCCAGCTCCATCTGCATGACCGGTCCGAAGCTGCGGCGGTGCTCCGGGCACGGACCCAGCCTGGCGAGCGCCGCAAGATGCTCCTTCGTCGGATATCCCTTATGCTTCGCGAACCCGTATCCGGGATACTGCCGCTCCAGCCTCAGGCAGTCCGCGTCCCTCGCCGTCTTCGCGAGTATGGACGCCGCCGCTATGAAAAGCGACTTCGCGTCCCCCTTCACGACGCTCCGCGACGGGACCGGAAGCGTCCTAACAGGGAGTCCGTCCACCAGCGCGGACACGGACCCGGAAAGCCGCGCGGCCACGGACTCCGCGGCGCGCCGCATCGCGAGGTGCGTCGCGCGCAGTATGTTCAGCGAGTCGATCTCCGCAGGCGACGCGCTCGCGACCGCCCACACGCAGTCCGGCGCCGACTTGATCGCCTCCGCCAGCGCGTCGCGCCTCCTCTCCGTAAGCTTCTTCGAGTCGTTGACCCCGCTCCACGCGCCGGCGAGCAGCTCCTCAGCCCGCGCGAGCGGCACACACACCGCCGCGGCATAGACGCCGCCGGCGAGCGGACCACGCCCCGCCTCGTCGATGCCCATGACGAAGTCCCCCGCCTCGCGCTCAAGATCCAGGGTCACCGCCATCACGCACGCTCCACAACCGCCGCGGCCTCGGCGGCCTGCACCCCCGAAAGGAGGATGCGCTTCGTCTTGGAGGTCTCGCCGGACTTGAACACGACGCGCGACTTGGGAAGTCCGAACGCGTCCGCCAGCGTCTCCACGAGCTCCTTGTTAGCCTTGCCGTCAACGGGCGCGGACCTGATGCGCACCTTCACGGCGTCGCCGACGAGTCCGTCGATCCCCGCCCTGGACGAGCGCGGCTGCGCCTTCACGTTGAGGACCACGCCCTCCGGCGTCTCCGAAAACCAGCTCATGCAAGCCTCCTCGCCGCCTCCAGCTCCGCGTCCGTCAGGTCCCTCCACTCGCCCGGCGCGAGGTCCGCCGGAAGCCTCAGCGCGCCTATCGCGACGCGCCGCAGCGTCAGCACAACGAGATGCGCGGCGGAGCACATGTAGCGGATCTGGCGCTTGCGCCCCTCGCGAAGGCGGAACTCCAGCGTCGTGACGTTGTTCTCCTGCTCGCGGAGGACGCGCACGGGGACCGGGCGCGTCACGTAGCCGTCCGGCATCTCGACCGGACCCTGCAGGACGCGCAGCTTCTCCGCGCTCCAGCGTCCGGCGACGCGGACGACGTACGTCTTCTCGTGTTCGTAGCGCGGATGGGTCAGCTTCAGCGTGAGGTCGCCGTCGTTGGACATGAGGAGCAGCCCCTCGCTGTCCTTGTCGAGGCGTCCGACCGGGACGAGGCGCTCGGACGGCGCCTTAGCCGCGTCGCCGTAAACGATGTCCGCGACGGTCTTCCCGCCGAACGGGTCGGACATCGAGGAGAGGACGCCTGCGGGCTTGTTGAGGACGATCGTGCGCTTCGCCTCCGCCGCGGCGACGGGCCTTCCGTCCACGGCGACCCTGGCGGACGCCGGATCGACGCGCGCGCCGGGCTCGCGGACGACTATCCCGTCCACGGTGACGCGCCCTTCCGCGATGATCGCGGCCGCGCCGCGCCGCGAGGAGACGCCCGCGCGCGCAAGGACGTTCTGGAGCCTTTCTTCGGACATTTCAGAATCCCGGTAGGTTCATCTGCCCCGAGACGCAGACCTTGCGTCCCTTCGAGAGCGTTTTGTCGGACGTGTCGTAAACCACGAACTTTATTCCGTCGAAGCGGCGCGAGAGCTCCGCCTTGATGTAGTTGGAGACGCTCTTCACGTTGCCCTTGTCGTCGTCCGAGAAGCCGATGGCGACGGACCTGCCGAGTCCGCCCGTGCGCTGGAGCATGTGGAAGACGTGCTCCACGAAGTCGCGGATGGCGAACTCCTTGGCGAGCTCCGGACGCGACGCGGTCGTCGCGACGGCAAGCTTCTCGCGGTAAATCGGGTCGTTCGCCATGCGCTCCCTGAACCCGTCGTAGGTGACGGCGGAGTAGCGGCACATCCCGAGGTAGTAGTCCAGCTCCTCGTCGTCCGTCCCGAAGTCCTCCACCTTGTCGAGCCAGCGGCGGTATCCGCGCAGGTTGGACATCATGGTCTCGCGCTCGAGCGGAGTGAGCGCGTACTCGATGAAGAGCCGCACGGCGCGCTCTATCGTCTCCGGGGCGTGTCCGCGCGCGGTGACGATCGCGAAGATGCGCCCCTCGACGAGCGTCTTCTTGAAGGTGGCGTAGCTGGGCGAGGGCTTCTCGCCGTCCGCCACGCGCCGCAGCGCGTCCATCGTGTCCTCGATGAAGTGGTTCGGCTCGCCGTCTCGCTCGGGGTCCGCGAAGCACCGGAACGCCGCGTCCCATCCTCCCTCCGACGGCGGACGGTAGTGCTCCGCGTCGCCGCGCACGAGGGCGAAGGTCGAAGTGGACAGCTCGACCGGGCGCCACTCGCCGTCCGCGTCCCGATGCTCCATCAGGATCTTCGTCGGCATGTGGAGGATGTTGTCGTCCCAGTCGAAGATGTAGTACTTGAAGTCGCGGCTGGCGACGTTGTCGTTGACGTATGGAACCAGGCCTGTCACGGATGCGGGGCGGACGTCACGAGCCGGGATGGACGGGCTTTCCACCGGCCTTGCACATGGGGCACTCGGCGGCGGTCCACGTCTCGGGCGTCATCTGCATGAGCGAGAACATCGGAATCCTGCCGAACTTGACCTTGCCGGCGGAGCGATCGACGAGGACGACGACTCCGGCGACCTTGCCGCCCGCCGCCTTGACGAGATCGATCGTCTCCTGGACGCGTCCGCCCTTCGTGACGACGTCCTCGGCGACCACGTACCTCTCGCCCTTCGCGATCCTGAAGCGTCTCAGCGCGAGCACTGTGTTCGGCTTGCCGGTCGCATCCACTCCCTCGCCCTGCACCTTCTCCGCGAAGATGCACTTGACGCCGAGCTCCCGCGCGACCTCGTGTCCGACCAGAATCCCGCCGACCGCGGGCGATATGACGCCGTCGATGCGCGCGCCGAGCTTCCCGCTCTTCACCGCATCGCGCGTCACCGCGCGGCAGAGCTTCTCCGCGACGCGCGGATACCTCAGCACGTTGGCGCACTGGAAGTAGCGGTTGGAGTGGAGCTTCGAGCGGAGCTCGAAATGTCCCTCGAGGAGTGCGTCCGTGTCCTTGAACGCCTTCAGAACCTGTGCCTGCGTCATGTTGTGATTCCTTTCCTTTGAAAAACGTTTCAAACGATCAGCATGCAGTCGCCGTAGCTGAAGAACATGTAGTTGGACCTAACCGCCATTGCGTACGCGCACAGCATCCTCTCGCGCCCGGCGAGCGCGGACACCATCATGAGCAGCGTGGACTGCGGCAGGTGGAAGTTCGTCAGCATGCAGTCGCACACCTTGAACTGGTACGGGGGGTAGATGAATATGTTGGAGGCGCCCGAGCCCGCCACTACGAGCGGATCACCGTCCGCGCGCTCGCGGTTCGCCACCGTCTCCAGCGTCCGCACCGTAGTCGATCCGCAGCAGAACACGCGTCCGCCGCGCGCCTTGCAGGCGTTGATCGCGTCCGCCGTCTCCTGCGGAACGGAGAACGCCTCGAAGTCCATCTGGTGGTCCTCTATGTCGTCCGCCTTCACGGGGCGGAACGTCCCGGGGCCGACGTGCAGCGTGACGGAAACGCGCCTGACGCCCTTCGCCTCCAGCGCGGCGAATATCTCCGGCGTGAAGTGGAGCCCGGCCGTAGGCGCGGCGACGGACCCGACGTGCTTCGCGTAGATCGTCTGGTAGCGCTCGCGGTCCTCCAGCTCCTCCTCGCGCGTTCCCTCGCGCTTGACGTAAGGAGGGACCGGCGTCCTGCCGAACTCGTCAAGGAGGTCCATGAGCGGACGGCTGCATTCGAAGCGGACCTTCCACATGCCGATTCCGGAAAGCGGCCTCAGGAGAGTGACCTTGAGCTGCTCGGCTGGGCCGAACACGGCTACCTGCCCCTCGCGGCACTTGCGGCCTGATCCGATTATGCAGTTCCAGACAAGCGTCTCGTTCGAGACGTCCATGGAAGGCATGGCGTTGTCGCCGGAGGCGTCGGTTTCGCTCTCGGGCGCGGCGGAGACCATGAGGACCTCGATAGCGCCGTCTGAATCCTCCCACTTGCCGATGAGCCGCGCCGGGAACACCTTCGTGTCGTTCACTACGAGGAGGTCGTTCGGCGTGATGTAGTCCACTATGTCCGCAATGTGGCGGTGCTCCAGCATCCCCGTGTCGCGGTGCAGCACCATCATCTTTTCGGTGCCGCGCCGCTCCGCAGGATGCTGCGCTATAAGCCGCTCGGGAAGCGGATACCAGAACTGCCGCGTCTTCATAGGGTAGTATTATACCAAATCCGCGCCGACGCCGACACAAGGAGGGCGCCGGGCTATTCTATCGTCACTCCGACGGAGCCGAGCTTCTTTGCGGACGCCGCATGTGCAGGCGCGCTGGCAAGCCTCGACCACCTTGACGCCGCCGGCAGTCGACAGAACCTTGTACACCTTGCCGTTTGCAACGTCCTGCACGTCGATGGTAAGTCCATCGGCGTTGCTCACCACGACGGCGCTCTTCACGCCTGGGCATCCGGCAGCCTCCGCAAGGAACACGTCGCCTCCGATTGGCGCGCCCATGCGCTCAGTCAGCTTGAGCGTCACCGCCACGTCGTCGAACAGCGCAAACGCCAGCTCGTCGCCAACCGCAAGCTCGCCGGCTACGGTCGCCGCGCCAGCGTCAAGGTCGAAGAAGCGAAACGCGTCGGAACCAGCCGCGGCGGCACCGGGAACCGGGGAGGACATCTTGACGCGAGGGGCAGCGCCGCCATCCGTCCCCGGGCGCAGGTCTAGCGAAATGGACCGTCCCCACGACAGCGTCGCCGCGACGGCCGCCGCCACCGTGAATGCTGTGCGAATCGCCTTCATCATGCACCACCTTTTTTCTCGCTGGGTCATTCGTGGAAGTCGCCGTCGTCCTGTGCCGGACCTGGGCGCGAAAGCGCCAGGTCCGCGAGCGCGGCAGTTATGCGCGCTACCGTCGCGGCGTCCGAAACGAGCGGCGGCATCGCGTAGATGAAATTGCAGAACGGACGCAGCCAGACGTTGTGCTTGTCGATTACGCGCTCGATGTCCCTGCGCGCGGGCATCCGCTCCACCTCTATCACCGCCGCCGCGCCGAGGACGCGCACGTCGCGGATGTTTGGCAATGCCTTGAGCGGCTCCAGTCCGGTCCTGAACGCCCGCTCGATGCGCGCCACGTTAGTAGCGTAGTCCGACTTGGCGAAAAGCTCCAGCGACGCGCAGGCCGCTGCGCACGCAAGCGGATTCGCCATGTAGGTCGGACCGTGCATGAACGCCGATGGGCTTCCGCTGGAAATCGTCTCCGCGACGCGCTCCGACGCAAGTGCCGCCGCAAGCGTCATGTGTCCGCCGGCGAGCGCCTTTCCGACGGTCATGATGTCCGGCGCGATTCCAGCCCGTTCGTGCGCCCACAGCGGCCCGGTCCTATAGAAGCCGGCCGCTATCTCGTCGAAGATCAGGAGCGCGCCGTGCGCGTCGCAGAGCGCGCGCATCTCGGCGAGGTAGGCCGGATTGTAGAAGTTCATTGCGTTTGCCGCCTGAAAGACTGGCTCGCAAATGACCGCCGCGATTTCGTCCTCGTGCTCGTCGAGCATGCGCGCGAGCGATTCGGCGTCAGCGGGATTCCACTCCGCTCCAAAGCGGCACGCCGGCTTCTCCGCGAAGAACTGGCGCGTCATGACTCCCTTGAAGAGCGTGTGCATTCCGTCCGGATCGGATATCGCCATGCAGAGCGAAGTGTCGCCATGGTAGCCGCCCTTCAGCGCCACGATGCGGTTGCGGTTCGGACGGCGGATCGCGTTCTGGTACTGGACCGCCATCTTGCACGCAACCTCCACCGAAATGGATCCCGAGTCCGCAAAGAACACGCGGTCCAGCCCCTTCGGCGCGATTGCCGCGAGCCTTTCTGCAAGCTCGACGGCGGGCTCGTGCGTGAAGCCGCCGAACATTACGTGGCAAAGCCTCTCCGACTGCCTGCGGATTGCATCCACTATCGCCGGATGGTTGTGTCCGTGCGCGACGCACCACCAGCTGGACACGGCGTCGATAAGCCTGCGTCCGTCCGCAAGCTCTATCTCGACGCCGGACGCGCCCTTTGCGAGCCTCACCGGCGGCGGATCCTTCAGCGATGCATACGGATGCCAGATGTACGCGCGGTCGTATTCGAGAGTCGTCATTTCACGCCCCCTGCGAGTTCTGCCGCGAAGTCCGCCGGACGCAGCCTCAGCGTCTGGGGCTTGCGCATGATTCCGAGGTCGCGGATCGTGAGCGCGCCGTGTCCGTCACGCTCGGCGATTCCGCTTGCACCGCCGAACTCCCACGCAACGCGGGCTGCGGACGCAAGCGCGGGCGTCTGTATGCGACGCACCGTGACGTCCGCAAGCGCGGCCTCCGGCGGGGAGAACTGGCGCGTGCCAAGCTCGTCGGCGGACGCGATGCGCAGCTCCATCTCGAAGCCGTCCGCGTCGTCGCGGATGCATCGCCAGCGGAAGAACGCGTTGACCTGTCCGGACTTCGGCGCGCCGACGGCGACCTGCATCTCGGCAGTGTCTATGTCGCCGCGCCATCCCAGTAAGCGGCGGTAATGCGGACGCCACACGCTGAACGGCCAGGGAAGCTTGTCGTTGCAGGATGCGGAGGTGAACACCGGATAGGCCTCGTCCTTGCGGACGGAAAGCCAGTCGAAGCGCTCGACGAGGTCGTTGCGCATGCGCGCGCGTTCGACGGACCCGCAGTGCCCGAAGTCTCCCCACAGTACGATGTGCGGCCATTTGCGGCGGGCGAGGTTCCGCAGCACGACGTCGCGCTCGCGGCTCCACACGTCATCTACTCCGCTCCACTCGACGCATACCGGCGGCTCTGGCAGTCCGGCGACGCTCCAGTTCGGCTCGTCGCGTCCGTCCGCATCGACGAACCCAAGCCGGGCCGCGGCGTACCAG
>Ga0265298_10011916_pt1 | contig 10123 bp, 21 predicted proteins | sample AusTroGonzalo_MG_3_FD_193486 | JGI IMG/M metagenome (GOLD analysis project Ga0265298, IMG submission 193486) | Bovine rumen microbial communities from tropical cattle in Woodstock, Queensland, Australia - Gonzalo_01 | ecosystem: Host-associated > Mammals > Digestive system > Stomach > Rumen ... | reverse complement strand
GGATGATGCAAAATACTTTATAGATATAGTATTAGGAATCGAAGATGAATTTTTATATTTTTAGTGATTATGAAACTAATCTTTGAACTTGGAAAACGCAAGAAAGGAGGAATAACTATGACACAAGAAGAAAAACAATTATTATTAAAAGACCTCTGTGCGAGGTTGCCTTATGGAGTAATGGTTTATTTTGAAGGATGGAATCCCGAAAAGCTGCTTGAAATCAACCTACGAATTGATGTTGTTAACGACATGGGTGGATTACCAATTCCTTATCTCCGTCCAATATCAAGTATGACTGAGAAAGAAAAGGAAGATTTCGGAATTCCTTTTACCTCTGAAGGTTTGGTTACTCTTGCTGATACCGTTGAATGTATGGATTGGCTCAATGCTCATCACTTCGACTATCACGGTCTGATTGAAAAGGGACTTGCTCTTGAAGCACCTAAAGATACGTATAAATTATAAAATTCGTAGCCTTTACCTATTTGAAAACCTGTTCTCCTTCGAAACTTTCACGCCGGAGGAATACGCCGCAAGATAGTTTGGCACGGAACTTGTTATATCCATAGTACAACCAACAAACACTTACCGATATGTGCCTCAACCTTACAATCAAACACGGAGAAGAACCGAAACCGCTCATCGCTGAAACTGACATCATCTGCTATAAGGTGTTGTGCGTGGAAGCGGTTGACGATTACGGAACGCCTGCATTTAGAACACCCTATCAAGGGTTTAGTATGTACCTTGGGGAAAGATACGACAATGACGAGGAAATCGATTCTTACCTTATTCCCTTCGACCCTCACGACTGCGAAGATGCGGACGAATTTGCCTACGACCACTGGGAACTGGGTGCTGGCATTTTCCACTCGTACGAGAACTATAAGGACGCGCTTGATGCTTGCACCGAGTATGGGGACGGAAACTGCGTGGTGTTCGCCATAATCCCCAAAGGCACAGAGTATTACGAGGGTGGTTTCTGCGATGCCCTCTGCTACGGCTCTAAGTCCTTGATTATCACGCGGAACATCGCCTGGCTGCCTGACTATAAGGAAAACATCTATAAGAGTACAAGCACGATTGACAGGGACAAGCTTCTTGATATATGGAAGCAGGAACTCGCTATGCGTGAGAAACTTATCAGTGAGTACAATCTGCCGCTGACTGAAGAGGACTGGCTTGACACGGAGAAAATGCTCTATAAGCCGGACGAACCCTACTTCGAATTTGACTACGACAAGTAGAGTTTGGCACGAAATTCGTATTACTACCTATGTCTAACCAATAACACCTACCGATATGACCGAGAACACGAAAATCGCCATGACCGCAATCAACAAATGGTTCTACTACGCCATGAACTTTGGCTGCAAGAAAATGGAAGTCGCCACCTTCAGCGGAATTGAGCAGGAGTATTGCCCCGACTGCTTTGAGGCGTTCCCCCCGAATATGCGCGGCCACCTGCTCAACAAGTGGAACGGCATCTACGAATCCTACGGGAGCGATGCGGTGCTGATGCGCTTCTATGCGGAACTCTCCACCAACTATCGTAAAGACCTGATGCAGTGGGTTTTAAACAACTACAATGACGAGCAGAAAATCAAATTTGAGGAAGACTGAACCATGAAAGTACGCGCATATGTGAAAGAGGTCAATTATGGATATGTTGACCTTGAAGTTGAGGATGAATCCGAAATCTATGACAAGGTGTGGGAATACGGACAGGTCGAGTGGACTAAGACCGATGCTGATATCAAAGATTGGGAGAAGTTGTCCGATTAGTGGCACGATACTTGTATTATAATAGATAAAATACAAACCACTATGGGACTTAGAGCATATTCAGTAAAGAAGTACGAAATCGAATACGGAGATGTATGCGGTTTCAACTACGATTCGGACACCCTCGCCAACCTTATCTGCGAGTTCTGCGAGGATTGTTTCCTTGGCGGGGACTACAACGAAACCAACGACATTTGGGAAATCAACAAGGACGAGTTTTTCAAAATGACCAACGCCCTCTGCAAGATGAGCGAGGACAAGTTCAACGACCTTATGGAAGATTGTGGCGCGAGGAAGGGCGTTTACACGAAGAAGCAGGTCACGGACATCTTCAAAAGTTACTACAACGACACCCCCGAAAACGAAAATTATGTGAGAATCGCGTGGCTATAAAAGTTGCCAAACCCCTGACTGATAGCGAGTTAGGGGTTAAAAAATTCGAGGGTTCATTTTTGGCACGATATTTGTATTACCAATCATAAAGGACAAAGATATGGCAAAATTCATCGCAATCGGCATCAAGTATGACACTGACGGAGTGGACGTAATTCTCCCGAAGAACTTAATCGTTGAGTGTTCCGACATTGAGGAAGTCGTGGACAGGGTAAGCGACAAGACCGGCTGGCTCGTGGAATCGGTCAGTGACATAAAGCAAGTGAAAACCATCTGATTGGCACAGAAATTGCAATTACATAATTAAAATCTACTGATATGGATAAATACATTGAAACCATTGAACTTGGCACGATTCAAGTTGACGGAGAACTGCACATCTCCGACCCTTGTTATCGCACGAATATTTGGTGTGCTGAAAATGTTAAACTGAAACCCGGCACATACCATTGTTTTGCCGATATCTACGACTGCGGTGATTGGGGTACGCGCATCGGCAAATTGTATATCAAACACGAAAGTGTGAAGACCTATTCCAAAGAGGATTTCCTCGTCCTTGAACTTGTTTCCTTCGTTGGCGTGGATAGTGGTCAGTGCGGCATCTTTGACAAGGAATACTACGAAAAGTACCATAATAGGGAAACCAAAGAAGGCGATTCGCTCAACACGTTTTGGTATGACAAGGTGTGTAAGATTACCCTTGAAAAACCTATGGCGGGAACTGTTGACGGAAAGGGTGTCGTGTCGGAAAGCGGTTATGGGGATGGCTCTTACGATGTTTGGAAGGCATCCTACAAAAACGAGTGGGTTTACCTTGAAATCACTTACATTGAGGACGAGCCGGAAGATGAGTGGTACGAGGAAAGTGATGAAGAAGAAGTTTAAGTGATTCGTTCTTATCCCCTGACTTACAATGAGTTAGGGGATTTGAAATTTGGGGCTTCATTTTGGCATGGTATTTGTTATACTATTTTAAAACATACTGCCATGAAGAACATCTATCAGCACATCGGTTATTACAACGACTTTGAGGACATCTTTGACCTGTTTCCGTCCGGCTTGCCCAAAGGGGATGAAGCGGATATCGTGGTCAAATACATGAAGGATGGCTACGGGGCTTTCCATAAGATTGACCACCCGGACGATGAAACCGACCTTGACATCACCGACCTAAACCCCGGAGAACTTGTTTTGACCACCGAGGACAAGGCATATGCAGTCCGTTTTGAAGCGGGGGCAAAGAAAATCCTAATGAAGCGGAATCCCGACCTTGACCACGGATATTTCATTGACATATATGCATTGAAAGCATAGTCTGGCACGGAAATTGTTTATACCTTGTATGTAACCAACAAAAAACACACGATATGGGACTTGACATAACCTTTAAACGCGCAAAAAGCGACAAGTACGACAAGTACAACGAAGCCATTGACGAGTGGATAAAGAAAGAACCCAAATTCTACTACGCCGATGCCCCCACTGAACGCCGACCCTATTATAATTGGCACGAGGGAGAAAAGAAGAAATATTCCGAGTGGCTAAACGCCCAACCCGACCCCGAAGAATACGGAATCAGCGAGTGCGGTTATTTCCGTAAGGTCAATTTCCTGCTTCCCTATTTCGGCTACACGGAGAACTGCGAGGACTTGATTGTGGATATCGATGACTTGTGGACGCTCAAAAAGTTCTGCAACGAAATCCTTGACGCATACAAGGAAAGCGAGGATGCATCAGATGAGGATGAGCCGTGGGAAACCTTGGCAAATGACCTGCTTCCTACCGAGGGTGGCTTCTTCTTCGGCTCTACGGACTACGATGAGGGTTACATCCAAGATGTGCAAGAAGTCCGTGATTGGCTCAACTCCCTGCTTGTGGACGGAGATGTTGCCGAGGATGAAGTGGTGGTGATGAACTGCTGGTGGTAATGGTGCTATCCCCTGACTTACAATGAGTTAGGGGTCACCAAATTTCCACCTGCCATTTTGTCAGTTATTTGTCAGGTCTGTCTCCGGCAATTCTGGCACGTTATTTGCACTACTGAACATGTAACACTAAAAAAACAATGACATGGCTTTCAAGAACAAACTGAACAAGAAAGTATGGTTGCAGAGAACCAAGAACGGCAGGGATTGGGATTACGAACTTGACAAGACCAAGACCTACAAGATTGAATCCGTCAAAGACCCCAACGAGAGCAAGGACTGGTGTTCCCACTTTATCGTAAGGGATGATGAAGGCAACACCGAGGAAGTGCGCGAGTTTATGGCGGTAATCATTCCACAGGACGTCGACGACAAGCGGACCGTGATTGAGCGGTATCTGGATGACAACGACCTTTATGCAGACGAGGTGTACACGGAAATGGGCGGTCACATCATCGCAGTACATTGTAATTGGGGCGATTGGAAGCATACCCACGGATGGTTGCGTGACCTCATGAATTACATCAACTATACGGAGGTCAGCGAGAAAGTCACCGAAGAAGATGGGAGTGACTGCTATTCCGCTACCCACTATTTTTTGGAGAGGCAGGCATGATGGTGACATTGGACAACATATTTGCAGCGGTCCGGAAGAACGGCATCGGCAAGCAAAACTATTGGCTCTACATCAAAAAAGATGGGTCAATGGCATGGGCGAAGGACGAGGAAGAAAAGTCCGAGGATTCAATCGGATACTTTGTTGAGGACGATTCGAAACTTAAGTCCGTATTCACCGCCGCAAAAAAAAGAATCAACAAGTAAATGGCACGATATTTGCCCATATAACAAAAAAGTCAAGACAATGGAAAAGAAAACCGCAAAGTATTACCGCGACATCCTCAAGAAGGGTGCATCTTCAGAGGTCATCCGCATCCTCCCCGAAGTAATCAAGAAATACGGACGCAAGAGATGGGACAAGTATAGCAAGGGGAACGACATCATCAACGTTCGGAAGTGGACGGAATTCAATTGGAACCACCGCATTGAATCGTTCTTTCTGACCGACAAGGGGGAACTCTGCATTGATATTTATTGGCAGGGGGATTCAACGGACGGGAACGATAGTTTGAGGGCGGCATCGTGCATCAACGGAAACATCATACGCGCCAAATATGAATTCCTTGGGGACAGGACATATTGCGAACATTCCGACATACGCATCAGCAGGGAAGAGTTTTCGGATGCGGTCAAAGCGGTTGCAACCTATCTTTCCCCCGAAGAAATAAAGGCGCGGAAGGAAGCGGACCGGAAAGGGGAGATTGAGGACAAGGTTTATGCTCTGGTGGCAAATCTGACCGACAATAAGGACGAAGCATATTGGAACGGCAGGATGGGTGTGCAGAGGTTATTGGAGAGTGAGCCGGACATTCTCGACAAGGAATGGGATGAGGTGAAGCGGATTGTGACCTACGTGTACAAGAGGAACAACCGGAGCAGTTACTATCTCAAAAATGACCGGGGAACGAAGGAATATGACCTGGAATACCCCGCAAAGGCATAAAAAGTACTCAAATGGGTATGTTTGGAATTGTTACATATTTTTTGTAAAAAGATAAGGTATGGAAAAAATCACTGAAATTGAGAACTTGCTTCAGACCATTGAGAAGCAGATAACGGAATACGAGAACCTAATCCTGGAGAAACGGAAGGAGCTCGTCGACATGAAAAAGAAGTACGCCCTTGTGCTCAGCCCGTACAAACCCGGAGACATCATCGAGGACCATTTGGGAAAGGGCAGGGTGATATCGTTGCACCCATACACGGACATCTTTGACGGAACGATGAAGGTGAGATACCACTGCGAGAACCTTACGAAAAACGGTGGGGTAAGCAAGGTGAAGCCATACAGGGACATCTACCAGCCGAACATCAAGAAATAAGTACTCAATTGAGGACCTTGGATATGGCGGTGTGGCGAAACTTGGGAGCCGCGAGGGACTTAAACTCCCTTGTTCCGAAAGGGACGTGCAGGTTCGAATCCTGTCACCGCTACAAGAATACTGGCACGGATATTGCATAGGATAACATAAACAAACGACAGAGACATGGAATATATTGAGAAAGATTTCGGTACCCTCATCATGGACAACGGACGCATCTTCGACATTGACGGAGAGCATAACGGAGAGGGATATATCTTCAAGGACATGGAATCATTCGAGACCGGCAAGGGATTATGCTACGTGAGTGAGGGCGAACTGGATGATATCCGTGAGGAACTGACGAACCTCCAGGCGGTATATGAAAACGCGCAGCCTGGGGACGAGGAATACATGACCGACGAGGAGTATAGGGTTGAACGGGAGAGAATCATCCTTGCCGGTGGGGAGACGCGGCGGTCAATCATCGACATGGTAAGGTATCACTTTGCAAAGGACTATCTGCTGACCGACGAACAGGCTGAATACTTCGCAAGGGATGTGTTGGAATCCGCTGAGTGGGCATCGATTGAAACTTACCTCTCTGACTACGGCATCATGGATTCGTGCATTATGTTTGATGATATGAAGGAAGGCGGTGTGTTTACGGAGTTGCAGCGAGAGGCGGTGAATCGGGGGTTGTATCCGGCAGAACTCCTCGAGGAAGAAAACCGATAAGTACTCATTTGAGTATCTGATTATGGCACGATAGTTGTATATCATAAAGCGTAACCAACAAAAAACAGAGGCATGAAAACAATACCCTGCAAAATCGTCATCAACAACCGCTGGGGGTACGTTTACACTCCCGTTGAATTCCCGTCGGTTAACCAGGCATATATATACGGGCGGGAATACTATGGCGGCTTCGCATTCAGAATATTCTCCAAGGAAACGGGGAAACTTATCAAACGTGGATTCTGTGCTTCGGATTTATAGTTTGGCACGATAGTTGTCATATAAGAGGCGTATAACCATTAAACACTACGATTATGCTTAACGACATTGAACTGAAAGAACTCCACGATGAGTATTTCTCCATCAGCAAAACAATCCTCAAGCTTGAGATGAGACAGATGGAGATTGACCACATCATCAACAACAACTCTAAGGAAAAGGTTGCGAGCCGTTTCATTCCCCTTGAATTCGGTGACAAGATTCGGGTTACGAGAAAGGTGATGCGTGGCGGGATTAAACTCGCTTATGACATTACCACCCACGAGGGTTTCTTCGGTTCATGGGTACTGGATGGTCATCAATACACGAAAGATGATGGGGTAGGCAGCGTCAAACTCCGCCTCTATCAGATTAAGAAGGACGGCACTCGCTCGCAGATATGTGATGAATTTAACGCCAATATCATCACATCCATTGAAAAAGTGGAGGAGTAAGAACGGATTGGCACGGTATTTGCAATATATAAGATAAAACAACATTATTCACAAATCATTCAAAATCAATTAGTTATGGGTCTTGATGTATATTTCCACCGCGTTGCCCGTAAGTTTGAGGGTGACAAGACGAACATTGACGATTTCAGAAATTTCACCGATGAGGTTGACAACGACGCCGCAACATCTCTCCGGAAGCAGTTTTACAAGATTCTGGCTCCGCTGAAGGAAGCATGGCTCCGGAAGCAGACCAACAATTACTGGGACAACATCTATGCGGTCCGCTATTTCGAATTCATCCACAAGCTCAGCCCGCTCATCGCCAAGAACTACGACTTCAAGTTATATCCGTATGTAAGGGATGGCATCATCGACCTCCCGAAACTTGAGGAAATGCTTGATAAGGAGGCCAAGGGGTGCTACAAGGAGTATGACGCGTATTTCCGCAAGGTCAATTTCCTGTTCGCCTACTTCCAGGACAAGGGGAAACTGGTTGACGAATATTACGCGTTCGTCGACAAGGAGGATGTTGAGGATATCATCGACAGGTGTGTGAAAGTACTTAAGGACAATCATCTCGCCCATGAGCTCCTTCCCACACAGTCCGGATTCTTCTTCGGTGGTACTGACTACGATGACTACTACTTCCACGATGTCCAGGACTGCTTGCGCCAGATGAAGAAATATCTCAAGCTCTTCAAGGATGACGAGGGTACCGGATATGTGATTTTCTCATGGTAATGATAAAAACAGAAAAGGATATGGAACATAATCATTTTGGAATCATGATGGGTCGTCTCAGAAGGGAGGTATCCATGTACATCAAGGCAGTGGTTGAGAAGACGGGAATCATCAACGTTGCCGAGGAAGACCCTGCCAAACCCATAACCATTGAAAGCCCGGATGGTATCGATATGGCGGTGACGGAGATTACCAGTGACAGTGTTATCGGACATGAATTCAACGATACCGTCGATGTTGAATTCAAGCTTCATGAGTTGTCAGACGATTCACTGATAACGTTGGGGGATGCAGTAATCGAGATAGTATACGGGAGGGAAGGTCATGAGTAAGTCCAAGGGTTTATTGGGAATCATCCAGGATGCGAAGTTTGATGCCGTGGTTGCAATATACAATTACATCAAGAAGTACGGTGTCACCTCCGGAAGGTTGTCTGACGGTACGGAGATGGGGCTCAAGATGGAATTCAAAGACCATGCGACTGTCAGTGCACTCATCGACGGTGAATGGAAGGACATAGCGACATCCCTGACGGCGGAGCATGTTGTCGACCTCCTCGGGAACATCGAAGAGGACCTTAACCTCGAGTGATTTGGAACTTCGGAACATTTTTTGTATATTTGTCAGTGAAAGGAAAAGCAAAATGGAAAAGAAGAAGCAAACTGTCAAAATCATCACCGTTGCAATTGCCGAGATTGCACTTATTCTGACCACCATACTCTTTACGATGCAAGTGGAGCCGTCGCCGATATATACAATATTGTTCGGCGTACTCTCAATGGTCGCAGTGGTTTATCTGGGACTGGTCGGCATCGGGAGCGTGATTACCGAGAGGGAGAGCGTCGCGGTTCATGAGCAGGTGGATAGGGTCATGAATACTGTCACTCAGTTTGATGACATCGTTGGGGAAATCAACCGGAGGAACGAGGAGAATTCGGCTGTCATGAAACAGGCGACGGCAAACATCGCGGGAGCACTGAATCTCATCATGGAGAGGATAAAACTGCTGGACGTGCCGCCTGAGACCCCTGAACCACCGAAGAAGAAGCGGTAACTACTCTTTTGAGTACCTGTGATGGTTGTTTGGGTCTTCCCCTCTGACCCGTGTTGCGGACGGCAGCGATTGTCCTCCCACAGAAAGAAGGGATGGTGGAGGATTGGGCGTCTGAGACAGGATGGTCGTCCCCCTGACATGGAGCCCACCCGAGTCAGCATAAAATGGGTGGTATTTACAGGGTTGTATCCGCTCACTCTTATAAAGTGTCGAAACGGTAATTGGTTACATGTGGGTTCAAGTCCCACCTGCCCTACCAATTTAATTGAAGGGAAACATGAAGAACTTATTCATCCTGACGCTGATATTCGTGGCGTCGTTAGTCATCCCCGCATGCGTAGTGGTGAAGTCCATCAGGTTCACTCAGGAATGCGGAGGTTACCTTGAACAGGCGGCGAATGCCAATACCGTGGAGCTGGCCGCCGAACGCCTGGACCATGCAATCGCCTATATGGAGCAGCACGGACTGACTGAAGGGTATACGTCGGTCCTGTGGAAGACGGAGGACGAGAACATAGGGTTCTGGTACAGGAACGTGGTGGCATGCAGGAACGAGCTCTCCGAAGCGATGGACCTGTCACAATTGGAGAAGAGCAACGTCCTGATGAAGGTCCGGGAATCGCTTATGCAAAACCATGGGGAACACGGAGACAAGATTATCGTTCCTCCCGGGATATCGAGGTACCCGCACAATCTGGGGTGGGGAATTGCAAGATGGGCGTTCTGGCTGTACTTCCTCGTCTGGTGCATTGTAATCGGTGTCGTCTTCAATGATTATTATTAAATTTTTGGAATTCTCAGATATTTTTTGTATATTTGTGATAGTTATACAGGAAGGAAACGAACAGCAAT
>Ga0265298_10011915_pt1 | contig 10123 bp, 5 predicted proteins | sample AusTroGonzalo_MG_3_FD_193486 | JGI IMG/M metagenome (GOLD analysis project Ga0265298, IMG submission 193486) | Bovine rumen microbial communities from tropical cattle in Woodstock, Queensland, Australia - Gonzalo_01 | ecosystem: Host-associated > Mammals > Digestive system > Stomach > Rumen ... | reverse complement strand
CCATGTCGGGCTTGACGGCCAGCTTGTCCAGGGAGCGTCTCATGCCTTCGATCGAGGCGTTGAGGATGTTGATGCGGTCGATTTCTTCGGCATTGACGGCCGTGACCGCCCAGGCCAGGGCTTCGCGTTCGATGATGGGGCGCAGTTCGTCGCGCTGGGCTTCGGTCAGCTGTTTCGAATCGGTCAGCAGCGGATGGTCGAAGTCGTCGGGGAGGATGACGGCGGCGGCGAAGACGGGGCCGGCGAGGCAGCCGCGGCCCGCCTCGTCGCAGCCGGCCACCCGTGTCCGGGCGCCGGACAGAAGGGCCGCGGCGTCGCACATGCTGCGTGCGGCGTCGGGCTCGATTTCCGACAGGGCAAAGACGTCGGCGACACCGGCTTTTTTCCAGACGGTGGCCGGCAGCGTGCAGCGTCCGCAGACGACGACAGGTTTCTTCTTGTATTTCTTGCTGAGCGACAGGATGCCGCTGATGAGTTTGCCATCGAGGCTCTGGCCGTCGAAGCTGCCTTCGCCGGTGAGGATGAAATCGGCGTCGGAAATTTTCTGTTCGAGACCGGCCATTTCGCCGAAAAGCTGCCAGCCGGGCATCAGCCGCGCGCCGAGCCTGGCGAGGGCTGCGCCCACGCCGCCCGCCGCGCCGCCGCCCGGCAGCGCCGTATCGAGCCCGGCAGCGGCCGCAAAGGCCTCCATCCGCCGTTCCAGCCGCTCGAGCATCGCTGCATCCGCCCCCTTCTGCGGGCCATAGATCATGGTCGCTCCGTTGGGGCCCAGAAGGGGATTGTCGACGTCGCAAGCAACGACGATCTCAGATCCCCGATCAGGTCGGGGGTGACGAAAGGCAGAATCATCGAGGGTATCAGCCAATGCCTTTAACAGCCCTTCGCCACCATCGTTCGTGGCGGAACCGCCGATGCCGACGACAATCTTTTCGCAGCCGCGCCGGATCGCCTCGGCGAGCAAGACGCCTAGACCGTAGGTCGTCGTCTTCTCGGGATTGCGCTCTTCCGGTGCAAGCATCGCCAGGCCGCAGACTTTCGCCATCTCGATGAACGCCTGGCGGCCCCTGTCGAAGAGCAGCAGCGGCGCCTTTATCGGCCGCATCAAGGCATCGAACGTGTCGACCATCATCCGCTCGCAGGCGCTGCCCAGCGCAGCTTCCACCACTTCCATCGATCCGTCGCCGCCGTCGGCCATCGGCAGTTTCACGACCTTTGCCTGCCTGCCGCCTACCATGCAGCGGCGGACCGCTGCCTCCAATGCATCCGCCACGTCCGCCGCCGAAAGAGAACCCTTGAATTTGTCGGGAACTATCAAAATATTGTGTATCTTTGTCATAATCGAATCGCTACCATACAAAAATACGCAAAATATGAATCCCTACGACATCAAAGGGCCCTATAATCCCAATCCCCCGAAACCCCAGCCCAGGAAGCGGCCGCTTGAGCTCGGCATGGAACAACTGACCGATGTCGGCCACATCATCGCCATCGCCTCCGGCAAAGGCGGCGTCGGAAAATCCACCGTCGCGGTCAACCTGGCCGTCACCATGGCGCGAATGGGATACAAAGTCGGACTGGCCGACGCCGATGTCTACGGTCCCTCCATCCCCAAGATGACCGGCACCGAAGGCGCCATCCCCGAAGTCGAAGTCTACGATGAGATGGGACAACCCCTGCCAATCGATGCCGAAATCGACGACAACTGCAAGGAAATCATCGTCCCCATCACGAAATACGGCGTCAAATGGATGAGCATCGGCTACTTCGCCCGGCCCGACCAGGCCCTCATCTGGCGCGGGCCCATGGCCTGCAACGCTCTCAAGCAGATGCTCCTGCAGGTGAAATGGGGCAAGCTCGACTATCTGCTCATCGACCTGCCGCCGGGAACCGGCGACATCCATATCTCGCTGGTCCACGATATTCCGCTCAGCGGTGCCATCATCGTCACCACGCCCCAGGCCGTCGCCTTGTCCGACGTGGAGAAAGGCGTCAACATGTTCCGCCATCCGCAGGTCGACAAACCCATCCTGGGCATCATCGAAAACATGTCGTGGTTCACGCCTGCCGAACTGCCCGACAACCGGTATTATATCTTCGGCAAGGACGGCGGCCAGATGATGGCCGACAAATACGGTCTGCCGCTGCTCGGCCAGATTCCTCTTGTCCAGAGCGTCCGGGAGGGCGGAGACGAAGGCGTGCCGGCCGCCCTGGAAGACGGACCGGTGTTCGAGGCCATGCGCGAGACCGTCAAAGAGATAGGAGTATAGCCCGATGGACGGCACTCCTTTGATGGCGCGGCGTATCCGGCGCATCCTTCTGGTCTGCAACAGCTATGACAGTTTCTCCCTCGAGGAGGACGGACGGATCGAATCCCGCATCGCGGAGGAATACGCAGACCTTAATCTGAGCAATCCGCCCGTGTTGCGGCGCGTGGAAACCACGACCGAGGCCCTGCAGGTCCTGGAAACGGAAGGGCGATTCGACCTGGTGCTCACCATGTTCTATGTGGGCGCACTCGATGTGTTTGAATTTGCTGCCAGGGCCAAGGAGTACGACGCGACCATGCCCGTGGTGCTGCTGTCATCTTTTTCACGGGAAGTCTACCGCAAGATAGAAGACCTGTCCGGGTCCTCCTGCATCGACTATGTGTTCTGCTGGAACAACTCTCCCGACCTGATTATCGCCATCATCAAGCTCCTGGAAGACAGGATGAACGCCGAGGCCGACATCCTTCATTCCGGTGTTCAGGCCATCCTGCTGGTCGAAGACTCGGTCCGCTACTATTCGACCTATCTTCCCATGCTGTACCGGATCATCCTCCGGCAGAACGCCGAATCCCTGAGCGACGCCCTCGGCGAACAGCAGAAGGTCGCCCGCAAGCGTTCCCGCCCCAAGATCCTGATGGCCACGAACTACGCCGAGGCCATCGAACTGTATGAAAAGTACAAGCGGAACCTGCTCGGTGTCATTTCGGACGTAGGTTTCGTGATGAAACGGGGAGACCGCAGCATTGACGAAAAGAGTGATGCCGGCGTGGATCTTTGCCGGCATATCAAGGCCGATGATTTCCGCATGCCGTTCCTGATGCAGTCTTCCCAGCTGGGAATGAAGGCGGTCGCGGAGAAGTTGGGCGTCGGATTTCTCTACAAGGCTTCGAAGATGCTCGACCAGGAGATTGGCGAGTACATGGAGCGGGAATTCGGTTTCGGCGACTTCATCGTGAAAGATCACCAGACGGGACGCGAAATCGGACGCGCCCGCGATCTGTATGAATTCGAGAACCTGTTGAAAACCATCCCGGCCGGTGAGTTCATCCGTCTGACAGAAGGGAATTATCTCTCGAAATGGATCTACGCCCGCGGCCTCTTTCCCCTGGGCAAGATCGTGCATCCGCTCCGCAACGAGGACTACGAGACCGTCGAATTGCACAGGGAACATATCATCGCCATCGTTCACGACTATCGCATTTCGCAGGCGCTGGGCGTGGTGGCGACCTTCGATCCGAAGAGCTACAACGATACCATCTGGTTTTCCCGTTTCGGAGAAGGCTCCCTGGGCGGCAAGGCCCGCGGCCTGGCGTTTCTCAATCATATCCTGCAGAAATATGATCTGTACGATGCCTGGGACCAGGTCCGGGTGACGGTGCCGCGAACCCTGGTCATCACGGCCGACTGGTTTGACCGCTTCATCCAGGAAAACGGACTGGGCTACGTCATCAATGCCGACATGACGGATGCCGAACTGCTCTCCGAATTTGTTGCCTCGCCGCTTCCGCGCGAGTTGCTCGAAGCCCTCAGGGCTTTCGTGAGCGTGGTGCGGAGGCCGCTGGCAGTACGCTCTTCCTCTCGCTTGGAAGATTCTTATTATCAACCGTTTGCGGGAGTTTATTCTACGTATATGCTGCCGGGGACAGGCAATGTGGATCAGCAGTTGAGGCTCTTGTCGAAAGCGGTTGCCAGCGTGTATGCCAGCGTTTTCTTCTCTTCGGCCAAAGGCTACATTCTCTCTTCGGGTAACGTCCTGGCGGAAGAGAAAATGGCGATCGTCATCCAGGAAGTCTGCGGCAGTGAAGACGGCGGGTATTTCTTCCCGACCCTGTCGGGTGTCGCCCGCTCCGTCAATTTCTATCCCACGGGCCACGAAAAAGCAGAAGAAGGCATTGCCAAGGTGGCCTATGGTCTGGGGAAGGCTGTGGTGGACGGAGAGCAGGTCCTGCGTTTTTCGCCCCGTCATCCCAGGCATGTCCTGCAGACATCTACGCCCGAGCTGACCATGCGCGACAGCCAGAAAGCCATGTATGCGCTCAGTCTCCGTCCGGAGGAGTTCAAGACATCGGTCGACGATGCCATCAATCTCGTGCGCCTGGATATTTCCGAATGCACACGGTTCCGTTCTTTGGCCAAAGTGGCTTCTACCTGGGACCGGCAGAGCATGCGCATCGTCGATTCAGCCCTTCCCGAAGGCCCCAAGTTCGTGACTTTCGCCCAGATACTCCAATACGACACTTTCCCGCTCGCCAGCATCGTGGACAGGTTGCTGGAAATCACCAAGGCGGAAATGAAGAGCGAAGTCGAGATCGAGTTCGCCGCCGATTTCAAGGAAAACGGGACGGCGGTGTTCACTGTCCTGCAGGTGCGGCCGATCTCGGCTGACACCCGTTTTGCCGATGTCGACTGGAACAAGATCGACACCGACGGCGCCTTCCTCACGTCGGAATGCGCTCTCGGGACGGGCTGGCTGAGCGGTGTCTGGGACGTGGTCTATCTGAAACCTGACGCCTGGGACGTGTTGAAGACCAACGAGATGGCCCGCGAAGTCTCGGCTGTCAACGCCGCTATGCGGGCTGAAGGCAGAAGTTACGTCCTGCTGGGTTTTGGCCGCTGGGGCAGTTCGATCCCTTCTTTGGGTGTCCCGGTGAAGTGGGGCGACATTTCGGAAGCCAAAGCCATCGTGGAATGCGCGCTGGAGCACTTCCGTGTGGAACCCAGCCAGGGGACGCATTTCTTCCAGAACCTGACTTCCTTCAACGTGGGATTCGTGAGCGTGGACCCGTGGGAACGCAAAGGTGACAGCCTCGATTTCAGCGTGCTGGAAGCCTTGCCTGCCGTGCGGGAAACCGAATATCTGCGGCAGGTGCGTTTCCCTTCGGAAATCCGCATTTGCATCGACGGAAAAACCGGTCGCGCCATGATGGGAAATGAAAAATAATCGTTACATTTGCAGGCTATTCCAACGAAATCAATAATATAAACGTTTATATCGATATGAAAAACTACACCACTGAACAGATCCGGAACGTCGTCCTGCTTGGAGGCACGCGGTCGGGCAAGACCACTTTGGCCGAGGCCATGCTTTTCGAAGGCAAAGTGATTGACCGCCGCGGTACCGTAGAAGGCAAGAACACTGTTTCCGACAACACGGAAGTTGAACAGCTCTACCAGCGTTCCATCTATTCCACCCCCCTTTACGCCGAGTTCAAAGATCATAAGCTCAACGTAATCGACGCACCGGGCGCCGACGACTTCGTAGAAGGCGTCGTGCTCGGCCTCCATGTCTGCGAATCGGCCATCATGCTGGTCAACGCCGGACAGGGCGTCGAGGTGGGCACCGAGATCCACGGCCGTTATGCAGAAGACTGCAAGAAACCCGTGATCATCGCCGTCAACCAGCTCGATACCGAGAAATCCAACTGGGACAACACCCTCGACAGCCTGCACCAGGCCTTCGGCGGCAAGCCGGTCGTAATCCAGTTCCCGGTGAACGCCGGCGTGAACTTCGACAGCATCGTCGACGTCCTCAAGATGAAGATGTACAAGTTCAAGGATGAGAACGGCAACTACGACGAAGTCGAGATCCCGGCCGAGTTCAAGGGCAAAGCCGAAGACATGCGCGCCGAGCTGATGGAGAAAGCCGCAGAAGGCGACGAGGACCTGATGATGAAATACTTCGACGAGGGAGAACTTACCGAGGAAGAGATGCACCAGGGCCTGCGCGTCGGGTTCGACAAGGGCGAAACCTATCCGGTGTTCTGCGTCTGTGCCAAGAAAGACATGGGTGTCCGCCGCCTCATGGAATTCGTCACCGAATTCTGCCCGGCTCCCGCATTGGACGCCAAGGCTCCGACCTCGCTGTTCGTCTACAAGACCGCGCTGGAACAGCACCTGGGTGACGTCACCTACTTCAAGGTGATGTCGGGCAAGATCACGGAAGGCCAGGATGTCATCAACATGGCCAGCGAGACCAAGGAGCGCATCACCACCCTCTATGCCGTAGCCGGCAAGAAGAAAGAGCGCGTGACCGAGATCGTTGCCGGTGACATGGGTTGCACCGTGAAGCTGAAAGCCGTCAAGACCAACCAGACCCTCAACACTCCGGGTTACGACAAAGTGGTCGATCCCATCACCTTCCCGCCGTTCAAGTATCGCTGCGCCATCAAGGCCGTCGACGAGAAAGACGAAGAGAAACTGGGCGAGGCCCTCAACCGTGCCGGCGCCGAAGACCCGACGCTCCGCATCGAGTACTCCCGCGAACTGAAGCAGACCATCATCAACGGCATGGGCGAGCAGCAGATCAACATCCTCAAGTGGAACCTCAACAACAACTATAAGATCGACGTCGAGTTCATCGCGCCGAAGATCCCGTATCGCGAGACTATCACCAAGGTGGCCAACGCCATGTACCGTCACAAGAAACAGTCCGGCGGCGCCGGCCAGTTCGGTGAGGTGCACCTCGTGGTCGAGCCGATCGTGGAAGGTGTCGACACCACGGCCAAATTCAAGATCGACGGCAAGGAGACCCAGCTCAACATCAAAGGCCGCGAAGAATTCGAGTTGCCTTGGGGTGGCAAATGGGAATTCATCAACTGCGTGGTCGGTGGTGCCATCGACGCCAGCTTCATGCCCGCCATCAAGAAAGGTATCCAGCAGCGTCTGGAAGAAGGCCCGCTCACGGGTTCCTACGCCCGCGACATCCGCGTCTTCGTCTACGACGGCAAGATGCACCCGGTGGACTCCAAGGAAATCGCGTTCATCATCGCCGGCCGCAACGCCTTCCGTGAGGCCTTCAAGAATGCAGCCCCGAAGATCCTCGAGCCGATCTACATGGTCGAGGTGATGGTCCCGGCCGACTGCATGGGCGACGTGATGAGCGACATCCAGAACCGCCGCGGCATGATCGAAGGCATGAACTCCGAGAAGGGCTTCCAGATCCTCCGCGCCCGCGTTCCGCTCGCAGAACTCTACAAGTACTCGACGACCCTGAGCTCGCTGACCTCCGGTCGCGCCACCTTCACCCAGGAATTCATCGAGTATCAGCAGGTACCGGCCGACGTCCAGGACAAGTTGCTCAAAGCCTACGAGGCCGAGCAGCAGGAAGAGGACTAAGCTCCCTGATGATCCAAGCCAACCATATCGACAAATCCTTCGGGACCCTCAGGGTCCTGAAGGATGTTTGTTTTACGGCGGCTCCGGCCGAGGTGGTGAGCATCGTCGGCGCTTCGGGCGCCGGCAAGAGCACGTTGCTGCAGATCCTGGGCTCACTGTCGCGGCCTGACAGCGGTTCCGTCGAAATCGACGGGACCGACATCTTTTCGCTCTCCGACAAGGCGCTGGCTGCGTTCCGCAACCGCAAGATCGGCTTCGTGTTCCAGTTCCACCACCTGCTGCCCGAATTCACGGCGGTGGAGAACGTGATGATCCCGGCGCTGATTGCCAAAACCTCGCGCGCTGAGGCCAAAAAGAAGGCTGAGGAGTTGCTGACGCTGCTCGGGTTGGGCGAGCGCTTCGCGCACAAGCCCTCGGAGCTCAGCGGCGGCGAACAGCAGCGCGTGGCCATCGCCCGCGCGCTGGTCAACCAGCCCAAGGTGCTTTTTGCCGACGAGCCCTCGGGGAACCTCGACAGCAAAACCAAGGGCGAATTGCACAAACTTTTCTTCGAACTCCGCGACCGCTTCGGCATCACCATCGTCATCGTGACGCACGATAAGGAGCTGGCCGCGATGAGCGACCGCACGGTCGAAATCCGCGACGGACAGATCGGGTAGGACTATGGAAAAAAAGTCAGAATCAACTACGAGACGCCCGCCACGAAGGTCGTGGAGCTGCAACTGGGCGGCATTGTCTGCGTGTCGGGCGACCCGAAGGTCACCCTCCCGGGCTATGGCGATGCCATCGACCTGCAATCTGAACCTTTCAATTTTCTGTAGCGCGGAGGAGGTTCTCCATCCCGGTTTTCGACAGTTTTACATGCAAGGTCCGGCCGTCGGCAGACTGCAGACAACAATCGCGTTCCTGCGGATGCAGGCGATAGACGGTGTGGAGATTCACGATGGTGCTGCGGTCTACCCTGACAAAACACGCCGGGTCGAGCCGGCGCTCCAGTGACAGCAGGCTTTCCAGAATCAGATCTTCGCCACCGAAGGTCAGCAAGGTGGCATAGTTGCCTTCTGCCCGGAAGGCGGCAATCTCGTCGGTCGCCACGAACAACGTGCAGTTGACAGCCTTGAAGACCAGCTTGCCAGGGGCCTCCGGACGGGGCGCCGATTCGAGGAAGCGGGTCCGGGCCTTGGCCAGGGCCAGGGCGAGATCTTCCCGCCCGATGGGCTTGAGGAGATAGTCGACCGCCTGGAGCTTGATGGCGCTCAGCAGGTATTCGCGGTCTGAATAGGCTGTCGTGAAGATCACGTATGGCAGGCTGATGGTCTGCCGGAGCTCTTCCAGCAGCTGGATGGCATCCCGTCCCTGCAGCTGGATGTCGAGAAACAACAGGTCGGGACGGTGGCGGAGGATGCTCTCCCGGGCGGAATCGTAGCTGTCACAGGTATCTACGATATCCAGTTCCTGGCGATAGTTCTCCAGTTTGGCCAGCAGCGACAGCCGCGGCAGGCGCTCGTCCTCGACGACGATGGTCTTCATTTTATTCATACCCTTAATATTGATAATCTCCCGGCACCCAGATGGAAAAGCAGGTTCCGGCGGGATGCCCTCCGCTGTCGGTCAGGTCGGTTACCTGCTGCACGATCTTGTGCTTGTTGGACTGGTTGCACAAAGCGATCTGTTGCTCAAGGATCTTCAGGCCCTGCTTGGTCGAATAGCCGCCGGAGCGGGCAGCCTCGGTCCGGCCCACGCCGTCGTCCTGGACGGTCACCAGCACGCCGTCGACCTCATCCCGGCGCTGGTTTTGGATACGGATCTCCACCGTCCCTGCGCCCGATTTGGAGGCGATGCCATGTTTGACGGCGTTTTGGCAGTAGGTATGCAGCAGCAAGGTCGGCAGCATCGCGTTCCGGTCGACGTCCTGGCCGACGTCGATCGTGTATTGAAGCCGCTCTCCATAGCGCAAGCGCTCGAGTTCCAGATAGATACGGACATACTTCACTTGTTCGGCCACGGTTTGGGAAGCCCGGTCGATGTCGGAGAGGGTCTGGTTGGTGAAATCGGAATAGAGTTTCAGGTAATGCGAAGCCTCGTCGGGCGACTTGTTGATGATGAAATATTCGATGCTCGAGAGTACGTTGGCGTGGAAATGCGGGATGGCCTTGAGGCGGACGGCGCTCAACTGCAGTTCCTTCTGCTTCTTTTCGCGCTCCAGCCGGGCAATCCTGGCCCGGGCATGCCGCTGTCCGATGCTGTGGGCCGTCAGCCACAGGACCAGTGACAGCAGGAGGACGGCGAGCAGCCAGAATCCCCATTTGCGCCACCAGGGGACGGGGATTTCGACGACGGCGTCCTGCTGGTTGTCGGAAAGCAGGTCTTCGGGCCTGAAAGAAATCAGGTCTTCCAGCCCGGCCAGCCACATCGTGCCGTCTTCACACTCGGCCATCGTGCCCATCTGCGGCTCGATGGTGGTAAATCCGTTTTCCGCATCGAACCAGTGGATGTCTTGTGCAGGGGCGTCGCCCTCCATCCTGGCGACCAGCAGGCCATCGATGGCTGCCACGACCAGGCAAGCGTGCGCAGAGAGATGCAGCGACCGGATTTCGTGGCCCGACAAGACGGGCTGCAGTTCCCTCATGGCCCGCACCGGACCTCCTTCGTGGATGACGAATAGCGAATCGCCCAGGGCAAAGCAGACCGTTCCACTGCTGTCGGAGGCCAGGGCCGTGATCACAGGGGTTGCTGGGGTC
>Ga0265298_10011913_pt1 | contig 10124 bp, 7 predicted proteins | sample AusTroGonzalo_MG_3_FD_193486 | JGI IMG/M metagenome (GOLD analysis project Ga0265298, IMG submission 193486) | Bovine rumen microbial communities from tropical cattle in Woodstock, Queensland, Australia - Gonzalo_01 | ecosystem: Host-associated > Mammals > Digestive system > Stomach > Rumen ... | reverse complement strand
AGAAGTGGGAGGATGGTGAGCAGCACTACGAGGAGATCGAGATCGTGTGCCAGAAGCTCGAGAACGGTCCCGTCAGCTTCGACAATCCTTGGAAGTAATCAAGAATTTGAATATCCAAGAATTGTTCCAATATTCTATAAATCAATTGATTCGGTCTTCGGACTGGGTCAATTGATTAACCGTGTAAATACGAACCTCACGAACTGTTAATATTTTAGATGGATTCCCTATGGCATTAGTTGCTCGTCTTCAGTTTGGCAATAACGACTCAAAGGTCTATTCGTCCGAGTATCTGGTCGCAGACTGCCATTGTCATTTCACGCGTCACCACAACCAGTTCCATCCAGATGCAGATGCTCGATGTGAGCGGGTGGAAATTGTTGTCGTGGCTCCAGGTAAAGAGAACCTGAACCTATATGACTGGTATATCAGCGGCGACCCGATCAGCGGGCGTGTGCAGTTCGACCTGATGCTGACACAGGGGGGGGATCATACCGGATCGTCTGAGCTCCTCTTCGAAGATGCCTACTGCTTCTCATTGGCTGAGGACTATCATGTTGACAGTTCCAACCGTCGCTATCTCAAACTCTCGTTCATGGCTGAGACCGTCATTGTGGATGGCGTCGTCTATAAGAATACTCCTAAATAAATCCTCCGACGACTATGGCAATTACTCTTTCCAACCATCTCAAGGCCATGCTCTATCCTGAAGATATACGCTCGTTAGACGAGAGGAGGTTCAGGATTCCTTGCGACAGGTGCTTTACGGTGCTCCATTTCAACTACGAGTGCAGGCGTGAACGTAACAAGTCGGGCTACCCCTTCGGTGGTACCACCTCCACCATCATTGATTTCACCATCCGACTGATGAGTCCGGAGGATGGGAAGCCATTCTATCATCAGATGCAACAGAACGAGCCGGAATTCTTCACATTCCTCTTTAATGCCACCTTGTTTAATAGGCAGTATGTGACAGGCTATGAAGACGCGATGGTCGTCAATGGCTACGTGATCGACGTGGAGGATGATTTTTCGAATGCACCAACCTCTGAGGGTAGTACGGAACAGATGCTAATCCACGTGAAGCTGTTGGTGGCCAACATTACATACGTTGGCGTCAATGGAAATCGCTCGATTGAAATTTCAAGGAAGAATTGATAACTAAACTAAAGAGAATATGGCAAGCTATTTATTAACCGTCGGCAATATAAGCGAAATATATATGGGTGCGGACAAAGCTAAGGTCACGTTCGGCACAGCAGAGTTCTATGTCACCATGGAGAATTTCAGATTCACGAAGCAAATTTTCGCTCCAGGTGAGATGCATACAGTTCTCAGCGTGAAGGCAGTTGACAATAGCACCACTACCTACCCCTCACTCAGCGATCTGCAGAATGCTTTCTTTAGGCAGAAGGTGTCCCTGAAGGAACTGTTGCGCGGAGGCTCAAGGCCTATTGACGAGAATTACTTCGTTTTCAAGATGAAACCCAGTCGCAGCAAGACGAGCGATGGTTCTGCCACCATGAAAGTAGAGCTGTTTATCTACAGCATGGACAAGCTGATGACGATTGATAAATACTGCAATGCCTTTACTGCCAAGAGATTAGGAGAAGATATCTTCAAAGGTGAGCTCAATAAATTCTGGCTTGACAGCAACAATCAACTTCAGGGAGAGGTGAACATGCAGATGCTGGCCTTTAAGAATAAGAATACCAAGGAGGCGTCTGAGGTCCGTCAGCCTTATTTGGTGCAGTATAATGAGACCTTCTATGACTTCCTGGCCCGTAGTGCCATCCGTTGTGGCGAGATGCTGTATTTTGAGGGTGGATCACTGCACTTAGGCATGAAACCAGATCTTACGAAGGCATCAACAGACCAGTCGACTGTGGCCGACACGGTAGATTATGAGGACTGTATAGAAAAGGTACTTGCCGTGCAGGACCGGCACTATAATTTTTTCAATCGCTCGTCGGATGATGACAACCGCTATATCGATTCCGCTTATGAGTTGGTTGGTGCCAAAAAAGAAAAGATGGATGCATCAAAGAAATCCTCAATTAAGAAAAGCGGCAAATCCACGACTGTAGGCACGAAGGAAGAGGGCAGGGTAACGAAGACTACAGAGTATGCATTCGAGAGAGGCAAAATCACCAAGGAAGAGAATACTACCTATTACATGACTACAGATGATTACCCCAACAGTCTATGGGCTGGCGAGCCCAAGGAAACGGTCATCACGATTACGGTATCTGATATTGGAAATAACGTCATATGGAAGCAGACAAAAACGTTAACACATATCTATCAGAGAGAAAAAAACAATAAGATAAATAAATTTGTAGGGGTATCTGCACTGGAAGTACAAGGTCAGAAGGTTCAGGCCGTTTATAACCAGCCAGAACCCAACGATGCTGTGTTTGAGGAACTGGAAAAGGACGGCTACACCAATTTTTCCAATGAGTCGTTCGATTACAGGTTAATGTTGCTCAATCTCTTATTTTCGGTCTTGAACAATACTAATCTTTACGACATCTTATCAGATCTTGCCTGGTCTGTCGCTCAAACGGCGAAGGATGCAGGCGTGTCCATGAAGAAAAAGAACGACCAAAACAATGACAAGAACCTGACTCTGGACAAGACCAATAATCCCGAACAGACCGACGGCACCATCTTCAATCTTTTCTCGACGTTGAAATCCATTATCGACGAAAGCGACCTGAATGTCAATAAAAAGGGTGATACTGTTTCGTTGCTGATGGCCGATTTCTATGCCAAGATGCGTCGTGCCTCCCAGTCAGTCAGTCAGATGCTTGTCAGGCTCAATTATGGCGAAAGAGGTATGGATCTATGCTTAGGCGACGTGATTAATGTGGAAGGCAGGTTCTACGTCGTTATCAAGGTGGAAATGGATGAGAATAACTATATCGTTGAAGCAATACCTCCTTTCTATAAGAAAGTAAGTACTGACAATACAACAATAACGGAAGCCATCCCGTGCCCGCCGCTGATGCCGGAGATTCCGACCGTCAGGACAGCGGAGGCTCAGGTGGCCTTTGTAGAGGACAATCTTGACCCGAACCGTTTCGGACGAGTGCGTGTGAGGTATCCTTGGCAGCCAGCGAACGGCGACCAGTCACCTTGGATTCGCATGGCTACACCTTTTGCCACTGCCGGCGGTGGTGTCACCTTCAGACCTTGTACTGGTGATGAGGTGTTGCTCAACTATGAGGATGGCAATATCGAACGGCCCTATATTGTTGGCTCCTTACAGTCAAGATACGTCACGGATCCGTGGCTTCCACTGCCTGACCGTGTCATCCGGTCGAAAAACGGTCATTCCATCACCTTTAACGACAGTACAGACGGTGCGAATTTCTTGTGGGGGCTGCTTCCCGGATCATCACTCATCAAGAGTTGCGTCCCGATTTATGATCCGCTTATTAAAGATCAGAATATGGTCGACCTCACAGGCGGCATCAATATTACTGACCGCTATGGTCTGTATCAGATCAATATGTCGTCAGACAAACGTACGGTGAATATCGCTTCGCCGCTAGGTAATATCAGCCTGAATGCGTTTACGGGCATCACGATCTCGGCTCCGAACGGAAATGTGAAGATAGAGGGCAAGAACGTTTCGATTGCCGCCAGCAACAAACTGACGCTGACATCAGGTTCTGGTATCAACGATCGCTGGTTCCCTCTTACCAAGGAAGGTTGGAAAGATTGGGGAAAAGGTCTGATTACTGATGTGGCAGACAGAACGGTGGGTAAGTTGATAGACTTTTCTTTCTTCCGTACAATCCTCGAGGTGTTTACGCGTCCAGTTGACGGTACGTTGAAGATCAAGTCAAATACCTATGTTCTGATCGAGGCAGGCAATGGCTCTGCCCAGGTGCCTTACGATGATTACAAACATCCTACTATTGAGCGCATTAAATCACCTATTCAGAATTTCGTGACACAGGGCATCTTGCTCGGTAAGCTGAAAAAGACAATTGATATGTTGACGTCCAAAGTTGATAATTGGGGTAAAGACTTCTTTGAGGTCTACAAGAATGCATATGAAATAGCTTTGTCATATCAGCACATGAAGTGTGGTAGCGATGTCCTATATGACAAATTGAACAATATGAAGATTGGTGATATCGTCAGCAAGGTAAAAGACAATAAAGAAAAAAGCCCATTTGATATTACGACTATCATCACGAAAGAAGATTTCGACTTTGACAATATTGATTATTTCAAGTTAAGTTTGGAAGAGGGTGAAGAGTTTCAGAATCTTGAACAAAAAGAAGATGAAGAGCCCAAAATATATGAAGCAAGGAATAAAGTTGCAAAAACAGCTTATTTATATAATCAAATGACAGACCAACTGTTCGTAGTTAAATTGAGAAGAAAGCTTATAGAAACAGCCAGGGATCTTGGTAATGCGATTAAGATTTTGTACGATTTTATGAAATTGTGGAAGGAATTCGATTTTACCAAAAAAGAGAAGGAAGATTGTTTTACTTCGGAAGGTCTGCGTGATGAGTTCAGAGATCTTGATTTTGACAATGGTCTTTTTTCCAATTTGAAAAACGGTACAGTATCATTTGAAGAAATCGATATTAAGAAGCAACTCACTATCTGGAAGCGTAAAATGGTTTATAAGCTGATTTCTGAAATCAAGGATGAGCAATATTATGCAGAGTTCTTCGGAGTTGACAGTATGACCGAGCCAAAAGACTACTCTGATGATGATGCCTGGAAGGCCTTTACGGATAAGATCGGTGAACCGACCTTCACACCAGGAAAAGCACTTACTGCTGGCAGAGCAATCCGTCGTCCTTTTAAGAGCTACTTGTGGGATGGCAAGGCAAGCGAATGGCTAAACAGCTTTACCTGCCATCACAGGTGGAAAGCTGCCGAAAACGGCAAGGTTCTGATTTCTGACAAGGCAGGTGAGACGATCTGTTTCGACAAAGGACTGCCGACTATTAATCACAGCTACGGTACGGGTAATAATGCCTATTATTTAGAATTGCGGAAGAAGGTGAACGAAGTAGGATAAAAACGATGTGACAATGGAGACAGTATTCAGTGATTGGAAGGAAGCCCTTCAGAACCTGCAGGACAGTGTCACGAAGGATTTGGAAGAGATACGCCAATATAAGACAGAGGTGCAGCAGATCAAGATGGAGATCTTCGACCGTCTGGCCGAAGGCAAGTATTTGCGTGACGACAAGCGCATCGTCATCTCTGCACCGGAAATCATTATCGGCGACGTGGACAAGAGCGGTGCCCTCTGGAGCAACGGCGGCGCCGTGGTGGTCAGGGGTAATAACGTGAGTCTGCAGGGTGCCGGTGAGTCAGGCAGGGTGGACACGCGAGCCTCACAAATCTCACAGATTGCTGTCGACCCGGGTTCCGACGGTGTGGAGGAGGTTGTTTGGCCCCATTCGCAGGTGGTCAGTCAGGCGCGCAGCATTGTGCTGCAAAGCAATGATAGCCTCGACTATTTCTCAGAGGATCCTGTGTCTGACGGTGCCGGTGTGCGTATCCATGCCGACGACAGCATCGAGATCAGCGCCACCCAGTCGGTAGGGAAGCGCGGTGCCATCATCGCCGACAAGATCAGTGCGCTGAACACCTTGAAATCGGATCTGACCACCGAGGCCTCGAATAAGATTTCGCAAGTGAACAGCATCATCTCCGACGTGGAGGACATCCTGGAGTCGGAGGAAGACATGACTGACGATGAGATGAACATGAGGTCAAATGTGATGGACTTGGTGGATCTGCAAAACCAGTTCGAGAGTACGATTCCGGCACTCTACACTGCCGTGAAGAATTGCATCGAGACGCTTTCACGCCTGGCGGAGACCAACAGGCGCATTACCGCCTTGGAGGCCGAGCAGGACAAGGTGAGCAAAGCCGAATCGACATTCACCGATGATTCGACGGGAGCTCGGCTGACCGTTCAGGCTGAGCAGATAGACTTCCTATCCGTAGACGGCGACGGCAATATCCGTACCAACGACGAGTCGGCCATCCGGATGCAGGCCAAACGGCTGGATGTCACAGCCGTCAACAGCGACGGTACGCTGATCGATGACGGCGGCATTACACTGAAGGCCCAGTCGATGGCACTTGTGACGGCCAATACGGAGATGACCGACGACACGACCGGCACCGTCACCTCAGGCGGCTCCGTCTTTGTACAGACGAAGGACTTCTGCATATCAGCCGTAGACTACGACATCACAGAAGACGGCATAGAGGAAAAGAATCAGGCAGCGGAGAGCAGTGTCAGCATACGGGCCGAGAAGATAGACTTGACCTCGCAGGACAAGGACGGCAATGCGACAGGCTCGTTCTCTGTTAGTGCTGCAGATACGAAGTTCTGTTCTGCTGATTCAGAGAAGAATACAACAGGTACGTTTACTGTTCAGGCTCAAAATATGGCACTCTCTTCTTACGACAAGGACAAGAACGCCACGGGACAGTTCACCCTCGTCACAGAGTTGACCAGTGTGGCTGCCATCGACAAGGATGGTAAGGCGAAGGGGCAGATCAGTCTCGATGCCAAGGATATCTACGTGAAGGCCACCGATGTGGATGCTGCCAAGCTGACCGACCAGAATATGGCCGCAGGCAGCTCGCTGACGCTGCTGGCCGAAAAGATGTATGTGGGTCGTATGGACGCAGACAATCAGGCCAAGGAGCTGACACTGTCGTCGGAAGAGACGGGTGTCTATGGTAAAACGACTGCTGAGATGCAGCAAGGCGAGGCTAAGGCTGTGGTACAGCTCACTGGCGGCAACGTGGCCATTAGCGGTTCAAAGGCTGAGTTCTATGGCGACAACACCGTCAACGGCAAGACAACGTTCAAGGACGAGATTACTGCTCCGAAGGCTGCCATCGACAGTCTCCAGGCCAAGTCAGAGTTTAAGTCGCCGAATATTAAGGACGGCATGCCCGCCGCTCCTGCTGCTGGCGGCGGTTCTCTCTCAGCCAAGCTGAAAGAGGCGGATGCGCCTAAGGCGAAGGATGTGGAACTGCCTAAAGATGAAGAAGAAAATAATGATAGTGAATCATGAGAAGGAATATAGAAGCACTGATTAATGAGATGAAGTCCAAGATGAGCGGTTACGCCGTCATGTTGCAATATCGGTATATGAATCTCTGTGTGAAGGCAGAACCAGTTGCTCTTTTATCTTTCACTGTCACCGATGACGAGGGGGAAGAGAGTAATCTGGAGGATGTGGCTTCGGCATGCTTGGCCAACGACTATCAGTTTGAAATCTATCCCCATGACCCGAAGATGGTCTTTGCCATCTGCAAGGGCATCAAGGAGGCTCATCCGGAGTTTAAGATGGACACCAGGACGGAGGAAAGTGATGAGGAGTCTGAAGAGAATCAAGTGGTCATTGTCTGTACCATGCCTGATGTGAATAAGGATCGCCATGATGTTCTGATCGACGGCGTGGGTACGCTCTACGACCAGTGTAAGGCTAAACTCGATGCCAACCATGCCATCTTTAAGACCCGACTGACTCCCAAATTGGTGGGGCTCTCCGACGAAGACATCCAGGAGGCAGAGGACGAGTTGGAGAAAATCTACAAGATGCACGATGACACTTGTCTGCAATATAAGGATGAGAAAGTCAAGGAGATTGAGGAGGCCTACCAGCGTTACTTGGACAAACAGCAGCAGAAGAAGGATGCTGATGATGAGCGTGCTGCTGCCAGGGGAGAGGACGTAAAAATGCAGTATCGTGTCGGTCAGGAAGATGACTGAATAAGGGATAAAAAACGAAAAGGTGAAAAAGTGAAGAGAATAATTATATGTTGCCTGATGGCCTGTTTTGCAGGATTGACGAAAGCCCAGTATATACCGGCTTTCCGGACGGATTCTGTCATTAGGAAAGACCCTGGGTTAGACTACTGGAAAAAAGGCAATTCGTTCAAGCATCTGGAGGTGTCTCTGACGCTTGGCACATCAGGTGTCGGCCTTGATGTGGCAATGCCGGTCAGTCGGTACTTGCAGGTCAGGCTGGGCTATGATTACATGCCACAGTTCAAGAAACAGGTCAGCATGAAATTGGCTGGCGGTGGTGAGGCTGCCCGGCAGTATAATGCCGAGGGCAACCGTATCAAGACGAAGTTCGACAGGATCCAGCAGTATCTGTATGAGATGACAGGTATGGAGATTGAGGACCAGATCATGCTGACGGGTAAGATGACCATGCACAACGTGAAGATGCTGGTGGACATCTATCCTCTGAAATACGATAAGACCTGGCATATCACGGCAGGTGTCTATTGGGGAGCAGATGAATTTGCAAAGGCGGAAAACACCGACGAGTCGCTGAGGACCCTCTCGCTGATGTCATACTATAATCAGGCGTATAATGAGGCAGCCCCTGATGATGTTATCAAGAGTTATGGCCGGCTGACGCTCTATCCGGGTGACGCTAATGGGAAGCCTTGTCTGGTGGATCCCGCTGCAGACGGCTCTGTCAGAATCAGCACGAAGTCGAATGCCGTCAAGCCCTATCTCGGCTTTGGCTATACCGGACGGCTGATCAAATCGCGTGACGACTGGAAGGTGTCGGCAGAGTTAGGAGCATTATTCTGGGGAGGTTCACCCACCCAACGGTTGCACGACGGCACTGATCTGTCGGACTTATCCAATATCCCTGGTGCCTTGGGCTCCTGGGTGAATGTCTTCGATGCCTTGATTGTGTATCCGGTATTAAACGTCAGATTCGCAAAAACTATTTTTTAATTATAATATAAAAGGTATATGGGAAACTTTGTATGTCAGGGAGCAATGCTCCAATGTAGTTTTGGTATGGCACCGTCAACACTGAACGTCATAGTGCCATTACGTCCCAAATGCGGCAATATGCTGATGGCCAACATCACTGACTTTGCCCCGATGGTGAACATTATGCCTTTCGGCATGTGCCAGTCGATGGCTAATCCTACGGTTGCCTCGGCCACTGCTGCGGCGATGGGTGTCCTGACGCCTATGCCCTGTGTTCCCGTGATAGCGGCTCCTTGGAGCCCAGGAGGTCAGGTGAAGGTCATGAACATGCCTGCACTCATCAACAACGCCAAGTGTATGTGTTCATGGGGCGGCAACATCTCTATCGTCAATCCCAGCGGGTCTATGATGACTCAGGGAAAGTGAGGAGTGGGAAGTGAAAAGTGGAAAGTGAAAGGTGAGACATAATGGCTATACGACCGTAGAATGCTGTAAGTGGTGGTACTGGATGCTACTGCTGTTCTTCACTTTTTCACCATTTTTCCTCTTCACCGCTTCTGCCCAGGAGATGCACATCCTTGAGTTCAAGAAGGTCAAGAAAGGGCCTCTGAACATGAATCACGTGGTGACCAGCAAACAGCAGGCGATCCTTGACCTGAAGACCAGTGAGAAAGGGTTCTCCTTCCTGGCTGACGGCAAGCAGGAGATTGCTGCGGAAGAAGGGGATGGCGTGCTGACGCTCAAAACCCCCGACAAGACCAGTTTCATTGTGGTGAAACATGCTGACTATGGTCAGTTGACGTGGAAAGCGCCTGGGAAAAAAGGACTGCGGAAGAAGAAGCATTATGCAGCAACCCTGCAGACTTTAAGTCCAGACAAGGAATATAAACTGCAAGAGCAGTGGGTGATCTTTGAAATACAGCCAGAGGATGCGATCCTGACTATCGACAGTACGATGACGACCATTCATGGTGGACGGAAACAGGTATTCCTGCCTATCGGTAAACATAGCTGGAAGGCGGAGGCACCTTTCCACCAAGAGGAAACGGATACCGTCGAACTGACAGACGAGGACCGGCAGATCGTGAAGATAGCCCTGCAGCCCATCTACTCGTACCTGACCGTGAAGACTGCGTTGGAAGGTTGCGATATCCTGGTGGACGGGCAGTTGATTGGTCGGACGAGAGGTACCAGCGGCCATCTGCGGGAGGGCAGTCACCGTCTCATCGTCAAGAAAGACAACCTGTTTTATTACGATGCTGATTTTGACATCGGATGGAAGGAGAAGAAGACGATTGAACTGACGGCCGACGACCTGCATCCGGTCAAAATCAGGAAGGCCGCAGTATCCGTCAAAGCTGCGGAGGTG
>Ga0265298_10011909_pt1 | contig 10125 bp, 6 predicted proteins | sample AusTroGonzalo_MG_3_FD_193486 | JGI IMG/M metagenome (GOLD analysis project Ga0265298, IMG submission 193486) | Bovine rumen microbial communities from tropical cattle in Woodstock, Queensland, Australia - Gonzalo_01 | ecosystem: Host-associated > Mammals > Digestive system > Stomach > Rumen ... | reverse complement strand
TGAAATACGTGGAACGCCCCGCCATGATCAACCAGGTTCAGGCCGCCGCCGCCGAAGGTGACCGCAGTGAAAATGCCGCCTATACTTATGGCCGCATGCGCGTGCGCGAAATCGACCGCAGGCTCCGCGAACTGGACCGCATTCTGGATGGCGCGCAGGTGGTAGAATCCCAGGCCGCAGACGACGGCACCATCCGTTTTGGCGCAATTGTCAAAATGCGCGACATCAAGACCAAGCGCGAGCGCACCTATTCCATTGTGGGCGAAAAGGAAATCGACCCCTTGCAGGGCAAAATCAGCATGAAATCCCCCGTTGGCGAAGCTTTAATGGGCAAAAAGCAGGGCGAACAGGTTCAAGTACAAGCTCCCAAGGGCCTGATTACCTACGAAATCATCGAAGTAAGCTACTAGAGGAGATCCCGGGTCATGGCCCGGGAAGACAAGAATGTTTATCGATACGCACTGTCACCTTGATTCTTACGAGCAACATTCGGGCGAAGCCTTGGACGATCTGTTTTCACGCCTCGCCCACGACCCGGACCAAAACGTTAAAGCGCCCGAGGCCTACATTCACGTGGCATGCGACCCGGCAGACTTTGCCCGCGCCCAAGAGCTTTCTGAAAAATACAGCAACGTCTACACCGCCTACGGGATTCATCCGGAATATGTCGAAACTGAGACCGCCGAAGACGAAGCCAAGCTTGTGGAATACTTGAAGCACCCCAAGTGCGTTGCCTGTGGCGAATTCGGGCTGGATTACCACTACGGTTCAGACACCAAGGCCCAGCAAGTCAAGCTTTTCGAGCGCCACCTGGAACTGGGGCTCAAATCGGGCAAACCGCTGGTTTTGCACCTGCGAGAAGCCGACGATGACGCGCTTGCCGTATTGCGAAACGCTGACCTTCGCGAAAGCAAGATTCATGTGCATTGCTTTACGGGCTCGCCCAAATTCTGCGCCCAATTGCTGGACTTGAAATACCGCGGCGCAAGCATTTTTGTTGGCTTTACAGGAATCGTGACCTTCAAGAATGCACAAAACGTGCGCGACGCCGCAGCCCTCGTGCCGCTGGACCAAATGCTCCTGGAAACCGACTCCCCTTACATGGCACCCATTCCCTACCGCGGAAAGCCATGCCATTCGGGCTATATTCCCTACATTGCGCAGGCGCTCGCCCAAGTAAAAGAAATCCCCGTAGAACAACTCTACAGGGACTGCCGTGAAAATACTCGTCGCTGTTACGGGATATAACTTTCTCCGACGTAACCTCTTTCGATTACGGGGATTTCCTTTGCAGCCTTTTCTGCAGAGGCTGATGCTGCGGGCAGGTAATGCTGCTGCAGGTATTCGTAAGCCTTGTCGGCCGACAGCGGCTTGCTGAAATAGAAGCCCTGAATCAGCTTGCAGCCTTCGGACTTCAAGAAGTCGAGCTGTTCTTCGCTTTCCACACCTTCTGCAATCAAATCCAGGTTCAAGGACTTGGCAATGCCAATCACCATGCGGGCAAAAGAGGCATCTTCTTCGTCGTCGGTCACGTGATCGATAAACGACTTGTCCATCTTGAGGGTATGAATCGGGAACTGTTTGAGGTAAGAAAGGCTGCTGTAACCCGTACCGAAGTCGTCGATAGAAATCTGGATACCCATTCCCGAAAGAGCCTTCATGATCTTCACCGTCTTTTCGGCTTCGCACACGGCTGTGTATTCGGTAATTTCGAGCTTCAGGTTCTTCGGGTTCAAATGCGTTTCGAGCAGCACCTGCTTGATATCATCGATCATGTTGTCAAGCGCGAACTGCTTAGCCGAGAAGTTCACAGCCACCTGCAAGTCGGTATAGCCCTGGTCGGCCCAAACCTTAGCCTGCAAGCAAGCCATTCTCAAAATCTGGGCACCCATCGGGATAATGAGGCCAGTTTCTTCGGCAATGGGGATAAATTCTGCCGGCGAAATAAACTTGTTTTCGGACTGGTTCCAACGGACAAGGGCTTCGAAGGCTGCCACACGGTTTCCGTTAGAGATATCGACAATCGGCTGGTAGAACAGCACAAATTCACGTGCCTGGAGAGCCCTGCGGATATCGAATTCAAGCTTGTAGAGCTTCATGGCCTTTTCACGGATGCCACCGCTAAAGAACTGGATTCCGCCGTGAGCCACGCTCTTCTTCATTTCGCGAAGGCTAGAGGTCACGTTGGCCATGATATCTTCGACGCAGTCCACTTCGCGGTTCATGGCCACAGCCATCGACACGCCGATATAAAGTTCGCGACCTTCCAGCTGAATGGGCTGCTTGACGGCATTGTGAATTCTGCGGACAATGGACTTGATGTCGTTATCGTCGTTATTGAACTGGATATCGTGCAGAACAATTGCAAAGACGTCCGGGCCGATACGGGCAATGGTGTCTCCGGTACGGCACTGCGCCTTAATACGATCAGCGACAATGCGCAAAACGCTGTCGCCTACATTAATAGAATAAGATGTATTGATTGCGCCAAAACGGTCAATGTCCAAAAGGGCAACTGCAAACAGGTAATCGGGGCGCTTGAGAGCCATGTCGACATCGACTTTGAGCTTTTCAAGGAAGAACTTGCGGTTATAAACGCCCGTTAGAGCATCTTGATAGGCGTAATAGTAGTTCTGCTTGGCCTGTGCCTGCTTGTCGGAATATTCGTTCAAGGCACCAACAATGCGGATGGGGTGTCCGGAATCGTTGGTCTGCACGTGGCCCGAAAGCATCAAGCGGCCTTCGCCGGACTTTGCCTTCAGCAAATTGACCATCATGCTGAACTTTTCGCCGTTTTCGAGGGCGACCTGCAGGGCCTTCTTGAACTGGAGCCAGTCGCTTTCGACAATGCGTTCCTTGAGCAAATCAAAGGAATCGAGCATGGTGCTTGCTTCGGCCTGCAAAAGCTTGATTGCGCGGTGAGACCAGTAGACTTTGCCGGTAATGACGTCAAAAGTCCAGAAACCGCTGGCAGAGATATCGACCATCATCTGGAACAGTTCATCACGTTCCATGAGGTCTTTCTTGAAATCACGAATAGGGACCGGATCGGCAGTCGGAGGGGCGATATTGACATCTTCGCGCATGCGCTTGCGGTTGCCAATAATCGGAAAACGATACAAAACAGCCACTACAACCAAGAAAAAGTCGGCAAGAATATAAGGGACCGCCCAAATTAGACGTTCCTTACCCGATAAAATTTCTGGAATAAATGCTGCAAAGAAAACGCTTGCTATTACCAGCAAGAACCGTAACACCACTTTTTCGTCAAATAATCTCATTTACCCAATCCGTATGGGCTTAATATATAAATAAATTTTAACAGTGTAACTAAAAATTTTATGTTTTTTTTGATAGTGGATGATTACACGATAACAAAAAACGGACCCAGAGGATCCGTTTTAATAGTGCCAAAGGGACTCGAACCCTTGTTACCGGCGTGAGAGGCCAGTGTCCTAGACCACTAGACGATGGCACCGAACGCTATTTTGGGGTGCTAAAATAGCGCCGCCAAATATAGCAAACCACCAAATTCCTGTCTAGTCTCTGTAGTAGAGGTCGAGATTGCTTTCAACAGCGGTCGAATTTTCGAGGTTGTTCACAAAGTCGTTGAACAAGCTCATAGCGACATAGCTGCTGGTGTTGGCGATATCGGACTTGACTGCTTCCTTGACGGCGGCTTCTTCAGGAGCCTTCTTGGAAACAACCTTGACCATCACTGCACCGTTTTCGGTTGCGACGGCAGAGGACCATTCGCCTTCCTTGGCATTTTCGAGAATCTTGGCGATACGGGTGCTGCCATAGCCGAAGCCCGGCACATAGCCGTCGACAGAAGCGTTCACCTTTTCGATGTTGACCTTTTCAATCTTGTTTGCAGCAACAGCGGCAGAATCAGCAGTGCTGTCAGCCGGAGCCCAAGCCTTCACCTTGTCAGCAACAGAGTTCAGGTAAGCTTCGGCAGCTGCGGCAGACTTGTTGCGGAGAAGCGTGCTCTTGATGTTGTTGAAGTACAGATCGACGCTACGTTCGCCAGCCTTGAGGTCCTTCACCTTTTCGGCAACAACGACCCACTTGTTGTTCTTCAAGATCGGAGAAACCTTGCTGGCTTCGTCCGGAAGATTTTCGTTCGGCCAGGCGTAAGCGGCAAGACCCTTCAGGTAACCGACACCTTCGATATTGTCGCCACGAGAAATCCAGTTAGAAGTATGAACGTCGAGGTTCTGTTCCTTGGCTGCTTCGGCAAAGGTCTTGCCTGCGTCAACAGAAGCCTTGACCTTGGTGAGAACGCCTTCGAGGCTATCGATGGTTTCAGAAGAAGCGTTCACGATGAGGAGGATGTGAGCCACCTTCACGAGATCAGCACCGGTAGAGTCCTTGGACTTGCCGTAGCTCTTGATGATGTGGTAGCCAAAGCGGGTGCGAACCGGTTCGGAAACGGCACCGGAATCGAGACCGAATGCGACATCTTCGAATTCCTTGACATAGACGCCACGACCCACATAGTCGTCGCTCAAGACGCCGCCCTTTTCAGCGGTGCTCTGGTCTTCAGAAGAAATACGAGCCATGTCTTCGAACGTGGTGGTCGAAGAGGAATCGGTCAGCTGGTAGTAGAGCGTCATGGCGTATTCGCGGATGCGAGCGTCATCGGCGGCAGTAGCTTCGACCGGGAGGTATGCAAATTCAAACTGAGCCATGTCCTTCTTGACGAAGAAGCTGTCGCGGTGGGCATTGAAGTAGCCTGCGACCATCACGCTATCCACGGCATTTTCGTCAGCCTTGAAATCGTTGCCAGAAGCAACTGCCACCTGCAGTTCGTAGTCGGTCATGCGGCGGTTAACGTTCCAGTTAGCTTCGAGAGAAGTCGGGTGAACAGAAGCGCCGACCAGCACTTGCAGTTGGCGAACCGGAATCGTGTTAACCTTCAGGTCTTCTTCGAGCTGAAGCATCACGCCCCAACGGAAAGCTTCGGGAGTCTTGAGCCAAGCGTCGTATTCGTCCTTGTTGAAGGTAGAATCGGTAAGGAACTTCGGCAGGCTAGCAATGTAGGCCTGGCTGCGCTGCATCAGGTCTTCCTGGCTGGTGGCCTGCTGCTGGATCATGTACAAGCGGCGCTGGGCTTCCTGCACCAAGCGGGCACGCACTGCATCCGGATTACGGCTGAATTCGGATTCGAGTTCGGCGACCGAGGCACTCAGTTCGGCTTTTTCGAACTGTTCGTTCAAGAGAATCTGGCGAACAAAGCTACGGAACACTTCGGAGCGCAGCTGGTTGTACTGTTCGTCTTCGAGGTGCTGACCCTGGTACTGGTTCTGCACGATGTTCTTGATACGGGAGTCGAATTCGGCATAAGTAATCTTCTTATCGTTTACAACGCCGACCGGATAGCTGTGTCCTTGGTTCGGGACGCGGTCCATGGCCAAAAGGCCCACCACGATACCCGCGGCAAAGATAACGATAATCCACTTGGCTTTTTCATTAATCCACGTTAACATAGAGTAGACTCCATAGAAATTTTTGTCGGGCAAAATGTAGCAAAAAATTTCAATTACTTTTATTTTGCATTCAAATAATGCCGAAATAGCCGTTTTTTTCTATCTATACACTACACAAAGACAAAGTTTACTCAACGGAGTTCGGTCATGTACGACATTTTGGTCCTGGGAGCAGGCATTTCTGGCTTGAGTGCAGCACTCCATGCAGCAGAAAAAGGCTTTTCGGTTGTTATCCTCACTAAGGGAGCAAAACCGGATGGCTCATCGAACTACGCTCAAGGTGGAATCGCGACCGTTACCGAAAAAACAGACAAATTCAAGTTCCATATCGACGACACTTTGGAAGCCGGTGCCGGACTCTGCAAGAAAGAACCCGTGAACATTTTGACCAAGAGCGGTCCTGATACTATTCGCCAGCTGGTCAAGTGGGGCGTGCAGTTCACCCCCTCGCCCGCCGACAAGACCCAGTTCGACTTGCACTTGGAAGGCGGCCACAGCCACCACCGCATTTTGCATGCCGCAGACCTTACGGGTAAAGAAATCATGCGCGCCCTGCTTGCTGAACTCCACAAGCACGAAAACATCCATTACATCGAAAACTGCTACATCAAGGATTTGATTTGCAAAGGCGAAGGCAAGAATAAGCGCTGCATCGGTGCTAAGATTATTCACCAGAAGACTGGCCTTGTGGAAAACCTTTACGCAAAGGCCTCGATCCTTTCTACTGGCGGTGCCGGTCGAATCTGGCAGTACACCGTTTGCCCGCCCGATAGCTGCGGCGACGGCATGGCAATTGCAGCCCGCGCAGGTGCTGCTTTGCAGGACATTGAATTCATGCAGTTCCACCCCACGAGCCTTTACGCTCCGAGCCTCAAGAAGCCGTTCCTGATTTCGGAAGCGGTGCGCGGCTTTGGCGGAATCTTGAAAAACGACAAGGGCGAAGAATTCATGAACCAGGTGCACCCGCTGCACTCCCTTGCACCGCGCGACATCGTGGCCCGCGCCATTCATAGCGAAATGCAGCGCCTGGGCAAGCCCAACATGTTTATCGATCTTTCGGGCCGCACGCCCAAAGACATCAAGAGTCATTTCCCGAACATCTACGCCAAGTGCATGGAAGCAGGCATCGACATCACCAAGCAATGGATTCCGGTGGTGCCGGCCGCACATTACATGTGCGGTGGCGTACTGGTCGACACATGGTCCCGCACCGAGATTAAGGGCCTGTACGCCTGCGGCGAAGTCGCCGCTACCGGCGTCCACGGCGCAAACCGTCTGGCTTCGAACTCGCTTCTGGAAAGCGTCGTCTTCGCCATCCGCGCCGTCGACAACATTAGCGAAAGCGGTCTCCTGAAAGAAAAGATTGCCACAAGCAAGTCGAACAAGAAAGAAAAAATTTCGTTCACCAAGTCTGCCTACTGGCGTAAGCGCAAGAAGATTCTGCAAGACATGATGTGGACCCATTGCGGCATCGTGCGTACAATCGCCGGCCTCAATCAGGGTCTCAAGGTTGTCGAAGAACTTGAAAAAGATGTCGATGCCGCCATCAAGAACAAGGAAACCGAAAACCTGTACTACATTGAATTCTTGAATGCACTGCAGGTGTCGAAAATGATTCTGATTGCTGCACTCCACCGCAAGGAATCCCGCGGACTCCACTACATTCTGGATTATCCGAATCTGGACCCCAAAACGAAACATCACACGATTTACTTGGATGGCAAAAAATAAGTAGATTGTGGTTGGTGAATGTAGGAAGTTGGAAGTGTCAAGCGAAACAAAAAAGCCTTCAAAAATTGGTGGATACACACCGACGCAGGAATTAGGTTCCGGCGCCATGGGCCAGTTGTGGCTTTGCCACGACAAGTCGCTGGACCGCATGGTGGTGGTCAAGCAAATGCAGCAGGATATCGAAGACAACGATACCAACGTCCGCCGCTTTATGCAAGAAGGCAACATTCTTGCGCACTTGAACCACCCGGCCATTACCAAGCCCTACGCACTTTGGAAAGAAAAAGACGGCAAGCTTTCGTTGTCCATGGAATTTGTCCACGGGCTTACGCTGCGCCAGATTCTTGACAAAGTAAAACAGCCGCCTCTGTGGGTGGTACTGAACATTTTGCACGAAATCCTTTGCGCCTTGGGCGAAGCTCACCGCAAGGGTATCGTTCACCGCGACATCAAGCCCGCCAACATCATGATCGATAACGACGGGCGAATCCATTTGCTTGATTTCGGCATCGCTCATACCGAATCTCCGCTCAAGTTCAACAAGGGCGAAGACGCCGAACGCTTAACGCAAACGGGTGCAATTCTTGGAACAGTTACCTACATGAGTCCCGAGCAGACTGTCGGCGAAGAAGCCACCGCGGCCTCCGACTTATTTGCCGTAGGCATCGTTGCAAGCGAAATGCTCCTCGGACAAAACCTGTTCCGCGGCACAAACTTTAGCGACACGCTTCAGAGAATCCAGAAGCTCCGAGTCACCGAAAAGGCTTTTGACAAGGAACTCCCCCGCCGCCTCAAGAAATTGATCGCAAAAATGCTGAACAAGGATCCGCGCAAGCGCCCGCTCACCGCATTCGATGCTGCCGAGCAGGTCTCGCTGGTCATGCGTAATTACCCCCGCGACATGGTGCCGTATACGGCCATGTGGATTTACGCCATCAAGGATTCTATCAAGCAGAAAACTGACTCTATCGACGAAACGCTTTTCACCGAACCCCCGATTTACCCGACGCACATCAAGTTCCACTTTTTCAAGGGACTAGGCATCGGCGCAATTATTGGCTTTTTAATTTGTTTTATCATTACACGATTTATTTAGACAAACTTTTTTAGAAAACAAATTCCATGAACGCTATAGACATTGTCTGTCTCATCATCATTCTTTTTCTCATGTTGCTCGGATTATGGTACGGATTTTTCCGCGGAATATTCCGACTGATCGCCTGGGCCGCAGGTATTGTGGGCGCCTACTTTGCATGCGACTTGCTTTCTGACTTTGTTTCAAACGCCTTGCAGGCTAGCGCATTCTCCACAAAGCTCGTTTGCATGTGCATCGGATTCCTGGTTCCGTTCTTGCTATTCCTCTTTGTGGGCCGTTTTCTCCAGCACATTACCGAGAACACGACTGTGGGCAAGGCAGACCGAATTCTCGGTGGCATTTTCGGAGTCATCAAGGCTTTGCTCATTTGCTTTGTGCTGCTCACGATTTTGCACTTGTTCCCCTTCGGCGGAATTATTCCGGAAACTCGCGACAACGCATTCGCTTACGACGCCTACAAGGCAACCCTTGAACTGATGGGTTATTCCTCGAAGCCGGTGAACTTGCTCGACGTTGCCGAAAAGAAGGCCAACGAAATCACCAAGTCCATTACGGACAAGGCCGCCGAAAAGGCATCCGAAGCCGCGAAGGATGCTGCCGAAAAGGCAACCGAAGTGGTCAAGGAAACCGCCAAGGAAGCAACCGATAAAGCTACCGAAGCTGCCAAGGAATCGGTCAAGGACGCCGTTGATTCTTTGAAAACCGCCACTAAAGACATCGCTAAATAGCGATTTTATTTAGCAGCGTATTTACGAGCTTCTTTAATAATATCTTCTTCGCCATCGACGTGATGATTTCTCATCACGAATTTACCGTTGCAAATCACGGAATGGATAGCGCTAGAATCGCCTGCATACACCCAGTTGCTCACCAAGTTGTAATTAGGCACCAGGCGTTCGTTCTTCAAGTCTAGCAGCAATGCGTCGGCCAAGAAATCATCGGCAATGAGGCCCGACGGAATTCCATAGGCAAGCGCCGTATTGGACGTTGCCATTTCAAAAGCTTCTACCGCGGGCAAAGCCTCGGCGTTACCGCCCTTGCGATCAACCTTTGCCAAAAGCGAAATCAATTTCATCTCTTCGTGCATGTCGAGATTGTTGTTCGACGACGCGCCGTCAGTACCAAGCCCCACAAGGACTCCGCTGTCCAAAAGCGCATTCACCTTCGGGATTCCGCTGCCGAGTTTCAGATTCGAGCACGGATTCAGAATGGCGGCCGATTCAGATTCTGCCATCAAGGACATTTCGTATTCGTTCAAATGAACGCAATGCGCAGCCACAAAGTTTTCGCCGAGAATCCCCCACTTGTCAAGGAGTTCTACCGGAGTACAGCCATACTGCTTTTGACAGTCCTTGACTTCTTTAAGCGTTTCGGAAAGATGGGTATGCAAGATATAATTCTCTTCGCGGGCCACCTTTGCGCAACGCTTGAAAATCTTTTCGCCGACGGTATAAATGGAATGCGGCATTACGGCAAGCTTCACGCGTTCCGATTCCAAACGGTGATCCTGCAGGAACTTGAAGTTTTCTTCGATATGTTCGGGCGTATCCAGGTTTTCGGCAATGGTCACGCCAATCGCTGCGCGAATGCCCATTTCTTTCACCACCTTCATGGTGACTTCGCGACGCCAATACATGTCCGAGAAAAACACAGTTCCGGACTTGATCATTTCAAGCACCGCAAGGCGCGTCCCGATTTCGATATCCTTGGCAGTGAGTTTAGCCTCGAAGGGCCAAATGTATTCTGTCAGCCATTTCTGGAGAGGCATGTCATCGGCATAGCCACGCAAAAGGGTCATGGCAGCAT
>Ga0265298_10011908_pt1 | contig 10127 bp, 6 predicted proteins | sample AusTroGonzalo_MG_3_FD_193486 | JGI IMG/M metagenome (GOLD analysis project Ga0265298, IMG submission 193486) | Bovine rumen microbial communities from tropical cattle in Woodstock, Queensland, Australia - Gonzalo_01 | ecosystem: Host-associated > Mammals > Digestive system > Stomach > Rumen ... | reverse complement strand
CGCGACTTCAAGTACTACATCTTCGACTGGGACGACAACATACTGCACATGCCCACGAAGATAATGATGGAACACCGCGGCAAAGACGGCGAGTGGCGCCCGGTGGAGCTGTCTACCTCCACCTTCGCGCTCGTGCGGGCCGACGAAGAGCATTACCGTCCGCCGTTGGACGGCGGCTGGGAGGCCGCGTTCAGGAATTTCGCGGACCCCGGGCCGGACGGCGGGCCGAACCGCTTTCTCGAAGACACCATGGCCGCGCTCGCCCGCGTCTCGCTCGGCGAGAAGCCGTCGCCCAGCTACGAGACGTTCAGGAAGACTCTGGTCGAGGGGCGGATCTTCGCGATAGTCACCGCGCGCGGCCACGCGCCCGGAACGATCAAGCGGGCGGTGCGGCTGTTCATCGACAACGCGCTCACCCCGCTCGAACGCGAGACGATGATGTCCAACCTGCGCGGCTACAGAAGGTGGATAGACAAGGTGGAGAAGTTCGGCACGGACGAGGAGGAGCTGGAGTACTATCTCGGCATGTGCCGGTACAGCGCCGTGACCTACGGCGGATTCAAAAAGCGCATGGCGGACGACCCGATCTACCGAGAGAAGCTCGCGAGCGCGACGCTTGCGTCGCGTCCGGAACTCGCGAAGGAGTTCGCGATACGCGATTTCGTCGAGCACGTCAGCCACATGCTGCGCCGCACCGGCTCCACCGACCGTTCGGTCGCCATCGGTTTTTCGGACGACGACCGCGGCAACGTCAGGAGCGTCTCGAAATTCATCAAGGCGGAGCTTTCGCGGCGTTTCGAGGGCATCAAGTTCGTCGTTTACGACACGTCCGACCGCACTCTGGCCAAAGGCCGCAAAGTATGCGTCTCCGGCCAGCTGAACCTGCCCGGCTTCTGACATTCGCCGCGGCGCATCGGGCTTGCGAGCTGCCCCTCAATGTCGCCAATCTTGATTTTGCGCTCTCAACTGGAGACAACAAACCGTACTCAGACAAGCAATGCCTCATCGTGTATCTCTGGTTGCATACAGCGTCCATCTTACGCCTGCAAAATCTTCGATTGTCTCATTCGGGGCACTCTCCAACCCTCGCGCTCAAGGCGTGTCGCTGTTAGTCGTTAGCAGTTAGCAGTTAGTCGCGTTCGCAACGGGAGGGCGGCAGCGGGAGGGCGGCGGCCTTCGGCTGTCTCCGCTATCGCTCCGGCTGTTTCCCCAGCCGCCGAAACTCGTTCCTTCACTCCTCCACTCTCAACTCCTCCACTCCTAACTCCTCCACTCCTAACTCCTCCACTCCTAAGATGCTCTGCCGCCGCTGCAACGCCCTCAAGGGTGGCAGGTGAAACCATCAGACACAAATCAACGATTTTTTGGTATAATGTTCGCCATGAAAACAGGTATTCTCATGGTTGTGGCTGCTTTTGCGGCAATGCCTGCCGTTGCATGGCAACAAGTCGGAGTCGATTGCGGACGGCTTTTCGCCAGGGGGCGCGATTTGCGTTCTGTCGTTTTTGACGATTCGACGCTCCAGACAAATTCCGTCGCTGTTGTTCTGCGGTTTGAGCGAAATATTTCCGGCGAGACAATAAACGACACCGTCGAATTGAACGGCGAGGATTGCGCGTTTCTTGGGGAACGATTCGCAGACGCTCATCCTGATGAATGGCGTTCCGCGAAAATCGTCTCGCGGGATGCTGGAGAGGCTTCGCCGACAGTGTCAATCACACGCAGAAAAATCGGCACGTCGATACACCTCGCGGCGGTGCGGTGAACGTCACAGGCAAAAAGAAAGGAATCTCAAAAATGAAAATTGCGTCTGAAAAATTCTTGCGATTTGCTGGAGGCATCGCGCTTTTGCTAGCAACTGGCGGGTGCGCGACAACCGAGGTCGAGCGGCTCGAAAAAGCCATAATAGAAAAGGACTACATGGCAGACGAGGAAATTGCCAGACTTCGTTCGCTGGCGCATCCAGGTTGGACAGACGGCAGCAAGCCCGACAATGCATCGCCCGACGCCGTTGCGGCATATGATCGTGTTGTAGATGCAGAGAATTTTCGTGAAAGACACTTTGGCGGTCATTGCTTAAGAAATTTCATGGGTTGCTTCCATATGCTCATGGATACAGATTTTATTTCACCTCAAAGGGGCGACTATTCAATGCTGATGCTTGGGATTGGTGATATGTTTGGATATTGCGGAAAAACCAACGACATGATTTTCTGTTATGGCATTGTGGCAAGCAACGGATTGTGGCTTGCGCAAGAGAGGCTCTACAATTTATACTTGAACGCAGCAAGCCCATGTTTTTCGCTTGAGAACGCAGTCCCGTGGCTTGATATGGCGGCAAAAAACAATGACGGCTATGCCGCTGAAAAACTGGCGGCGCTGTATGAGTCCAACGCCATACCCGGCGGAAACAGTAAGCTTGCCGGCTCTTTGTACGACATGGCGGCCCTATCCTACGTAAAGCAGTGGAAAGACATGGAACTGGAGCGCTTGTCTCACGGATATGAAACTCCAGAAGAGGAGGATGGAATTACACCCGAAAACTGCTCGATTCATATTATTGTCAGCGCCAATGGTTTTGATTACCGTAAAATACCATTTTCCAAATCCATAGGCTATGACGATGTTTATGAAAATACGGCAGAGAAATGCAATGAGCACGAGTCCATAACGTATTGTTTTGAAAGAGCAATTGCGTTGGGGTGCCTGGAAGCTGAAGCGCACTTGAAAAAGTATAAAGAAGACTTGGTGTACTTTCGTGAAAACAACACCTTCCCAGAACTTTGCAAAAAAAACGGCAACAAATCCGACGACGGAAACTAAGGAAGACGTATGACAAGAATACTTGTTTTTCTGACGGCTACGCTAGCCGCATTTCTCGCTGCCGCATATGCGGCCAAGGTTTTATCTGAGTCCTTTATCCGCTTTCGCACCAACCACGGGCTTGTCGCCGTGCTGGTGTTCGCCGCGTCGTTGCTTGGTTTCACCATTTGGGCGGGCGGCAAACGTGGCGGGTTTGAACCTGTAAAAAGCCTTCCCGCGATGAACGAGAAAATTGTTGCAATGCGCGATACGCAGATGCCAGGACCTACCCTGCATGGCTATTACGCCCCAACCAATTTTGAAGCCGACGCCTCTGTTTTTGTCCGCCCGGCGGATGCTGAAACTCCGATGTTGTGGCAGAACCACAGCGTATGCGACGATTTTCAGCCAGTGACGCCGGAACATGTCGCCGGAATCTGCGGGGTTGTCACGACACAGCAGTATGGCTTTTTGTCGCCGGAAGAAATCGGCAGCGAGTACAACGCTTATGCGCCGCTCTACGCTACAAATTCTTTGATTCGCGGCATCAGCGACTTTTGGGTTTTGACGAACGAGTGTTCGCAGACCTTTGTCTGGAAAGACATTGCCTTCAACAGAGACCCTTCGAATCTCGTGTCATTCGCCGTCCAACTCTATGATTGGGGCGATGTCGATTTTGTCTACGGCAATATTCCGGCAAACGGATTCTCAGCGTTTATCAAACGAGACGACGAAATTTTCGACATGGCCGGATTGTGCGCGAGCGGACATACTGTGAGGATTGAGAAGAATCTTGAACAGAATACGGACTGGTGGCTTGAGAACTATCCGGAAATCTGTAGCACCAATGAAATGGGCGAACTTCTTTTTGACTACGACACGAACGAGTGGTACATGGTTGAGTTTCATTTTGTATTGGAAGAAGATGAATGTAAAAGAAGTTTGCCCTGCAATACGCCAAAGAGAAGTATAACTGAAAGCGATAATTACGTGCAGGTTGATGTTTCGGTAAACCTTGGCGAGGCTCATCTGAAAATCTATAGGAATCAAAATAACATATGCGGCGGATGCATTTTAGGAAGAGGTCAGTACTCTGATACGCTTAAGGCCATGTTTGAATATGGTAGTCGAGGCAAGGTTGTTGCATCATGGTTGAGGGACGTGGACCCTAATAGCGAAGGAAGAATAAAAAATGTGTCTGTCGACAGCAAGTACGGTGTGCAATGTACGCGCTTGAGCAGTCGATCATTTGAGCTGTTGCGCCCCATAACGATGCGAATCGACAACTCTGCGCCGCAGGGGGCGGGCTACATGAATCTCTCGGCGTCAATTTCTCCGGCGATAAGCGGCGGCAGCTTTTCGTGGTCTGCCACCGGCGATCTGCGCCTGATGTCGTCGTCCGGCCCGAATGTGGACGTTGTCGCGGACGGCGACGGCGGCGGAATCGTCAACTGCCTGTGGCGCAAGGGCGACATTTCGGCCACAGGCGCGGTTTCCGTCGCCTCCGGCGAACTGGCGGTCGTTCCGGGTTCTGGATATCTGGAACTCTCGTTTGAACATCCGGTGGCGTTCTTCGAATCCTGGCATCTCGGCACCAACGGAGAGACCGTCGCCGCTTCAGCGCCGTACGCGGAGATGTGCTGCTCGTATCGCGGAATGGTGCCGGGAACGCTTACTATTGATCTGGCTCCGTTCCAGTCGGACACGGCAACTCTTTTCAGCGACGGTCAACCGGTTTCGCTGCCCGCGACGTATTCGCTAAGCGGGGCGCAGACACTGACTTTCACCGTCGCCTCATCCCAACACTCCTCTACCGAGGATGGTGTAGGGTTCGTCGCCGAATTCGAAACGGTAGGCAACGAAACGTATTCGAGCAGTGCAAGCGTCACGTTTGTCGAAGTCAAGGTCGAGGCCGCAGAGATATTCCCGGACGACGGGCCGCGCCACATATTCGGTCCGACGGAGACCATAAAGGTCACGGTCGATCCACACGGGGAAGGCACCGGAGAATCCACATTCGGCCCGATGCTCGCCGTGACCAACGCCGTGCTGTCCGTTTCGTTGGGTGCGGCCAACTATTCGTTCCCGGTCAAAGTGATCGGACCGTCCGGCTTCATCGCTACGAGTCCGCGTCCGATAGATTTGAGCGTGTCCACAAATCTGAACTTCACGCCCGCATTGGAAGGGCAGATTGGCGCATCGTTCATGGTCGATTTACATTACTTGCCAGACTTCGTCTCGTTCGCCGGAGTCGACGTGACCGAGGGCGAGGCGGCGCCGTCCGGCGTGTGGGGGTATTTCGCATCGCATCCGGACGCCGTAACTTCGCACGACGCGAGCCACGGAGCGGGCGCGACGGTTCCGATACTGAACGGCAACAGCGGCGGACACGACAACGTCGGGTATTCCGTAGGCTCTCTTGCCCAGCCGCTTTCCGCTGGGGGATGGCACTGGGACATACCTGTGTACTGGTCTGTCCCCGGTTCTTCCGCGACAAACCGGTTCATGACGAACGTCCAGACCTTCGAACTCTCGCCAAACGGCGATTTCACGGTTGGAAAATTCGGTTGTTCTGCCATTCGCGGCACGAACGGCGTCCAGCAGATCTCAGGCGGCGGAAACTGATGAAGATGGCTGGATGTGTGCGCGAGCTATACTTCGCAGTTGACGCAAACGGTACCGCGTCGGAAGCAAAGTTTGGGTGGTGTGCAACAGGAACAACAAATCGCGTATTCACATACGAAAGGACAAACACGCAATGATGAATGGCATGAAAGATAAAACAACAAAAATTCTGTTTGCGGCAACCATGTTGACGCTTGTGCCGCAAATCGGCGCGGCTATTCCGCTTGACGATGTTTTTAGGACATTCCATACGCAAATGGGCGTTACCAACGTGTCGCAAGGTGCTTTTCTGACTTTATTGGCAAGTGATGCGGACAGTTGGATTAACTATTACGCCGCCGACAGGGACGGCGTATCACCGCAAGAATTGAACGCATGGTATCTGTCTCTAGCGTCGAGCTCGGGCAGTGAGCTGATGACTAACTGCTGAAATTGTGTCACTTTTGAGCGGATATCGTTTGTTAAATATTGGTTTGTAGGCAAGGATACATTGGGGAGGCGTGTCCATTGGGAAAAATTTATAGGCATTGGTGCATTAGGGAAGCGTGTCCCCTGAAAAATTTTTCAATCAAATCGCCTTTGAACGTGTTATAATGTTTTAGAGGCTGAGGCTATGGGTAAAGAGGAAAACATAGTGCAGGAGATACTGCGCAACCGCGAGAGCGGCACGGCGCGGCTTGTATCCGAGTACAGAGACAGGCTGTATTCGGTCGGGCTGTCGCTTTGCCGCGATCCTGCGGAGGCGGAGGATCTCGTCTTTCGCACCATAGAGAAGGCCGTCGAAAAAATAGAGCAGGGCGCATACGAGGAACGCAACTCGTTTTGCGACTGGATGCATGTCATTCTCCTTAACCTCTACCGCAATTCGATACGCGGCAAGGTTGCCCGGAACACCGTTCCGGCGGGAACGGCGGCGGATATGGACATCTCGGGGGCAAAGCCCGAAGGCGGCTCTTACGACGGCGCGAGCGAGATATACGGCGCAATCGATTCCGCAATCCTGCGCGAAGCGATCGACGAACTGCCGCCGGACATGAAAGAGGCCGTCCTTCTGCACTATTTCATGGATTTGCCGCTCAGCAAAATGGCGAAGATGCTCGCGACGCCGGCGGGAACGCTGATGAGCCGCCTGTACTACGCGCGCCTCGCGCTCGGACGGCGCCTCGGCGTAAAGATCAAGAAAAAGGTGACGGCACTGCTTGTCGCCGGTCTCGTGCTCGCCGCCGGAGCGGCGGTGACCATTGCGGTCGCGACAAGCGGGTGGAGAGGTGAGAGGGAAGAGGTAAGAGGGAACAGGGAAGAGATAAGAGGGAACAGGGAAGAGGTAAGAGGTGCGGTCGCGACAAGCGCGACCCTCCCGGCGGCTCAGACCGTTACGGTCAATTTCGACGGTGTGCGTACCGGCAACCGCGACCTTTATGTCGCCTCCGGCGCGGCGGACGGCGGCGAAGATATTTTCGCTTGGGATTGTCTCGACCGGCTTGGTACGCTGATGCCGTCCGAAACGTCGTACGAGTTCACGCTTCCCGCCGATTTCGTTTCCGAAAGCCGATTCTACCGCTTTTTCCTGACGCAGGACGCGAACTATCAGGAAATCGAATATGCGGAGAATTCCGGTACCTACGTCGGCGATTCGGCCTTTTTCTCGACAGGCTTGAAGCCGGACGGCCTTACGGTCGCGACGGGCGAAGTGGAAAACACGCTTTCGGTGAACTGGGCTAACATATTCGGATGCTGCGACAGGGACGGGAAACGATATTTCCACCTCGGAATGTTCAACGGACAGTGGTTTACGGAAACAATGAAACTGACCGGCGGCGAAACGGTGCAGTTCGGTACGGTCGCATCTGCAATGCGCTACTCGTTCAGGTATTGCGCGACCAATGCCGTTTACCGCGACGCAACGCTGGCAGGAGCCGCCGTCTCGCAGCACCTCCTCGACGACCCCGCGGCGTTCGGCGCGATGGACAATGCGATTACGGTGTTCAGAACGGTGCAGGCAGACGGCGAAACGATCTACGACCGACCGTTTGCGGGCAGGATATACTCTCTCTCGTTCGAGAAAAACGGCGCAATCGTCCGCGACTACGTGCCTGTGAGGAACGCCAGCGGTGTCGCAGGGTTTTACGATACGGTCGCGAAGACGTTCCATCCGAGCGAGTCGTCCGTTCCGTTCGCCGGCGGCGCGGCGAAATGTTCTAGGCTTTCCGAGGTGTCTGTGCTGATGAAGGCGTTCTCCGCGTCCGATCCGGCGACGGCGCATTGGACCGGCGCGGCGGACGGCGCGCTGGACGATCCGGCTAACTGGCTGTGCCGCAACGAATCGGGCGTCACCCTTGAAGGAGCGCTGCCGCAGCCGTATACGACGGTTTCGGTGTCGGAGGCGGCGCAGTTTTTCGGGATACCCGCCGGGAGCGGCTTCGATTGCGCGAAGATTTCCGTTGATTCCGGTCTCGCGCTTTCCGCCGACGTAGACTGGCGCGGCATCGATTTCTCGAAAATCGAGATAGGCGGCAATCAGGACTCCAGGACCATCGACATCTGCGGTCGCCGGCTTATGATTTCGGTTTCCCAAACGCCTGCCGGACACGTGTCTTTTGCCGACAGCGCTGGGGGCGGCGAACTGCACGTGGCCGTTCCCGCTGGCGTTGGGATCGAGAACGGGGGCGCAATCGGCCTGGCCGGGGCGGTCGCCCTCGTCAAGGAAGGCGCCGGAACGTTTGTCGCCGGGTGCGTCCAGCCGAACACTGGTGGAGTTCGCGTAGAGGGCGGCGTTTTGAAGACGTCGGACTTCATTTCGACCGGCGTTCTCGGGCCGGCGGGAACCAAGGTGGTCGTCGGGCGGTGCGGAACGCTTCTCCTCGAAAACGCATACACCGGCCTCGAGAATCACAATCTCGAGCTTGCCGGCGGCACTCTGCATTTTCTGAACAGCGCGATTCTGTCCGGACGCTCCGCAATCGGAAGCATGGTGTTGACGGACAACTCGACTTTGAAGATAGAATCGACCATTTCTGACGATGCGCACTGCGACACGGAGCTCGCGAGCGGCGCGGTCTGGAATCTCGGAGGACACGAACTCGTCGTGGTTTTCATGACCATCGGCAGCGACTTGATGGTTGGGCGCGACGTCGAGACGAAGCCTGTCTTGCGCAACGGAACCGTTCTTCTCGACAATCCGGCGATGGGCTACTGGCAGGACTGGGGCTCCGATGCGCGCGAAGGCGTGCGCTACCGCTACGCGATGAAGTACGTGCGCCAGCGGGCGGATGCGACAACGTTCGATCTCGTCAACGACATTCCGGCGGACGCGAACGTGGGCGGGAGCGGAACGATGTCCGTATACGGCACATACACGCCGAATTCCCAGGTTGCCATGAATATTCGCATGATGAGCGGATCGACGATAGATTTGGGCGGCGTCGACGGAGTCTGGCCGACGGACTTGGGCGGGACGCGGGAAATGGATTTCGAGTCCGGCGGCAAGGTGTACTTGGCGTTTGGCGCGAGGGAATTCGCTGACGGCGACAAGGTTGTCTCGTGGGACGACAAGCCGGCCAACGTTGCGTTCGTGTCGCGGAGCGCGAAGTGGAGCCTGTCGGTCGCGGACGACGGGATATACGTAAACAGGGCTAGCGGGCTGCTGTTTGTGATAATGTGACGGGGAGGGATGGAATGAGAATGAAAGTTAGCATGAATGGAAAAGAGCGCTTCGGGGAATCGGCAGGGTGGTCCGACCTGCTCGCCCGAACCGCTATTCGCGGGCGCCCCTCCGACATGATTTCGACGCGCGCGCAGGGCGCGCGCCCTGTACGCTGGGGGTCGAAATCACGTCGGGCCCGCGAAGACGCTCTCGTGCGCCAGTCGGCCCCACCCCGCCTCATCCACTACGCTTTAAGCGTGTCGCTGCGCGACAGACTCTCAACTCACCCACTCCTCCACTCCTCCACTCACCCACTCCAAACTCCTCTCACCCTCTGCGGCAACAGACAACTTCTAAAATCAAAAAAACAAAATAGCGAAAGCGACAACAAGAAATGCAAATGAACATCAAACGTCTTGCCACTCTGATTGTGATGGCCGTCGCGGCGGCGGCGGGGGCGCAGTCGCTGAAGATGTCCGTGACGGACACCGGCGGCGGAACGCTTCGCCTCGGTTTCTCCGGGACGCGCTACGACAGCTACGCTCTTTACGTGGCGTCCGGCGCTGTTGACGGCGGCGCGGACTATGCCAACTGGTCGCACACGAACTTTATAGCAAACATCGCCGCCGGTGTCGCGACTTACGATTACGCGCTCCCCGCCGAATTTGTGTCCGAGGGTCGCTACTACAGGTTCTTTATGCGTAACGCCGCGTATCAGCGGATAGAGTATGTTGAGAATACGGGGGTGTTCGACAGCACTTCGGCCTACGCAAACACCGTCCGCGCAAGCGACGGAAAAGGTGTTTCCCCCACAACGAACACTGTTGTTAAAGGTGAGGTCGAATATGTGGAGGCGGCGAGCGACCGCGGAACGTGGAACAACATTTTTGGTTGCTCCGATTCCCGGTACTATCAGTTCGGCGTCCACAACAGCTCTGCGCCGTACGAATGGTACACCGAATTGAGGAAACTCGAGTCCGGCGGCAACACCTTTATGGGTACGGTGACGCCTGGCGACCGCTATGCCTTCGAATACTGTGTTACAAACATGACGGTC
>Ga0265298_10011907_pt1 | contig 10127 bp, 7 predicted proteins | sample AusTroGonzalo_MG_3_FD_193486 | JGI IMG/M metagenome (GOLD analysis project Ga0265298, IMG submission 193486) | Bovine rumen microbial communities from tropical cattle in Woodstock, Queensland, Australia - Gonzalo_01 | ecosystem: Host-associated > Mammals > Digestive system > Stomach > Rumen ... | reverse complement strand
TCAGCAGGTCAATGATTTCCGGCAGATCGCTGCGGACCAGGGGTTCGCCGCCGGTGATGCTCACATTGAACACACCGCATTCGGCCAGTTGCTCCACGATGCTTACAATCTGCGCATGGGACGGTGAGCCGTGCTTCGCGTGCGGTGCGGACATGAAGCAGTGGCGGCATTTCAGGTTGCACTCGCCGGTGACAGACCAATGCGCTTCCCGGCGGTATCTGGCCGGGTAGGCGCGGTATTGCTGCGCCTCCTGCAGGAAGTCCCACATACCGGCTTCCCGGATGATGCCTTCCCGGAGCATCTGATCAAAAAAACGCTTCTGCCGATCCCCGCCGTCCGCAGGGTCAATCTCCTGTACGGCGTCACAGCGCATCAGGAGCCGGTACAGGCTTTCCTCAAAGAAGGACGCCCTGCGTTTCACGGTATCGTAGATTCCGTAAGGCGCGCCGTGCCATCCGCGGAACCGGTACCGGCTGTCAAGAATATATTTCATAAATGAAACAGGTCTCCTGTTGATTTCTGCTTTCTTCCGTCCGTCCGGAAAGCTTTTCGGCTCAGGGGACGGATGCGTTCCTGTATATACATTGTCTGATGTATAGAAAGTATACGCAAAACGAACCGTAATTGCAATTCCTTCCCGCCGGGAAAATGCCTTTCATTGAAAAAGGGCCGCCTCACTTTATCCTGGTGAGACAGCTCCTTATCTTTTTACCGGGACGGCGCACAGGGACGAAAGGGTCCGGTGCCAGGATTCCGTTTCCGCGGGCTCCGGGACCCGGAAGCCGTCAGCGGGCCGGTTCAGCTGGGCCCGTTTGTTATTGCCCAGGGCATGGTAGGGCAGGAGATCCACCTGCCGGATGCGGGGGAAGTCCCGGGTGAGCTTCGCGATGCCCTCGAAGTGGTCCGGGGTGTCGTTGACGCCGGGGATTACCGGGCAGCGGAGCACGATTTCGGCGCCCAGGCCGTGGAGCATTTCCAGGTTTTCCCGGATGAGCCGGTTGTCCCTGCCCGTGCAGGCCTGATGAAGGGACGGATCCGTGATCTTCCAGTCAAAGAGGAAAAGGCTGATATAGGGCAGGATTTCCCGGAAGGCTTCCGGGGAGGCGTAACCGCTGGTTTCCATGGCGACGCCGATCCGCTCCTTCTGCAGGAGGGCGGAAAGGGCCAGGGAAAACTCCGCCTGCGCCATGGGTTCACCGCCGGAGAGGGTGACGCCGCCGCGGCCGCGGAAGAAGGGGCGGTCCGGCAGTACCTTGGCCAGCACCTCCTCCGGCTCCATCGCCATGCCGGTAACGCGGCAGGCCCCCGCCGGGCAGGCGGAAACGCAGGCGCCGCAGCCCGTGCAGCGGGCGGAATCCAGTTCCCCCCGGGGACCGCGGGCGCCGGCCGGGCAGACAGCGGCGCATTTTCCGCAGGAGGTGCAGCGGGAGGGCAGAACCATGGCCTGGGGGCCGGGGCACTGGGACTCCGGGTTATGGCACCAGCGGCAGCGCAGGGGGCAGCCCTTCAGGAAGACGCCCGTGCGGATGCCCGGCCCGTCATTGACGGAAAAGGGAATGATATCGGTGATGATGCCGCGCATAGGTCAGTACAGGGCGCGGGAGAGCATATCCGCCTGGGTGCCCTTGTCCAGGTTCACAAAGCGCGCGCTGAAACCGCCGACGCGCACGAACAGGTTCCGGTGCAGTTCCGGATGGATCATGGCGTCCTCCATTTCGCCCCGGTCCATCACGCTGATATTCAGGGAAAGGATGCCCATTTCAAAGGCGGTATCGATCAGGTCCCGGACCACGTCCAGGTGGTTCCGGAACAGGTCCGCGCTGAGCTTCAGGTTCTGGGCGGTGCCGGCGGTCAGGTCCATTCTTGTGGAGGCCAGGGACCGCAGGAGCGCGGGCAGGCCTTTATGGTCCATGCCGGCCATGGGGTTGTTGCCGTTGGAGAGGTAGGTGAAGGCATGGCGGCCGTCCGCCGTGGCCAGGGTATGCTGGCCCAGATCCACGTTGGCGCCGTTGTTGATCATGACCACCAGATAGGAGGAGAGCCCCTGGGTGCGGGCCTGGGCCGCCGTCGTCTCAAACACGTGGGTATTGACGACGCGGGCCATTTCATCCGCCGCGGGATTGTCATTGCCGAACTTCGGTACGGCGAGGAGCTTCTGCCGCAGATCCTCATGGCCTGTGAAATCGGCGTCCAGCACCTCCACCAGTTCCCGCAGGGAGAGGAGCTTCTGTTCGTAGACCACCTGCCGGATGGCCAGAAGGCTGTCCGACACGGTGGTGTTGCCGTAGGTTTCATAGGTGCCGGCCAGGTAGCGGACGCCGCCGCCCACCAGGGGTTTGGCCCGGGAGACGCAGTCGTCCATCAGGAGGCTCATCATCAGCATGGCGCCGTTCTCGCGGACGGTATCGTAGACGAGGCGCTGATGGCGGGCGGCGATCTCCGTGAAGTATTCCACCTGGCGCTTATAGGCGGCCAGAAGCTTATCGAAGGTGTCGAAGGATTCGGGAGCCCCCAGGTCCAGCCCGTGGGGGCAGGAACGGAGCGGGTCCGTTCCCCGGTGGAGGGTGACCTCCAGGGCCTTGGCCAGGTTGATGATATCGTTGGGCGTGCCGATGCTGCGGTGGCCCAGCACGTATTCGCCGCAGCCGAAGAAGCCGTACTGCTCCGCCTCGCAGGGAGAGACGTGCATGGTGCTTTCCACGGCGCGGACGGAAGCTTCGTCATTGAAGAGCAGGGGATAGGTCATGCCGGAGCCCAGCATTTCCAGGGCCAGGGAGATGACCTCCTCCGAAAGGCCGTTGTACATGCGGAGGGAGAACTCCGGCTTCAGCTCCCGGAAGCGCATGCCGGCGCGCATGATGGCCAGGGAAACCCGGTCCGCGTTCTCCGGATTGCGCCGGCCCAGGCCGCCCATGACGATGCGGCCGTCCCGGCTGTCCGTATCCCGCATGAGGGTATAGAAGGAAAGGAGCAGGTCCTCCGCTTCCGCCTCCGTGAGGGCGCCGGAATCGATGTCCTTCACATAAAGGTCCCCCAGGTACACGTCCATGCGGCCGAAATCCCTGCCGCCGGCCAGGGCGGAATAGATCCAGACCAGCTGCAGCGCGTCCCGGAAACAGGCGGGAGGGGCTTCCTTCAGGCGGGAAAGGCTGTCCAGCACCGGCTGAATCACGGAGGGATCCCCGCCCTCCGCAAGGGCGGCGCGGAACTGGTCCTCATAAAGCCCGAGAATGTCCTTCAGGAGATCCAGCAGGCCCAGCAGGGAGCGCAGGAAATCCTGCTGGCCGCTGTCCAAAGCTTTGTCCTCCAGGCGGGCGGAAACCTCCGCCCGAAGCCCCGGCAGGCCCAGAAGCACCAGCTTGTCATAATCCAGCTGGGAGAAAACCAGGCGGTAGAGGCCGAAGATGACGCCGGAATCCTTCGACCAGAGGTCGCTGGGCATCTCCCGGTTCATCTCATCATCGAACTTTGCCCGGACCTTGGCGTTCACGTTTTCCTTCCGCCAGAAATCGATGAGCCCGGCGATGGCGGCCCGGGATTCCGCCGTCTGGGAGGGGCGGTTCATGACCCGCTCCAGGCGGCCCAGGTCCGCGTAGAAGGAAACGTTGTCCAGCCCGTCCGTATCGTCATCCCAGTAGCTGGGGGCGACGCCCAGGGGTCGGAACATGCGGCGCCCGGCCAGCAGGTCCCCCTCCCGGAGGGGGGCGACGGCGGCGGGCAGGGAAACCCGCAGGCACTCCAGTTCCCGGCAGGCCAGGCCCCGGCCGGTGCTTTCCCGGTACGCCTCCGTGTAACGGAATTCCGCGTCCAGGGTATCTTCAAGATGCGTGTCATCCCAGGCCAGATATCCTCTCATGGGTGACCTCCAAAAAGTCGTTTGATTGTACGTTTTGTACCGTACCCATTGTAAGAAACCGGGGGGCGAAAATCAAAGTGCAGGAACAAGCGTAAAATATGCAAAAAGTAAGATGTGGGGCAAAGATCCGTTTACAAAGCCGCCCCGGTTGGCTATAATATAGTCGACGGAGGACAGACCAATATGCTCATCGAATACGGCAACACGATCGTTGTACCGGCGTGGGAGCTGAACGAGGAAGTGCCCACGGGTTACTCCCGTATTTACTATGTGCTGGAGGGGGACGTGATTTACGAATCCGCCGAAACCCGCCAGTACCTGAAGCCGGGATACCTGTACGCGCTGCCGTCCACAGAGCCGTACCACGTATGGCGGGATAAGCGGAAGGATTTCGCGTGCACCTACCTGCACGTGGACTTCAACAAGTACCGGGTGAGCAGCCTGATCGAGCTGCCGGTGGAGGAGGACAGCTGCCTGGCCGGGTTTGTGGCCACGGTGGCCGCGGCGATCCGGGAGGAGCGCATCGAGCTGCTGGAGCAGCTGGCGGAGGCATTTTCCTTCTTCTTTAAAAGCCACGAAGGGTTTGTGCAGAATTCCCAGATGCTCAATCAGGTGCAGAAATACATCGTTCGGCACATTTCCGAGGAGCTGACCATCGAAGGGCTGAGCCAGCTGTTCAGCTACCATCCCAACTATTTCATCCGGCTGTTCCGGCGGGAAACCGGTTACACGCCCTACCAATATATAGTACAGCAGCGGATGCAGTACGCGGTGACCCAGCTGAACAAGGGACTGCCGAACGAGGAAGTGTGTTACGCCTGCGGATACACAGACTCCAGCACGTTTACACGGGCTTTCCGCAAGTACTACGGCGTGTCTCCGCAGAAATACCGCAAGGGCTTCCGCAAGCCGTAAGGGAGGAAAGCGATCTTAACTTTTGCACATTTTAGATTTGCTGCTGCACTTTCCGGAAGAGAGAAACGCTGATACAATTTTGGCAGCTTAAGAGACGGTTCAGGGCCGGCATCGGAAACGGCCTGAAATGAATAACACCGACGGGGAGGAATCGGACGTGTCAGTCATCGGCGCGCGTGCTCCGAAACAACGGAACGCCTTCGGACGCTGGCTTCACAGTTTCGCCGGATACAGGAAATATCCGGCGCTGGCGCTGATGTTCCTGCCCGTTGTCATTTACTTCATTGTTTTCAAATATGTACCCATGGGCGGCATCGTGATCGCCTTCAAGAACTACAAGGTCAGCCAGGGCATCTTCGGGAGCGCCTGGTGCGGACTGGACAACTTTACCAAGGCCTTCAACACCCCCACCTTCGCCCGGTCCGTGTGGAACACGCTGACCATCAGCGGGCTGAAGCTGCTCTTCGGTTTCCCGGCGCCCATCATTCTGGCGCTGATGCTCAACGAAGTCACCCACACCCGGTTCAAGAAGACGATCCAGACCATCTCCTACCTGCCCCACTTCCTGAGCTGGGTCGTGCTGGCCGGTATGTTCCAGCAGCTGCTGTCCCCCAACAACGGCGCGGTGAACGCGGTGCTGCGGGACGTGTTCGGGGTGCAGGATTCCATCTATTTCCTCGGGAACAACAAGTATTTCCGGGGAACGCTGATCGCCACCGACATCTGGAAGAACGTGGGCTGGTCCTCCATCCTGTACCTGGCGACCATCTCCGGCATCGATCCGGCCCTGTACGAAGCCGCCACGGTGGACGGGGCGACCCGGTGGCAGTGCACGCGGTACATTACCCTGCCTTCCCTGGTGAGCACCATCGTGATCATGCTGATCCTGAACGTGGGCTCCATCATGGACGCGGGCTTCGACCAGATTTTCAACCTGTACAACAGCGCCGTGTACCAGACGGGTGACATTATCGACACCTATGTATACCGGTACGGCATAGGGGATATGAAGTATTCCCTGGCTACCGCTGTCGGCCTTTTCAAGAACGTGATCGCCTTCGTGCTGGTGGTGGGTACCAATCTGATTACCCGCAAGATCAGCGGCGAAGGCATCTGGTAAAGGGGGCGGCGGGATTATGGCGAAAAACCGTTTCTCCATCGGCAAGGCCATCATTTACCTGCTGCTGGTCCTGCTGACCGCCACCATCGTGCTGGCGTTCTGGCACCTGCTGAACCTGAGCCTTTCCCCCAGCCATATCGCCACCAAGGGCGGACTGCTGCTGTACCCGCGGGAAGCGACGCTGGACAACTACGCGAAGGTGATCGGCAACCGCTACATCTGGCTGGGATACAAGAACACCCTGATCCGGACCGTGGTGGGCACGGTGCTGCAGCTGTTCTTCACCGCCATGGGCGCCTACGTGCTGAGCAAGAAGTTTTTCCCGCACCGCACCTTCTGGACGCTGTTCATCGTCTTCACCATGTTCTTCTCCGGCGGCCTGATTCCCAACTACCTGCTGGTGAAGGAACTGGGACTGCTGAACACCTACGCTTCCATGATCCTGCCGGGGCTGATCAGCGCCTACAACATGGTGATCATCCGGAACTACTTCCAGAGCCTGCCGGAGGAAATTGAGGAAAGCTGCCTGATTGATGGGGCGGGACGGTTCAGGATCTTCCTGCAGTTCGTGCTGCCGCTGTCCAAGCCGATCCTGGCCACGGTGGCCCTGTGGCTGGTGGTGGGGCACTGGAACAGCTGGTTCGACGTGCTGATTTACATTTCGGACGATACCAAGTTTACCCTGCAGATCGTTTTGCGGCGGATTATCCTGACCGGATCGAAGGAGATCCTGGACACCAGCGCCGCGGCCAACGCGGCGGAGATGGAATCCGTCGTTTCCAGCGAGGGCCTGAAGGCGGCCTGCATCTTCGTCACGACGCTGCCCATTCTGTGCGCCTATCCCTTTGTGCAGAAGTTCTTCGTGAAGGGCATTATGATCGGATCCCTGAAAGGATGAGTATCCTTTCTGGAAAATAAAAGGAGGTAGCAACATGAAAGCATCCCGTATTCTCGCACTGGTACTCGCGCTGATGATGGTCATCGCGCTGGTGCCCACCGCCATGGCCGAGGATGAGCCCGTCAAGATCTCTGTGGCCGGCTACATGTTCGGACCGGTGAACAATGACGAAGACGTCATTACCCCCGCTGTGGAAAAGATGCTGAAGGAAAAGCACGGCATCAATGTGGACATCGAGGTCGTTTACATTGAGCAGGGCAGCTACGGTGAGATCCTGAACACCCGGCTGACCGGCGGCACGGCTCCCGACGTATTCCTGGCCCAGAGCACCACGACCCTGAACACCTACTATGATCAGGGCGTCATCAAGACCTGGGACGAAGAGTTCTTCAAGACCAACGCTCCGGACGTGTACGCGTTCATCATGGGCGGCGCCGCCTACGGCGACCTGGCCGGCGACGTGGAGAACTGGAAGAAGGCTTCCATGCGGGACGGCAAGATGGTTGTCATCCCCAGCTTCAAGCCCGACGGATCCATGCCCTACAAGACCCTGATCTACCGCGGCGACTGGCTGGAGAAGCTGGGCGTCACCGAAGAGACCCTGCCGAAGACGGTGGAAGACTTCGTTACCCTGATGGGCCGCTTCACCAAGGAAGACCCGGACGGCAACGGCAAGGATGACACCTACGGCTGCTCCATCACCGCCATGAAGTCCCTGTTCGGCTCCTACGGCCTGGGCACCGGATTCTCCGGCAGCAACAGCTACTGGGTTGTCCGGGACGGCAAGATCGTGAACAGCGACGTGGCCCCCGAAGCGAAGGAAGTCCTCGCCACCCTGGCTGCCATGTACAAGGAAGGCTACATCGATCCTGAGTTCGTGGCCGGCAAGGAATCCGTGGAAGGCAGCTACTGGGCCATCTCCCACGGCATGGTGACCGGAACCTACGGCGTGAGCGCCAACGCTTCCATCGACCACTACCGCCTGAAGGAAGTCCTGAACGACGACGGCGGCCGCTGCGCGACCGAATACTGGGCCGTGAACGGCGCTGATTCCACCTTCGTGTACGGCCCGTGGCCGGCAGGCCCCAACGGCGATTACGGCTGGGAAGTCGGCACGCCTGTGGCCGTGAGCGAGAGCGCTGTGTACAACGCCAAGATGAGCGACGAGAAGCTGGCCGTGATCTTCCAGATCCTGAACGCCTTCGCGACGGATGACGAGCTGTACATGCTGGCCTTCGCCGGCATCGAAGGCACCCACTACGAGAAGAACGAAGACGGCACCATCAAGCGGCTCATGACCAACGAAGAGCTGAACGCCGTGGGCGTGTGGGGATGCCGCAGCCTGTACGGCGCGGACCGCGCCTTCTCCAAGCTGGGCTATGACCTGGCCTTCTACAATGACAAGACCATCGCGAACCGCCTGAACTGGTTCAAGAAGGATCAGTACAACAGCTACATCCAGGATGCGGTGACCGAGACCCTGGCGAGCAACGACCTGTTTGCCGAAGTCAACACGATCCGTGACGAAGCGTACGTCGCCTTCATCCGCGGCGAGCGCTCCCTGGACGAGTGGGATGCCTTCGTGAACGAGTGGATGGCTGCCGGCGGCGAAACGCTGACGAATGAAGCCAACGCCTGGTACGCTGCCCAGAACTGATTGAGGTAAGAACCCGCAGGGGCTGCCGTGGAAACCGCGGCAGCCCCTGTTCCAGTCCCCGGGAACGGGGACGCGACGGGGGCGGCTTTGCGTGAGAAGCGCTCCCGGAAGGAGAGAATCCTGTGGAACTGAAAGCATTTTTTGACCAAGAGATCGCTCCCTGCGTGCGGGCGGACGGCGGATGGCTGGAGCTGGCGGAGGAGGAGGGCGACCGGGTGACCGTGAAAGCCCGGGGCGAATGCACCCGGTGTATCGCGCTGGACCGGTGCCTGCGCTGGGCGGAGGGCCGGATCCGGGAGGAACTGAAACGGGAGGTGCGGCTGACGGCCGTTCCCGATCCTTTTTTATGGAGAAAGTGAGAACATATGGCACATGTGAAAGTGATCCGCAGGTCCCTGCTGCCGGATGAGTGGACCCGCATCCGGATCGGGTGGCTGAAGAAGCGGCTGATCTCCAGGCAGGCGGAGATTACCGGATGGACCGTGCGGGAAGGGCGGCAGACGGGGGAGAACAGCTACGCCGTGTATGACGCGGCGCCCCGGCCGCTGCGGCGGGGGGACGAGTATTTCACCCCCGACGGCACGGCGTTTCTGCACGCGGAGGCGGAGGTGCCTCCGGAAATGCGGGGAGAGAAGAACCTGCGCCTGATGCTGACCACCGCGGGGGAAATGCTGGTACGGGTGAACGGCCGGCTGCAGGGCGGCATCGACCCGAACCGGGAGACCCTGCTGCTGCCCCCCTCCCCGGACGGGAAGTATGTCTTCGATATCGAGGGGTACAACCGCTCCAAGCCGGATGATGACCGGAACGAGGACACCATGCGGTACAAGGGGTGCCGGCAGATTTTCCAGGGCGGATTTTTCGCCGTGGAGGACGAGGACGTGTGCGCCCTGTACCAGGACGCGGTGCTTTTCTATGACATAATCCAGGGCGGGGAGTTCGACGAGGACTATACGGCCCTGGTGTCCGACCGGCTGTACCACGCCCTGAGCCTGGTGGACCGGGATCCGGTTGGCGGCGTCCGGGAAGCCCGGGCCTACATCGGGAAGGAGCTGTACGGCAGCCGCCTGTACCGGGGCAGCGGCGCGGTGGCGCTGGTGGCCCACAGCCATCTGGATATCGCCTATTACTGGCGGAGGATCCACGCGGTGCAGAAGAATGCCCGGACCTGCCTGATCCAGCTGGAGCTGATGGACCGGTACCCGGGACTGATCTATACCCATACCCAGGCCTTCCTGTTCGAATCCCTGGAGAAATATTATCCGGAACTGTTCAGCCGGGTGGCCGAAAAGGTGCGGTCCGGGCAGTTTGAGCCGGCGGGCGGCATGTATGTGGAATCCGACTGCAACGTGCCCTCGGCGGAAAGCCTGACCCGCCAGTTCCTCTACGGGCAGCGGTACTTCCGCAGCCGCTTCGGAAAGGCCTGCGGCAACTGCTGGCTGCCGGATGTGTTCGGCACCAGCGCGGTGCTGCCCCAGATCCTGCGCAGGAGCGGGATCCGCTACTACGTTTCCAACAAGATGTCCACCTGGAACGATACGAACCGCTTCCCCCACAACAGCTTTATCTGGCGCGGGCTGGACGGCAGCGAGGTGTACGCCTGCGTGCCGCCAACCCATTTCATCACCGCGGCGATGCCTACGGAGATCATGCAGAACTGGAACGCGTACCAGGACAAGAA
>Ga0265298_10011905_pt1 | contig 10127 bp, 8 predicted proteins | sample AusTroGonzalo_MG_3_FD_193486 | JGI IMG/M metagenome (GOLD analysis project Ga0265298, IMG submission 193486) | Bovine rumen microbial communities from tropical cattle in Woodstock, Queensland, Australia - Gonzalo_01 | ecosystem: Host-associated > Mammals > Digestive system > Stomach > Rumen ... | reverse complement strand
CACTCTCGTAATTAGAAAGCTCGAGAAGCTGAGAGACGAAATACATTAAATGATTACCATCCTTGTTTATCTGGGTGATGGAATTAAGTATATGCTGGGGTTTAACGTTTTCAACACCATCGGAAATAAGCTCGTTACTCTTAGAGATAATAGAGTTAAGAGGATTACGCAGGGCGTGACTTACGTTAGCAAGAAAAACCGTCTTGATGTGCTCAGAACGGCGAGCACGAACAACCTCCTTCTGCAACAGTCTGCGATAATGTCTGTCCAGAAAGAAGAAACCTGCTGCAACTATGAGCAACAATAATACGAGAATAAAAAACTGCAAAATATCCATAGGTGTAGTAAATATATAAATTCAAGGTGCAAAGATAAGAAAAATATTAAAAAGAAATAAGCAGTTAACGTTTGTTAACTGCTTATCCTTCAACTTATGCGATATCTATCTGTCGTGATAGCTTTACTTTCTCTTCAACCATCTTAGGCAATTCTACCGTAAGAACTCCGTTCTCTACGCGTGCCTTGATGTCGTCCTTCTTCACATCGTCAGGGAGAATCAGCGTCTGCTCGAACTTTGAGTATGAGAACTCGCGGCGCAGATAGCGTGTATTCTTATCCTCTTCCTTGTGTTCCTGCTTGCTCTCCATCTTGATGATGAGGTTGCCCTCGTCGTTGATGTGAACATTAAAATCCTCCTTCTTCATGCCCGGTGCTGCAAGCTCTACTGTGTAGGCCTTGTCGCTTTCTTTAACGTTGATAGCTGGTGCTGTGTAATTGCTCTTTGGAACGAAATCGGTGTCGAACAAATCTCCAAATACACTGGGAATCCAACTGTTACTTCTCATTACTGGCATCATAATTTTTACCTCCTAATTCTATTGTTTTTAATTGATTAAACATGTTGTGAACTTTGGTTTCCAGAACCGCGTTCACCATGCTAAAGGCAAAACAGATGCCGAGGCAATTTAGCATGTCACAATGACAGAATCTGCTGACATATTGACAGAGCGGAAGCAACGGTGGGTACATCGGAAATAACCACAGAACGCTTGCCACTACCCTCGCGGAAGTTACACTGACGAGGATTATTAGACACGTAATGGAGTATCTTGCCAAAAGCCTCGCTCTGGAAATAGGGGCTATCATCACGAGAGATGAAGTAGAAGTACATCTTCTGCTGCTTAAGCATAATCTTCTCGATGCCAAGCTCCTTGCCCGCTACACGAAGCGGAACCACGAGTATAAGCTCCTCGCTTACGTCAGGAATAGGACCAAAGCGGTCTATCAAACGTTTGCGATAGGCATCGAGCTGCAGTTGCAGCTGGGTGCTGTTGGCAAGATTATCAAGCTCGCGATAGAGTAACATACGCTCAGAGTCGCTGGGCACATACTGATCGGGGAAGTACATCTCGATATCTGAATCAAGAGCACAATCGTCAACCCAGGCGATATTGCTGGTATCAACATCATTATTAGAATCGCCCTTCTTGCTTGCAGCCGATTCGGCAGCAGCAAACTCGGGTTCCTCGTTTTTAAGCTCAGACATAGCCTGATTCAATATCTTCTGATATGTCTCATAACCAAGATCGGCAATGAAACCGCTCTGCTCAGAACCCAGAAGATTACCTGCACCACGAATGTCGAGATCTTGCATGGCTATGTTTATGCCCGAACCAAGATCGGAGAAATTCTCAAGAGCTTCGAGGCGGCGACGACTCTCGGGATTAAGTGCCGAGAGCGGTGGCGCCAACAGATAGCAGAAGGCCTTACGGTTGCCACGACCCACACGACCACGCATCTGATGGAGGTCACTAAGTCCGAAGTTATGCGCACCATTGATGATGATGGTGTTAGCATTAGGTATGTCGATACCGTTCTCGACGATAGTAGTTGAGAGCAGCACATCGTAGTCGTAATTAGAGAAATCGAGGATAATCTTCTCCAGCTGCTCTGGTTTCATCTGTCCGTGACCAATAGCAATACGTGCATCGGGTACATACTTCTGTATAATCTCGGCGATATGCTCAAGATCGGAAATACGATTGTTGACGAAGTAAACCTGACCATTACGAGACATCTCGAAGTTTATGGCCTCTGACAGAATCTCGGGCGAGAAAGTATGAATCTCGGTCTGTATAGGATAGCGGTTGGGCGGTGGAGTCTGAATTACACTGAGGTCGCGCGCACCAACCAGCGAGAACTGGAGCGTACGAGGGATAGGTGTAGCCGACATAGTAAGGGTGTCGACAGAGGTCTTCATCTGACGAAGCTTCTCCTTGGTTGACACTCCGAACTTCTGCTCCTCGTCGATAATGAGCAGACCTAAATCCTTGAACTTTAACGACTTACCAATAAGACGATGGGTACCGATGATGATATCAATCTTTCCATCGGCCAAATCCTTTAATATCTGAGTGGTATCTTTCTGAGTACGGGCGCGAGTAAGATAATCAACGCGCACAGGCATATCCTTTAGTCGACCAGAGAATGTACGGAAGTGCTGATAAGCCAGCACCGTGGTGGGCACAAGTACAGCTACCTGCTTGCCATCGACAGCAGCTTTAAAGGCTGCACGCACAGCAACCTCGGTCTTACCAAAACCAACATCGCCACACACCAAGCGGTCCATAGGACGAGCACGCTCCATATCGGCCTTTACATCCTGAGTGGCCTTCAGCTGATCGGGCGTATCCTCATAGAGGAACGAGGCCTCGAGTTCGTGCTGGAGATAAGAGTCGTGACTGAATGCAAAACCCTTTTCACGACGACGCTTGGCATATAGTTTTATAAGGTCGCGCGCAATCTCTTTGATATGCGCCTTGGTACGTTCCTTGATGCGCTCCCACTGACCAGTACCAAGACTTGACAAACGTGGTGCCTCACCATTATCGTGACCCTTATATTTGGATACCTTATAAAGCGAATGAATTGACACATAAATAGAGTCACCCTTCTGGTAGATAATCTTAATCATCTCCTGATAGCCATCGCCTTGAGGCATACGTACCAAACCACCAAACTTACCCACGCCATGGTCTACATGAACCACAAAGTCGCCAATCTCAAACTGCTGTATCTCCTTGAGAGTCAGCGCCATTTTACCACTGCGGGCCTTATCGCTCTTAAGATTGTACTTGTGGAAACGGTCGAATATCTGGTGATCAGTAAAGAAACATACTTTCAGATCATCGTCGATAAAACCCTCATGCAGCGTTTTGTCAACAGGGGTAAAACGGATTGCACTATGTTCGCCCTCTGCCTCGGCACGCTGAGAGAAGATATCCTTCAAACGTTCGTTCTGCTTGGCACTATCGGCAAGAATGTAGAGCTGATAGCCCTGCTGAAGATAAGTATCGAACGATTGGAACAGCAGCTCGAAATTCTTATGGAAAAGCGGTTGTATCGTGATATTAAATCGAATAACACTACAATCGGGCACAGAAGAACGGTGACCAAACTCGATGCGGCGGAAGTTCTCGGCCTGAGACATAAACTGAGGACCTGTGACAAGAGGCATACCTTCCTGGAAACATGCATCGATAGCATCGCGAACATACAGGTAATCTTTGGTTGCAATAATTGTATCCTGTGGCAACAAAGATAGGAACGGCTCTTGTGCAGCATCGGTAGCCTCGAGCTCTGGCACTATCTCTACCCTATCACGGACATCAAGCGAGAGCTGGTCCTCAACCTGGAAGGTACGGACAGAATCGACATCGTCGCCAAAGAAATCAATACGATAAGGATACTCGCAACTGTAAGAATAAACATCGAGGATAGAGCCACGAAGCGCAAACTGCCCTGGCTCGTAAACATAATCAACCTCCTTAAAGCCCAACTCACGGAGTTGTTTGGTAACGTCGCCCACAGGCACCTGCTGGTCTTTTTCCATCACCAGCGTACGGGCATTCAGCGTTTGCTTAGGCACCACCATCTCAGCCAAAGCCTCTGGATAGGTAATAATATAGAGGTGAGATGTTAGGGATGAAAGTTGAGATATTTGGGTAAGCACCTCAGTGCGGAGAATTTGGGAAGCAGAGTCGAGCTGGCCATATTTGATGGCGCGACGATAGCTACTTGGGAAAAACAACACCTGACGAGTGCCCAGAAGTTGGGTTAAGTCGTGATAGAAATATCCCGCCTCTTCAGCATCCTGAAGAACAAACAGAATAGGCGCCTTACACTTGGCAGCCAGACTACCAAACAACATGGGTGCACTCGAGGCCAAAAGTCCCTCAAGGAAAATACGGCGTACGGCAGCACTTTCTATCTCATGGGCAAGCGCCGACACCTGCGGCAACTTGGCATAAACTTTCTCTAAATCTTCTAACTTCATCGTGTTTAGGCTGCAAAAATACAAAAAAATCGCGTAAATAGTGTAATTCGTGGCAAAAATTCATTATCTTTGCAGCGTTTTTAATTAGAAAAGAAATGCATCAGAGTGATAGTATAGTAATAATTCCCACCTATAATGAGAAGGAGAATATCGAGAAAATCATTCGCGCGATATTCGCCTTGGAGAAAAGTTTCCACATATTGATTATCGACGACGGATCGCCCGACGGTACAGCTGCAATAGTTCGCGGGCTGATATCTACAGAGTTCGGAAGTCGACTGCACATTGTGGAACGTAGCGGGAAACTAGGCTTAGGAACTGCTTACATCGCAGGATTTAAGTGGGCACTTGAGCACGACTACGAGTACATTTTTGAGATGGACGCTGACTTTAGTCACGACCCCAACGACCTGCCCCGTCTGTATGCAGCATGCCACGACGAGGGTTACGATGTGGCTATCGGAAGTCGCTACGTATCAGGTGTAAACGTGGTTAACTGGCCTATAGGCAGAGTGCTGATGAGCTACTTCGCATCAAAATATGTACGAATAGTCACAGGATTCAATGTACACGACACTACCGCAGGATTTAAGTGCTACAAGCGCAGAGTACTGCAGACAATCGAACTAGACAAGATACGTTTCAAGGGGTACGCATTCCAGATTGAGATGAAGTACACAGCGTATAAGATTGGTTTCAAGATAAAAGAGGTTTCGGTTATATTTGTGAACCGCAGAGAAGGTACCAGTAAGATGTCGGGCGGAATATTCGGCGAGGCATTCTTTGGAGTTATGAAGCTACGCTGGGACGGTTGGACACGAAAATATCCAAAAATAGTTGAGAATTAAGAATCGAAAAGAAATATGCTTACCTTACTATATAGAATCTACCAATTTATTATCTGCTTACCTGGAATAGTGCTGATGACAATGATCACAGCAATCGAAGTAGGACTTGGAACCACACTTGGCAATGGCCACTTTTGGGGTTATTGGCCCGGACATATGTGGGGAAAAATAATACTGAAAATGTTTCTCATTCCCGTAAAGATTGAGGGCCGCGAGAACCTGGAGAAAGACCAGAGTTACGTGTTTGTGGCCAACCATCAGGGATCGTTCGACATATTCCTTATCTACGGACATCTTGGACGTAACTTCAAGTGGATGATGAAACAGCAGCTTCGTAAGGTTCCATTCTTGGGATATGCTTGTGCAAAGAGTCATCAGATATTTGTTGACAAGCGCGGACCAAGCAAGATACGCAAAACCTATGAGGAAGCGCGAGAGATTCTTAAGGAAGGATACAGCGTAACAGTATTCCCAGAAGGAGCACGATCGTTTACAGGACACATGGGGCATTTCAAGAAGGGAGCGTTTGCTCTGGCCGACGAATTACAGCTGCCTGTTGTTCCGCTTACAATCAATGGATCGTTCGACATTCTGCCACGAACCAAGGGATTCAACTTTGTGAACTGGCACCCAATGACGCTAACTATTCACCAACCAATATATCCCGTAGGACAAGGTCAGGAGAACATTGATGCTACAATGCGTCAAGCATACGACTCGGTAATGTCATCGCTAGACCCGAAGTATCAGGGATTTGTAGAGAATCCTGACCAATGATAGCTCGTGCGCCATACCTATTTCTGCTGTTGATCATGGTACCCGACTTGTACCTTGACCTGCACTATTGGCGACATAAGTTTCCATTGGCAAAGCGAATAATATACTGGTTGCCATCGTTAATACTTATTGCTTACACACTAAAGCTAACCTACGAGCCGGAGTTTATACCTGCTAACCCTAACACGCTATTCATATATCTACTATTGTTAGGTCTGGTATCAATTCCAAAGTGTGCATACATGTTGTGTTCGGTTATCGGCTTATGGTTGGGCAAACTAACAAGGCTTTTCAAGAAACACAAACACGGCAAGATCAAGAACTACGGAAACTTGGTAGGTGCCATAGCAACAGTATTGATATGGTATGTAGTGCTATACGGGTCGTTTGTAGGATTCCAGAAGCTAGAGGTTAATCATCATACATACACATCTGCTGATTTACCAAAGGCTTTCGACGGATATAAGATAGTGCTGTTCTCGGATGCCCACGTGGGCACAATGAAGGGCGACAGGAAATGGATGTTAGAAAGGGCCGTTAACACTATCAACGCCCAGAATGCTGACATGATAGTGTTTACAGGTGATCTGCAGAACATTAAGCCAAAAGATATCGCAGAACATCAGGAACTACTTAGCAAATTGAATGCTAAAGATGGTGTATACAGCGTGCTTGGCAACCACGACTACGACAAATACATGCATCCCATAGACGACCGTCAGGCGCAACGATGCAAGGAAACTATCGCACTCGAAAAGAACATGGGTTGGAAACTGCTGATGAACGAACATCGCGTGATTCGTCGCGGCGGAAGCGAGATAACCATAGCCGGAATGGAGAATGATGGCGACGGCAAACATTTCCCCCAGAATGGCGACATAAACAAAGCTATTGGTAATGCCAAAGGTTTTGTACTGATGTTAGAACACGACCCCAGCTCGTGGCGTAGAAAGATTATCCCCGACGGAAGAGCACAACTCACCCTAAGCGGACATACGCACAACATGCAATTCTCGCTGTTCGATTGGTCGCCAATGTCGGTACTTGGCAAGGAGATTAACGGATGGTACAAAGAGGGGAACCAATCGCTATTTGTAACAGCCGGCGTAGGCGCGCTAATTCCCTGGCGATTCGGCGCCACGGGCGAAATTGTAGTCTTAGAATTAAAAAGCGAGCGCTAAGAGTTGGAGATTTCCAACCACTTACGTAGTACCTCTGCTGGGACACCACGGCGACGGGCGTAGTCTTGAAGCTGATCCTCACCTATTTTCCCAATCGAGAAATACTTTGCTTTTGGATTAGAAATCATCATGCCCGAAACACTGGCATGGGGTTTCATGGCACCACTTTCTGTAAGACGGATGCCAATCTGTTTCATATCAAGAATATCATCTAAAACGAAATTAAGACTTGTATCAGGCAGCGAGGGATAACCAACTGCCGGACGTATGCCTTGGAAACGTTCTATCAGCAAATCGGGGATAGACAGGTTCTCATCTTTATCATATCCCCAGATTTCTTTGCGTACTTGCAGGTGTAGCACTTCTGCTGCAGCCTCAGCCAAACGGTCGGCTAATAACTGAACCATCATCTTCTGATAAACATCATCATCGAAATCAGTTTCAAGACCGATATCGGCAGAAGTAGCAAAAAGACCTATTTTAGATTTCACCTTACAATTTTGCGGGGCGATAAAATCAGCTAGGCATAGGTATGGCGGCTTGCCCTGTTGCTGGCGCAGACATGGAATGCTGGCCACACGCACAGGATGTTTAATGCCACACTCTTGGCACATCATATTGCGAAATATCACAATATCATCATCGTCGCTATACGCATCGAAGAGTTCGAACACCGCATGAACCTGATACTTTTCCTCCAACTCCTCTAATTTAGCAAGAGCCTCGCGCTGCATGCGCTGCTTTTCTGACTCTTCTTTTACCTGCCAAGCATAGAAGTAGTAAACCCAGTTGATATAGGGAACAAGTTGGGAAATGCTGTAAGTGATTATCATCTGAAATCTACGGGCTGTCCGATATAGTTTGTGTCTACTTTTCCATCGCAGTAAACAGTGTGACCATTACAGATGGTACGCTCCACACGCCACAGATACATATGATTCTCCATAGGACTCCATCCGCATTTGCTCTGAATGACATCCTTGGTAACAGTCCAACCTGTGTTAGGACGAACCAGAACAATATCTGCCTGATAGCCCTCGCGCAGATAGCCGCGATTGCGAACCTCAAACAGATTGGCTGGATTATGACACATAGTTTCGACTAAGCGCTCAAGAGAAAGGACACCTTGGTCTACGAGTTCCAACAATGTTACCAGCGAGAACTGAATCATAGGCATACCACTTGCTGCCTTACTACATCCCCCCTCTTTCTGACTGAGAAGATGTGGTGCGTGGTCAGTACCAATTACAGATATACGTCCGTCGGCTACAGCTTGGCGCAAGGCATCACGATCTGCCTGAGTCTTTATAGCAGGGTTGCATTTGATGCGAGTGCCAAGTGAGTTATAATCGCGATCGCAAAAATAAAGATGCGATGGGGTTACTTCAGCGGTTATTCCCGAGGAGTGAGAGGTAAGAAACTCTAACTCATTAGCCGTTGTGAGGTGAGCTATATGCAAACGGGCATTATGCTTGGTAGCAAGTTCCACAGCAAGTTTTGTACTCTGATAACAAGCCTCAGTACTGCGAATCTCTGGGTGATGTGTAACCTTGGGATCATCGCCATATAATCGCTTAGCCTCAGCCATATTGCGGTTGATAATCTCTGTGTCCTCACAATGCACCATAACAGGCATAGTGGCTGTAGAGAATATCTTATCAAGAGCCTCACGACGGTCAACCAGCATATTCCCTGTAGAGCTACCCATGAAGAGCTTAATTCCAGGAATACGATGGGGATCTAGTTTTGAAAAGAGATCAACGTTATTATTTGTAGCACCAAAGAAGAAGCTATAGTTAACATGACTCTTCTGTGCTGCCAACTTGAACTTCTCTTCAAGAGCCTCGATTGTAGTGGTTTGCGGATTGGTGTTTGGCATATCGAAATAAGTGGTTATGCCGCCAGCTGCTGCTGCCCTGCTCTCACTATCGATATCCGCCTTTTCTGTGAGTCCGGGCTCACGAAAATGCACATGGTCATCAATCAAACCTGGTAGTACGAAACATCCCGAAGCATCGATTACTTCATCGAATGATGCGTCCGGGATGGTGTTTCCTTCTACAATCTTAGTTATCTTAGAATCTTCGACGATAATAGAACCGTCGAATATTTTGTTCTCATTAACGAGCGTTCCGTGTTGAATCAGGAGTTTCATTGGCTGGAGCTGCTGGAGTTACATCTTCTACAAGTCCGTTTTGGCGAGCCTGAATCTCATTAGCAATCTGATAGTACTGCTTAACGTATGGATCGGCCTTGAATTTCTTGGTAGCCTTACTCATGATATCCTCAATCTGAGGTGTAAGGATTGGATACTGATAGTTACCAGTAACCATCATGAACACACCAGGGCCCAGCACATTATCAAAGTTCTCAACGATAAAGTTTGTAACCAGCGAATCTTCCTGCATAGCAATACGATTAGCCTCGGCCGAAAGCTTGCGGTTGATAACCTCTTCGTCTTCGCCCTCAAGCAACATCTGACTCTGCTTATGCGACAGTTCATTGAGTTCGTTGCCCAGCTGGTCGTGACGCTTCATAAATTCATAAAGCTTCTCGTTGAGAGGTGAACCAGTAACAGTACGACTGGTATTGTCGATGTGAATCTCTATATCGCCTGCCTCAATAACTATTGGCATCATCAGGGGTTCATCATCCATATAAAGATTAGCCAACTTGATGGTATCAAGCAGACCTGTAAATTTGAATTTTCCATGTACTACGTCGCACGAGTCTAAGTTCTTAAGTTCGTCATTGACCATTGTTTTAAGGTAGAGTTTGCTTCCATCAAGAGCTGACACAGAGGTAGAGCCCTGAATGGTATACGATTCAGCACACGATACAAACGTAATTGCTGTTAGTAATGCGTAGAATATCTTGTTCATAACATATTGTTTTCGGCCGCGAAATTACAACTATATATTGACGTATGAAAATAATTTTGCGCATTTTAAAACAAATGCGCAATCTTTTAATTATTTTTTTGCC
>Ga0265298_10011902_pt1 | contig 10128 bp, 8 predicted proteins | sample AusTroGonzalo_MG_3_FD_193486 | JGI IMG/M metagenome (GOLD analysis project Ga0265298, IMG submission 193486) | Bovine rumen microbial communities from tropical cattle in Woodstock, Queensland, Australia - Gonzalo_01 | ecosystem: Host-associated > Mammals > Digestive system > Stomach > Rumen ... | reverse complement strand
TCTGACGATGGCTCTGGCAGTCTGCCTGTCAATTTGCTCCGTGGCAGGCGCCACCGGCACAAGCATAGCTTATGTGAAAACCGGCGACGGCGGTCCCGTAAATGTACGCAGCTATCCCAGCCGTGAAGCCGAAGCCATCGGAAAGGTTGCATACGGTGAATCGGTTCTTGTCGACTGGAGTTATGCAGGCAATGACGGATGGACCAGAGTGGTCTGGGGAAGCTATGGCGACGGTTATATTATGTCCCGTTTCCTGGTCGGTGAAAAGCCCGCTCCCTACAATCCGCAGCCCCAGCCTCAGCCTCAGCCTGCAGAAGAAGAAACCGATATCCGGGCTTACAGCAGCGTAAAAATGCTGAACACCATCGTGCAGAACGCCCGCTTTGTGGAACCCTATAACATCACCGTCACCCCCACCCGTGCCAGCGGCTGGGTTTACCTGCGCTGGTTCCCCAGCCGAAACGCTAAGGAACTCGCCACCTACGGCGACGGCAAAACCCTGCGCGTCATCTCCGAGCTGAAAGACTGGTATCAGGTCGAAGATCCGGATACCGGCAAAACCGGTTTCCTTTACAAGAGCTACGTTAACAAGTAATGCAAAACCGAAGGAAATAATAAGGAGGAACGAATATGAAAAAAATCATTTCAATGCTGCTGGCTCTGGCCCTGCTGCTCGGTTGCGGCGCCGCGCTGGCGGAAGCAGCCGAAAAAACTCAGATGGGAACCCTGGAGATGAAGGGTGCCTTCACGCTGAAGTGCGCCATCCCCGAGAACTACAAGCTCATGGTCATTGAAGAAACCCCTGAGAAGCTGTATGCTCAGCTGGTGCCCGAAGATCAGAAAAAGCCCTTCGTAACGATTTCCATCGCTTACAATGATGAGTATTCCGATGTCGAGCGCATGAACGATCTGCCCGAAGAGCAGCTCAAGCTCATCGAAGCTTCCTTCATGCAGATGGATGATGTAAAATTCGAGTATCGGGAAACCGGCCTGGGCACCAAGATCCTGGTCGTCACTGAAGATGACAGCGATGAAGACGGCGATACCGACTTTGTGGATATCTATTCGATCTACAAGGGCTTCGAAACCGAATTTGTCATGACCCCCGGCAAAGATCCGGCCGCTGAGGACGACGATGTGGATATGACGGAAGATCAGATCAAAATGCTGGTTGATTTTATCACCGGTATCGATTTTGTGGATGCGGCAAAATAAGCCTTCCGAAAAAAAGTCGCACACTTGTCTAAAAGGACCCCGCGGGGTCCTTTTTCATTATGCTTTTCACTCTTCCGCTTTTCCGCCCGCTTAACCAATCTTGTGATGATTCCGTACTTTGCCGGCCGACCGATCATCGGGTGATTATACGTTTTTGTTTCATGAAACATTGCCCGGAGCCTGACAGTGTGATAAACTACTCGCAAAGCATTTTTGTCCATGGAAACGGAGGTCTTGTTTATGGCACTGGATCTGAATAAGCTGGTCAGCACTGCCGCAAAAGTCGCGGTCGGCGCTGCGGAAGTCGGAAAAGAAGTCATCGGCGGAGTGGTCTCCGGCGTGAAGGAAGGCATCGAAAACGGGAAGTCCGAAAGGGCGTCGGAAGACACACCCTCTCCGAAAGACACCCGCTGCGAAGAGCTGCTCGAAAGACTCCCGTTCCTGAAGGCATCGGAGGCCAAGGTCGCCGAAGTCCTCTCCGCTCATCCGGAGCGGAAGAGCCTCTGGTTCCGCCTGCCGGATTCCGTAACGGACGGCGTCGTTTTCAACGATCCGGAGGGGAATGAAGCCTATGTCATCCGCAAAGGCGACGGAAACCTGCGGAAAATCGAGCTTTTCCGGGGGGATATCCCTGCCGGCGGCATCGAAAAAGTAATTACGATCAGCATCACCTCGCCGGTCGCTGTTCAGAAATATGCGGTTTCGCTTCATGGGGAAAAGCCAGGCAATATCACTGTTGAAGGGCTGAACGTCAGGCCCGACTATACTTCCTGGTCCATGAGGCATATCGGCCTTGTCAACGCCGATTTCAGCTTTGTCAATGAAGTCGGAAATGAATTTGCCAAAGTCTATCATCTCGGGAGTGCCAATTACGCCCTGGATTATCCCGATGCCTCCGATCCGGCAGAGCTGCTCCTGGCCTTTATGGCGATCATGATCCGCTCTGAAGAAGTCAAGCGGAACCACAGCTTCTCCCGCCAGGGCAGCAAAAGCGGCCTGCCCCTCGACGGCGTCCGGGACGCCATTGCCGGCATCAGGGATATTTTCTGATCTTTACCGCCCGAAGAATCACGCCCCCGTTTCCTTCTCCCATTGCCGCAGAAAGCCGATCATGAACTGATGCCGGCTTTCTGCGATTTCTTTTGCCTTCTCCGTCAGCATCATATCTTTCAGCAGCAACAGTTTCTCATGAAAATGCGCAATGGAATCCTGCAGCCCCCTGCCGTGTTTACCGCCATAGGCAAAGGTTCTTGCGATGCCGACGGCCCCGATGGCATCGAGTCTGTCCGCGTCCCGTACAATACATCCCTCGGGGAGTTCCGGCTTTCTGTCCCTGTTTTTGCTGAAGGAAACATCGTTGATCACGCTCAGAATCTTTTCGGCCGTCTGCGGTTCCACCCCCTGAGAACTCAAAAATGCCCTGGCATGTTCATTGTGTTCCGTCCCGAACAGTTTCCCGTCATCCGCGTCATGAAGCAACGCCCCCAGTGCAACCACCATCCTGTCGCATTCCGGTTCCGAATCGGCGATCTCCATCGCATTCCGATAAACCCGCATGGTGTGTGCAAAATCATGCCCGTCGCTGTTCCCTTCAAACAGCCTCCGAATGTATTCCATCGCCTCTTCAATCATTTTTCTCTGTTTCCTTTCTCTTGCGCGGCCCACCCGCCGAAGCTATAATGAACCCGTATCCCCGGTAAAGCTATTCCTCCGGACATCCTGGCGGAAAGGAGTATCCTCAATGAAAAGCGACGAGAAAACCAATGTCATGCGGCTCCTGGATTCCCGTAAAATCCCCTATGCCGCCCATACCTACACGCCGGATCCTGCGCTGTCCGGTGAAGACATTGCCCGGATCCTGGGGGAAGATCCTTCCTATGTTTTCAAAACCCTGGTCACCCGTGGAAAAACCGGCCGATATTATGTTTTCGTGATCCCGGTGGCCGCTGAACTGAACCTGAAAAAGGCGGCGGCCGCCGCCGGTGAAAAGTCGGTGGAAATGATTCACCAGAAAGAGCTTCTTCCCCTGACCGGTTATGTCCACGGAGGCTGTTCCCCCGTCGGGATGAAAAAGCCCTTCCCGACCTTTGTGCATTCCTCTGCAAACGGGCTTGACCGGATTTTTGTCAGCGCCGGCCGGGTCGGTTTCCAAATAGAGCTTGCCCCCGCAGACCTTTCCAAATTGGTGCGGTTTCGCTTTGCGGAGCTGATCTCCGATTGATCCGGTCTCAGGCTGTCCTCTCCCGCCGCGGCCGCACGCTCACCGGCAGTCTCAGGCCTTCCGGTCCCTCCAGGCCCGCACGCTGACCAGCAGTTTGGTTTCCTCTCCGTCCTGGAACGGCACGATTTTCAGCGTGTACATTTTTTCGATTCCCTGCAGGATCATGCGGTAATTCATCCTGAATACGCCATGTTCCCGGATTTCCCGCATCAGGTTTTCCCGGGTAAACACCCGCAAAAATCCTTCCAGATCGTCCGGATGGATCACCTTCGGAATATTTGCAATGCTGGCGGCAAAGAAGTCCTCGCCTTCTTTTTCAATGCCCTCCCGGGCAAATTCCTCCGATGCGGTGTATTCAACGAAGCGCCCGGTCTTCGGATTCACGGAATACAGGCTCAGATAATCTTCACTCATCGCCATCACCCGGGCCAGCGCGTCCCGCTCCCGCTTCATGTCCTCGATTTCCCTGCGCATCCTCATTTCAGAGTCAATAATGCTCACGCCCAGGATAATCCGGTTTCCGCCCTGAAGCCGGGTGATTTTCATGTTGGCATACACCGGTTTCCCCGTGTCGATCAGGCGGTAGGTAGAGGTGAACACGCCCTGGGCATCCAGTTCCCGGATGATGTTTTCCTTTGTAAACCAGGCCAGGAACATCTCCCGATCGTCCGGATAAATCCGTGTCATCGTGTCCTGTCTGGCGGATGCGAAGAATCCCGTTCCCCGCCGTTCCACGGCAAGCTCGTCCCGGCCCACTGCGGAGGAATATTCAATATAGTCCTCCGTGTCCAGATCCACCACATACATATTGTAATAGTCCGACGCCAGCGCCCGGGCGATTTCGGCGTAGGTGGTGTTATCCTCCACCGGATCCGAAACGGACAGCACCGCCACCGCCACAGCCACGCAGCCGTTCACGGGATTGGTGCCGATCCGCCGTGCAAAGGAATGCACCACCGAACCGTCCGGCATTTTTTCGTCATAGAAAGCCTTGCTTCCCTGTTCAACGCAGGTATTCACAATGTGGTGCATAAAATCCGTGTTGAATTTGGAATACTGTTTCTCCGTCCCTGACATATTCAGGCCGAAGAAACGGCTGAAGAAGGTGCGGTAGGACGGATTGCTCCGTACGAAACGGGCGGCATCCTCCCGGATCTCAATAATCCCCATGGGCACCGTGTCGAAAGCCTTCTGGAAGGAGCTCCCTCCGGGGGATTGCTCCTCCCCTCCGGCAATCATGCCCAGATCGTAAAGGTTCACCCGGCCGATGGATTCATAGTAGGCGGAAGCCCGGGGATCCTCAAAGCCGATCTGCATGCCCTTTTTGTATCTTTCCACGATTCCATCATACGAAACCGGCTTACAGTAATAGAACCCCTGCAGTTTTGAACAGCCGATTTCCTGCAGAAAGCGGACCTGCTCCTCTGTCTCCACCCCTTCGCACACCGTGTCCATGCCCAGCGCCGTCGTCATCTTCATCAGCTCGGTCAGGATGATCTTCGCGTTTTCCCCCTGATCCAGCTTCCGCATGAAACTCATGTCAAACTTCACCAGATCGAACTGAATACTCTGCAGCACGTCGATGGAGGAATATCCGCTGCCGAAATCGTCCAGCCAAACCTGAAAGCCCAGCGAACGGAAACGTTCAATCTGTTCCTTCATGAAATCGAAAGCGTTGCCGATCACGCTTTCCGTCACCTCGATGGTAATCCGGTCCCGCGGGACGCCGGCAGCGTCCACCCGCTCCCGGATTTCCTCAACGATATCGCACGTTTCAAAGTCAGACCGGGAAAGATTGATGGAATGCGGCACCACGTGAAAGCCGTCTGTCTCCATCCGGTGAATTTTGTCCAGCGCCTCTTCCAGTACAAACAGATCCAGTTTCCAGATCAGCCCCGCCGCTTCCAGATACGGAATGAATTCGCCGGGAGAAAGGAACCCTTCCGCCGGATCAATCCAGCGGGCCAGGCATTCCTCGTCGCAGACTTTCTCAGTCACAGCCCGGACGATCGGCTGGTAATAGACCGTGATCCATTTTTCCTGAATTGCTTTATCGATGTTTTCAAGAATATACTTTTTCCGGCGGAGATCCTCGCCCATTTCATAGGAATAGTAATCAAATCCGGAGCGGCCCGCGTTTTTCAGCGAGTCGCAGGCCATCTTCGCCCGGTCGTAGGCCTGGGTCACCGGTACTTTCCCCATGGCCGTTGTATAGATTCCGATCTGAACGGGCAGCGTCTTTCCGCCGTTCATAACGGCCGCTTCCTGCAGGAATCCGGTCAGCTTTTCCTCCAGCCCGTCCACGGTCGTAAAGGCGGCAAACCGGTCAGCCCCGATATGGCAGCTCTGCTCCCGCCCGAAGGTACGAACAAGAATCTCCGTAAAGGCCAGCAGCAGTTTGTCGCCTTCCGCAAAGCCGTTGGTGTAATTGTAGTTTTTCATGCCGCTCAGGTCCATGTACAGCAGCACGCCCACCTTCCCCTCGGCGAGGTAGGTTCCCTTTGCGATTTCCGCCAGTTTGAAAAAATAGGCAAGGTTGGGAAGCCCGGTCAGAAGATCATATCGCACCGCGCGCAGGACATCGTCTTCATGCCTGTTCATACGTTCACCCTTCCCAAAAGGATACTGTTCGAATCTCATACCTATGAATATTCTATCATAAAGCTCAACAAAAGGAAAGAAAAATAATTCAACGCCCGGTCCGAATTTTCCTGTTGCAATTTTTGTGAAAATCATGCAAAATAAGTAGTTGAAGAAAGAAAGAAAAAAAGTCGCATCCCGGAGGAGCAATGAGCTATTTTTCTGAATTCCTGAGGCAGGAAACCCCGGCGCCGAAAAAGGTGATGCCGGGTTATTACCGCAAAGCCCTGATCGTGAGTGAAGTGGTCCTTACGGTCTATTTCCTTGCGGTCTTTTTCCTGCTTCCGCTCATCGACGGCTGCTGGGAATGGGTCCCCGCCGTGCTTTGCGCGGTGACGGGCCTGGCCGCCCGCCGGATCGGCAAGCTCAATATTCTCCAGAATTTCCTTGTCTTCTCCGCCATCGTCCTTTTCTGGTCCGGCTGGGGCATCCATTTCTTCGGATGGGGCAGCGGCGTTCAGCATTTTCTCGTCATTATCCTGCTCCTGCTTTTCTTCAACATCTGCATCTCCCCGCCCTGGAAGGTGCTCGCCTCCGTTCTGATTCTGGCCTACCGGATCGGCCTGTACGCCTATGCCCACGGGAGGGATCCTGTTTTCCAGCTCAGCGACAACGCCGGCATCGTTTTCCAGACGATGAACAGCACCATCTTCTTCCTCCTGGTGGCGCTCATCTGCATTGTCCTTTCCTCCAGCATTCAGGACGCGGAACGTCAGCTGCGCCTGGATAATGAGACCCTGAATAAAGAAGCGGGAACCGATCCGCTCACCGGCCTGCCCAACCGGCGCGACATGATCTCCCTCATCGAGGATTTCCAGAAGCAAAACCCCGAGCATGTTTTCAGCGTCGCCATCGCGGATATCGATTTCTTTAAAAAGGTGAACGACACCTACGGCCACGCCTGCGGCGACTACACCCTTATCCAGCTGACAAATCTTTTCAAGTCCGAATCAAGGGAGCGCTTCACGGCCGCCCGCTGGGGCGGTGAGGAATTCTGCTTCTTCCTCCCGGATCTGAATCTGGATGAAGCCGGCCAGATCATGAACGATCTCAGCTATGCCGTGGAAAAAATGCCCCTGGACTTTGAAGACAAGCATTTCAATATCACAATCACCGTCGGCGTGGAGGAAACAGATTTCCATTCCTCCCTGGATCAGCTTCTTGATTCCGCCGACGAAAAGCTCTATCTCGGCAAAAACTCCGGCCGCAACCGGGTTGTTGTGTAAAAGCAATTCAGGAAAGTGTCTTTCAACAATTGATCAAAACAGAAAGGGGTTCCGAAATGTCCGATTCCAAAAAGAAGAAAAGCGAAGAAAAAGCAAAGCTCCGCGAGGAAATTAAATCTCTCCGCGCCCGCCTGGTCGCCCAGCAGCAGCAGCTCCGCGCCGCGAAGCTGCCCGTCCTTGTGCTCATCGAAGGCTGGTCCGCCGCCGGCAAGGGCAGCCTGATCAAAGAGATCATCAGCGAAATCGACCCCCGGTTCTATCAGGTCATCTCCCCCGCCATCCTTCCGGAAAGCGAATCCCGCTACCCCTTCCTGTATCCCTTTGCAAAGGCCATTCCGGAAAACGGCAAGCTGGTTTTCCTGGATTCCGGCTGGATGGAATCCGCTGTCCGCAAGGTTCTGCGCCGCGAAATCACCCGCGAGGAATATAAATGCCGGCTCCGCCAGATTAACGAGTTCGAGCGTCAGCTGCGGGACGGCGGCTATCTCGTTCTGAAAATCTTCCTGGATATCCCCCGGGAAGAGCAGTTCGCCCGCCTGAAAGTGCTTCGCGAATCCGCGGACACCGAATGGCGCGTAACGAACGATGACCTCTGGCAGTACGCCGAATATCCCCAATTCAAAAAGACCTATGATGAATTCATGGAAAAAACCGAGGAAGCCGTTTCCTGGCATGTACTGGACGGAATGAAAAAGAAGGCCACCGTTCGCGACGCGCTGAAGCTCCTGGTCACGAAGATTGACAAAGCCCTGGAACAGGGCCGCTATGTAGGCGAACCCTTTGAGGAGAAATTCCCCCTGATCAAAATGCCCACCCTGAAGGAAGTGGATCTTTCCCCGGTCATCTCCGACGAAGAGTATAAAAAAGAGCTGAAAAAGCTCCAGTCCCGCCTCAGCGAGCTGCACAATATGCTCTATGACAGGAAGATCCCCGTGATCCTCTGCTACGAGGGCTGGGACGCGGCCGGCAAGGGCGGCAACATCCGCCGCGTGGCTTATCCGCTGGATCCCCGCGGCGTGGATGTGCATCCGATCGCCTCTCCGGAGCCCCACGAGCTGAACCGCCAGTTCCTCTGGCGTTTCTGGACCCGCCTTCCCCGCTCCGGGCATATCTGCATCTTCGACCGCACCTGGTACGGCCGGGTCATGGTGGAGCGACTCGAAGGCTTCTGCTCCGAAAAGGACTGGCAGCGGGCCTATAACGAGATCAACGAGTTCGAGCGCACCCTCACCGACTGGGGCGCCGTGGTCATGAAATTCTGGATTCATATCGACCAGGATACCCAGCTTGCCCGCTTCACCGATCGCCAGAACACCCCCGAAAAGCAATGGAAGATCACCGATGAAGACTGGCGAAACCGGGAAAAGTGGCCCGAATATGAGGTAGCCGTTGACGAGATGCTCCAGAAAACGAGCACCAAAAACGCTCCCTGGTATATCATCGAGTCCAACGACAAGAAATACGCCCGGATCAAAACCCTCCGGCTCATCGTGAAAACCCTTGAAAAAGCCGTCAAAGAACACTTCTGATGCTCGTTTGGCGCTTGCCTTCCTGCCCGTTCTGTTGTAAAATTTTCTTTGATTCATTTTCCGGTTGGTCTGCCCCGGCGGATCAGCCGGTTTCAGGTGTCTCATACCGGATGAATGAATGATGGATGAACGATGGATGAACAGATGAATCCACCGATGAATCAGCGGATGAATGAAAGCATTAACGAACCAGGAAAGAAGGACAAACCATGACCAGGCTTGAAACGGATCTGCTCGACCTTCTGAAGGAAGACTGCCGCATTTCTCTTGAAAAACTGTCGGTGATGACCGGCGCCTCGCTGGAAGAGGTTGCCGCCACCATTCAGGATCTTGAAAAGCGCCGGATTATCCTGCGCTATGCGCCGATGATCAACTGGGATCTGACCGACCGCGAACGCGTGGAAGCGATGATCGAGGTTCGGGTCACGCCCCAGCGCGATATGGGCTTCGACGCCATCGCCCGCCGGATCTACTGCTTCGATGAGGTGAAAACCGTGTTCCTCATGTCCGGCTCCTACGATCTGCTGGTCCTGGTGGAGGCCCGGACGCTGAAGGAGCTGGCCGCTTTCGTCAGCGCCAAGCTTTCGACTCTCGAGACCGTCACCGGCACGGCCACCAGCTTTGTCCTCAAGCGGTATAAGGAAGAGGGCGTCATTTTTGATTCCGAAGATGCGGATCACAGGCTGGTGATCTCCCCGTGAGCGCCGAACGTTTTCTGAACCCGCGCATCGCCGCGGTTCCGCCCAGCGGTATCCGCCGCTTTTTCGACCTGGCCGCCACCATGAAGGATACGATCTCCCTCGGCGTCGGCGAGCCGGATTTCAAAACGCCCTATCATATCCGGAATGCCGCCATCGATTCCCTGATAGACGGCGAAACCCAGTATACCGCCAACCGGGGTCTCCCCGAGCTGCGGGATGAGATCGCCCTCTATCTTTCCGGCCGCTATGGCCTGTCTTACGATCCGGCGACCCAGATCATCGTCACCATCGGCGCCTCCGAGGCCATCGATGTCGCCCTCCGGGCCCTCACCGCCCCGGGGGACGAGATTCTTGTTCCGGAACCCAGCTATGTTTCCTATTCCCCCGGCGTCGTTTTTGCCGGTGGCACCCCCGTCGGGGTAGAAACCCTGGAAAAGGACGATTTCCGCCTCACTCCCGAATGTCTGGAGAAAGCCATCTCTCCCCGCACAAAGGCGCTGATCCTCCCCTATCCGAACAACCCCACCGGCGCCGTCATGAGCCGGGAAGACCTGGAGGCCATCGCAAAAGTCATTCAGGCCCACGATCTGTTTGTG
>Ga0265298_10011901_pt1 | contig 10129 bp, 13 predicted proteins | sample AusTroGonzalo_MG_3_FD_193486 | JGI IMG/M metagenome (GOLD analysis project Ga0265298, IMG submission 193486) | Bovine rumen microbial communities from tropical cattle in Woodstock, Queensland, Australia - Gonzalo_01 | ecosystem: Host-associated > Mammals > Digestive system > Stomach > Rumen ... | reverse complement strand
AACATTGGACGCTGCAGTAAGCGAAGAATAAAAAAAAAACAATAATATCTCGGGGTTTAATTAACTCCGGGGTATTAATTTTTATAAGGATTATGACATGGGTTTTTTATTAGACGAAGACGATGTTGCTGTTTTGAAAGGAACAAAAAAGATACAACCTAAAAAAACAGCTATTAAAAAAGATCTTATAATTGCGCCTGCAGTTGAAGAAAAGAAAGTTGTTTTTGATTATAAAAAAATTATTCCTGAAGAAGAAAGAATACAGGTAAATAAAAAAATACAACTTAATCCGGAAAAATATCAAGATTTTACCGAAGAAAAATATCCGTATTCATTAAACTTTTATGATTTTGAAGTTTTTCCGTTTGATTGGTGTGTGACAATTATAAATCCAATCGAAGGTTTTTTGGTGGTTATTGCGAATGATTTAGCTGCTTTGACTAAGTATTATAAAAAGCATAAAAATCAATTTTGGGTCGGTTATAATAGCCGCAGTTATGACACATTTATTATGAAGGGTCTTTTGCTTGGTATGAACCCGAAAAAAGTAAATGATGATTTAATTGTTAGGGGTTTGAAAGGTTGGCAAATAAATCGAGATTTTAAAGACATACAGTTTTATAATTTTGATATTTATACTAAAGACAGTCTAAAAACAAAAGAAGGTTTCATGGGCAATGACATCCGGGAAACTGAGGTGGACTTTAATATTAATCGTAAACTTAACAGAAAAGAAATGAATCAGACGATTAAATATAATATTCACGATGTTGAACAGACTATTGAAGTATTTCGCCGGGATTTTTATTTGTATGATTCACAGGTGCAGCTCATCGAAACGTTTGACATGCCTATTGAATTAATAAGTTCTACACAGGCTCAATTAACTGCTAAAATCTTGGAATGTGAAAAGCAGGAACATGACGATGAATTTGACATAGACATCGTTCCCACTCTGCATTTGAAAAAATATGTTTATGCTAAAGAATGGTTCGAAAACAAAAAGAATTTGGACTATAAAAAGAATTTCGAAATGGAAATTTGTGGAGTTCCTCATCAATTCGGATGGGGTGGGCTGCATGGTTGTCCGGAAGAACCATTGCACATAAAAGGTCGAATGTTTCATGTCGATGTAAACAGTTATTATCCAAGTCAGATTATTCGATATGAATTTATGACTAGAAATAGTAAAAACCCGAAAAGATATAACGGCATTTATACATATCGTTTGCAGTTAAAAGCTGAGGGCAAAAAACTCGAACAAGCGCCATACAAAATCGTCTTGAATGGTGCTTATGGTATGATGAAAGATAAATTCAGTGCTGCTTATGATCCAAAAATGGCAAACAATATTTGTATTAATGGTCAGTTGATGCTCACGGATTTGTTGGAACATTTGGAACCATACATTAAATTAATTCAATCGAATACTGATGGATTAATTGTGCAGGTTGATGATAATGAAGCAAGTATTGAAAAATTCAAAAACATTTGTCACAGGTGGGAACATCGAACCGGAATGGGTCTTGGTTTTGATGAAATTACAGAAATTTATCAAAAAGATGTAAATAATTATATCTTCAGATTTGCAAATGGTAAGCTCGAGCGAAAAGGTGCTTATGTCATGGAACTTGATGATCTTAATTATGATTTACCAATTGTTAATAAAGCGCTTGTTAGTTTTATGATGGATGGTGTTCCGGTTGAAGATACAATTAATAATTGTAATAAAATAAAGGAATTTCAAAAAATTGTAAAAATATCAAGTAGTTATAAAAATGGTTGGCATAATGGCGAATATCTTACAGACAGAACATTCCGTGTTTTTGCAAGTAAAGATAAAAATGACACTAAGCTTCTTAAATGCAAATATCCAATCGGAACGCTGTTAAAAGGAAGTGGAAGTGAAGGTCGCAGGTATGCCGGGGAAAAGTTTGCGGATACTGCAGACCATTGTTTCATTATTAATGAAAATGTGAATGGGATGGAAGTTGGCAAGAAACTCGACCGACAATGGTACATTGACCTCGCAAATAAGCGCCTTGAGGATTTTGGAATTAAAAATAAAAATAAAAATGAAGAAATAGGAGGATTATTTTAATGGTAAGAAAAAAACATGACAATGAACCTAATTTTGAGAACTGGGAACATGAACGTGGGTTGAGAATAATTCCACCGGTGTCTTTCCCGGAAGCAGTGAGGAAGGAAAAAGAAGAAATGGCGAACAATATTGGTTTTAAGATGGAAACAAAAGAACAAAAAGAAAAACATAAAAAGTACAAAGAATGGGAAAAGGAACACCCGGATTATTTTGATGTGAGATATGAAAAGATGACAGAATCACAGAAAAAAATAGTTGAAATATGCGACAGTGTGAAAGATTTATTGTTATATAAAAATCAAAAGTATGGTGATTCTGCATTGAATCCAAACAATATTTTTTATAAAGGAGATTCTACCAATTCCATTAAAATTCGACTTGATGATAAAATTGGTAGAATTAAAAATTGTGAAGAAACAAGGGTGAATGATGTTTCTGATTTGATTGGTTATAGTGTTCTGCTACTAGCTTCGATGAATGTAACAAAAGAAGATATTGCGAAATTTAAGGATTAAGATTATGAAATTTGAAAAGACAGATGTTTGGGGATTTGAACACGCGCTTCGGGGAATGAGAAACCCTTTAGAAAGTTGGGATAAAAGTGACAGCGGAAGATGTTCTGAAATTGATTGTAATAAATGTTCTCAAGATAAATTAGGTGGGACTGGATGTTCAAAAATTGGAAGATGGGATTTTGCGATAGGTAGAAATGATATGCAGCTTGCTCAAAAATTAATTAAGGCCGGCAGCGTTCATCGAAAGTTTATGCGACAGATTTTTGTGTCTGTGGATATTACTGCGCCGCTTTATTGGTGGAAAGAATTTGATACTTATAAGGTCGGAACCGTCGCAAACAGTACTTCTACAATGCATAAATTATCTTCTACTCCAATAACTATTGATTGTTTTGAAATGGATGATTTTGAAGACGTTGACATTGAAGTAAATGGTATGATATATTCTAATAAAGATAGTTGGAATATACAAATAGTAGAATGTGAATATTTACGAGAAAAATATAATGAAACAAAAGAAAAAAAGTATTGGAAAGCTCTTATTAGAAAACTTCCGGAAAGTTGGTTACAGACAAGAACAGTTACAATGAATTATGAAAATCTTTTGGGGATTTGTTCAGCAGACCAAAGAAGAAATCACAAGCTGATAGAATGGTCAAAAAGTTTTATTGATTGGGCGAAGACGCTGCCGTATGCGAATGAATTGTTATTCCTATAATAAATGATGAGGTGTAAAATGGAAAAAATGGAACTTTACAGAAAATATCGTCCTAACACTTTGGAAGATATGGTTGGCAACGAGGCAACTATTAAAAGTCTCAAAAAAGAGATGGAAAATGGTTCGCATGTATTTTTGATGACCGGGCCTGCCGGTTGTGGTAAAACAACTCTTGCTCGCATTATGGCGAAAGAGGTTGGAGCAGGGCCGCTTTCAATTCACGAAATAAACAGTGCTGAAAATCGCGGCATTGACACAGCTCGTGAAGTCATGGAAGATATGAGATTTAATCCTAGTGATGGTGATGCTATTGTGTGGATTTTTGATGAATGCCATCAGTGGCTTGGCCCGGTTCAGAATGCTTTTTTGAAGGCGTTGGAAGATACACCGGATCATTGTTATTTCTTCCTATGCACTACGGATCCACAAAAACTCATTGAACCATTAAAATCACGCTGTTCAATTATTAATGTTAAACCGCTTTCAGATGATGAAATGACTTATTTGCTTAAAAGAACAGCAAGAGCGGAAAAAATTAAAGTTGGTGCTGAAGTTTATGAACGTATTTGTGAAATTGCGCAGGGTGGCAGTCGAAAAGGATTGAAATTGCTTGCAAAAGTTCTTTATCTTGACACAGACGAAGAACGATTGGAAGTTTTAAAAGCCGGGGAAGATAATGAAACAAAAGAGTCAATTGAATTGTGCCGGGCATTGACAAAAAAAACAAATATAAAAACATTATTTTCATTGCTTAAAGAAATTGACATTTCCGACCCGGAAAAAGTTCGTCAGGGTATAATGGGATATATGAATGCTTGTTTGCTTAAAGGCGGACCAAGTCCGGAAATAATTGCAACGTTGCAGGCCTTCAGCTCTGCCGACACTTATAGAAACGGAAAAGTTGCTTTAAGTGTTGCCATTTTAGATCGTGAAGATTTGTTAGGGTAATTTTTAATATAATTAAACTACTTTTTATTTTAGTTCCTATAATAAATATAGGAACTATTTTTTATTATAAAGGAGAACTTATGACAAAAGCTGAAACTATGGCTAAAAGGTCAAAGGAACAGGAACTCGATTTTGAGAAAGACATTTCTATTAACAAATACAAATTGGATGAGGAATGCCTTTCACATGCCGGGATTTATGCTGGGTATATGACAGCGCAGGCTGAAGCAGACACAGCCGTTTCAAGAGCGAAAGATAATCTTGAATTGGTAAAGTCTGAAAGATATGATGTTATAAAGGCCGCATTCGAAAAGAAGAATGTAAAAACCACAATTCCAATGATGGAAAAAGCTGTTGCAGGTGATGAGGAGGTTATTGCTGCAAAGAACGAACTTCGCGAAGCTGAAAATGTGCTTGCGAAATTGACCGTTGCTGTTAAGGCCTTTGAACACAGAAGATCCGAATTGGATAACCTTGTTAAGTTGTATTGTGCCGGTTATTATTCAACACCCGCATCAAATAATGAAACAAAGAAAAACATCAACGAACAGACTTCGGCTGCAATTCGTAAGAATTTAAATAAATAAATTAAGTCTATAAGGAGAATAATTATGGTAGACAAGAAAAAGAAAGGGCTTGCAAAACGTTATCAGGCAAGCTACGAAAGCAAAGGTTCTTCGGGTAATAAATCCGGGGTTATGGATTGGAAAAAGGTTGATGGGGATGTGGAATTCTTTTCACCAAAAGAAGGCAGAAACAGAATTAATATCATTCCTTATACCATCAAAACAAAGAATCATCCGCTTGTAAAAAGAGGGGAATTTGAAATCGGTGATAAAGATTATGTTATGGACATTTTCACTCATCGCGGAGTAGGACCAAGCGAAGCTTCTGTTGTTTGTTTGAAGAGTACTTATGGAAAGCCATGCCCAATTTGTGAATATGCTGCTCAGCTTAAAAAGCAGGGCAAAGAAGACGAGGCCGCTGCATTAAAACCGAGCCGCAGATGTTTCTATAATGTGCAGGACTGCAAAAACCCAGACAAGTTGCTTGTTTTTGAAGCTTCTCATTTCCTTTTTGAAAAAGAACTTATTGATGAAGCTCGTGACGACGAAGAAGGCGGATTTGTTGATTTTGCTGATGAAGAAGCAGGAAAGGAAATTAAATTCCGTTGTTCAAAGGTTTCCAAAGGCGGTTTCGAATTCAATGAATTTAAATCATTTAGTTTTGAAGATCGTGACGAAAACATTCCTGACGAATTGCTTGAAGCTGCAATTTCGTTCGATGAAATCATGAACGTTCCAAGTTATGAAGAAGTGGAAAAAATTCTTTATGGTGAGGACGACGAGGATGATGACGAAGACGAACCTGTTGCAAAACCAAAAAGCAAGAAACACGCTGCAGAAGAAGATGATGATGACGATGAAGAGGAAACACCAAGAAAGACAAAATCTAAACGCGTAGAAGATGACGACGAAGACGAAGACGACGAACCGGAACCACCAAAAAAGTTTAAACCGGCTAAAAAAGCAGCAGAAGATGAAGATGAAGATGAAGATGAAGATGAAGATGAAGATGAAGATGAAGATGAAGATGAAGATGAAGATAATGCCGACGAAAAACCTGCTAAAAAACCGGTAAAAAAACAGGCTGCAGTAAAAGACGAAGATGACGACGATGATAGTGACGAAAAACATACCACCAAGTCAAAATCTAAAACTGTAGAGGACGACGAGGATGATGACGAAGACGAATCAAAATCAAAAAAGAAGTCCAAAACAGAAGACGATGAAGAGGAAGACGAAAAACCTGCTAAAAAATCTTCGAAAAAGAATTGTGACGGTAATTGCCCGGAATGCCCATTCGGACATAACTTCGGCGAAGATACTGACGAATATGACGATTGTGACGATTGTGACATTTGGGACAAATGTATTAACGGCCACAAATAATTTTTAATTAAAAATCGCCTGTTCTTTTTTTTTTATAAGGAGCAGGCGATTTTTTAACAGGTGAGGAGAATATGTTTCTAAAAGATGTTTTAAATAAATGTAAAGAAGAAGGCTATCCAATCACGGCGCAGGGGTTGTATTATGCCGGTAATAAATACGGCTTTCTCACAAAACATGAAGGGGACAGAAATTTAGATTTCGACAAGGAAAAGTTTTTTGCATGGTTGAACAAGGCAAAAGAAGAAATCCCTGCAGGTTGGTTGTCTTTGAATGAAGTTTCAAAAAAACTCGGAATAAGTCTTTCACAGGCTTATATTTTATCAAAAGATCCGAACAGCGGTGCGAGAAGTTTTGGCGCGGGTCCGGGGGTTGTATATGTTGACCCAAACAGAATTGAAGAAATTATCAAACAACGTAATGAACAGCATAAAGAAAAATGGAGTTAAAACTATGAAGGAAACTATTTATTTTAGGACTGGCTGTATGCCGTTAGATAAAGTTCTTGGCGGCAAGAAAGGAGTTTTGGGTGTTCCTGCCGGGAAATTTATAAATATTGTTGGTGATAAGTCCGCCGGCAAAACGTTTTTGAGTAACGAGTTTATCGCCTTTTCTCATTATGCCTTCGAAAAGAAATTTAAATGGGCATATGACGATTGTGAATCCGGTTATAGTTTTGACACTGAATCTATGTATGGATTTGAAATTATGCCGCAGGTAAAAGAAGAAAGATTTCATTCCGAGAACGTTGAGGAATGCTATTGTAATATTTCAAAATTCGCGAACGAACTTGGAAAAGACGAGTGTGGGATTTATGTTGTGGATTCTCTTGATGGTTTAACTTCTTATGAAGATGATGAGCGTGCTGATGAAAGAAAAAAGCAGTTCGAAGAAGGTAAGGGGGCAAAACTAAAGACCGGAACTTACGCCATGAATAAGCAGAAATATCTTTCAAAAGAATTTTTCCCTCAGCTTTGTTCAGAAATTGAAAAAAAGAATGTTTTAGTTATTATAATTTCACAAATTCGTGAAAAAATTGACGTTACGAGTTTTGAAAAATATTCTCGTTCCGGCGGAAAGGCGATGGACTTTTATGCTCATTCTGTTTTGTGGCTTGCAACATGTAAAAAGATTGAAAAGAAAGATACGCCTGTTGGTGTTGTTGTAAAAGCTAAAACAACAAAAAGCAAAACACCAAGACCATATCGCGAATGTTTCTTCAGTTTCTTGTATGACTACGGATTGGACAGTATTGGAACGTCTGTTGATTATCTTTTTGATTTAAGAACTGACAAAGGGGAATTGACAAAAAAAGCAAACGCGATTAAATGGGATGGTGACAATAATCTCACCAAAAAAGATTTAAAAGAGTTTTTGGAAGAATATGAACTTTCTGAAAAATTTGAAAATTCTAAATATGCGGACATGGACGGAACCGATGCGGATAATATGTTTGCATTTATTCAGTCTAAAAAAGAATACAAGGCTAAGTTTAATGAAAAATTCGGTGATACAATGACTCGTGACGAAGTTATTGCCTACATTGAAGGAAATAACTTGGAGCAGGAACTTGACGAGCGTGTGGATACTAAATGGGAAGATTTTGAAGATTCCATCCGTAGTAATCGCAAAAAGAAATATTATGCGCAGCAGCTGGAGAGCAATATCTAATGTATGTTATTGAACGCGAAGGACATGTTGGCTTTTGGTGGGAAGGGGATACACCGGTGTTCTTGGAAAAGAGTGGTGCTGTATTTCCTTCCCGGTCATCTTGCCTAGAGTATTTGCAAAAATTTCATTCAAAAGAAAAGGCGGTTGAAATAATAATGTCCATAAAGAAAAAGAATGGCTCAATTTTGAGTTTTTAGAGGTTTTTATGATTTTAATTAAATGCGATAAATGCAAATCGGAGATAAATGAAGCTTCACAAATTAGATTTATTACAAAAGTTGAAAAAAATTACGAGAGATAATTCAATTTCAACTTCTAATGAAAGTATAACTGATGAAATTCATTTATGTGCAACTTGTGTAAATAAACTTTTTAAGGAATGGATGGAAAAATGAAAGAAATGCTGTTTACAAAAGAAGAATCGAAATTTATAAAAGAATGTCTTCAGAATGAAATAATGACATTGCAGGCCGGGTTCTGCGGTCAAGATATGGAAATTACAAACAAAAACGCAAAACGCGAAAAGGAATGCGAAAGACTTATTAAAAAGTTTGAACGTGCAGAAAAGAAAATACAGGTAAGTTCGGCAAAGGCCAAAGGCCGCGGTCTGCAGTATTGGATTTGTGACCGCATTGCTAAAATATTCGGAATTGAATTTGTTCAGTCTGACGACAATTGTTTAATACATTCGCGCGAAATGGGGCAGCATGGCGTCGACATTATTGTTAGAGGAGATGTTTATAAAAAGTTCCCATTCGATATTGAATGTAAAAGCTGCGAAACATTATCAATCCCGGAATGGATCAAGCAGGCTAAAGAAAATAATAAAGAGGGTCGAAATTGGTTGGTGGTGTTTAAAAAGCACACAATGGGAAGCGAACCTTTTGTGATTATGGGGTGGAACTGTTTCGAAAAGTTGTTTGTGAAAGGGCTTAAAAAATGACAAGATCTGAGGCAATTACTTATATTCACAAGTTTATAAAATAGGCTACGCCGGAACAATTAAGAGATTTAATTTGTTCCATGTTCGGTCCAAGGTGTTCGAACAATTGCCCATTGCGACAGAATAATTCCTGCGAGTGCGCAGCTATTGACGAAGAATAAGATATTTTATAGAGTCTATAATAATAGTAGAGGTTTAATTATTTATGAAAAGATTAGTTAGTTACGGATTAATTGACGTTGAAACTGTAAAATCACCAATTGAAGAAAAGTTTGGAATTCCGCCGTTTTCAATTCTTGATACTATGCAGGGGAACTGGAGAAAGCGTGTTAACGAGTGGAAAAGTTTAGGCATTAAATCTGAATTGGGCCGCGGGGATAATTTGACTTTTGGTGTTAGTGATCTTGATGATTATAGACATAAAAACAAAACTAAATTCGGAAAATGCCTGCCGGAAGGATTTGGTGAAAAATACGGAAGAAAAAATGAACAGGCAACTTCTATTTTTGATCCTGTTTTATGTGAATTGATTTATACTTGGTTCATGCCGAAGAACGGAAAAAAGATTTTGGATTGTTTTGCAGGTGGTTCCGTTCGTGGTGTTGTTGCTGCTGCGTTAGGTAAGGAATACACCGGTGTTGATCTACGACAGGAACAGATAACAGCAAATGAAACACAATTTAAAGAAATAAAGGAAAAATTCACAAATATTAATTTTTCCGACATTAATTGGATTTGTGGTAATAGTTTAAAAATAAAAAAATTGGTAGGTGAAGAAAATAAATTTGACCTGCTGTTTAGCTGTCCGCCATATTACGATCTTGAAGTTTATTCGGACAAGGAAGATGACCTTTCCAATTTATCAAGCTATGATGATTTTTTAATTATGTATAAAAAAATAATTTACAGAAGTTGTTCATTGCTAAATGATGATTCTTTTGCCTGCTTTGTTGTTGGTGACATTAGGGATAAGCAGGGATTTTATAGAAATTTTGTTGGTGATACGATACAGGCATTCAAGGACGCCGGGCTTAATTATTATAATGAATTAATTTTGGTAAATAGCGCAGGCAGCCTCCCAATCCGTATTAATAAACAGTTTAATTCCGGAAGAAAAATTGGTAAAAGACATCAAAACGTTTTGGTTTTTTATAAGGGTGATACGAAGAACATAAAAGATAAGTTTGGCGATGTTGTAATGGAGATTTAATATGGATTTTTTATCTGAATTATCACCTGTTGAACTACACGATGGGATTTATATTAAAAGAAATGATAAATTAA
>Ga0265298_10011900_pt1 | contig 10129 bp, 8 predicted proteins | sample AusTroGonzalo_MG_3_FD_193486 | JGI IMG/M metagenome (GOLD analysis project Ga0265298, IMG submission 193486) | Bovine rumen microbial communities from tropical cattle in Woodstock, Queensland, Australia - Gonzalo_01 | ecosystem: Host-associated > Mammals > Digestive system > Stomach > Rumen ... | reverse complement strand
TCATCACTTGTTCCTCTGTCTCTGCAGAGCAAGGGCCTGCAATCACGAAGGGACGTTCGTTGTCACTCGGTAAGTTCAGTGGTGCTAAATCTAATTCCATATTTCTACATAATAATTAATTCTGACATAGTTATTTATAAAGACATAGTAACATATTAACAATTATTCTGTCTTTAAAGCCCTTATTCTGTCTAAGGCCTGCTGAATTTTTTCCTCTTTGGCGCAGAGGGAGATGCGAATGTATCGCTTTCCGTTCGAGCCGAAGATGAATCCTGGGGTGATAAAGACGCGGGCCTCATGCAACACCTTCTCCGTCAGGTCTTCTACATTCTGGATGGATGCAGGAATCTTGCCCCAAAGGAACATGCCCACCTGATTCTTGTCGTAGGTACATCCCAAAGCATCCATGATCTGTTCAGCCCACTGACGACGACGGGCATAGGTATTGATATTATACTCACGATGCCAAGCCTCATCGTTCCTATAAGCCTCAGCAGCAGCCAGTTGGATGCCGCGGAAAGTACCGCTCTCGATGTTCGACTGCACCTTCAAGATCCAAGAGATGAAGGTGGCGTTCGTGGCACAGAGACCTACACGCCAGCCTGGCATATTATGGCTCTTCGACATCGAATTAAACTCGATGCAACACTCTTTGGCTCCTGGCACTTGAAGCAGCGACACAGGATGTTCGTTTAAAATAAAGGAATATGGGTTGTCGTTCACCACAACGATGCCATGTTCCTGGGCAAACTTCACCAGTCGCTCATAGGTCTCCATACGGGCATTGCCACCTGTCGGCATATTCGGATAGTTAGTCCACATCAGTTTCACCTTCGAGAGATCCATCTGCTCCAGCTCGTCGAAGTCAGGCTGCCAGCCATTGTCCTCACGCAGGTTGTAATTGACAATCTTCGCTCCTAATATCTTAGAGAGAGAGGTATAGGTGGGATAGCCAGGATTGGGCACCAACACCTCGTCGCCGGGATTCACGAAGGCGAGCGTCACGTGCAGGATTCCCTCCTTTGAGCCGATGAGAGGCAGAATCTCCGTCTTAGGATCAAGGTCCACGTTATACCATCGTTTATAGAATTCCGCCATCGCCTCACGAAGCTCAGGCGTACCCATTGTGGGCTGATAGCCGTGGGCATTGGGCTGGTGGGCCACCTCACAGAGTTTCTCTATGGTCTGCTCAGACGGCGGCATATCGGGACTTCCGATAGCAAGGCTGATGATGTCCTTACCCTCGGCATTAAGCTGGGCCACTTCCTTCAGTTTCCTGCTGAAGTAGTATTCACTCACTAAACTGAGTCTGTCTGCTGGTTCAATTGGTCTGTTTGCCATCTTTATATTCTCCTAATATCTTTAAGTCCTTGGTCAGGGGGATAATCGCATCAATCGACTGGCGGTATCGGGTGAGGTCGTCGTACATCACATCGACATAGAACAGATACTCCCACTCCCGTCCGATAATCGGCAGCGACTGGATCTTCGTCAGATTGATCTTATAGAATGAGAGGATGGCCAGCACATGTGAGAGCGAACCCTCTTCGTGAGGCAACGAGAAGACGATACTCGACTTGTTCGTCTCCAGCAACGGGCGCAGCATATCGGCCTTGTTGGGATTCGACACCACCAGAAAGCGGGTGAAGTTATGCTTGTTGTCCTCGATATGGTCTTCAAGCACTTTCAGTCCGTAAAGCCGCGCAGCCTCAGCATGACAGATGGCTGCCCAACCTCTCCTACCCTCCTCAGCAATCATCTTCGCCGAGCCGGCCGTATCCTCCGCCTCCACGTTCTTCAACTGCGGGTGCTGGGCCAGGAACTGCCGGCACTGCATCAGGGCCACGGGGTGAGAGTGTACCTCGGTGATGGTGTCCCAGTCGTCCTCCGGCAGACAGCAGATGCTGTGGGTAATGTGCAGCTTATGCTCACCTACCACCGTTGTACCTGAGTCACGCAGCAACTCGTAGTTGTGCAGCAACGACCCTGCGATCGTGTTCTCGATGGCGAGCATACCGATGGCCGTTGGGTCCTGCTTGATATTCGCAAAGACATCCTCGAAGGTTGAACAACAAATCAACTGTATCTGTTCTCCCTCGAAGTACAAGTGTGCCGCGATATCGTGGAACGACCCGATCAGTCCTTGAATGGCGATTCTCTTCATATCTTAATTATCAATTATCAATTTATAAAAAACTCCGCTTTCACTTGGTTGTGAAGCGGAGCCTTATTTCAATTTTTAATCTTCAATCTTTATTTTTTTACTTACGGCCTTCCGCTTCACAGTTCCCTGCAAAGTAAAAGTAATAACCGTAAAAGTAAGCGTTCAACAATGACATATTCTACTCGTTTTTGTCTTTTCGGCTGCAAAAGTACATCATTTCCGCGAAATAAACAAATAAAATGCAAGAAATTTTGCGCTTTTGCTTACTTTTTATATAATTCGCCCCATTGTTTGCGGATTTCGTCACGATCCACCTCGTCTATCAGAATCTCCGCCAACGCCGTGATAACCTCAAACGGTATCTGTAAGCGAGGATCGTCGCTGTGTGAATTGAGAGCAGGCAGGAAACCGCCCATCTCAGACTTATAGACCTCCCGCATACGATTGCCATTCTGACCGCTGTCTATCGAACAGGAGTAGGTCACATTGGCCAGACGGTCGCACAGTTTCACAAACGGTGCATAAGGAGTCTCGCGTATACCTTTATAATATTTCTCCCCTGCCCTCTCGGCACGTGTACGACCCTTGTCATTGGTCAAGGCATACACAATCTCCGTAGCCATCAGCGCCTGTTCCTCCGTCATCCGCATCCTGGCCTCATGCATCACATCGTTGTACGTCACACGTGCATCCTCAATGCTGTCGTGATAATAGCCGCTGAAAAACATCGGCAACACATCTTCCTCCCTCACACAAACCAGATAGCCATAAGCGATGATACCTTCAACCACCATATCGAGATGAAACCCATAAGGCAGGTCATCACCATAGGTCTGGTTAACACTCTGATGCAGTGCGTGAGCCGACTGACGGATCTCCTCTATCTGTACGGCATAGTTGTTCTGGACTTGCTGAAATTCCTCTTTTGTCATTGTCAAAATACAATTTGGTGCAAAGTTACAAATAATAACCGTAGATTTCGCAGAATATACAGATTATTTATGTTTTTTTCTGTGTAATCTGCGAAATCTGCGGTTTATTTCGTAACTTTGCAAGCGATTATGCGTCAATTGCCACTTCCACATCCCCTCATAGCCATCATTCCAGTGGTGGTTCTCATCGGATTCCTGGCCGTTGCCATCACTCTTTTCGGCAGTGAGTCCCTGAGTGGTGGCAGCCAGATAGCATTGCTGATGGGCATGGCCGTTTGCGTGTGCATTTCCATGTCTGTCTACCGCGTACCATGGCGTACCTTCGAACATCAGATCAAGTCCACCCTCGGCGAAGTAAGCATCACCCTTGTCATTCTGCTCTGTGTTGGCATGCTTGCCGGCTCGTGGATGATCAGCGGCATCGTGCCCACCTTCATCTATTATGGGGTGCAGATCATGTCGCCACAGTTCTTCCTCGTCTCGGCCTGCATCGTCTGTGCACTGGTGTCGGTACTCTCCGGCAGCTCATGGACCACCATCGCCACCATCGGCGTAGCTTTGCTTGGCATCGGTCAGGCCTTAGGCGTCTCAGAAGCCTGGACAGCAGGCGCCATCATCTCTGGAGCCTACTTCGGCGACAAGATGTCACCCCTTAGCGATACCACTATCCTTGCCTCTTCGGCTACTGGCACCGACCTGTTCACCCATATCCGATATATGGTCTATACCACAGTGCCCACCTTCCTCATCACCATCACCATCTTCCTCCTGACCGGACTGGGAAACGATGCGACGACGGAATTGCATGTAGGTGAATATACTGAGGGTCTGTCCCACACCTTCCATATATCCCTGTGGACGCTACTCGTACCATTGTTTACGGCAGTGCTCATTGCCCGCCGTGTGCCGTCGTTGATAGTGCTCTTCGCCTCGTCGATCATGGCCGGCATCACAGCCCTCATCCTTCAGCCCCATATCCTCACAGAGATTGCCGGCGGCGATAGTCTGGTCAAGGGACTTGCCATCACCTATTATGGTGCCACGGCCATCGAGACGGGCAACGACTCGCTCAACGAACTGGTTTCTACCAGTGGTATGGCGGGCATGCTCAACACCATCTGGCTCATCATCTGCGCCATGTGCTTCGGAGCCTCGATGGTGGCCAGCCGTATGATAGAGAGCATCACGGGAGTGATCCTGTGTTTCGTCAAGAGCCGCTTAAGTCTGGTGTCTTCCACTGTCGGCACGGGCATCTTCCTCAATATCACCACCGGCGACCAGTTCATCTCCATCGTCCTCAATGCTGACATATACAAAGAGGCGTATCGCGAGCAAGGCTATGAGTCGCGTCTGCTGAGCCGCACCACTGAGGATGCCGCCACCGTCACCTCTGTTCTCATCCCCTGGAACACCTGCGGCATGACACAGTCCACCGTGCTCGGCGTGTCGACTCTCACCTACCTGCCCTATTGTTTCTTCAATTACCTCAGTCCGCTGATGAGCATCTTCATAGCAGCCATAGGCTGGAAAATACATCAAGCGTCACCCAAAGCCTCATGATATGACCACACCAAGATATGCATTGTTCTTCGACATAGACGGCACGCTGGTAAGTTTTCAGACCCACGAAATCCCGCCGTCAACCATCCTTGCCCTGACACAGGCGAAGGCCAATGGTCACAAGGTATTCATTGCCACAGGCCGCCCCCCCGTCATCATCACCAACCTCGGTGCCATCGAGCATCTCATCGACGGCTATGTCACTATCAACGGAGCACTCTGCTTCGTGGGCAACGAGATCGTATCCTGCAACACCATTCCTCAGCAGGAGGTCAGGCTGGTGGTCGACGATGCCAAGGAGAAAAACTACGGAGTGATTGTCATCGGAGAGCACAGCATCGCCGTGTCAGACCCCAAGGGTGATGTGGACCTCATCTTCCGTCAGCATCTCGCTGTGGAGAATCTTCAACTGGCCCGTCCAATGGAAGAGGTACTCCAACAGCGCATCCTGCAGATAACAGCCTTCTTTGGAAAAGACTACGAACAGGAACTGATGAACCGTATTCCGGGTTGTACTTCAGGCCGCTGGCATCCGGCCTTCACCGACATCACCGCCCTGGAGGCTGACAAAGGAAAGGGTCTGCTCACCATGGCCGCCCACGAAGGTCTCGACCCACAATACACCATGGCTTTCGGCGACGGAGGCAATGATACCTCGATGATCCTGACAGCCGGCATCGGTGTTGCGATGGGCAATGCCATCGACGAACTAAAGGCTGCAGCGGATTTCGTAACCACCTCTGTCGACGAGGAAGGCATACGTCATGCCCTTCGTCATTTCCATCTCATCTGACCATAGATCATTCCATTAGTTAATAGTTAAAAGACATTATTTAAGATGAAGAAAACATTCATGATTGCATCGCTGCTGATGCTCACCCTCCAGGCTATGGCATTCACACCCTGGACGAAAGGCGCTTTTGAGACAGGTCAGTACCGTAACCTCTTTGTAGAGATGGGTTACGCTCAAGCTGATGTCGACGCAAAACTCAAGGAAGTGTTCAACGACGTGTTCCGTGGTCCCAACAAGGTTTACTTCGAGGTTGGAGACTCAATGGGCTATGTCTCTGACGTGAAGAACCACGATGCCCGCACCGAGGGCATGTCCTACGGTTTGATGATTGCCGTGCAGTTTGGCGAGAAGGACATCTTCGACCGTCTGTGGCGCTGGAGCAAGAAGTATATGCAACATCAGGACGGTAGTCGCAAGGGCTACTTCGCCTGGAGTTGCAAGACCGACGGCACCCGCAACGCCGAGGGTGCAGCCAGCGACGGTGAGCTCTACTTTATCACCGCCCTCATCTTCGCCTCTAACCGCTGGGGCAACGACACAGGCATCAACTACAAAGCCGAAGCCCAACACATCCTTGACTGCATCCAGCCGAAGGAATACGAGCCCGAAGCCCGCCCAGGCGGATTCCCAGGCTTTGGCCCCCAACAGACGGGACCACAAAAGATGTACCTCATCGACCCTGAGACCCAACTCATCACCTTCACCCCCGACGGTTTCGGACAGCGTTATACCGATCCCAGCTACCACATCCCCGCTTTCTATGAGGTATGGGCAAAGTGGGCTGGCGACGGCCGCAGCGACTACTGGATGCAGTGTGCACAGAAGAGCCGCGAGTACCTGCACAAGGCCATCAATCCACAGACAGGCCTCAACCCTGATATGAGCCAGTACGACGGCAGTGAGATGCAGATGCCTCGCTTCCCTGGCATGCAGCAGCGACCACAAGGAGCTCCACGTCGTAACGGCAGCAACAATTTCCGTTATGACTCCTGGCGTGTGCCAATGAATATCACACTCGACTATGAATGGAGTTGTGCCGACGGCGAATGGCAGCGGCAGTATGGCGAGACCATCCAGAACTTCTTCTATTCACAGGGTGTCAACACTTTCATGGACCAGTATCGTACCGACGGCACGCTGCCAGAAGGCAACGAGATCCTACAGGCCGGCGGTTTCCGCAAGCTGCGCCATAGCATTGGGCTCGTGGCCACTACCGCAGCTGCCTCGATGATGTGCAGCCATGACAAGAGCAAAGAGTTTGTGGATGCGCTATGGAATGCCAAGCACGAACCTTTCGAGGACGGCTACTTCGATGCCTATTACGATGGACTGCTACGTCTCTTCGCTTTCATGCATCTCAGCGGCAACTACCGTGTCATCACGCCCCGTAACTGATAGGGCGCAGCTGTTCCAACAGACAGCTACATCCCTCAAATACGTCCCGCCACGTAGCCTCAAAATCACCTGTATACCAGGGATCGGCTACGTCGCGGGGCTCTTCTGTGAAATCCATCAACAGATGAATCTTCTCCTCCGGATCACCGCCACAGATGCGGTTCATATTGCGAAAGTTCCAAGAGTCCATCCCTATCAGCAAGTCGAAACGGTCATAGTCACGCCGCGTCATCTGCCGAGCTGTTTTCCCCTTTGTTGAGATACCATGCTCCGCCAACTTACGCTTTGCTGGCGGATACACCTCGTTGCCAATCTCCTCCGTCGACGTTGCTGCCGACTCTATGTAGAAATCAGCCTCTAACCCGGCCTTTTTGACCAGATCCTTCATCACAAACTCTGCCATCGGACTGCGGCAGATGTTCCCATGACACACAAACAATATCCGTTTCATCGCTAATCTCAACTGCAAAGGTACAACTTTTATCATAAAAAAATGAAATATCCTTAGTTTTTTTGTGATATTATCACTTCTTATTTATAATCTTTCGTAACTTTGCAACCATAATCACTAACTAACAACAAGATGATGAAATCAGACATACAGATAGCAAGGGAGTGTGAACTGAAACCTATCGGCGACATCGCCTCACAACTGGGCATCGACCCGGAGCAGATTGAACCCTACGGACGTTATATGGCAAAGGTGCCTGTGGAACTGATCGATGAAAAGCGTGTCAAGAAAAGCAGGCTGATCTTGGTGACGGCCATCAGTCCGACGAAGGCGGGTATTGGTAAGACCACCGTAAGCATCGGTCTGACTCTGGGACTGAACAAGATCGGCAAGAAGGCGGTAGTGGCATTGCGTGAGCCGTCATTAGGTCCCTGTTTCGGTATCAAGGGCGGTGCCGCTGGCGGCGGTTATGCCCAGGTGCTACCGATGGAGAAGATCAATCTGCACTTCACAGGCGACTTCCATGCCGTGACCTCGGCACATAACACCATCAGTGCCTTGCTCGACAACTATATCTACCAACATCGCAAGGAGGGCTTCTCGCTGCGTGAGATCTTCTGGAAGCGGGTGCTCGATGTAAACGACCGAAGCCTGCGCAACGTCGTGACGGGACTGAGAGGCGACGGTGTGGTGAACGAGACAGGTTTCGACATTACCCCTGCATCGGAACTGATGGCCATCCTCTGTCTGGCAACAAGTGAGAAGGACCTGCAGCGACGTATCGAGAACATCGTGCTCGGCCTCACCTCCGATGGCAAGCTCTTTAAGGTGAAAGACCTCGGCGTGGCAGGAGCCATCACCGTACTGCTCAGGGATGCCCTCAACCCGAACCTCGTGCAGACGACGGAGCACACACCCGCCTTCATCCATGGCGGACCGTTTGCAAACATCGCCCACGGCTGTTCGAGCGTGGTGGCCACGAAGATGGCCATGAGCTACGGCGACTACGTGGTGACAGAGGCAGGTTTCGGTGCCGACCTCGGCGCAGAGAAGTTCTTCGACATCAAGTGCCGCAAGGCCGGACTGCTGCCGCGACTGGTGGTCATCGTCGCCACCACCCAGGGTCTGAAGATGCATGGCGGCGTGGATCTCGATCACATCAAAGAACCGAACGCCAAGGGACTGACCGAGGGCTTGAAAAACCTGAACCGCCACATCCGCAACATGCAAGGTTTCGGACAACCTGTGGTAGTGACCCTCAACCGCCACGATACGGATGTGGAAGAGGAAATCGCCATTGTGCGCAAGAACTGTGAGGACTTGGAGGTTGGCTTTGCCGTCAACGAAGCCTTCCTCAAGGGTGGCGAGGGGGCCATCGAGCTGGCACAGACCGTGGTCGAGACGATCGACAAGCAGCAGCCCCTGCCCATCCGCTTTACCTATAAGGAGACCGACCGTCTGGAGGACAAGATAGAGAAGGTCTGCAAGAGCATCTACGGTGCATCGGCCGTGGAATACGGCAAGACGGTGACCAAGAAACTGGAATCGCTGCGCAAATCGTTTACCGACGACGACGGCGCCATCGCCCACTATCCCGTCTGCATCGCCAAGACGCAGTTCTCATTCTCAGCCGATTCCACCCGTTACGGCTCGCCCGAGGGCTTCACCATCCGCATCCGCGACGTGATCCTGAACTTAGGCAGCGAGATGATCGTGGCCATCGCAGGCGATATGCTCCGCATGCCAGGACTTCCCAAGAGTCCGCAGGCAGAGCGCATCACCATCGAGGACGGAGTCATCGAGGGACTGTCATAAAGTCCCAAGACTGGATATAACAGATACACATTACTAAACAACAGCAGATATGGAAAAGAACAGACAGGACATGAACCGGCGCGAGTTTCTGAAAAGACTCGGCCTTGGAACAGGATCAGCCGTAGCCATGATGGCCATGGAGCCATTCAGCGCCTGGGCTCAAAGTGAGAAAAAGACGGCGGAAAACAACCGAATGACCTACCGCGTACAACACGGCTCTGGCAAGCAGATATCGCTGTTAGGCTTCGGCATGATGCGTCTGCCAAACGACCAAGACGAGGTAAACAGCCTTGTAGACTATGCCATAGAGCACGGTGTCAACTACTTCGATACAGCGCCGATGTACATGCGGGGACAGTCGGAAGTGCTTACCGGCAATGCCCTCGCCCGCCATCCCAGAGACAAGTTCTTCATCGCCACGAAGATGTCAAACCAGGGGCCGAACCTCTGGGACTTCGACGAGGCCGTCAAGATGTACCGTCAGTCATTCCAGAGGCTCCGCACCGACTATATCGACTACTACCTGCTGCACAGTATCGGCGGCGGAGGTGTCGACACACTCAAGAAACGCTTCCTCGACAACGGCCTGCTCGACTTCCTCCTGAAAGAGCGTGAGGCTGGCCGCATCCGCCACCTCGGTTTCTCCTATCACGGCGACGTCAGCGCCTTCGACTGGCTGCTCGACCATAACGACGACTACCACTGGGACTTCGTACAGATACAGATGAACTTCCTTGACTGGCGCCATGCCTCTCTGCGCGGAGGTCGGCGAGTGGATGCCGATGCCGAATACCTCTATAATAAATGTGAGAAACTCGGCATCCAGAATGTGGTCATGGAGCCGTTACGCGGTGGTGCCTTCGGGCGCATGGCCCAGGAACTCACCAACCAGCTGAAAGCCCGCCGTCCCGACGACAGCACCGCCCGCTGGGCCTTCCGCTGGGTGGGCTCCCATTCCAACATTCTCACCGTGCTCAGCGGCATGAACCGCATGGATCACTTGGAAGAGAACGTCAGCA
>Ga0265298_10011899_pt1 | contig 10129 bp, 9 predicted proteins | sample AusTroGonzalo_MG_3_FD_193486 | JGI IMG/M metagenome (GOLD analysis project Ga0265298, IMG submission 193486) | Bovine rumen microbial communities from tropical cattle in Woodstock, Queensland, Australia - Gonzalo_01 | ecosystem: Host-associated > Mammals > Digestive system > Stomach > Rumen ... | reverse complement strand
GACGGTTGGATTCCGACAAAGCTCGATATTCCCGTGGTCAATGTCATCCACGACCTCAACTTTGTGCACCATCCCGAATTCATTAAGCCTGTGGTGCGCCGTTACTATGACCGCTTCTTCCCGAAATTCGCACGCAACTCCACCCGTCTCGCCACGGTCTCCCAATTCAGTCAGCAGGACATTATCCAAAGCTACCAAGTGCCTGCCGAAAACATCACTGTAGTCTATAATGGAGCTAATCCTGCATACGTGCCGTTTTCTACTGATCAGCAACAAGCTATCAAACAGCAACATACCGACGGTTGTGACTTTTTCCTATTCGTAGGTCTCATCCACAAGCGCAAGAATCTGGCCAACATCTTCAGAGCATTCGACCAGTTCAAAGACCGCTCCGCCAGTTCAATGAAATTAGTGGTGGTAGGCGACAAAAAATGGTGGGCCGGCGAGATTGAGAACACCTATTTGCAAATGAGTCATCGCGACGATGTGGTAATGCTTGGCCGTCAGCAAATTGACGTGCTGAGCCGACTGACCGCATCTGCTACGGCACTCGTCTACGCCTCCCTCTTCGAAGGCTTCGGACAACCCATTGTGGATGCTTTTAACGCGCACACACCCGTGATCACCTCCAATGTCACCTCCATGCCCGAAATTGCCGGCGACGCCGCACTGCTCGTCGACCCCTATAGCGTGGAAGAGATTGCCGACGCCATGAATCGCCTCTATAGCGATGAAAATTTACGTACAGAGCTGATAAACAAAGGAATCGCCCGAAAAGACATCTTCACTTGGGAGCACACAACCGACCTGCTATGGCAAACCATTGATGCGGCTTTACCAAGATAATACACTACTACCCATACAAAAAAAAGCAGGGCAATACCCTGCTTTTTTTGTATCAACTTTGGAAACGATTAGAACTTAGATTCGTTTTCCAATAATTGTTTGTTCTTCTTGTTATAGCCAAGAATCATGACAGTTTCAAGGCACATGCAAATAACCATAATCACGATGGCAATCACAACCATTGAACCATGATTGGTTTTGACGTAGAACGCTCCTTCACGGAAGAAGGTGCTGAACAGAATGAAGTTCATCACCCACACGCTGCAAAGCAGGAATGCCCACCAAATTGACATAAACAGGTTAGAGTTGTCCACCGAATTCTCATCTCTGGTAACAATGCCTGCATCTTCAAGTGAATAGTCGGTTTCGTTCCAAACTTCCTTAGTGAAAGAGAGGGGTTTGATAAGGTTATAGACGGGAACAAACCATGCCACGTATGACATCCACGGTTTCATACCATCTTTCATCCACGGAGCAATATTCTGGAGATTCTGGTTGTTCTTGGCACCCCAGTGTGCGAAAACAAACGTTTTGAGCAGGAAAGCAACGATGGTAATCCATGCAATCACCCAGAATTTCTTCTTGGCTGCCTCATTGTCACTGTTCAGTTGTTCCCAATTCTCATGCGCAGGACCGTACTCTTTCTCCAAATCAGCTACTTGAGCAAGATGTTGCTCCTGCAGTTTCTGTTTATCAGCCAAAGTCTGCTTGGTGACCTCAATACTTTCGCTAAGGGCTTTCTTTTCGTCCTTAGTGGCAACAGTTTTCTGCTGAAGCGTGTCCAGTTTGTACTGATAATAGGCCACTTCTGCGCTATCCTGACGCAACGGATGCTGTGCTGTCACATAGCCTTCATACAATTTGTTGTAATGATTACGCTCTTGGATGACGGCACGATTGGTCTTGTCAAATTTCATTAAAAAGAGCATGGAAATAATGAAAAGCACCAATACCACCACATTACAAAGCAGAATAACTTTGCCCAAACCGGTGTTGTCTGTCAATTTTTTCATACTTGAATTTATTTTATATTACTAATTTTCAATATTTTACGATGCAAAGATAATTTACATTAAGCGTAGCAAAAGTAATAAAAAAATCCATACTTATGCGCAATGTTGAAAAAAAAGGATAATCTCTCCTTCTACTTGAAAAAATGCTTCTTGCGGATCTTCAAATATGCTTCCTCGTTGAAACGATAATACTTTGGAGCACGGGGAGATTTCGGTAATCTTGTAAGTTCAAGAATGTTGGTCACCAATCCGATGGCCACCCAGTGTTTCTGGAAGTTCCGGCGGTCGATTTTGCAATTGTAAACCGACGACCAAAGCCGGCCCAGTTCAGGCAAAGTGAACTCCTCGTCCAACAAATAGAAAAAATAAGGCGAAAGTTTGATGCTGGTACGTAGTTGCTCAATAGCCGTTTTCATCACCTTTTCATGATCAAACGCCATATCCGGGAGTTCGTAAATATTAAACCACTGTGTCTCAGCGGCATCGTCTCCTGCGTGAGCCTCAACATCGTGCACAAACGAGTAGTAGACAACCGAAATCACCCGACCCCGAGGATCGCGGTTTACGCCACTGCATGAGCACAACTCCTCCGTAAAGCGCGGCACAATGCCCGTCTCCTCCTTCAATTCGCGCAAGGCAGCCTCCTTCAAGGTTTCATCCTCATTCAAAAAGCCACCAGGCAACGCCCACATCCCCTTGTAAGGGTCGTTTCCACGTTTCACCAGAAGCACCTGCAGGTTCTTACCGTCGAAACGGTAAACCACATTGTCCGCCGCCACTGCCGGCCGCCAATAATCATACTGGTATTTTTTCGTCTCTTCCATAATCTTCCGTTTCACATTAATCCCCTCATCTTCTCTTCTTCTCATCTTTTCATCTCCTCATCTTTCTACCCCAGGAGTAGCGGCATTCGTTCCTCACGCTTTACCCCTGGCTACCGAGCTCCCAACTCCTAACCCCTCTCCAACGCCAAACTAATCCGCTTTCTCTCCACCTCAACCCCTTCAACCTTCACCATCACCTTCTGATTGAGATGGACAACCTCGTTGGGATCGGAAATGCGGTGATCGCTCAACCGACTGATGTGGATGAGTCCGTCCTGATGCACGCCGATATCCACAAAACAACCGAAATTGGTGATATTTGTGATAATTCCAGGCAACACCATCCCAGGAGTTAAATCATTGATAGTATGAACATTCTTATCGAATTCAAACATCTCGAACTGGGTACGCGGATCGCGACCGGGTTTCGCTAACTCTTTCATAATATCCTCCAAAGTGGGCAAACCCACCTTGTCAGTAATGTAGTTCTTCAACACAATCTGCTGCCTGAGTTCTTTGTTCTTGATCAAATCCGACACGGAACAGTTCAGGTCTTTCGCCATCTTCTCGACCACCTTGTAGCTTTCCGGATGCACAGCGCTGCCGTCCAGCGGGTTCTCCGCCTCACGGATACGCAGGAATCCTGCTGCCTGCTGATAGGCTTTCGCGCCGAAACGCGGCACCTTCTTCAGCCCCTCACGAGAGGCAAACGGACCGTTCTCGTTACGGTAATCGATAATGTTCTGTGCCAAGGCAGGCCCCACACCGGAGACGTATGACAACAACTGCTTACTGGCGGTGTTCAGCTCCACGCCCACGTAGTTGACGCAACTCTCCACCGTGGTCTGCAAGCTCTCCTGGAGCATCTTCTGGTTTACGTCATGCTGGTACTGCCCCACACCAATGGATTTCGGATCAATCTTGACCAACTCGGCCAATGGGTCCATCAGTCTGCGACCAATAGAGACAGCGCCGCGCACGGTCACGTCGTAGTCGGGAAACTCTTCACGCGCCACGGGCGATGCCGAATAGACCGACGCCCCGCTTTCGTTAACCATATAGGCCTTGACATCACGCTCGAACGGGATATAACGGACAAAGTTCTCCGTCTCGCGACCGGCTGTACCGTTGCCAATGGCTATCGCATCCACCTGATACTGAAGCACTAATCGTTTCAGCTTGTCGGAAGCCAACTTGTATTGCCCCACCGGAGGGTGCGGGTAAATTGTTTCGTTATAAAGCAATTTGCCTTGCGGGTTGAGTATCACCACCTTGCATCCCGTGCGGAATCCGGGGTCGATAGCCAACGTGGTCACCTGCCCGAGCGGAGCCGCCAACAACAGCTGACGCGCATTCTTCGTGAACACGGAAATGGCCTCTTTGTCTGCCTTCTCCTTGTAGAACTTGCGCATCTCCGTCTCCATTTGAGGCTGCAGCAACCGTTTGTAAGCATCGGTGGCGGCCATCCACACCTGCTGGGCACTGTTGCTGTTGTTCTTGACGATGCGGTGCTTCAAATCCGCAAGCGTACGCTCCTCGTCAGGTGCGATGTGCACGCGCAGAATGCCCTCTTCTTCGCCACGCAACATGGCTAAGATGCGATGTGACGGAGCTTTTGCAAGCAACTCCTCCGCATTGTAGTAGATGCGATACTTTTCGTCTTCGTCGATTTTATCGGGAATCTTCTTAGTGGAGATGCGGCTGTAACGCAGAAACGTATTACGCAAACGCGCACGGGTACCGGCATTCTCGCTGATGAGCTCTGCTATAATGTCGCGCGCACCGGCGAGCGCCTCCTCCTCGGAAGCCACGCCCTTCTCCTCACTGACAAACTTGGCCGCCTCGCGCTCCAAATCAATCGGACGCTGCTGCCACAGCAATTTCGCCAACGGACGCAAACCCTTTTCTTCGGCAACCGTCGCGCGAGTCTTGCGTTTGGGACGATACGGAAGATACAAGTCCTCCAAGGCACTCATCGTTTCCGCCTGCTCGATCTTTTCGCGCAACTCAGGCGTCAGCTTACCCTGTTCGTTGATGGAATCTACGATGGCAGCACGACGCTTGTCTAATTCCAACCATTTGGCATACAGATCTTTAATATTACCAATCTGCACCTCATCCAAAGAACCGGTGGCCTCCTTACGATAGCGGGAAATAAAGGGGATGGTGGCACCTGTCTCCAGAAGATTCAAGGTGTTCTGCACCTGCTCCTCCGTGAGACTCAATGCCTGCGCAATCCGTAATGCGTAATTATGTTCCGACATCCTTTTCTCTGTTGCCTTTTGCCTATTGTCTTTTGCCTAAAACGACTACTTCACAATTTCCAGCAGCTCAATATCGAACACCAGCGGAGAATACGGCGGAATAGCGCCGCGAGTCATGGTACCATCACCGTATGCCAAATCAGACGGAATCAGCACAGTAACCTTGTCTCCTACCTTCATGCCAGAAACGGTAGCGTCCCAACCGGGGATCACCTGACCAGCACCCACAGTAAATTCGAAAGGAGTACCGCGCTCCACAGAGCTGTCGAACACTGTGCCGTCAACAAAACGACCGGTATAGTGAACTTTCACGTTCTGCAAAGGTTCCACTTTGTCACCGTTGCCCTTCTTGACAGTCTTCAAATAGACACCCGTCTCCAACTGTTTCATACCAGGATTGTCCTTCAGATACTTGTCGATTTCAGCCACTTCCTGCACTCTTCTCTCATCCAGTTGAGCCTGCATTTCAGCTTGTGCCTTCTCGAAATCGGCTTTTTTCATTACACCGAAGAGTTTCACATCCAGATAGAGCGGATCCTCGCCGAATTCATACGCCTGGTTCATCATTTTATCGAAAAAGGTAGGACCATCCAAAATAAACGTAGCACTGTCGCCCTCATGCATCATGCGAAGTGCGGTGAACATATCGCCCTCATAAAGGGAATCCATCACCATCTGCTGAGGCATCATCGGGAAAAGCAGAGAGTCACCTGCGCGAAGGGAAATCAAAACGCCCACCAAATCACCCGTTTGCGGTTGATATGCAGTATCGTGAACATCTCCATAAAACTGATAGTAAATACCAGATTTATCCTTTTTGAAGCCTTTGTACTTGCTGCATGCTCCTAAAGCAAAAATAGTGGCGATGGCGAGGCCGATCAAGGCCAATTTTGTTACATTTTTCTTCATTTTCTTCAGTTTTAAATCTTTATCTATTTGATTAACAATTCATTATTCATTTTTTGGTGGATGAACATGGAGCAACTCCACCTCATACACCACCGGCGTGTAGGGCGCGATATTCAAATTGACGAATCCCTGTTCCCCAAAAGCCAATGAAGAGGGGAACACCATAGTGATTTTATCTCCCTCACGCATCTCCATCACGAGAATATCCAATCCGCGAGCTACTTGACCCATGCCAAGTTCGAAAGTGAACGGATTTTCCGGGTCTAAACTACGATCAAATTCAGAACCATCCAATCTAAAGGCACGGAACAGAATGTCAACAACGCAACCCTGCTCCGCCTTCTCGCCATTGCCCACCTCAACATACTCGCAATATATACCTGCTATCTTATTGGTAATATGGTTCTTATCTACATAATTATTAATCAGAGAATCCTCAAGATGCCGCATCAGTTCTTTACGCTCCTCGTAAAGTTCTTCAGCTCTCTCCAAATTCTGCTTCGACATGATTCTCAGCAACTTAATATCCGCATAAATCGGCTTTTTGCCGTATGGATATTCACCCATCCCCAAAAACTCTTCGTAAAACTTGCGCCCGTCAAAAATGAACGTTGCACTGTCCCCGAGATGCATCATTCTCAATGCGGTGTAGATGTCGCCCTTGTAAAGATCGTCCATCAGCATATTGTTCTGCGTCATTGGAGACAATACCGAGTCTTCAACCCTCAGCGCCATATTGACGACCACAAAATCACCTGTTTTCGGCTGCTCGTTGCCCTCGTTCAACTCATGAAACTGATAATAGACACCCGAATTCCGTTTGAATCCGTTGTACTTTTTGCAAGAAACAAGCGTCACACAAAGCAACACCGCAACTAAAACCCATATCAAACTATTCTTTTTCATCATCTTGCAACACTATAAGATACCTGTATGTTGTTTTCCGGCAATTGTTCATCGTTTTCCAAAGCTCTGATTTCCATCACAATAGGCTGCAAAACATGAATCATATCACCGTCACCAGCCACACCATACGCCAAATACGAGGGAATCACCAAACGGGCTTTGGCTCCGGGCTTCATCATTTGCGCCGCCTCATGAAGCGCTCCGATCTCTTCGGAACGGTTCACTATGAAAACCTTGACGCCATTGCTGTCGGAATTGTAAATCTGCTCCCCTGAGAGTAAAAAAGTCTTGTATTCCAACACCACACGGTCACCCTCGCGAAACTGCTCGCCGTGACCGGGTTCCAAGATCTCAATATAGAGCCCCGTTGGCGTCCGCTCCATCTGCCAGCCGTAACGTGCGATGAACATCTGCATCTCCTCGTTCTCCAGCTGCATGATTTTCTTATTCCCCTCCACGTAAGGCGCGTCCTTGTCCTCCTTCACCTCATCGGATGAGGACACGACACTCCCTGTGGCCTTTTGGTCACAACACGCGGTGAACCCACCGACAAGCAAAGTTAACATAATGAGGATCAGAAATCTACGCATGGGTTACTTCTGTATCTCGGCGTTCTCCCGAACGGCGTTCTCGAAATGAGCGATGGCCTCCTCCATGGTTCCATGATAGAAAGCACCCGCCGCGTTGGCATGTCCACCGCCCTCGAAATACTTGCGAGCAAACAAATTCACATCCACAATTCCCTTGGAACGGAACGACACACGAATCCGATTGTCACGCTCGGTGAAAAAAGCCGTGTAGTGAACAGATCCCAACGAGAGTCCATAATTCACAAAACCCTCGGTATCACCAATTTGGAAACCATTATCCGTTAAATCCTTCTTGGTCAGATACATATACGACGCCCCAAACTCCGGCATCACCTTCAGACGCTGCGAAAGGGCAAGGCCCAACAGTTTCATGCGACTTTCGGTGTAATTGTCATAAACCTTGCGATGGACATCCTCGCCGTTTACACCCGCCTCGATCAGCTTGCGCAGCACGGTGTAAGACTCCGGGAAATCGCAGGTGTAGGACATCGAACCCGTGTCGGTGATGATGCCCACATAGAGGCACTCGGCAATCTCCTTCGAAGGCATTCTGTCGGGAGTAAGGTACTTGTAGAGGAAGTTATAGACCAGCTCGGAAGCGGAGGTGGTCAGATGGGTGGAGTACATCACATCGCATTTGATGTCGGGTTGCACATGATGGTCAATGAGCACCCGGAAGCCCGGGAACTTGCTGATGGCGTTCTGGAGGTCCTGACCGGCACGGTGCGGGGCGTTCATATCGACCACGAAAAGGATGTCGGCATTCTTGATGCGCTTGCGGGCCTCGGTAAGGTTTTCTTGCGCCACGAGGATATTCTCCGCGCCGGGCATCCATTGGAGGAAGCCTGGGAACGGGTTCGGTGAAATCACAGAAACCTCGTAACCGTCGTCCTTAAAATAGTGATAAAGGGCCAAAGCACTGCCCAAAGCATCCCCGTCGGGATTGAAATGGAACACAATGGCAATCGCCTTCGCATCCTTCAGCGCAGCCTGCATTTTCTGTATATCCTGCTCTTCCAAAGTATCAGATTTTTGAATCGGCAAAGATACGAAAAATTCGCTAATTGGGAATTGATAATTGATATTTATTTCGGTTAGCCCGCAGGCCTAACGGCCTGCGAAAAAACGAATGGGATTTCGCATTCCTACCGAGCCCTTCAGCCCTAACGGGCTGATGAAGGAACGGAATGCTCCCTTATTCGCTTCGTGTGCGGTAGTTTCGCAGGCCGTTAGGTCTGCAGGGCAAGACGATTCCCACAATCGTCACGAACGCAGACATTAGCAGTCCGTTAGGACTGCGGGGCTCGGTAGCACAAAACGGCATCGGGTGTATTTCGCAGGCCGCTAGGTCTGTATGGCTCGCTAGGAGACGACGCTTCCCAGCGTCGCAAATCGCAGTCCGCTAGGACTGCAGGGCTCGGTAGCATAGAGCGGCATCGGGCGTTTGTCGCAGGCCGCTAGGTCTGCAGGGCAATATTAGGAAACAAAAAGAACAACCATTACCACGGCTTGTGCTTTTTCAAAAAACTTCGCTTTTCACTTTCGCTGAAGCCGCCCGAATCAAATGCACCCGCACTTCCATCATACACAAACGTGCAATATTCGTTGTATGGGATGACCCTGGAATCGCCCATAATTGCATCTCTTTGTTCGGCCTTAATTGGATAATTGCGTAAGACGTATCTATAGCAGCCCCATCTATCACGGCATAAATTAAGGTTAATCCTACCAGGGTCGTACTGGTCATATCTTACCCCAATGCATTCCATCGAATTCAACCGCTGTTGAATTTCATCAAACTCTTCCTGACTAAGTCCTACGAGGGACATCATCATTTTTTGATGGGCTATTGCCGCTTCATCACTATAATAGAAAGAGTCGTACCTGTTCCCCGCGTAAAACCTTGTCAAAGAGTCCCCTTTGAATTCCATTTCCACAACACATCTGTCATTGAGGGCAGAATGCATATATTGTCGCAACTCTTCCATTTCGGTATGATGCTTATCATAATGCTTAGCCATAATGTCAGGATTGCATCGCCGGACGGGTGCCACCGCAAGAACATAAACAACCACCAACAGCACGTTTATTCCTCCCCATATCACCGCAATCCGCTGCCAAACATCACGCCAGCGCAGCCCCATGATGAAAAACGCTATCGAAAAGCCTATCGCCGGCAGCGTGACCCAACAAAAAATGAGAGCAATCATAAAGCCAATAAAATCGTCAACCCAAAACAGCACAATTATCGCGGTGACAATCGCAAAAGGTATCAGCTTCAAGATCCCCAAAATGGTCGTTTGTGTTTGTTCTTTCATATTACCGAATTATTACTACCACCCGGAAATTTTCATCCCCACATTTATCCAAGCCAGAAGTATCATGAAGCAAACTACCACTGTCAATGCCAATAATAACGCGATCTTCCACCTTTTCTGATCAATCGCGAACACGAATGTGGTAAATCTTATTATTTTGGCAACAATCAATAATGTTATCAGGAATGGAGCCACAATCAGGTTATCCATAAAATCTTTCCCTGTATCTAAGTACAACAAATTATTAGCCAAAAAGCAAAGCATAGAACACACACTCACCACCGGTGCTACCCACCAATATTTCAGCATCAACTCAGATATCTCGTTCATTTTCAAATGTTTTCGAACCATCACTTCTCCAACACAAAACTTACTTCTGCCCTATCCACATACCATTTGTTGCGACCGGAATCGTCCTTTCGACACAGATGTATATCCTCAAGCACTACCAAAAGAATG
>Ga0265298_10011898_pt1 | contig 10130 bp, 5 predicted proteins | sample AusTroGonzalo_MG_3_FD_193486 | JGI IMG/M metagenome (GOLD analysis project Ga0265298, IMG submission 193486) | Bovine rumen microbial communities from tropical cattle in Woodstock, Queensland, Australia - Gonzalo_01 | ecosystem: Host-associated > Mammals > Digestive system > Stomach > Rumen ... | reverse complement strand
CAAGTTCTGTGGTAACACAGGTTCTGATGTTTATGCATTGGTGACTGCTTCCGAGCCTGTCTATGTGTGGGGCTATGACATGACCACAGCCAACGACAACGAGGCATACGGTCGTCTCCTCAAGCAATGGGCTCTTTATGGAACCAACGACCCAGCCGTTGCCGAAAATCCTACAGCAGAGGGTTGGGTAACGCTCTCCGACCTTGGCAGTAACGACATGATTCAAAAGAAGAACTTCTACACACAGCGTTTCTTCTGCGAAAAGGGTGTCAACAAGCCCTTCAAGTATTTCAAGCTTGCTCTCTTAGATGGGGGCTTCGTTCAGTTCTCTGAGTTTAAGATTCTTGGCGAACCCAATCGCGTGGTAAGCTACAAGTGGAAGGCTTCTTCTCAGGACAACTCCAAGAAGGCTGTTGACTTGCTCCTCGGCCAGAAGTGGGAAGGAAGCAACCTCGCAGGCAACTGGGTGACAATCGAAACAGGCGACGGCCAGGCATACGCTGTGAAGAGCTACTCTTTCTCCACTCACGATGATGGCTCTTGGCACGACCGTGCTCCCAAGAGCTGGAAGATTGAAGGCTCTAACGACAACAGCAACTGGACGCTGATTGATGAAAGAACTGACGACGAGGAAATCCAGAACGAGAACTACACGACATTTGAGTTCACTCCCGACAACACAACCGATAAGTTCCGCTACATCAAGCTGACGCTGAATGCCATGAAGAGCACAGGCTGGACGCAGGTAGGTGAGTTCCATGTGCTGAGCACCTCTGATGTTTCCGATGCACAGTACTATACCAATCTTGTAAATAATGCAAAGGCTACCAAGGCTGGATATGAGGACTTGCTTGGAGAGAATGACCCCTGGTGTCAGGAGTATGCTACTTTCTTCGCAGGTCTTGACTTAGACGGTGCTTTGGCAACAGCCTTAAGCGCTGGCGAATTTGAGACACTCGAAGCTAAGTTGGCTGAGGCAGAGAACAATGCAATTGCTCAGGCAATGAACCAGTTTGTTAATGGTTCAAATTATGCAGCATTCGCTGGCTCTGCTGACAAGTGTTGGGGCGACGGTCACTACTCACAGCTGGTTGACGGCAAAGACGGTTGTGAAGGCAGAGCTGCAACCAAGTGGGGTGGCAATGGATTCCCGCAGTATGTCATCTTCCGCGTGAAGGAAGCTTTCGCTCCCTATTTCTACAAACTTGTGACTGGTAATGACACACAAAACAACAATGGACGTAACTGGAAGGATTGGAGTGTCTATGGTGGCAACTTCACTTCCTTTGCCGCTGCCGCAGACAGCAGTGCTACAGGATGGAAACTGCTTGACGAGAGAACAGATGTCAGCGAGGAGTATCTGCCCATGAAGAACTTCTATCCCGCTACGTTCGACTTCAATAAGGGTGTTAGCGAGGATTACCTCTATTATATGGTGAAGGTGATTGCTCCTCATGCAGGTACTCAGGCGCAGATGTCCGAGATGTATCTTTGCACACAGGCAGAGTTCGAGGCAATGCGTCAGCCGTTGGTAGCTGAGTTGGCAGAGTTTGCCGCTGGCTTGGATGCTCTGGTAGTTGAGGAAAGCATGGAAAGCAAGAAGACAGAGTTCGCAGAGAAATTTGGTCAGTTGCAGACCACTGCCGATGCTGTGCAGATGACTTTGCTCTACAATCAATTGGTTGCTTTGAGAGCAGAGCTTGAGGATTCTTCTGCATTCGCTACAGGCGGCTTCCGTTTTGTTGGTGGTAATGCAGGAAACTCTAATGAAGAAGCTTCGAAGCTGTTTGATAATAATACCGCTACCAAGTGGTGCGGTGGTATCCCCGATGGCGGCGCATACGTTATCTTCAAAACATACGCTGCCAATGCGTTCAACCAATATATGGTGATTACTGGTAATGATACAGGTAATGGTGGCGGCGCTCGTAACTGGAAGAACTGGAAGATTTATGGCGCTAATGAGGAACTTGCTCGCGAAGCAGAAGGATGGACATTGATTGATGAGAAGGCCGACATCGGTCAGGATCGTCTGCCTGCAGTCAACTATGCTCCTGCTTACTTCAACTTCAGCACGGCTTGGCCTGGTTATACTTACTTCAAGATTGAACTTGAGTCCGTTTATAGCGGCACGCTTCAGCAGATGTCCGAGTTCAAGTTCCTGTCTGATGCAGAGTTTGCAGTTATACGCGGCGAATATGTAACTTCTCTGCAGACCCTTGGCTTGTCTTTGGCTGGTCAGTTTGAAACTCTGGATATCTCTGAAGAGTTGAAGACCCTGATAATGAATACTGCAATGGACAAGATTAATGCTGTTGCAGAAGCTACGGCAGACGAGTTGTTAATTAAATACAATGAAGCTCTGGATTACATCAATATTAAAGCTCAGGCTTTGGTAGCTCAAGCTCAGTTGCCAGAATTGGTGGATGGCGTATATCAGTTGAGCACAGCTACACATTTGAAAGGTTTCGCTGATCTCGTGAAGGCTGGCAACAACGACCTCAAAGCTGTCCTAATGAACGATATCGACCTTTCTAAGGTAATCACTAACGACGCTTGGACGTCTATCGGTACTAATGATGTTCCTTTCAAAGGCTCTTTCGACGGTCAGGGATATACCATCAGCGGCATTACCTACACGGCTACTGGTCAGTACAATGGTCTGTTTGGCAAGCTCTCCGAGGGTGCAGTCGTTAAGAACTTCACCGCAGAGGGAACAATGACAATTTCTTCAAGTGTTACAGGTAGAGCCGTTGCTCTTATCGCTGCTGCAGCTGATGCCAATGTTCTTATCAGCAGCATCAACAGCAAGATGAACTACAACAACAATCTGGCTGGTGCTCAGGTTGGTGGCATCTTGGGTGGCTCGCTCAACGGTACCATCACTGTTGACCGTTGCACCTATTCTGGTACACTCGACGGTAACGATGCTGGCGGTAGCGGTAACTATGGTGGTATCGTTGGTTATGTCAACAACAATTCCGCTGCAAATCTCAATGTTACCAACTGCTTGTTCGACGGTCAGCTCATTAACACCGCAGCAACTCCTGGCAACTGCACCTTTGGCGGTATGGTAGGTTATGTTGGTGCAAGTCCTAAGGCAACAATCAAGAACTGCTTGTCTATCGGTACTGTACAGTCTGCTATTACTGGTCAGTTCTTTGGTGCTGTCAAGAGCAACAAGTGTACTATCCTCAACAGCTACTATCAGGGAGCTAATGTGAATGGCTCTGCAAGCACAGTTACCCTGAATCCTCAGGAAGTTACTTTGGTTACCAACGAGCAGCTGGCAAGCAACGAGGTTGTTCTTGCCCTCGGTATTGCATGGCGTCAGGACCTTGGAACAGACGCATATCCTGCTCCTATTGCTACTAAGCCTGTTGTTGTCCAGATTACCGATGCTGGCTATGCAACGCTGTTCGTTGACAATGCCGACGTAACCGTTCCCGCAGGCGTTACTGCATACATCGCTGAGTTTGAGGAAAAATGGTTGAAGCTGAGTGATATTGGTGGTACAATTCCCGCATCTACTCCTGTTATTCTGAAGGGTGCTCCCGCTATCTATGAGTTTGTTGTTCCCGGAACTGAGATACCAGTACCTGATGATGCTCTTGTAATCTTTGATGACGAAGTCAATGGCAGCGAAGCCCTCGTCAAGGCAGAAACTCAGGATGCCTCTTTCGAGAATAACGTCTTGAAGGGTGCTGCTGAGGATATCGAGGCTGCTGGCAAGTATGTGCTGGCTAAGGTTGATCCCGAGAAGGACGGTTGTGGTTATCCTGTTGCCTTCTGTCAGGCAGAAAGCGGCACCATCAAGGCAGGTAAGGCTTACCTTGAGCTTTCTTCTGATATTAAGGCATTCTACTTCTGGTTCCCGGGCGAAGACCCAACTGGCATCCGTACAATTGAAAATGCACAATTGACAGTTGACGGCGTAATCTACAACATTGCCGGTCAGCGTATCCAGAAGATGCAGAAGGGCGTGAACATCGTCAATGGCAAGAAGGTAATGGTAAAATAAGAAATGTAGAAATTAAGAAAATAAGAGAGGGTGCATCCTTTTCTTATTTTCTTATTCTCTAAATCTTAAATTATGAAGAAGACATATTTGATTCCTGCCATGCAGGTTGAAGAGGCTCAGGCAGCACAGATGCTGGCAGAGAGCTTGGCAATCAATAGCAACACCACCGTTGACGGCGGTCAGGCACTGACCAAAGAAGATGACGCTTGGGACATCTGGGACGAAGAGTAATAACGCCTCTTTGCTTCACAGATAGTTAAACGAAAGAAGCCCCGGAGACACTTGCTCAAAAAGCAAGACTCCGGGGCTTCTTGTGTAATAAGTGAATCAATACGTCAGCCTTATGCCAAGCTCCGTGATGCCGGAGAGGGTTTCGTGCCTCATAAGGTGGTGGATACGGACGCTTTTGCTTTTGCCTTTTCGCAAAAGGAGGGGCAGGTGCTGCGTCTCGTACTGGTGGATGTTGACACCGCCTGTCAGGGCATTGCCTTCGGCATCCGCCAGAGGGTAGCGGACGGTGTCGCATCGGCAAACGGCTCCCGTTCCGTCGCATTGTTCCACGGCAAGCATAACATCCTGTATGCCGACATGCGCCGTCGTGCGCAGTCCGATGGTGAGTGTGCCGCTGAAGTCATCTTCAACCTGTGGCAGATCGAAGCACACAGTGTCGCTCCGCTCCCAACCCTCTTTGGGCAACGGCTTGTAACTGTGATATAATGTGTTGCCTGTACAGGAAGACAAGAACAGACCAATCAAAGGGAAGAACAACGAACGGCACATGATATGATTGTATATTTTACATCTAAAAACACGAAAGACTCGAATATCTCTCGTAATCAATGGCATAGTTTATTCGCTTATTTCGTGTTTTTAGATGTTATAAAAACTAAGTGGTTTCAATATAATAATCCGTATAATCCGTGCAATCCGTTGTTTCTATTATATATTAGTTATTCGTTGTTACGGGGCGGTTTGTTTTTGTGCTTCTTTTTGCGCTTCTTCTTGTTGTCGAAGCGGTTGAGGTCTTCCTGTGTGGCGAGGTCGATGGGACGTTCCGGCATCTTGTGTCCGCCCTCCTCAAGCGACAGGGGTTTCTCGCCGCGCTTGTTCATCTCGATGATGGCGTGTGCACGTTCCGCGCTGATGGTGACAAGGTTGGCGGCGTTGCGGCGGTCGGTGGAGTAGGTGACACGTTGTGACAGGATGTCCGCCTTGAAGTGGTAGTAGTCGGTGTCCTGCGTGTAGAGCATCACGTCGCGCGGTGGCAGTTTGCGGAAGCATTCGACGTACTGGTCCACCTCATAGTTCATGCAGCATTTGAGCTTGGCGCACTGTCCGGCAAGCTTCTGCGGATTGAGGCTGAGGTCCTGGAAGCGTGCCGCTCCCGTGCCGACGCTCTGGAAGTTCTTGAGCCATCCGGCGCAGCACAGCTCGCGTCCACAAGGGCCGAAGCCGCCGATGCGCCCTGCCTCCTGGCGTGCGCCAATCTGCTTCATCTCGATGCGCACATGGAAGGTGTCGGCCAGCACCTTGATGAGCTGTCGGAAATCGACGCGCCCGTCGGCGATGTAGTAGAAGATGGCTTTGTTGCCGTCGCCCTGATACTCCACGTCGCCAATCTTCATCTCCAGCCCGAGGTCTTTGGCAATCTGCCGGCTTTGTATCATCGTGTCGTGCTCGCGAGCCTTGGCCTCGGCATAGCGTTCCATGTCGCTCTCCCGTGCCAAGCGGTATATCTTGCGAATCTCCTCGTTTGCCTTCAAGTTGGCGTGCTTCATCTGCAGCGGCACAAGCTTGCCGGTCAGCGACACCACGCCGATATCGTGTCCGGGATTGGACTCCACAGCCACGATGTCGCCCTTCTTCAGGGGCAGGTTCTCTGTGTTGTGGAAGTAGGCCTTGCGCGTGTTCTTGAACTGCACCTCGACAAGGTCTGTGACCTCGTTGTTGCCAGGCACGTCGGCCAGATAGTCGTATGTGTTGAGTTGGGCGTAGTGCCCGGTGTTGGCACTCTGGGCTGAGAATCCATGCCCGCGTTCGCCACTAAGGTATTGTTTGTCCATCTATGTCATTTACGATTTGACAATTTACGATTTACTATTTATTTACTATTTGGTGATTTAGTGATTTAAAGCGGTAGCAAATTATTCACTTTTCACTCTTCACTTTTCACTTTTAAGCAGTACTATCATTTTCAGTGCGAGGTCGAAAAACACCATGCGTGCGCTGACGTTCTGTGCGATGTCGCGCTGGGCGTCGCTCAGTTCGTTCATAATGCCCACGACGTTGCGCTCATTGATGAACGGGGCGAAACGTGTGCTGAAGTTCTCCTCCTCGCGACCGAGGAAGTTCATTTGTGGCTGGTGGAAGTTGTAGATGTAGTTCTCGCGCAGCTGCTGCTGGAAGTACTCGAGCATACGCTTCTGCCGCTCGCGGCCAAGCTCTGCCACGGCGAGCGACCACTGATGCATCTCTTTGATGCGGCGTGCGTAGCTATGGCGCATCAGCTGCACGAAGAGGTCGAAGAAGAGCTGCTGCTCCGAGTCGCGCTGCATACGCTTCAAGGCTTCGGTATAGCTGCCTTGCGCAATGTGTGCCAGGAGGTCTGCATCGTCCTTCGGCATGTCGTGCCGTTCTTGCAGTGCTTCGCTGATGACCTCCTCGGGGAGTGCAGGCACGTTGATGCGCTGCACACGGCTTTGTATGGTGCCGAGCACGAGGTCAGGCTCTTGGCTGACGAGCAGGAAGTGTGTACCGAGGGGTGGCTCTTCGATGAGCTTCAGGAGCTTGTTGGCAGTCTGTTCCATCATGCGCTCTGGCAACCAGATGATAACGACCTTGCGTCCGCCTTGGCTCGACTTGAGGGCAAGTTTCTTCTGCAGATTGTCGCTCTCCTGCACATAGATGACAATTTGCTGGTTCTCTGCCCCAATAGCTTCCAGCCAATCCTCCGTGTCGAAGTAGGGGGAGCTGCTTATTAGTTCGCGCCATTGCTGCAGGTAGTCGTCGGAGACAGGATGGTCGGTGCTCTTGGCTTTATAGACGGGGAAGGAGAAGTGCAGGTCAGGATGCGCCCAAAGGGAAGTCATGTGGCAGTCGGAGCAAGAGCCGCAGGCACCATCGTCGGTGGGATGCTGGCAGAGGAGCATCTGGGCGAAGGCAAGGGCGAGCGGAAGCTTGCCGGCACCCTTCGGCCCGCAGAACATGAGGGCGTGCGGCAGCTTGTTCTCAAAGAGAAGCCGCACGAGATGCTGCTTCACCTCTTCCTGTCCTATGATGTCAGCAAAGGTCACCTTTTATTTTACCATTTAATCATTTACCATTTACCATTTATTTGCAAAGGTACAAAAATTATTTGGATTAGAGATTAGGTATTAAGGATTATTTCGTATCTTTGCTCAATAAAATAGTAAATGGTAAATCATTAAATGATAAATGATACGATGAGAGACTTCAAAGACCTTAAAATAGCAGTGGCAGGCACGGGTTATGTCGGCTTGTCCATTGCCACGCTGCTCAGTCAGCACCACGAGGTGACGGCAGTGGATGTCATCCCCGAAAAAGTGGAGAAGATAAACAACCGTATTTCGCCCATTCAGGACGAATACATCGAGAAATACCTGGCAGAGAAGGAACTGCATCTGAAAGCCACGCTCGACGGTGCCGCAGCTTACCGTGATGCCGACTTCATCGTGATTGCCGCACCCACCAACTACGACCCGGTGAAGAACTTTTTCGACACGCACCACATCGAGGACGTCATCAATCTGGTCATCAGCGTCAACCCCGACGCCGTGATGGTCATCAAGAGTACCATCCCCGTGGGCTATTGCCGCAGCCTCTATGCCAAGTATGCCCTGAAGTTCCTCTACAAGCCGGAGCTGAAAGGGAAGAAATTCAACTTGCTCTTCTCGCCCGAGTTTCTGCGCGAGAGCAAGGCGCTCTACGACAACCTCTATCCCTCGCGCATCATCGTCGGTTATCCTAAGACCATCGAGATAAGTGACAACAACTTCACCGAAGAGAATGCTGCCATTACAGCCATCGGCAACCCCGATGCCAAGGCATACGCCGAGATATTTGCCAAGCTCTTGCAGGAAGGTGCTGAGAAGAAGGACATCGACACGCTCTTCATGGGCATGAAGGAGGCAGAGGCTGTCAAGCTCTTTGCCAACACCTATCTGGCTCTGCGCGTCAGCTACTTCAACGAGCTTGACACCTACGCCGAGGTGAAGGGCCTCGACCCGAAGGCCATCATCCGTGGCGTCGGTCTCGACCCGCGTATCGGCACGCACTACAACAATCCTTCGTTCGGCTATGGTGGCTACTGCCTACCCAAGGACACTAAGCAGCTCTTGGCCAACTATCAGGATGTGCCGCAGCAGATGATGACGGCCATCGTGGAGAGCAACCGCACGCGCAAGGACTACATTGCCGATGCTGTGCTCCGCATGGCGGGCTATTACAGCGAGAATGCCCAGTGGTGCAGCCAGAGCGAACAGCACTGCGTCATCGGTGTCTTCCGCCTGACCATGAAGTCGGGCAGCGACAATTTCCGTCAGTCGGCCATCCAGGGCATCATGAAGCGCATCAAGGCAAAAGGTGCCGAGGTTATTGTTTATGAACCGACGCTACAGGACGGCGAGAGCTTCTTTGGCTCGCGTGTCGTGAACGACCTCGAAGCCTTCAAGCAGCAGTCGCAGGCCATTGTAGCCAACCGCTACGAAGCCTGCTTAGATGACGTGAAGGACAAGGTCTATACTCGCGACATCTTCGGCTGCGACTAAGCAGATTCTGTGTTGTTCTTCTTGCTTCTTCTTCCCCGTCCACCGCGCCGTGAGCGGGGCTTCTTTTCTTCGGGAGTTGCTGTCTCTTCGGCAGTAGGTTCAATGGTCACAGGCTCTGCTGCGGGAGCGGTTTCTTCCGTTTGTTGAGCTTCTGCCTGTTGCTTCCGTTCCTGTTCTGCTGCCTTCTGCTCTGCGGCTTCTTGTTCCGCTTTGCGCCGCGCTTCAGCTGCACGTTCACGGTCGGCACGACGCTGCTGCTCGCGGCGTTCCTGCTCCTTCCGTTCCAACTCTTTTCTTTCCTGCTCTTTGCGCTCTTGCTCTTTCCTTTCCTGTTCCTTCCGCTCCTGCTCCTTCCGTTCTTTGCGTTCGTTGCGGTTGCCGGGGCGGAAGCCTTCGAGCCAGAGTTCCAGCGGTGTGTCGAGTATCACGGTCTCGCGCGGTTGTGCGTCCTGCATCCATGTGCGCCCTGCGGCGGTGCAGAGGTAGTAGTACTGGCGCATATAGGTGTCGAGGGTCTTCAGGTCATCCATCGTGAGCACCATGGGGCGTTGCGGCTCATAGACTGCGCGCCAAGTCTTGTCGTCAATCTCGTTGACACGCTGCAGGTCGTCGCACATGCCTAAGGAGCGGATGCCTACGGAGGTGTCGTTGGTGAGCAGCAGCACCTTCTTGCCAATGGCGAAGAACTCAACGGTTCGGCGGATGATGGCAGGGTCGGCGAATGAGGCGTGATGGCTTTCGCTGCCGATGCCTTCAATGCGCAGACGGTTCTCCTTCTGCTGGGCAAGCATCAGACGTTTTGCCAGACGTGCCGCCACGTTGCGGCAGAGGGCATCGTCGCTCCAATCAGCATCCTTGTAGTTGACAGGCTCGCTGGATGTGGCAAAGCGGTCGATTTCCTCATATGTCTCGCTCATCACCATGAAACGTCCGCCTATGCGCTTCATCATCTTGCTGAGGCTCTCGAGCTGGCGCTCAAACTGGAGGCGTGCGTTGACGCGCGGGTCACTGTGGCTGGAACTGTGTCCTACGAGAAGTTCAAGCCAGATGTTTGTGTCCGAGAGTACGATGTCGTAGTCGAGGACGGCGCAGAGCACACGCTCGAGCTTTTCGCAGCGGCGTTGTGCCTCTTCCCAGGTAAGCGTCTGTATCTGCTGGTCGTTCAGGATAGGAATCTTGGCTCCTTGGTTTGCGAGGTCGCAGAAGTCGCGCACCTTGACATCCGGCATGGAGGGGATGGTAATGGGCTTGATGGGCTCAGTGGGCTTGATGGGTTCGGTGGGTTTAATGGGCTTGATAGGCTCGGTGGGTTCTGCCGGTGG
>Ga0265298_10011897_pt1 | contig 10130 bp, 10 predicted proteins | sample AusTroGonzalo_MG_3_FD_193486 | JGI IMG/M metagenome (GOLD analysis project Ga0265298, IMG submission 193486) | Bovine rumen microbial communities from tropical cattle in Woodstock, Queensland, Australia - Gonzalo_01 | ecosystem: Host-associated > Mammals > Digestive system > Stomach > Rumen ... | reverse complement strand
CAACCACAGTCCCCACCACTCCCCCCAACCACGCCCCCGAAACCAGCCTTTACATTTATTCGCGTCACGCGCGTAATAAACACGCCAAATCACGCCCAATACATTCCAAAAATTGTTAAATTTGTAAAAACAATACAAACCATGACACTCATTATCGTTATTGCCGTAATTGCCGTGCTGGCAGCATGGGTTATTTCAGTTCAGAATTCACTGGTCAAGAGCGACGAGCTTTGCAACAACGCGCTCAAGCAGATCGCGGTGCAGCAGACAAGCCGTTTTGATGCGCTCACTGCCATCATCAAGCTCACTCGCGAGTACTCTTCCTACGAGGCGGACACCCTCCAGAAGATTGTGGACGCCCGCAAGATCAACACAGCCCCCACGGTGGCGGACATCAACGCCAACGATGACCTGCTCAGGCAGTTCGGCACAAAACTTATCGCCGTGGCAGAGGCCTATCCTGACCTCAAGGCCAGCGCCAACTATCAGGAGGCCATCGGCAGCATCAAGGAGTACGAGGAGAACGTCCGCCTGTCCCGCATGACCTTCAACGACACCGTTACCAAGTTCAACCAGCAGGTTCGCATGTTCCCCACCTCCCTGGTTGCCGGCATCCTGGGCTTCGCCAAGCGCGAATACCTGGAGGAAGACAAGTCCAAGAAAGACTACCCTACCATCTAATGAGAAGGCTCATCGCCATAATCGCGGCGGCAAGCATCTGCATCACCCTTGCCGCCCGTCAGCGCGTAAAGGATGTTGACACCCGCGTGGTCCTGGAGCGCGACGGCAGTGCCACGGTCACGCAGGTCTGGGACGTGGACGTCACAGAAGGCACGGAGTGGTACATCCCCGTCCAGAATCTTGGGCCGATGACCGTCCGGGACCTCCAGGTCTCCGAAAACGGCCAGCCCTTCCAAAGCCTTGGCAAAAACTGGAACGTAGACTGGCCAAAAGACAAAAAGGCCAATAAATGCGGCATGGTCCCCAAAAGCGACGGGGCGGAGCTCTGCTGGGGCATCGGCCCGTACGGGGAGCACAAGTGGACGGTCACCTACCGCCTCACCGGCCTTGTCATGGCTTATGACGATGCCGACGCCCTCATCTTCACCTGGATTCCCCCGGGGATGGGCGGCTCGCCGGAGCACGCAAAAGTGACCATCGTCCCCGGCTTCGACTGCCCCACATGGGTTAAGGACAGCCCCGGCGTCTGGGCCTTCGGCTTTTACGGAGAGATCAACGTGGTCGATGGTGCCGTGGTCGCGGAAACCTCCGAGAGCATGGGCTACAGCAGCAAGCTCATCACGCTGGTGAAGTTTGACCAGGGCGTTTTCCAGCCCACGGTGGTGCGCGGCTGCCCGGTCCAGGACATGATCGACAAAGCCCTTGAGGGCAGTTCCTACGGTGAGGACGACGACACCCCCTTCCTCATAGCCTTCGCCATCCTGCTCCTGGGCGGCCTGGCCCTGATCCTCTGGGTTGGGATTGCATCGGCCCTGGGGTACAAGTGGGATCCAAAGTTCTTCGGCAAGAAAAAAATCGACGGCTGGTGGAGGGACATCCCCCTGGAGGGCAACCTCTTCGCCGCCTACTACGGCCTTTCCAGGGGCCGATTCTCCATTGGCGAGGCCCCGGCCAACAACCTCATCGGCGCATTTTTCCTGCGCTGGATAATGGACGGCGTGGTCACTGTGGAGCCGGATCCGGCCTCCTCCAAGCGTGTGAACCTCTCCTTCCGGAAAGAGCTCCTTTCTGCCGATGAAGTTGAGCAGGACCTCTTCCGCTTTGCCCGCATCGCCAGCGGGGACAACTTCGTCCTGGAAAAGGGCGAATTCGAGAAATGGAGCACCAAAAACTACAGCAAGGTCACGGCCTGGCCCACCCGCGCCAACTCCCACGGCAAGAGCTGGTTCCATGAGAAGGGCTACCTTGTCAAGGCCGGCACCTGCACCCCCGACGGCGCCAAAGAGGCCTGCCACCTCATCGAGTTCAGGAACTTCCTCAAGGACTTCACCATTAGCGACCAGCGCGTAGCCTCGGAGGTGAAGCTCTGGAAGGACTATCTGGTTTACGCCCAGCTCTTTGGCATTGCCGAAAAGGTTGCCGATCAGTTCAAGAAGCTCTACCCCGCGGAGTTCACGGAACTTGCCAACCAGACCGGCATGAACGACACCACCCTCTGGCGCACCATCTACTGGACCAACAGCCTGTCCACGCGCTCCTTCAACGGCGCCGTGCAGAAAGCCGGCAGCGTGAGCGGCGGCGGTGGCCGGTCCTCCTTCGGCGGAGGCGGCGGCTCCTTCGGCGGCGGCTTCGGCGGCGGTGCCCGCTAAGCCATAATTAGCAAATCACTGAATGTCAATTATTTAACAAAAGTACCCGGGTACCAAGGTACCCGGGTACTTTCTGTAAACACCTGAAACACAAGCTGTTAGCAATCACAAACCCACCCCCAGTATAAACAAAACGAGTCAGCTTTAGCAGCTGACTCGTTTTGTGCGGGTGGGGAGAGTCGAACTCCCACGGGCCAACGCCCACCACCCCCTCAAAGTGGCGTGTCTACCATTTCACCACACCCGCATTGTTTTGGGACTGCAAATATAAGGTGCTTTTTCGGAATTGCAAAATTTTTTTCACTTTTATCGATAATTATTCCTATCTTTGCAGTCCCTCACGAGTTGGGGGAGTAACGCATTAATAATTTTAAACAACAGATTCACAATGGCTGTTAAGATCAGACTTCAGCGCCACGGTAAGAAGAATTTCGCATTCTTCCACATTGTAGTGGCCGATTCCCGTTCACCGCGTGACGGAAAATTCATTGAGCTCCTTGGCTCTTATAACCCTAACACCAACCCTGCTACCATCGTCCTGGATGCAGAAAAGGCTCTTGCATGGCTTAAGGTCGGTGCCCAGCCCACCCTGGTTACCCGCCGTATCCTCTCCTATGAGGGTGTCCTCCTTCGCAAGCACCTTGCAGAGGGTGTAGCAAAGGGTGCTCTCACTGAGGCTCAGGCAGACGCCAAGTTCGCCGCCTGGAAGGCCCAGAGGGATGAAAAGATTGCTGCTAAGAAGGCTGGCATCAAGAACGACGAAATTGCAAAGGCAAAGGCCGCCAAGGCTGCCGAGCAGGAAGTCAACGAAGCCCGCGCAAAGGCAATCGCCGCCAAGAAGGCAGAGGCCGAAGAGGCTGCCCGCAAGGCTGCCGAGGAAGCTGCCGCTGAGGCTCAGGAGGCAACAGAGGCCCCCGCAGAAGCTCCTGCAGAATAATGCAGAAGATAGCGCAGGTCCTCAAATCCAACGGGACGGACGGGGAGCTTCTAATCAGCTTCTTCGACGTTTACCCTGAGGATATCGACCTTCAGGAACCGGTATTCATCAAGTTCGATGGACTACCGGTTCCCTTTTATTTTGAGTCGTTTACCCCGCGCGGGACAGGCCGTGCCCTGGTGCGACTCACCGGTGTCCGCAGTCTCAAGGACGCCGACGAACTTGCCGGCAGCGCCATCTTTGCCGATTACTTTGAGGAAGAGGACGATGAGGACCTCACCGGCTGGATCGTCCTAGACGCTTCAACCGGCGCCAGAATCGGCCCCGTCACCGGCTACGAGGACATCCCCGGCAACCTGTGCGTGTACGTGGACACCCCCTCCGGCCAGGTTCTCCTCCCCCTCCACCAGGATCTCGTGACCTCCATGGACCACGACAACAAGGAAATCACACTTACTATCCCTGAAGGTCTGCTGTAGAAACGCGATTTGTAACCAGCTGTATTTCAGGTGTTTATAGAAAGTACCCAGGTACCTTGGTACCCGGGTACCGGGCGTAAGCAATTAAGGTACAAGTATTTACATATACAGTTCCAGAAAGGCGTCACGGATGGGGGGCCAGGAGGGTTCAAGCCAGATGGCGTGGCCGCAGGTGGGGACGCACCAGAAGTGCTTGTCCGCGCTGCCGAGGTTGTTGTATATGGCAAAGTTGGTGTGGGGAGGGCAGGTGGCGTCCTGGAGGCCGAAGGCCATGTAGGCGGGGCACTTCACTCGCGGGGCCAGGTTCTTGATGTCAAAGTAGGACAGCATGTCAAACAGCGCATCCCTGTCAAGGCCCTCGGCATAGGCGGCGTCCGTAATCTCGTGCACGGGCCACCAGACAATCTTGTAGTAGTCACGATAATCGCCCAGGAAAGGCACTGCGGGGGCGATAGCCTTGATGCGGGAGTCCAGCGCGGCGGCGGCAACGGTGAGGGCGCCGCCCTGGCTGTCACCGCAGGCCACAATGCGAGAATCATCGGCCTTGTCAAGGGAGGCCACGAAGTCCACGGCGCGGCGGGTATCGGCAAAGGCACCTTTATAATAATAGGTCTCGCGCGAGGCGAGGCCACGGTCTATCCAGTTGTGGGGCTCATCCTTGAAAAGGCCCTGGCCACGCACGCTTACAAGGAAGTCGATGCGCTCCGGATTGGCGGAAGGGTCAAAGTAGAAAACCGGCGCATCGTAGCCCATGAAACTCAGAAGAACCGGATACTTCCCCGGGGCCACCGGCACGCAGAGAATCCCGCCGGCAATGCCTCCGTCGATGGAGGAATACTGTACGTGGAAGGTCTCCCTGAGCTCATTCGAGTACTCCGGCACCGGCTCAAAAACCGCGTCCATGGGAAGGGCGGCCACAGAGGCCAGCACGGAGGCCCAGAAATCGTCAAAGTCCGGAGCGGCGTCCACCGGGCTCACAACCTTATCGGGCTGTATGCCGATGTTAAACCGGAGGGTATCGTTGAGCCGCACCTCATAAAAACCCGGTTCCAGCTTACCAAGGGCCACATTCAGAAGGCTGTCGGGCCCCACGGTAACGTCCTTTTCCAGCACCACATCGGCCTCCTCCGCCATGAGGGAAAGGTCCGTGACCAGTTGCAGGTGCGCCGGTCCGGCAAGCTCCACTTTAGTCTCAAGGGTATACGGGCCCTTGTCCAGGAACAGCCAGGAGGGACCGGGGGCCGATGCTCCGGTTGGCGCAGAGTCGCTGCACGCAAAGGCAAGCAGCCCCGCAGCGATTATGGATAAAAAGCTGTATTTCATGATGTAAATATAAGAAAAATCCGCCGCTTTTGCCACGAAACCCCGCCCCATTGCATCTATAAAGGCGTATGAAAAAGAATGTACTTTATATTATCGCCATAGCCGCAATGGTCGCTTCGTGCGAAAAGGCTCTGGACATGATGTCCAAGGGCGATTACTATTACGATAACTATAACTACGCAATGGATGCAAACGGAGAAGTCGCTCCCGGAGAAGAAGCCCCCGGGGACCGCTTCGACAAGATTGTGGAGAACGATTTCATGGACACGGAAAAAGAACCCGTCTCCACCTTCTCCGTGGATGCCGACGGCGCCGCATACGCCTACATGCGCCGCTGCATCACGGACGGCTACTTCCCCAGCGCCAACTCCGTCCGCATAGAAGAGTACCTTAACTACTTCACCTTCAACTATTCAGATCCTCAGGACGGCAAGGGCGTGGCCCTCAACGCAGAGGCCGGGCCCTGCCCCTGGAACGCGGAGCACAAGCTTCTCCGCCTTGGCATAAAGGGGAAATCCCTTGAGGAGATTCCCCTTGCCAACTTTGTCTTCCTGATCGACATCTCCGGCTCCATGAGCTCCAGCGACAAGCTTCCCCTCCTGAAGCAGGGACTCATCACCATGCTGGACTACATGAGGCCAAACGACAGGGTTGCAATCGTCACCTACGCCAGCGGGGAAAAGCTTGAGCTCCAGTCCACCCCCGTGTCGGAAAAGAGCAAGATTGTCAAGGCTATCAAGCAACTGGCCGCAGGCGGTTCCACCAGCGGCGCCAGCGCAATGAAAATGGCCTATGAGGAGGCCCTCAAGAACTACATCGAAGGCGGCAACAACCGAGTCATCATGGGCACTGACGGTGACTTCAACGTGGGCATCACCAGCACGGACGCCATCTGCGAATTTGTCCAGAACTACGCCTCCAGGGGCATCTACATCACAATCTGCGGATTCGGCACCGGCAACCTCAACGACTCCATGATGGAGAAAGTCTCCAACAGCGGAAACGGCACATACGAATACATCGACTCTGAAAACGAACTCACCAAAGTCTTTGTGAACGAGCGCTCCCGCTTTGTGTCCGTGGCCAACGACTGCAAGACCCAGGTCACCTTCAACAAGGACGTTGTCAAGCAGTACCGCCTCATCGGCTATGAGAACCGTGTTCTCCAGAACGATGACTTCGAGAACGACAAGGTGGACGCCGCGGAGATTGGCGCAGGCCAGACCATCACCGCCCTTTACGAGCTTGTAATGGCCTCCGGAGAAGGCTCCATCGGCAAATTTGACTTCCGCTACAAGGAGGCAATCGGCGCGGAAAGCATTCCGCTCACCATGGACCTTCCCGCCGTCACGGACAACGCTTCGGAGAACCTGAAATGGGCATCGGCACTGGCCGCCTGGGGCCTCTGGCTCAGGGAATCCAAGTACATGGGCACTGCCAATCCGGAAATGGTCCTTGACCTGGCAAAGAATTCACTTGGCCAGGACACCTATGGTCTCAGGAAAGAGTTTGTGGAACTGGTCCAGAAAGCCCAGACCATCAAATAAGGGAAATCGCACCAAATACGCCCAGGGAGGCGGCAAGCATGATTGCGCCGGCGAGTAATACGCCGGCCATTATGTATATGACGCTTTTCTTGAAGTCCATGTCCAGAAGGCTGGCGGCAAGGGTGCCCGTCCAGGCGCCGGTGCCGGGCAGCGGAATGCCCACAAACAGCAGCAGGGCTATGTATAGCCCCTTCCCTGCCTTGGCCTGAAGCTTCTCCCCTCCCTTGTGGCCCTTTTCAAGGCACCAGGTGAAGAACCCGCCTATGACTTTCTTGTCCTTCCCCCACTCCAGCACCTTGCGTGCAAAGAGGAAGATGAAGGGCACTGGAAGCATATTGCCTATCACGGCCACTATGATTGACGGAACCAGAGGAAGATTGAAGCCAACGGCATATGGCATGGCCCCCCTGATCTCAATGAGCGGCACCATCGAAATAAGAAATACCCAGATGTATTTTTTGATCATGATATCTTCTCCATCAGTTTAACTATTTCCCTGAAGGCTTCCTTCTGCGAAAGGGGCTTTTCAGGGGTGTCGCAGAATACCAGGTCATAAACCTTGGAGTCCTGCCTGCCAACCTTGAAGCGGGCGCGGGAACAGGACGCCATGAACTCCAGGGCATAGGACTCCGCAGAGACCAGCGACAGGAACATGTCCGGTTCTCCCTGCAGGAGCAGCTGCATTTTCTCTTTGGACGGCTTGCCAAACCAGTTCAGGTCCTTGCGAAGGACGGTTGTGGTGATGCTGGTAATCAGGCGTTCGTCCTTGGAGAGCTTGCGGAAGTCAAAGAAAAAGACCTCCCCCTTTATTCCGTGCGAGCGGAAAAAAGCCAGCACCTCATTCTTGCATTCATTGAAAGAGGTATCCTCAACGTCGATAAAAACCACGGCGGAGCGGACGCGCTTCAGCGGAAGCAGCCCGGTAGGCTCCGGCGAGGCACCCTTCTTCAGGGCCTGACGCTGACAGTACTCTTTAAGCATATTTTGCAACCAGTTCCCGGATTTCAGCCTTGGCATCCCTCCAGCGTGGTACGTCTATCTTTGTGCCGATAACCTCCACCACCTTTGCGGCGATGATGGAGCCAACCTCTCCGCAGGCCTTGAGCGGCAGGCCCAGGGAATGGGCATACAGGAAGCCGGCGGCGTAGGTATCCCCCGCTCCGGTGGCGTCCACGGGCGTTGCAGGCCAGGGTTCGATGAAGTAATACTCGTCCCCGGACTTTACCATGGACCCCTGCTTTCCAACCTTCACCACAGCAATCTTGCAGCGTTTTGCAATGTCGTCAATGGCTTGGCGCGGCTCCATCTTGGTGAACGCCTTGGCCTCAGATTCGTTGGCAAAGACGATGTCCACGTAATTGTCCACCAGGTTGTGGAAGAAGGCCAGGTTGGAGTCCACCACGTTGTAGGAGGCCATGTCGATGGAAATGACGCAGCCGGCGGCCTTTGCCAGGCGGGCGGCCTTGGAGATGAGCTCCTGGTTCTGGACAAGGTAGCCCTCGATGTGGAAATAATCGTACCCCTCGAAAAAGGCCGGTTCAAGGTCTTCCGGGCCAAGTTCCAGGGTGGCGCCCATGTAATCGGCAAAAGTGCGCTCCGCGTTGGCGCCGGTGATGAAGACCATGCATCGGCCCGATGACTTCTGGCTGTAGAGCATCTGGGCCTTTACGCCGTACTGCTCCATGGTGCTTTTGAAGAGGTTGCCAAGGTCGTCGTTGCCGATTTTTCCAAGGAAGCCGGAGGGCATCCCGAAGATGGAGGTGCAGGTGATGGTGTTGGCTGCGCTGCCGCCGGGGACGTATTTTACGCCGTACTCCTTGAGGGCCTCCCAGATGCGGTCCCCCGTCTCCATGTCCACGTGCTGCATGCTTCCAAGCGGGAGGTGATACTTGCGGAGAAGGGAATCGTCCGGCAGAACCGCCAGGATGTCAGTAAGTGCATTGCCAATGCCAAGGATAGATTTCATGGGCCGATAGGTTTAACATACAAAAATAACCAATATTTACGGAAAAACCATTACCTTTGTTATTGTATGAACAAGAAAAAGATACTTTCATACGTCATTTGGACTGTGCTCGCAGTGGTGCTGATTTACTTCTGCTTCCGCAGCGTGTCCTGGGACTCTTTCCTTGAGGCTCTGGGGGCGTGCAAATGGGAGTGGGTGGCGCTGTCCATGCTAACGGGGGCGGCGGTGCTTGTCTTGCGGGCGCTGCGCTGGCAGATGCAGCTACGGCCGCTGGACCCTTCCGTGAGCCTGCTGTCCAGCTTCAACGCCTACGCCGTGGGGCTGGCGTCCAGCCTGGTGCTCCCCCGCCTTGGGGACGTGGTGCGCTGCGGGTACATCACCCGGAGCAGCCGGATAGGCTTTGACAAAAGCATCGGCACGATGGTAGTTGACAGGCTGTGGGATGCGCTGTCTCTTCTTGCCGTGGGTGTAATCCTTGTCACTGTCCTGTGGAACCACTTTGGGACATTCATCGTGGACAATTACTTTGGGGCGATAGTTACCAGTCACACGCTGTGGATTGCCCTGGGGTCTCTGGTTCTGCTGCTGGTGGGCGTGCTGGTGCTTTTCTGGCGGATGCGCTCTAAGGGCGGCTTCTGGGATAAGGCCTGGGGCTTTATTCGCGGAATAAAAGACGGGCTGCTTTCCATCAAGGACATGCGGCACGGATATCTGTTTATTGTATATACCATTCTGATCTGGGCCGGATACTGGCTCATGTGCCATAGCATACTGCTTGCCCTTGGGGACATGGAGGAATTCGCCGGCCTTGGGTGGGCGGACTCCCTGTTCTTAATGTTTGCAGGTTCCGTGAGCGCCCTTGTGCCCGTTCCCGGCGGGTTTGGGGCATACCACGGCATAGTTGCGGGGGCGCTGAGTGCCATCTGGGGCATTCCTTTCCCCGTGGGGATGATCTTTGCCACGCTGTCACATGAGTCGCAGGTGATTGTCCAGGCAGTGTGCGGTTTGGGCGCATACGTTTACGAAAGCTATTTCCGCAAATGAAATTCGCCCTCATAGGACATCCTGTGGCGGGGTCTATGAGCCCCGTCCTGTTTTCTGCAGCATACGGCGGAAAACATAGCTACGATTTGATTGACGGTTCCTTTGAGGAGTGCCTGGATGCGTTTTTGAGTGGTTACGATGGAATAAATGTAACGGCGCCATACAAGCAGAATGCGTATGCCTGCTGCTCATGGCTGTCCCCTGCCGCTTTAAGGACCGGATGCGTGAATCTGGTGCTTCGCGAGGGTCTGCGGGGTTTCAATACGGATGTTGACGGCGTGCTTTATGCCCTCCGCGGGGGGTCTTATGAGCGGGCTCTGGTTGTTGGGACGGGCGGGGCGGCGCGGGCGGCCGTTGACGCCGTCTTGCAGCTTGGCTGCCAGGTTGGCGTCTGGGGACGTTCCGCAGAGAAGGTCTCGGCGCTGGAGAAGCAGTTTGGACTGTGTGGCTGTGTTGAGAATCCGGACCTGATTATTTACACACTTCCCGGATCTGCTCCTGTAC
>Ga0265298_10011896_pt1 | contig 10130 bp, 11 predicted proteins | sample AusTroGonzalo_MG_3_FD_193486 | JGI IMG/M metagenome (GOLD analysis project Ga0265298, IMG submission 193486) | Bovine rumen microbial communities from tropical cattle in Woodstock, Queensland, Australia - Gonzalo_01 | ecosystem: Host-associated > Mammals > Digestive system > Stomach > Rumen ... | reverse complement strand
CATTTATAACGATTATCCTGAGGAATCATTTGCTCTTGCAAGGCGCATCATCAGAGAGGAATCTCTCGCAGAACTTGGTCACAGGCCTGAACTCGAAGTACCTATCATAGATCTTCGTGGTTATCCTGGATACGAAGAATCCGGTTATGCAGGCGGAGATCACCGTACCTATTCCCAAGTCAACGATCTTACCTAGGGCTAGAAGGCTGATCGTTATCGATATGACCAAGCATGTGACGTCGAAGAACGTCTTGAAACGTCTATACTTGATGCGATATGTGATCACCACGTCGCGGATGAAGAGGTCCGGGGGCAGGAGAGGGATGTAGGCCCTCATGAAGCACGACACTCCGAAGAACAGCAGGATGTGCGCGACGACCAGGTAGATGACGTCTAGCTCTGGCGATTTGGGGATGTCCGCGAGAGCGGACTTCATTATGTTCAGGAAGATCCCGAAGATGATTCCCTCGACCATCGAGAACAAGTATGTCATGCTCGGCTTCCTCGTTATGGCGATCGAGATGAATATCAGGACGGTCGTGTAGATGATGTTCCAAGTCCCGAAATCCAGCTCCGGAATGGCATAACTGATCATTAGAGGCACCGAGGCTATGACCGTGACTCCGAACCCGCTCCTGATGAAGAGGCAGACAGACAAGGATACCAGAATCAACCCTATGAGCAACGTCAGCTCGCATGGGAACAGTATCTTGCGCTTCTCCTCCATGGGTGGGCGACACTGTAAGTCCCTTATTAAGTAATCCGACCTACCAATCGCTTCGGAAAAGCCTCGAAAAAGCCAATACATTTATAAATAGTCCAATATTGCGATAAGATATTGGAAGGATAATCATGAGCGACAATGAACCGCTTGAAATGCCTGATGAGGACGTAACCCGTGTACGTCTGCCCAACATCAAGGAAGCAGAGATGTTCGGGATAGCGGATCAGCTGCTCGGCGCATCCAAGATCAAAGTCATGTGCGAGGACGGAGTATCCCGCGTAGGACGCATCCCAGGAAAAATCAAGAAGAGGATGTGGATCAGGGAAGGCGACCTGCTGATCATATCCGTATGGGATTTCCAGCCCGACAAATGCGATGTCAGATTCAGGTACACCAAGACACAGGCCGTCAACCTCAGCAAGAGGGGCAAGATCCCCAAGAACCTGGACATTTTCTGATAAGGTCTGATGCCCATGTCCTCATACGAGGAAGCGTATGCATACTTGGAGCGCCGCGTCGACGCTCTCAAGACTAACAAGACTGGCGACGAGAAGGAGACCGAGGCCGAGGTCTTCGACAAGAAGACCCTGATGACCATCTACGAGTTCATGAAGGATGGTTACATCGACTCCGTCCACTACCCCATTTCCACCGGGAAGGAGGGCAACGTCTTCTACGCCACCGACGAGGAGGATGAGCCCATGGCCCTGAAGATCTTCAGGACCTCCACATCCACATTCAAGAGGGTGGCAAAGTACGTCGAGGGCGACCCCAGATTCAAGGGAGTCACCGGCAACCGCTGGAAACTCATATACGCATGGGTCAACAAGGAGTTCAAGAACCTGGACAGGTACATGCAGGCAGGCATCCCGGTGCCCGAGCCCATCACTTTCGCGCAGAACTGCCTTCTGATGGAGTACATCGGGGACGAGACCGGACCCGCACCCCAGCTGAAGGACGTGGTCCTAGAGGATCCCGATGAGACCTACGAGGAGGTGCTCTCATTCATCATCGACGGATGGCAGGAGGCACATCTGGTCCACGGGGACCTGAGCGAGTACAACATCCTCATGATGGACGGCGAGCCGATCATGATCGATGTAGGACAAGCCATGACCAGCGACCATTACAATGCAAAGGAGCTCCTCGAGAGGGACATCCACAACATAAACAGCTTCTTCAAGAGAAGGGACGCGGAGGTCTGGACGGACGCCGAGGTCCTGGAAGAGACACTTAACGGTAACGAAGACGGAGATGAAGAGGAATGAGATCCATCAGAATACCCGCTGACAGAGTGGGCACGCTCATCGGAAAGAACGGAGAGACCAAGAAGGTCCTTCAGGACATTTCCGGAATCAAGATCGATATCGACACCGAGGAAGGGGAGGTCATCATCCACGACGATGTGGAGCTGGAGGACCCTCTGATGCCCCTCAAGCTCATGGACATCATCAAGGCCGTGGGAAGGGGGTTCAACCCGGACAAGGCCATGAGGCTTTTCGACGATGACGAGTACTTCGAGCTCATCGATGTGAAAGAGGCCATAGGAGACCGTTCAAGCCAGATGCCCCGTGTGAGAGGGCGTCTCATCGGAAAGAACGGAAAGACCCGCAAGCTCATCGAAGAGCTGACCGGATGCGACATGGTCATCTACGGCAACACGGTAGGACTGATCGGCAACTCCGTCAGCCTCCCTGTGGCGAAGCATGCCTGCGAGCTTCTCATCAACGGCAGCGAGCACGCCACCGTCTACCACTATCTGGAAAGCCAGCGCCCCATGCTCAGGATCACCGAGATGGGATTCGACCTCTGAGGCGGTAACTTGGAAGAATGGATCGCCCAGAACCTGGAGACGGCCAAGGCCATTGCGGAGACCGGTCTCTGCGACCACTGCCTCGGACGCATGTTCGGCAAGCTGGGCACAGGAATGACCAACGACCTCCGCGGTAGGATGATCCGCGACGCCCTGAAGGAACAGGGAACTGACGCTCCAGCAGAGGATTTCTGCCCGCTGTGCGAGAACGTATTCGACATGCTCGGAAGGTTCGCCGAGGCCGCAGCGGAGAAAATCAACGAGGTGGACTCCGACAACTTCCTCATCGGCTCTAGGATCGAGCCGGAGATAACCGAGAGGGAGAAGCAGATCAAGGAGCAGTACAACCTCGAGAACTCGGAGACGATCAAGGCCGAACTCAACCGTGAGATCGGTAAACTGGCACTTCCCATGATACACCGCCCTGTGGAATTCAAGAACCCGCAGGTCGTTGCATTAGTAGATACCCGTTTCGCAGATGTCACCCTAGACATCGCACCCGTGTTCATAGCGGGACGCTACAACAAGTACAGCAGGGAGATCCCTCAGACCATCTGGCCATGCAGGGTCTGCCACGGGAAGGGCTGCGACCACTGCCACGGAGCCGGAAAGATGTACCCCACATCGGTCCAGGAGATCATAGGCGACATCGCGCTGGAGATGGCCGACGGACAGGAGCACTTCTTCCACGGAATGGGCAGGGAGGACATCGACGCCTGCATGCTGGGAGAGGGAAGGCCTTTCGTCCTGGAGATCAGTCAGCCCAAGCACAGGTACGTCGACCTGGATGAGCTCGAGAGAAGGGCCAACCAGACTGACATGGCGGCATTCAACAGCTTGAAGTTCGTACAGCGCGAAGCGGTGGAGAGATACAAGGCCGCTGCTTCTGACAAAGTATATCACGTGCACGTTAAAGCAGAGGGCAAAGTTAATAAAGAGGAGTTAGTTAAGGTTGCCCTATCGTTCAAGGACGTCAATATAGACCAGAGGACTCCACGCAGGGTCGAGCACAGACGTGCGGACCTTGTGAGAAAGAGGAAAATCCACTGGTGCGAGGCGGATTGGATCTCCGACGATTCCTTCGATCTCGAACTCGAGACCGATTCGGGAACATACGTCAAGGAGTTCGTTTCCGGTGACGACGGCAGGAGCGTCCCGAGCTTCTCTGAGAGGCTGGGGATACCTTGCAAGGTCGAGACCCTCGATGTGTTGGCGATCAAATTTGAAGAACACTGAAGGGATAAGCAATGCAGGCATCCAGCGGAACAAGGACAAAGACCCGCAACAAACTGAAGAAGTCCGTAAGGGCTCGCGGGCTCTCACCCATCACAAAAGGCTTCCAGACCTTCGAGGCGGGAGAGAAAGTCAACATCGTAATCGACCCCAGCGTACACAAGGGAATGCCCTTCTCCAGATTCCACGGACTCACCGGAGTCGTCGTCGGAGAGAGGGGAGCGGCATACGAGATCTCCGTCAAGGACGGAAACAAGACCAAGATGGTCGTCGCACGCCCCGAGCACCTGGTAAGGAACATCGACAACTGAAGAAGGTACGGAAATGACTGAGCGCTACGTCACACTGGCAGAAGTAAGGGACCTCCTCGAGGAGGTAGCTGAGAGCAGGAAAGGCACAGCCGGAGAGCTCGAAGACGAGGACGTCCTCCTCGCATCACAGAAAGCAGCACTGGACCATGCGCAGAAAGTCTCAAACATATCCCTCGAGGACGCTAACAAGATCATCGAAGAGGTTAGCCAGATCGAGGAAGTTACAGATGCCATTGCTGTGAAGATCGCGGACATCCTCCCCAAATACCCTGAGGATGTCCGTGCTATCTTCTCCAAAGAGAGGATCACACTCAGCAATGACCAGATAAACCAGATCATCGAGATCGTTGGTAAGTACATCTGATTGGGGTGGTTTTCCCATGGAAGAGTTTGCTTACATCTTAGATTACTTGCCTCAGGGGGCACCTACTTCCAACTTCGGAAAGAAGGAGCCTATCTGCTACGCACTCGGTTCCGAGGAGTTCAAGCTCTTCGAGCTGATCGTGAAGCCCAACGCGGCAGTGACCATCGGCGAGAAGACGTTCATCGGAAAGGACTCCGACACGCAGAAGCGCGATGTCGTGGACCACGTGAAGCGCCGCATAAAGTACAACGACCTCACCAGCAACGCTGCTTCAGAACTGGAGTTCGCAGTCACCGATATCGTCAACAACGACCAGGAGAAGTACATCGGATTCATCAACAGGGCCGAGGCCATCAGCATGCGCAAGCACCTGCTGGAGGAGCTCCCCGGACTGGGAAAGAAATCCCTCAACATCATCCTGGAGGAGAGGAAGAAGGGCCTGTTCAAGGACTTCGAGGACCTCGCCACAAGGACCGGTATCAAGGCTCCCGAGAAGCTCATCGTCGCTAGGATCGTCCTCGAGATCGAGGATGACGAAAGGAAGCACTACCTCTTCGTGCAGAAATGAACGATACCGGCAGACTCATAGCCGATACGGGCATCATCCCCAAGAAGAGCAAGGGACAGAATTTCCTCATAGACGACCGTGTGGCCGACAGGCACATCGGATACGCCAACATCTCCAAGGAGGACAAGGTCCTCGAGGTCGGCCCCGGTTTGGGCATTCTGACCAAGAGGCTGATCGAGGTCTCGGACGACGTCACCTGCATCGAGATCGACGACATCCTCGCGGATTACATCACGCAGACCTACGGAGACAGGCTGAAGCTCATCCACGCGGATGCCGTGAAGGAGCCATTCCCCGATTTCGACGTGTTCGTCAGCAACCTGCCCTACAGCGTCTCCACGCCAATCATCTTCAAGCTCCTGGAATACGACTTCCGCACTGCTGTAGTGATGGTCCAGAAGGAGTTCGCGGACCGCATGGTCGCAATGGTTGGCAGCCCTGATTACTCCCGCTTGACGGTCAACCTGTACTACAGGGCCGACTGCGAGATCATGGAGACCGTTCCCGCATCTAGATTCAACCCCAAACCCAAGGTGGACTCCGCACTGGTGAAGATCACTCCCAGGGAGCCTCCGTTCAAGGTCCTGGACGAGAAGACGTTCTTCAAGGTCGTCGAGGTCACATTCAACCACCGCAGGAAGAAGATAGGCACATCGCTGAAATCGGCCCGCATGATGGAGCCGGGTGACGATGTGCCTTATATAGACGACAGAGTGGAGAGGCTCAGGCCTGAACAGATCGGCGAGATAGCCGATGCCGTATTCAGGCTGAAGCACTGAGCCCTCACCTCTTCTTGACCCCATCGCCGTATATGGTGGTCCAATCGTTCTTCATGGAGATGGGCACCCAATCGTTCTCCTCGCACAGCTTGTACATCTTGTTCGCCGCATCCATGTTGCCGTACTCCCTATCGAGGTCGTCGCAGCACAGCATGAACGCCATTGCCTTGTACTTGTTGTCAAAGAGGGCATAGTTGGCCATACTGGAATCCGAAGAGGAGTTGCCGAATGCGAGCACGGGCTGCTTGCCGATCTCCTGCACTATGGCAACGATCTTGTTGAAATTCAGAGTCTTAATGACATGCTCTCCGCCGTATATGATCTCGTCATCTTCCTGATAGACATATTTCGAACCGTCCTTGTCCTGACCGGTCGCCACCAGCAACTTGTCCGATCCCTTGATCTGGTCGTTAGGCAGCTGAATGGGAGAATCGTCCAGCAGTGCACGTACTGTGAGCCTATCCGTACCGCTGATGACGTATACCGTGAAATCATTCTCCTGGAGTGCATCCACCATCTGGAGCATCGGTTTGAAGAAGGCGTCGCCGCGGAGCATTCCGATGTATCCGGGTGACGGATTCTTTGCATAGTCTTTGACATACTTGTCCATCTCTTCCAGGGTCAGGCCTTTGAAAGCCATCGCCCTTGCTGTCTCCAACCTGTCGTCAAGGACTCCGGGTGACGGTGCGGCCTGCTGGTCCAAGGCCACCTGCCTTTCGAATTCCGATGCTTTGTCCTTATAATCAGGATCCTCCAGGATACGGTAGATCATCATGCTGAGGTCGAAATAATGCGTATCCCTCTCGCAGATCAGCGTCCCGTCCAAATCGAAGACGGCTATACGGTCCTCCACCGGGATGAAGTCCTTGCTCTTCTCATCGGTCACCGCTTTCAGATAAGAGACGAAGGCCTCCTTCGATTCGGAACCGTCCACCCACAGGGACATGTCCGGATCCACATAGCCATGCCCCTTATCATCAGACATCGCATTGAACGCATACAATCCGCTAACAATCAACAACAGGCATACCGCAACTGCGGATACCGCCTTCCATCTTCCAACTTCATCCATGGAACTCGTCTCGACATACAGATGATATTATTTTAGGGGGTTGTCCACCCAAAGCACATTTATCCGTAAAGTCATTCTCTGGCCGATAGCATGCAGATAGGAATTGTAGGGAAACCGAACGTTGGTAAATCGACATTTTTCGGAGCGGCCACCATGGCGCCCGTCGAGATCGCTAACTATCCCTTCACTACCATCGAACCCAACAAGGGAGTCGCCCATGTTCGCACACCCTGCCCCTGCAAGGAGCTGGGAGTCACATGCACCCCTCACAACTCATTATGCGTCAACGGGACCAGGATGGTGCCCGTAGAGCTTCTCGATGTGGCGGGACTCGTTCCCGACGCATGGCAGGGAAAGGGACTCGGAAACCAGTTCCTGGACGACCTCAGGCAGGCGGATGCCCTCATCAACGTCATCGATGTCAGCGGATCCACCGATATCGAGGGGGTCCCTGGAAACGTGGGTTCCCACGACCCCACCGAGGATATCACCTTCCTCAGGAAGGAGATCGAATACTGGATGAGGGAGATCCTCAAGAACGGATTCAACAAGATGGCAAGGGCCGCCAGGATGACCGGTCAGAAGCCCGAGCAGATCATCCAGGACAGGCTGGCAGGATTGAACGTCACCGAAGCTCAGGTAAAGAAGGCGCTGATGTCCGTGGACCTTCCCCCGGACATAGTGAACTGGACCGATGATGACCTCCTGAAGCTGTGCGTGAACATCAGGGCGCAGTCCAAGCCGATGATCGCAGCCATGAACAAGGCCGACATCGCCCCCGAGGGCAACATCGAGAAGGTCGAGGCCATCAACGACATCTGCGTAGTCACCATGGCGGAGACGGAGCTGGCGCTGAAGAAGGCCGCCGCCGCAGGTCTCATCGAATATACCGCTGGAGACCCCACATTCACTATCAAGGAGGGCGTGACCCTCAACGAGGGACAGAAGAAAGCCCTCGACTACATGAAGGCCAACATGGAGAAGTACGGAGGAACAGGAGTCCAGAAGTGCATCGAGGATGCAGCGTTCAAGATGCTGGACCTGATCACCGTCTACCCCGTGGAGGATGAGAACAAATTCACCGACCACATCGGACGCGTCCTTCCGGATGCTTTCCTGCTCCCCCGCGGATCCACAGCAAAGGATCTCGCATACAAGGTCCACTCCGACCTAGGGGACAAGTTCATACGCGCGGTCAATGCGAAGACCAAGAGAACCGTCGGTGCGGATTACATCTTAGAGGATGGGGACGTCATAAGGATCGTCGCCAACAAGTGATAATATGGGAACATGGGACGTCAGGTTGATCAGCGCCTCCTCCGCACAGGACGGGGACGAACCGGTTATAGAGCTGTTCGGTAAGACCCGCGACAGAGAATCCATAACCATCCTGGCGTACGGTTTCAAACCCTACCTGTTCGCGGTTGATCCCAAACCGGAACTCGAGGAGCAGCTCAAAGAGGATTCGGAGGTCATCTCCGTCGAGCATGACAGGCTCCTCTTCAGATCAGAGATGCATGACGTCCTGAAGGTCACCATCAAGAGCCCCTGGAAGGTATCGGAGTTCAAGAACCGCTTCCAGAGGAAGGGATACAAGGTGCTCTCTGCTGACATCTCATTCCAGCACCGCTTCTTCTACGACAAGGACATGGGATCCTGCATAAGGGTCACCGGGGAGCCCATCGAGAAGCAGTACTTCACCGATCTCGTGGTGAAGATGGATTCCTTCGAGAACATAGACTCCTTCGACCCGGGACTGAAGATCCTGTCGTTCGATATCGAGAACTCGGTCGAGCACGAGTTCATCTACACAATATGCTCGGTCATCAAGGACGGCGACAAGATGTACAACGGCCCTGCTCTCACTGGGGACGAGGTAGAGATCATCAACGGATTCGCCAACCTCATCAGGGAAGAGGATCCCGATGTGATCACGGGATACAACATCGACAACTATGATATCCGCAAGATAATGGACCGTTCCAAGGCTAGGCGCATGAAGGATGCCCTTCCTTGGGGAAGGGATGGAAGCCAGCCAAGACTCATCAGCGACCGCTTCTGGCGCGTGAAAGGACGTCTGGTCTGCGATGCCTGGTGGGCCGTCAAGAAACAGCTGCGCCCGAAGCAGGAGACGCTGAATGCAGTATCCATGATGCTGCTAGGGGAACAGAAACTGGACGTGGATCCGAAGTACATGGATTCCGAATGGGCCAACAACAAGGAGAAGGTCATCGAGTACTGTTTCAAGGATGCGGAGCTGGCGCTACGTATCCTGCTCGAGGTCGACACCCTGCGCAAGGACATGGACCTCGCGGCCGTGTCGAAGCTCACAATCGAGGACGTGATAACCTCGGGTTCATCACAGCTTTCGGATTCATTGCTAATCCGCGCTGCGGACAGGAACAAGGTCGCCGTCCCGCAGATGGGCGCAAGGATCGCAGGAGCTGACCAGATCGAGGGCGGATACGTTCACAGCATGACTCCCGGACTCTACCATTGGGTGTGCGTAGAGGACTTCAAGTCGATGTACCCCTCGCTGATCATCGCGAAGAACATCTGCTTCACTACACTGTGCGAGGACGGAGAGATCATCAGCCCATCAGGCGCACGCTTCATGTCCAAGGAGAGGAGGGAAGGACTCCTCCCCAGGATCCTCGAGGACCTCATGGCCGAGAGGGACAGGATCAAGAAGCAGATGAAACAGACAACGGACCCGCATGAGCACAACTATCTGGACGGTCTGCAGGCTGCGGTCAAGGTATTGATGAACACGTTCTACGGCGTGTTCGCATCCACGTTTTACAGGTTCACCGACAAGAGCATCGGAGCCGCCATCACTGCATTCGCCAGAGCGAACACGATAGGTATAATCAAGCAGGTCGAATCCGAAGGCATCCATGTCATCTATTCAGATACCGACTCCATCTTCATGCAGTCCCCTGAGAACAACCTGGAAGGCTCAGTGGAGTTCGGGGAGAAGATGGCTGAGAGGTTCTCCGTCGACGGAGGAACACTGGAATTCGAGAAGATCCTGGAACCGATGTTCACCCACGGAATGAAGAAGAGGTACGTCGGAAAGATCATTTGGCCACAGGCCTCCGACGAGCTGCTCGTCAGAGGTTACGAGATAAGGCGTTCCGATTCCTTCGACCTTCAGAGCAAGATGCTCACCGACCTCTTCGAGATGATCCTCGCAGAGAAGAACGACGAGGCTCTGAACATGGTGAGGGAGACCATACAGAACGTGAAGAGCGGAAACGTAGACG
>Ga0265298_10011892_pt1 | contig 10132 bp, 13 predicted proteins | sample AusTroGonzalo_MG_3_FD_193486 | JGI IMG/M metagenome (GOLD analysis project Ga0265298, IMG submission 193486) | Bovine rumen microbial communities from tropical cattle in Woodstock, Queensland, Australia - Gonzalo_01 | ecosystem: Host-associated > Mammals > Digestive system > Stomach > Rumen ... | reverse complement strand
AGTCGTTGCGCGTACGCTCCTTGTGGGCAATGCCATAAGAGGCATAGACGCGGTGGTTGGGCGTGATCTGGTAGTTCAGTCCGGCCTTCGGGTTGAAGAAGTTAAAGTTATCGTTGATAATATAGTCGGTCGTTGCCATTGCACCCAGGTAGTCGCCAGGGTTCTGCATCTTGTAGTTGATGTGACGATACTGCAGGTCTACATAGGCCGTCAGTCCGCGCCAGAAGGTGTAGTTCACCTTACCATAGACGTTGAAGTCGGTCTTCTTCGCATTGTTGCGATAGTACTCATGATCGGGCGTGGAGAGCTTCGGATCAGCAAAGTTATAGAAGTACTTCTCACCTGCAGCGTTCTTCCACTTCGCATCGTTGGCCTTATTATAATAGTATTTATAGGGATTGGCACTCTCCCAGAACACGAGGCCGAAGTGGTCGCCGTCGTACTTGTTCCAGCCACCACCAATGGTAGCCTCCAGGCCTTGCTTATTGTCGAAATTGAGCGAGGCCACCGCACCATAGAAGTCGTTGGCCATCTTCTTCTGTCGTGCCAAGTCGCCCTTGACAATCGGGCTGTAGGTCAGGGCTCCGTCAGTCTGGGTATCGCCAGCAACAGGGCTCCACAAGCCATAGTCGGCCCACTTCGCATCAATCTTATACTGCTCGTAGTAGCCATCACCACGGGTATAGTGCAGGGCAGCGTTCAGGTTCAGCTGCTGACCGAGGCGCTGCGTCCAGAGCAACTGGTAGTTCTGCTGATGGTAGTTGTCGGTCTGGCGGTCATAGAACTTGTCGTAATCCCAGGTCATAGCACCGCACGAGTTGAAGGTGCGTCCGTACACGCTCTGCTCGTATTTCGACGTGTAGTCCCAAGCGTGGTAGGTCTCTTCGGTGGCGTTGAAGGTGATGAACTTCACCACCGTGTTCTCACCGAAGTAGCCACCTTGCAGGAAATAGCTGTTCAGCTTGGTCGAAGCACGGTCGAGATAGCCCTTTGAACCGATGTTCGACAGTCGGCCCTGTAGTCCCCAATGCTCGTTAATCAGCCCCGTGCCGAAGCGCACGGTCTCCTTGTGAGAGTAGTAGGAACCGCCACTCATGTCAATGCCCACGAAGGGGTTGATGCCGATATTCTCGGTTTGCATGTTGACCGTAGCACCAAAGGCACCCGCACCGTTGGTCGACGAGCCTACGCCGCGCTGAATCTGCATCGACTGCACGCTGCTGGCAAAGTCGCCCATGTTCACCCAATACAGCTGGGCGCTCTCGGCATCGTTCATGGGGATACCGTTAGCCGTGATGTTGATGCGCTCAGGAGCCGTGCCACGCACTCGCAGCGAGGTATAGCCGATGCCGTTGCCCGCATCGCTGGTGATGGTGACGCTGGGCGTGAGTGACAAGAGGAAGGGCACGTCCTGACCATGGTTCACCTTCTTAATCTGTTCCTTGTCCATGTCGGTGAAAGCCATCGGCGTCTTTTTCGAGGCACGCAGCGAACGCACCTGTACGCCTTGCAGTTCCACGGTCTTCAGAGAGTCCACGGGCAGTGCCGCCTCCGGACTACCTGTCTCCGACGCGCTTGTCGTCTCCACACTGTTTTCAGTCACGTTTGAAGCCACCGTGCCGACCTCCGTCACGCTTGCAGCCTCCACACTTGCAGCACCGATCATTGCTGCGAAAAGAAAAACAATCTTTTTCCCTTTTTCCATTTTAATTCTCAATTTTGAATTTTGATGTTTCACATCGAGACTGCTCACGCTCGGCAGCGTCAAACAACTTGATTCTGTTCTCGCTTAATCGCAGCCTTCAATTCTTAATTAAAAAAAGGGGGCTTTTGTCGATTTCACTTATCCATCCCTACGCCGGCATTATCCGTACAGGTTCAGAAGGGTATCATCTCAGCCAGCCAACAGGCCAGCACCCCTTGATAAGCCACTTTGGCAAATCGCGTGCAAAGGTACGGTGTTTTTCTGACACTACCAAACGTTTCCGCATTTTTCTGCAAACAAAAGAGGTGCCCACCTTGCGGTGAGCACCTCTTACCTATAGAGCTTTGTTAATCTCGAAGATTATTCAGCCTTGGCCTCAGCTTCAGCGGCGGGTGCCTCCTCAGCAGCGGGAGCCTCTGCTACGGTCTCCTCGGCAACTGCGGGAGCAGCCTCCTCGGCTTTCGTAGCCTTGCGCGAACGGCGGGTAGCCTTCTTCTTCGTGCCGGCGGTCTTTGCCATTTCGGGATCGAAGTCAACGAGCTCGATGAAGCAAATCTGAGCAGCGTCGCCCTGACGGGTGCCGAGCTTGATGATACGAGTGTAGCCACCGGGACGGTCGCCAACAGCCTGTGCTACTTCACCGAAGAGCAACTTGATGGCTTCCTTGTTCTGCAGGTAGCTGAACACTACACGACGCGAATTGGTAGAGTCCTCCTTTGCCTTGGTGATGAGGGGCTCTACATACTTCTTGAGGGCCTTAGCCTTTGCGACGGTCGTAGTGATTCTTTTGTGCATGATCAGCGAAATGGCCATGTTGGCAAGCATGGACGCGCGATGCGATGCAGTACGACCGAGATGGTTGAATTTCTTATTGTGTCTCATTTGTTGTTTTTACTTTTATTGGGCAATTCACAACTATGCACTATAAACTATGCACTAAGTTACTCCTTGTCCAGTTTATACTTTGAAATGTCAGTTCCAAACGACAGATTCAGACTCTCGAGCAAATCATCAAGCTCAGTGAGCGATTTCTTACCGAAGTTGCGGAACTTCAAGAGATCAGTCTTGTTGTACTGTACGAGATCGCCAAGGGTCTCCACGTCGGCAGCCTTCAGACAGTTCAGTGCACGAACCGAGAGATTCATGTCAACGAGCTTCGTCTTCAGCAACTGGCGCATGTGCAGCACTTCCTCATCAAACTCCTGATTGGTCTCACTCTCAGTGTTCTCCAATGTAATCTTCTCGTCGGAGAAGAGCATGAAGTGATAGATGAGAATCTTAGCAGCCTCTTTCAGTGCATCCTTCGGGTGAATGGAACCGTCCGTCGTCACTTCCAGCACGAGCTTGTCGTAGTCGGTCTTCTGCTCAACACGATAGGGCTCTACTGAGAACTTAACGTTACGGATGGGGGTGTAGATTGAATCGATAGCAATGACATTGACATCGGTGCAGAACTCACGGTTCTCATCAGAGGGAACGTAGCCGCGACCTTTGTTCACTGTCAAGTCAATCTGCATTGAAGCTTTTGAGTCGAGATGGCAAATCACCAAATCGGGATTCAGCACTTCAAATCCGGTCAGATACTTGCCGATGTCACCAGCTTTGAACTCGGTGGAATTCTCGACGGTGATGCTGACTTTCTCGTTCTCGAATTCTTCTACTACTTGCTTGAACCGTACTTGCTTCAGGTTCAAGATAATGTTGGTTACATCTTCCTTTACACCAGGAACGGATGAGAACTCATGCTCAACACCAGCGATACGGATGGTGTTGATAGCATAACCCTCAAGCGATGAAAGGAGAATGCGGCGCAGGGCGTTACCGATAGTTACACCGAAGCCCGGCTCCAACGGACGGAATTCGAACTTGCCGAATCGGTCGTTGGCTTCCAACATTACCACTTTATCGGGTTTTTGAAATGCTAATATCGCCATTGATTTAATGATTTTTAGTTCTTAGAGTACAACTCAACGATTAACTGCTCCTTAATATTCTCGGGGATGTCGGCGCGCTCGGGCTTGTGCAAGAACTTGCCAGCCTTCTTCTGCTCGTCCCACTCGATCCAGGGGTACTTGCTGTGGTTGAAACCAGCCAAAGCGGCCTCGATGACCTCGAGTGACTTAGACTTCTCGCGAACGGCGATGATCATGCCGGGCTTCACAGCAAATGAAGGAATGTTTACTACCTTGCCGTCAACCGTGATGTGACGGTGACCCACCAGCTGGCGGGCAGCGGCACGAGTAGGAGCCAGACCCATACGGAACACTACATTGTCAAGACGGCTCTCAAGGTTCTGAAGCAGCACCTCACCGGTGATACCCTCAGCCTTAGCGGCCTTCTCAAACATAATGCGGAACTGGCGCTCAAGCACTCCATACGTGTACTTGGCTTTCTGCTTCTCTGCCAGCATGACTGCATACTCCGACTGCTTGCGGCGACGGTTCTGGCCATGCTGTCCAGGAGGGAAGTTTCTCCTAGACAAAACTTTGTCCGGTCCGTAGATGGCTTCGCCAAAACGGCGGGCAATTTTAGATTTCGGTCCAATATACTTTGCCATAATTCAAATAAAAAAATTTTTCGTTATTTCGTTATTACGTTATTACGTTCTTTCGTTATTATACACGACGACGCTTCGGAGGACGGCAACCGTTGTGCGGCAGCGGCGTAACATCTACAATCTCCATCACCTCGATACCAGCACCGTGTACGGCACGGATGGCCGACTCACGACCGTTACCGGGACCCTTCACGTAGGCCTTCACCTTGCGCAGACCCAGGTCGAAAGCGACCTTTGCGCAATCCTCAGCTGCCATCTGAGCAGCATACGGAGTGTTCTTCTTGGAACCACGGAAGCCCATCTTACCAGCTGAAGACCAAGAGATCACCTGACCCTCGTCATTAGCCAAAGACACGATAATATTATTGAAAGAACTATGAACGTGGAGCTGGCCCATGGCGCTAACCTTCACGTTTCTTTTCTTTGCAGCGACTGTTTTCTTTGCCATAATCTTTAAACTTTAAACTTTAAACGTTAAACTTTACTTTGTGGCCTTCTTCTTGTTTGCAACAGTCTTCTTCTTACCCTTGCGAGTACGAGCATTGTTCTTCGTGCTCTGACCACGAACGGGCAGACCATTACGATGACGCACACCACGATAGCAGCCAATATCCATCAGGCGCTTAATGTTCAACTGGATCTCCGAACGGAGGTCACCTTCTACTTTGAATTCAGCACCGATAATCTCACGGATCTTGGCAGCCTGATCGTCGCTCCACTCGCTGACTTTCAAGTCACGGCTCACGCCGGCCTTGTCCAAGATTTTTGCTGAACTACTTCGACCTATACCATAGATGTAGGTCAATGCGATTTCGCCACGCTTGTTCTGGGGCAAATCTACTCCAACAATTCTTATTGCCATTTGTTAATTAATAATGAAAAAATGATAGTTTAAAATCGATTTTGCGCTAAAAAGCATGCAAAGGTAAGGAAATAAATTGATATCTCCCACCTTACCCATGCATTTTTAACTTTCTTTAGCCCTGACGCATCTTGTACTTAGGGTTTTTCTTGTTGATTACGAACAGGCGACCCTTACGACGAACGATCTTGCAATCCGGGGTACGCTTCTTCAATGATGCTCTTGTCTTCATTTTCTTTTATGTCTTTGAGTTATTTGTATCTGAACACGATTCTGCCCTTTGTCAGGTCGTAGGGACTCATCTCTACCTTGACCTTGTCACCCGGGAGGATGCGGATGTAGTGCATGCGCATCTTGCCAGAAATATGGGCGATAATCTGTACTCCATTTTCAAGTTCTACTCGGAACATCGCGTTTGAAAGACTCTCGATGATTGTTCCGTCCTGCTCAATAGCGGATTGTTTTGCCATACCTTGCTTTTAGTAAAGTTTACCTTCGATAGTTTCTACTTCTTCAAATGAGGATAAAATCTCTGCCTGACCTTTTCTGACGACGATCGTGTGCTCGAAATGAGCAGCAGGCTTGTGATCCTGCGTGCAGACGCTCCATCGGTCTTCCTTCAGATAGATATCGCGTTTGCCCATGGTCACCATCGGTTCGATGGCGATACACATCGCCGCCTTCAGCATGACACCATTTCCACGCCGTCCATAGTTTGGCACGGGCGGGTCTTCGTGCATCTCTCGGCCTATTCCATGTCCAGTCAGCTCGCGCACGATGCCGTAGCCCTGTGCCTCGCAATGAGACTGAACAGCATAACTGATGTCGCCCAAGTGGCGTCCAGCCACCGCACTCTCGATGCCCTTGTAGAGTGATTCCTTCGTCGTGCGCAGCAACTGCTTCACCTCGTCTGACACCTCACCTACACAGAACGTGTAGCAAGAGTCGCCATTGAAACCATTGAGCAGTGTACCGCAGTCTATCGAAATGATATCCCCTTCTTTCAGGACTTCGTCAGCCCGGGGCACTCCGTGCACCACCACGTCGTTGACCGACGTACAGATGCTTGCGGGGAAAGGCCCTCCGTAAGGATTCGGGAATCCCTTGAACGTGGGAACAGCGCCATGGTCACGAATGAACTCATCGGCAACTCTGTCCAACTGGAGGGTGGTAACACCAGGTTTGATATGTTTTACTAATTCGCCAAGCGTCCGTCCCACAAGACGGTTCGCTTGACGCATCAGTTCGATTTCATCTTCAGTCTTCAGAAATATCTTCATCCGGCTTAGTAAGCATTGACACCACCTCGGCCATGGATGCGGCCCGACTCGAGCAGACCGTCGTAATGGCGCATGATGAGATGACTTTCAATCTGCTGCAGGGTATCGAGAACGACACCAACGAGAATCAGCAGCGACGTACCTCCGAAGAACTGTGAGAAGGCATCCTTCACATCCAGCAGGCTTGCGAAAGCCGGCATGATAGCGATGAAGGCAATGAAGAGAGAACCCGGCAGGGTGATGCGCGACATCACGGTGTCGATATACTCTGCGGTAGGCTGTCCGGGCTTAACGCCGGGGATAAAGCCATTATTGCGCTTCATATCCTCTGCCATCTGGGTAGGATTGAGCGTGATTGCCGTATAGAAATACGTGAAGGCAATGATCAGCACAGCGAAGACGGTGTTATACATCCAGCTGTGATGGTCGAGCATGGAGCGGAGCACCCAGCTTGCATTCTCGGGGTTAGAATACTGCACGATGGTCAACGGGATGAACATGATTGCCTGGGCAAAGATGATAGGCATCACATTGGCTGCGAACAGCTTCAGGGGAATGTACTGACGGGCACCACCGTACTGCTGGTTGCCAACAATACGCTTGGCATACTGCACAGGAATCTTGCGGACACCCTGCACCAGAACAATAGCTGCGCAAACAACTGCATACAGGATCAGGAGTTCGATGATGAACATAACCAGACCGCCACCCGAGATAGCCGTGAAGCGTGCCGTCACCTCCTGGAAGAAGGCTTCGGGCAGACGGGCGATGATACCGATCATAATGATCATCGAGATACCGTTACCTATACCTTTATCTGTAATGCGCTCACCCAACCAAAGGATGAACATACTTCCTGCAGCGAGAATGATAGTGGCAGGAATCACGAACACTGACCAACTGATACCGTCGGCAAGTGCTGCTCCTGACTGCATCTTCAGGTTAATCAGGTAGCTCGGTGCCTGGAACAGCAGGATAGCCACTGTCAACCACCGAGTGTACTGACTAATCTTTTTGCGTCCGCTCTCACCCTCACGCTGCAACTTCTGGAAATAAGGTACAGCGACAGCAAGAAGCTGCATAACGATAGAAGCCGAGATGTAAGGCATGATTCCAAGTGCGAAGATTGACGCATTGGAAAATGCTCCGCCGGAGAACATGTCCAACAGTGACATCAGGCCACCTGCGGTCTGCTCATGCATCTTAGCGAGTGCATTCGCATTGATACCAGGAAGTACTACAAACGAACCAAATCGGTAGATGGCTACGAAGAGAATCGTAATACCGATGCGGGTGCGAAGATCGTCAATCTTCCAAATGTTCTTCAGCGTCTCAATAAACTTCTTCATTGTCGTTTAGATAATTGTTGCGTTACCACCTACTGCTTTAATTGCCTCCTCAGCTTTCTTCGAGAAGGCATTGGCCTCTACGTCGATCTTTGCCTTCAGCTCGCCATTGGCCAGGACCTTTACGAGTTCCTTGCCGTTGGTCAGGCCTGCAGCTACAAGCTCGGCTACGCCAATCTTGGTGAGATTCTTCTCTTCAGCGAGCTTCTGCAGAGTAGAGAGGTTCACTGCGAAGTACTCCTTGTGGTTGATGTTCTTGAAGCCCGACTTCGGAACGCGACGCTGCAGAGGCATCTGACCACCTTCAAAACCAATCTTTCTCTTATAGCCAGAGCGAGCCTTGGCACCCTTGTGACCACGGGTAGAAGTGCCACCGAGTCCCGAGCCGGGACCACGACCGATTCTACGACGCGAGTGGGTTGACCCCTCAGCTGGCTTCAAATTATTCAGTTTCATAATCGAATTCTGTTTTTAAATGATTTGAAAAGTTATTTAGTCAATAACGGTCACCAAGTGATGAACCTTGCGAATCATACCACGGATAGCGGGGCTATCTTCCTTCTCAACCACCTGAGAGATCTTGTGGAGTCCCAGTGCATCGAGGGTACGCTTCTGGTCAACGGGATAACCGATCTTACTCTTAATCTGCTTAATCTTGATTGTTGCCATAGTCTTAGCCTCCTATTTATCCTCTAAATACTTTGTCCATACTGATTCCACGAGTGCCAGCCACGGTATAGGCGTCACGCATCTGAGCCAGTGCCTCGATGGTAGCCTTCACCAGGTTGTGGGGGTTAGAAGAACCCTTCGACTTAGCCAGCACGTCCTTGATACCTGCGCTCTCCAGAACGGCACGCATAGCACCACCAGCCACAAGGCCGGTACCGGCAGCAGCCGGCTTCAGGAACACCTGAGCACCGCCGAAGCGAGCTTCCATCTCGTGAGGAATGGTGCCCTTCAGTACGGGAACCTTCACTAAATTCTTCTTGGCAGCCTCGGTGCCCTTAGCGATAGCAGCGGTCACTTCACCAGCCTTACCGAGTCCCCAGCCGATGACGCCATTGCCATCGCCGACAACTACGATTGCTGCAAAGGTAAAGGTGCGACCACCCTTCGTTACCTTAGTAACACGGTTGATGGCAACCAGTCTGTCCTTCAGTTCAATGTCACTATTTACTTTAACTTTGTTCATTGCCATAATCGTTTAGAAATTAAGTCCACCTTTACGTGCTGCATCAGCAAGCGACTTCACACGGCCGTGATAGAGATAACCGTTACGGTCGAAGACAACGGCGGTCACGCCAGCAGCCTTGGCCTTCTCGGCAATCAGCTCACCAACCTTGGCAGCCTGCTCAATCTTGGGCATAGCCTCAAGACCCAGCGAAGATGCAGATGCGAGTGTTTTACCTTCAAAATCATTAATCACCTGAACGTAGATCTGCTTGTTCGAGCGGAACACGCTCATACGGGGACGCTCGGCAGTGCCGAAAACGCTCTTGCGAATTCTGTATTTAATCTTGATTCGTCTTTCTACTTTCTTAGTCGTCATAATCTTTCAATTTTTAATTTTCAATTTTCAATTTATAAGATTACTTAGCTGAAGCCGACTTACCCGACTTGCGACGGATAACCTCGCCCTTGAACAAAATACCCTTTCCTTTGTAAGGCTCAGGCATACGGAAAGAACGAATCTTTGCGCAGATAAGACCCAGCAACTGCTTGTCAGCGCTCTCCAGGATAATCTGAGGATTCTGGTTACGCTCCGACTTGGTCTCAACCTTCACTTCCTTGGGAAGCTGGATGAAGATGGGGTGGGTATAGCCCAGCGAGAACTCGATGAGGTTGCCCTGGTTAGACACACGGTAGCTTACGCCTACGAGTTCCATCTCCTTCTTGTAACCTTCGCTCACGCCGACAACCATGTTGTTGACCAGCGCACGATACAAGCCATGGAATGCCTGCTTCTGCTTCACATTCACGGGGCTGTTCTCGTCAATCTCGAACGTTACGTGACCATCTTCGATCTTCACAATGATAGACTTGTCGACTTTCTGAGTCAGCTCGCCCTTAGGACCTTTCACTGTAACGACACCGTCCTTGTCCTGTGCGACAGTTACGCCGGCAGGAATACTAATTGGCAATTTTCCTATTCTTGACATATTCTATCCTCCAATTAATAAACGTAGCAAAGCACCTCGCCGCCAATCTTCTGGGCAGCAGCCTCTTTGTCTGTCATTACACCTTGAGACGTGGATAAGATTGCAATACCCAGTCCGTTAATAACTCTCGGCATGTCCTTGTAACCCGTATAACGACGGAGACCAGGACGTGAGACGCGCTTCAGGAACTTGATGGCGTTCTCTTTTGTTACAGGGTCATACT
>Ga0265298_10011890_pt1 | contig 10134 bp, 9 predicted proteins | sample AusTroGonzalo_MG_3_FD_193486 | JGI IMG/M metagenome (GOLD analysis project Ga0265298, IMG submission 193486) | Bovine rumen microbial communities from tropical cattle in Woodstock, Queensland, Australia - Gonzalo_01 | ecosystem: Host-associated > Mammals > Digestive system > Stomach > Rumen ... | reverse complement strand
TCAACCCACAAACCCACTAACCTCTCCTACACATCCAGGCTGATGTTTCTCCTGAGGAACGTCGGTATGTCGAGGTCTTCGCCGTTCCAGATCGTCGGCTCTGCGTTGTTGAAGCGCCCGCGCCCCTGCGGCCCTACGCCGAGCGGCCCGCCGGCCTTCTTGCGGCGCTTCGGGCTCATGACTCCGCCGGGCTTTTCCGCGGAGTCGTCCTTGGCGTTGGCCTCGAAGAGCATCAGCACGACGGAGATGCGTCCGGAGAACGTCGTCTCGTCGTTTACGGTGGCGAGTTCGAAGGAGGCGGCGTGCGATCCGAACGCCGCGCGCACGCCATCGGAGATGTCGCCGATCTCCTTGAGCCGCAGGTCGTCGCCGGCGAGCACTCCGCACAGGATCGCGCGCACCGGCCCCGAGCCAGTGGCGAGGAGCGGGGCGCGCGTTAGCGCGTCGGTTATCTCCGCCGCGCGGTTCGGACCCTGTGCGGTGACCGCGGCGAATCTGCCGCGCCCGGCCTTTGCGACGAGGTGGCGGATTCGCTCGGCGTCGAGCCTGAGGTATCCGGGCTTTTCGACGAGGCGCCAGAAGAGGGTGACTGCTGACGCCATCGCGCCTATCGCGCGACGCATCGCGTCCTCCATAGTGTCGGTGTCCGCGACGAGCTTGTCGAGCGGCACGAAGAAGGTCGCGTTCGCGGCCTCCTCGATCATCGCCATTACGCCGCGCGCCGTGCGCTGCCTGTCCTCGCCCTCGAAGGTGAAGGGGGTCGTGGCGAATACGACGGACGGTATGCCGTGCGAGTCGAGGTGCTTGACCGTCTCGAGGGTCGCGCCGCCGCCTGTGCCGCCGCCGAGCGAGGTGACGACTATCGCGAGCCGCACGCCGTCGATCGCGGGGTCTATGGCGTCGATGGAGTCCTCTGCCGCGAGGCGGGCCTTGACGATGTCGCCGCCGGAGCCTCGTCCGGACAGCCGGTCGCCGCCGATGAGGAAGAACGGCTCCCCGTCGCGGTCTGCGGCGGAGGCGTCTGTGTCTATCGTGATGAACCTGAGGCCGTCGCCGAAGGCGCGGCGCACGCCGCGGGCGATGGCGGATCCGCCGCCGCCGATTCCGACGAGGAGCATGGATGAAGAGTCGCTCATTTGAAGAACCTCTTAAGAAGGCTGTCTAGCACGGACTTCTCCTCGTAGTTCCTGCTCGCGAAGAGCAGCGCGCCGGAGATTGCCGCGAACTCGGCCGGGAACTTCTCGTCCTCAAGCCCGTCCACGTGGATCGGCCTGCCGATGCGCGCGCTCATGCCGAGTTCGCGCGAGACGAGCTCGTCGAGGTCGCGCATGGCGGCGCCGCCTCCGGTGAGGACGACGCCGGAGTGGAGCCGCTGGAGGAGGTCCTGGTCCTCGAGCGTCTCGCGGATGACCGTGAAGAGCTCGCGGAGGCGCGCGTTCACGACGGTGTCGAGGGCGCGGCGCGAGACGGTGCGCGTCTCGATGAGCGGCGAGGAGCCGGGCACCTTGACGCGCTGCTGCTCGGACCTCGCCCCGCCGATGACGGCGGAGGCCTCGGTCGTCTTGAGCTGCTCGGCCTGGGCGTTGGTCGTCTGGAAGGCGTGCGCGATGTCGTTCGTGACATGGTCGCCGCCTACGCCTATTACGCCCGTAGCGGCGAGGTGCCCGTCGGAATACGCCGCGTACCCGGTGGAGCCTCCGCCGATGTCGAGGACGAGCACGCCGTTGCGCCGCTCGTGCGTCTCGAGCACGGCCTCCGCCGCGCAAGTCGCGGCGAAAAGCGGGTCGCGTATCTCGAGCCTCGCGGCGTCGGCCGCGGTGCGCGCGTCGTTGACGCGGTTCCTGTCGGCGTGGATCTGCAGCGTGTTCAGCTTCAGGATGCGCCCGGACATCCCGCGCGGAGTCGCTATGCCGCCGAGCGAGTCGACTTCGTAGTCCTGGTCCACGATGTCGAGGAACTCGCGGTCCTTCGGCAGGTGCATCGTCCGCGAGCTGCGGAACACCGCGTCGAGCTCGTCGTTGCCTACCTTCGCGCCCTCTATCGGGACCATGCCCTGGAAGGGGTCGGCCTTGATGTGCTGACCGGAGACGACGAGGAAGGCGTTGCCGAGGGTGATGGAGCTGCCCGACTCGGACTGCTTGCGCTCGATCTCGTGCAGGACGCTCTTGATCGACGTCGTCGCCTGCGCGATGTCGAGTATCTGGCTCTTGCGCACGCCTGTCGACGGTATCTCGGCGTGGCAGGTCACCTTGAGCCTGCCGTCGGCCTCCGACTCGCCTGTCGCGAGCACGGTGCGCGTGGTGCCGATCTCCAGCGCGGCCAGGAAGTCTGTCATAGGAAGCTCCTCTCCGTGTTTCCGTAGACCGGTCCGTCCTGCGTGGCGTTCCAGGTCCGTATGCCCTTGTCGACGTTGCTTGAAACCGCCTTCCACAGCCCCTCGAGCCTCTTGGTGAGGACGGGCATCATGGCGTCCGAGGGGTCTTCCATCCCGGGCCACGCGATCTTGGCGAGCGTGTAGTCGCGGAGGACGGCCGTTATGTAGTCGGGCTTGGTCGCGTCCACCACGATGAACCCGAGCTCGGGGAACTTCTCCCGGCACGTCTCGATGAGCCTGAGCGCCGAGAGGGCGAGTCCGCCGAGCTTGTTTCCCTTGGCGGTCACCGCGGTTGCGGACTCGTTGATCGTCGGGAGCATCTGCGTGCCGTTCGACGAGATGAACACCACGCCGTCCGCGTCGGCCACGCGTCCGCTCGCGTCCTTGCGTCCCTTTACGCCGAGGCGCACGACGGGGACGCGCTCCTCCACGCTGATGGAGACGCGGTTGGGGAGGTGGCGAGAGATCGTGATGTTGCGGATGTTGGGAATCTTCTTCAGCACCTCGCGGCGGCGCTCGGCGAAGTCTATGAGCGCGAGGTTCGCGCCGTTCTTCAGTCCGAACTCGAGCGCTATCACGTCGGCGCGCACCATGCGTCCGTCGCTTATCTGGACCTGCGAGGCGACGTCCGTCACGACGCACTGTTCCAGCCACAGGTCCTTCAGGCGTCCGTAGGCGAAGGCGAGCGCCACGGCCGCTGCGACCAAGCCGACGAGCACGGCCGCCACGACCGCCTTGCGTCCCGACTCCCTTGTCTTAAGCTTGTTCTCTTTCATGCTCAGTCGTGCCTTGCGCAGGAGAGGATGCGTTCGCACACGCCCGCGAACGTTAGGCCGGTCTTCATCCCCGCCTTGGGGACGAGCGAGTGGGCGGTGAAGCCGGGCGACGTGTTCAGCTCGAGCACGTAGCACCTGCCGAGCGGCGACACGCGGAAGTCCACCCGCGTCACGCCGCGGCAGCCGACGGCGTTGAAGGCGTCGACCGCGGTCTTCTTAAGTTTCTCGGAGAGCTCCCCGTCCTCGAGGAACGGATAGCGCGTCTCCTCGGACTCGTACTTCTCGTGGTATCCGTACCAGCCGCCCTTGGCGACTATCTCGACCACGGGGAGCGGCTCCCCGTCGATCACGCCGACCGTGAGCTCGCGTCCCGGAACGTACTCCTCGACGAGCACCTCGCCGGGCTTTTTCATCGCCGCGAGCGCCGCGTCGAGCGCCGGGCCCCACGCTTCGGGGGTCGAGACCTTGGAGATGCCGACGGACGAGCCGTCGCACGGCGGCTTCACGACTACCGGAAGAGGAAGGGGCGACTTCTCGTCGCCGGGCGAGGCGAGCGACCATGCGGCCGTGGGGACGCCCTTCATCTCGAGGACCATCTTCGTCTTGATCTTGTCCATCGCTATGCGCGAGGCGAGCGCGCCTGGTCCGGTGTAGGGGATCTTGAGCGCGTCGAGGGCGGACTGCACGCCGCCGTCTTCGCCCCATCCGCCGTGAAGCGCGATGTACGCGGCGTCGACGTCCTTGGGCATGGCCCCAAGGTCGTCCGAATCAAGCACGATGGGCACGACCTCGTACTTCCCGAGGCTCGCGAGCGCCTCGGCGACGTTCTTCCCGCTCTGCAGCGAAACCTCGCGCTCGCTTGAGGTCCCGCCCATCAATACTGCAATCTTCTTCATTACCCATATTATAGCAAAATTCCTCGCGCGCGTGCGCTACCCGCGCGGCACTTCGAAAGCTGATTATTCGCCGCTTCGGCTCTTCAGCAGGCGGTTTTGGAGGGCGATGGCAACGGCTTCGGAGCGGTTGGCGGCTCCAAGTTTCGCGAGAATGGCCGAGATGTGGAACTTGACGCCGTCGGGACTGATGCCGAGCATTTTCGCGATGTCGGCGTTTGTGAGTCCGCGGCACATGGCCGAAAGGACTTCCAGCTGCCGGTTGGAAAGCGTTTTCGGGGACGGGCGCTCGGCAAGCATTTTCTGCACGACCTGCGAGATGGACTTGTGTCCTGCCGCGAGGGTGCGTATGGACGTGACGACATCGGCGTAGTTGTCGCTTTTCAGGAGGATGCCGTCCGCCTGTGCGTCCAGCGCGCGGCCGATCTCCTCGACGTCGCTCGAGGAGGTCAGTATAAGGATCTTGATCGACGGGTCGAACGCCTTGATGGCGCCTGTCGCCTCGGCGCCGCTCATATTTGGCATCAGAAGGTCCATGAGGATGACGTCTGGCCGGGTCTTCTTTGCGAGCTCGACGGCGGAACGTCCGTCGTCAGCCTCGCCGATGACCGTGAGGTCGGGTTCCGATTCGAGCAGGGCGACGAACCCCATGCGCACGACGGCATGGTCGTCTGTTACGATTATCTTGGTCTTTTTCATGCGGAGAGCGTCATGGACGCGGATGTGCCTTCCCCGGGGGAAGAGGTTATCTTGAAGGTTCCGCCAAGCCGGCTGATGCGTTCGCGTATGCCGTCGAGTCCAAAATGGCCTTCGGCCGTTCCCGGATGGCTGGCGGTGTCGAATCCGGAGCCGTCGTCCTTGACGGAGACGTGCAGAAGTCCGTCGTCGAGCGCGCCGGCGATGCGGACCGTCCTGGCGGCGCCGTGCGTGACGGCGTTGGACGCCAGCTCGCGGATGATTCTGATCATTGCATGCGCGGTGTTGTCGGAAATGCGGTCGCGAGGGACGTTGAAGCGGATGAGCAGCTTCGCCTCGCCGGTAAAGGGGCTGACAGACCTTCGGATGGCCTCGTTCATGTCCATGTCGTCCAAGGCGTGGTTGCGGAGGTCCCACAGGCAGTTCCGGAGTTCTGAGCGGCACGATTTCAAGGTCCGCGCGGCGAAGTCCAGGTGCCGGAACATCTTGTCCGGGTTTTCGCCTGCGAAGCGGCGAACCGCGTCGAGCTGCAGCGAAACGCCGGAAAGGTTCTGCGACAATGCGTCATGCAGTTCCACGGCGATCTCGGTCCGCTCGCTGACGCGCAGGTCCGCCCGTACGCGGCTCATCTGCTCGGCCGAAAGCTCCCGGCCGCGACGCTCCGAGAGCAGCTTAAGCATCCGGTTCCAGACGAGAATCGCCACCAGGCACAGGATCAGCATGACGATGACGGCGAAAAGCCTGGCCGACGTCCACAGCGGTGGGCGGGCGGTGATGGCGATGTCGCCAGCCGTCCGCGGCAGCAGGAGGAATCCGTTGAACTTCGGGAATGCCGGATCGACGACGTCCGTTTCGAAGTCGGCGAGGCAAATGCCCGAAATAGAGGCCCGGCAGCCGTATTCGACGGTCGGCGGGAGGCTGTCCAGCAAATGCACGACATCGACGACGATCATGCGCTTGTCGCAGTCCAGGACGATCTTTCCGTCGGTGCGGATGCCGTCCGTCGAGTTTGCGATGCGCCCTGACAGCGTGATGACCTGCCCGTAATACGAGGGATCGGTGTTGTCCTTTCCGGATGACGTTGGATACAGGGACCCAAGGTCGATCTCGCGCGGAGTTGTCAAAGGTTCGATAGGTACGTTCTCCCGGCGGTATACGGCTTCCGTCATTCGATAGCCGACAGGACAGGGGTCGATGAACCCGGAGACGCAGATAGTTTCGCCCAGGCGCGGCAGTGGCTGCCCATGTGCGAGCGTGATCGGCAGGAAGTGCCTGTGGCTGTCCCTGATGTAGATTCTCCCTTTCCCGAAGCCGATTACGCATCCTGTCGTACGCTGCCGGTGGGGGTCTGATTCGTCGCTGACTTCCGTTGCCAGGAAGGGGTCGGGGGCGGGATGGACTACGACGATGCCGCCTTCGCCGTAGGGCAGGACGAGTCGTCCGAGGAAGTGTCTCCACGTCGAGAACGGCTGCGTCGGTCCGAGCACGTCCACTTCGGCGTCGAGAAGCCGGACGAGCCTTTCGTAGGGATAGTCGTGTTCGGTGACGGCGGCGCGGACTTTCCCCGATCCGGTGCGGAGGACTATCCAGTTCCACCGGCTGTCGAGAGTGTCCCGCACGACGGACGAGATGACGCCGCCGATGCGGACAAAGCCCTGGGCTGCGCACGGGGCGCTGGATTCCGCCGGCGCCGTCCGTTCGGGGGCGGGAAACGGCGCGTGGCCGACGATGCGCAGGTCTTCGACATGGACGATGTTGGCGCGCCTCGTGCTTTCGCACAAAGGCAGGGTGCTGCTGCGAACGAAGCCGCGGACGTGGACGATGTCGCCGCAATGGCATTGCTCGGACGTGTTTGTGTGGTGGTCCTCGGCATAGACGATGCGTGGCGAGCTTCCGTCGATCAGGTTGAGGCATGGAGTGTGCCCGGTGCCTATGGTCATCACCTGGCATTGGCACGAAAAACGCCAGTTGGTCACGGACGGGCCGGAAACGACGGCATGCAGTTCGTGGAACGGCGTGAACGTCTCGCCGTGCAAGTGAACGGCGGCCGAAAAGAGCAGGAACAGGGTTGTAGCCAGCAATCTCATCAGGGGAATTGTATCAAAAGCAGGCGCCAGGCGTCACTACCATTTCTGGTAGTTGTTTGCGGGGCGGCGAAATTGTATAATGTCGGACACAGGGCAGCGGAATCGGATGTCGTGCCGGTCACGGGATTCGGTCGTTGCACAGTCTATGGCAATCAAGGAGAAGACAATGCAACTGAAGCAGACACGGAGGATTCTCGAACTGGCAGTCGCAGTCGGGCTGGCAATCGGTCCGAGCCGGGCGAAGGCCGAGGCAATCGACGAGACGAGATTTGCCCCGTTGACGCCGTCGGCGGCTGCGGCGGAAAAGCTCCAGCACCGCAACAAGCCGAAGTCGAAGGCGTTCGCCGACCGCTTCTTCCCGACCTATCCGAGCGTCTGCGACGTGAAGAAGGCGACGGCGCGCGAGGTCGCCCCGTGCCTGCGCGGCGCGGTCATGTACCAGCTCTTCACGCGGATGTTCACGCCGGAAGGGACGTTCAAGGCCGCCGAGCGAAAGCTGCCCGAGCTGAAGGAGCTGGGCGTGGACATAATCTACATGACGCCGCACCAGCTGGCGGACGACGACCTCGACCAGCGCCACTGGAGCGCGCGGCAGAAGGCGTGCGGGTTCGGGAATCCGAAGAACCCCTACCGCCAGAAGGACTTCTACGCCGTCGATCCCGAATACGGCTCGTCGCAGGACTTGAAGGACTTCGTCGCCGCCGCGCATCGGCTGGGGATGAAGGTGATGTTCGACCTCGTCTACTTCCACTGCGGACCGAAGGCCGTATTCCTCGGCGAGCACCCCGACTTCATCGTGCGCAACGCCGACGGCACGCCGCGCCTCGGCGAGTGGGCGTTCCCCGAGATGGACGTCTCGCGCCGCGAGGTGCGCGACTACCTCTACGCAAACATGGAGGGGTTCGTGAAAGACTACGACGTGGACGGCTTCCGCTGCGACGTCGCCGACATGCTTCCTGTAGATTTCTGGGAAGAGGGATATCTCCGATGCAAGGCGCTGAAGCCCGACATCTTCATGATGTGCGAGGGGCTGAAGGGCGACGACCAGCTTCAGGCCTTCGACCTCTCGTACGGCTTCTACACGCAGTGGACGATGGTCGAATTCCTAAAAGGTGCTCAGCCGGCGTCCATGCTTCGGACGGCATGGGAGGCGCAGCAACGGGACTATCCGAAGAACTTCCACTGGATGCGGTGCTTCGAGAACCACGACTTCGCCAACGTCGTTCCGGGAGACGATCGAAAGGAAAAGCGCTACGGCGCCAGGATCAACGAGGCGATGATCGCCACGTGCTTTCTGCTGGACGGCGTCCCCATGCTCTACAACGGACAGGAAATCGCCGATTCCTCGCCGCATTCGATCTACTCCAACCGCGACCACGGCGGCTGGCACGTCGACTGGACCAAGGCGGACGAGCCGCAGGCGGTCGAGCGCCGTGCGGTCGTGCGGCAACTCGCCGCCCTGCGCCATGCGCATCCAGGTCTCTTCGATGCGCCCGTGGAGTGGCTTGAAACGCCCTGCCCCGACGACGTGTACGCCTTCAGGCGCCCGCTTGCGGACGGATCTTCGTTTGTCATGGCGGCGAACATTTCCACGAACTGCCATGTGTTCACGGTCCCAGCGGGGCATTCGGCGCTCGTCGCGGAAGCCGCCGCGACCATTGACCCTGCGAACGGACGGCTCGTGCTGCCCGCAAGGAGCTGGATCGTGGCGGCGGCACAAGCCGGACGGGCGGAGTTAGCATTGGGCCTGCGCGATGCCGCGTGCTGGGGCCGGCGATGACGGCTATTGCATAAAGTCGAACGCTCCCATGCCGGAAGACCTCACGGAGAATTGTCCCCAGATGGGGGTCCCCGCATATCTTTGCGGCCCCGCGATGGCGGCGATATGCGTCGAGTGCATAGATGGAGGCATAGTGGAGAACGGCGTCAATGAATACTGCTACACGAGGCCGCTCAAGATGCCGTGCGGAATCATCCGACGGAAAGCCTTTCCTGGATCGGCAATTGGGCGCGGGCGAGTTGGGCCGCGCGCCGAAAACAAGTTGTTTTCAATAAGTTGTTTCCTATCCTCAGAAGGTGCTGTGGTGAATTACGCCCTATGAAGGGCTTGTAACAACTTCGCTGTTGCATTGATGAAAAAAAGTTGTTACAATATTCTCGAAATGGGCGGAAAAGTTGTTACGGTCGGTGGTAAGCCGTTTCAGTCCAAACTTGCGCCATACGAAAGCGAAGTGAAAGAGCTTAAGGCGTCCGGTGCAAGCGTTAGGGCGATTGCGGCTGAGATGCTTGTGCGGCATGGAATCAAAGTGTCGCACAATGCCGTCGCGTCGTTCTTGCGGACGCATGGAACCAAGCGTCGCAACTTCCTTGACGGAATCGGCGAGGCGAGGCGAACGGAACTTCTAAAGGCGATTAGGGCGCTTTGGACGCATGACTCGACGGCCATCGAGGGCAACACGCTGACTCTCGGCGATACGATGGCGGTTCTGGAGTATGGCTTGACGGTGAAGGGGAAGCCGCTCAAGGACCATCAGGATGTCGTTGCCCACGCGAACGGCGTTGACTTTGTGCGTTCGCTCATAGACAAGGGGCGTATTGTTGAAGAGGATGTTTTGGAGTTGCATCGCATCGTCGTGCCGAATGAAACGCGAGACATATACAAGCCCATTGGAGCGTGGAAGCGCGAGGACAACGGCACTTACGGTGCCGAGGGTGAAAGAAGCGTATACATGCCCTACGCCTCCGCCGATGAAACGCCGAAACTGATGCGCGGCTGGATAAAGGCGTTCAATTTGTTGTTTGGCGATATCAAGGGCGAAGAAGCTGCGCTTGAGGCGTATTTGTTTGCCCATGTCTCGTTTGTGCGAATCCATCCGTTCTTCGACGGCAACGGAAGACTTGCGCGGCTTCTTGCAAATCTTCCGGTTCTATACGCGGGCTTCCCGCCGATTGTAGTTCCTTCCGAGGCGCGGCTTGACTACATCCGCGAACTTTGGGATTACCAGCGCGCGGTGGGCGTAATCAGTCTCTCCCAAAAAGAACTGTTGCCCGAACCGTTACGACTCGACAATCTGCGCCGCCTCATCCTCGATTGGTGGCAGACAACTCTCGACCTCGTTGCCGAGGCAAAGGGGAAATGAATGCACGGATGATGTTTGAGTGGAGCGGGCGTGGGAGGTTTTTTATACAGGATCTACAGGATTGACAGGATTAAGAAAGGAGCGGGAAAGTTGAATCGTATTGCTGGTGCGAGGCGAAAGGTGTACCATTGCCCCGATTGCGGAGCGGAGATCGCATTGGGGGATATT
>Ga0265298_10011889_pt1 | contig 10134 bp, 11 predicted proteins | sample AusTroGonzalo_MG_3_FD_193486 | JGI IMG/M metagenome (GOLD analysis project Ga0265298, IMG submission 193486) | Bovine rumen microbial communities from tropical cattle in Woodstock, Queensland, Australia - Gonzalo_01 | ecosystem: Host-associated > Mammals > Digestive system > Stomach > Rumen ... | reverse complement strand
AGCCCTACCTGAAATGAATTGATTCAACGCTTTCAGGTCTGAAATCTTTTCATCTGATCCCCTGCTTAAGCATAACAATTTGAATTAATGATTGACAATTTTATTTGTTTATGATAGTATTCAAATGTTGTCGGATTCATCATTCGGCTGCATTATCTGGGTGTGGCGCAGTTTGGTAGCGTGCTTGAATGGGGTTCAAGAGGCCGGAAGTTCGAATCTTCTCACCCAGACGTAAACCCGCGATGATTATCGCGGGTTTTTCTTATTTCAAGATTATCTTATGTCTGTTTACCTCGGATGACAACGAGTATAGCTTCTGTATATCCTTCGGTTATTTCTCCATATCCATATTCATTGTGTGTACTCATCCAGATGCATGGCTGGCTGCTGCAATCACCGCAAAACAGGTAATTAAAGTCCATTGGTATCATAGCCATTATTTCCGTTCCCTGTTACAGGACATACATAAAGAATCGCGAAAGTTTCATTTTTGAAATAGTACAGGAATATGCTGGTGCCGTCTTCTGCGGTCCATTCTTTGGCATCGTGGATTTTATCCAGCTGATAATAATCCTTGTATATCCGGTCCATCCAGCTTTTAATAACAATCGGGTTAGCATCTTTGTTTTCTCCATACACAGAGCAAAGCGCTCCGGTCAGATACTGAAAGTTCAGAGAAGTACTGTCATTTTGCTGGAATTCATAGGTGATCATCCGAAGTGCATCCTGATAGAATATATAAACCAGATCTGCCTGAAAGCGGCTGACCTGTACCGGGGATTCGGAAATCAGGACAGACCAGTCAGAAGAAGGAACCTGCTTCATTGGTATATTCTCAATTGCCTGTACCTGCTGCAGTGTCATTGCCCACGAAACACCGTTCCGGAAAGAAAAAGGCTTCTTTTCGGAAATAACAAGATCCCTGATACTTGTTGCGTTTTCATTTTCTGCAAATACCGGAAAAGATGAAAATATAAGAATGAAAGCCAGGAGATTACAAACAAGTTTTCTGCATTTCATTTTCTCTTCGCCTCCTCTGATGCCTTGGCAATTCCCCGGATCTGACGTAAAGTCTCTTCTACAATCCGTTCCTGCTCTTTTTTGGTCTCGTTTTCAGGATTATATTCAATGATATTACCGAAAGTTATTGTCCTGTGTTTTTTATCAGCATACATAGGAAGTATCCGTAATTTCTTTTTCCTGCGCTTCCAGTACAAATCGGCCAGTATCAGAAATCCGGGAGAAAGATTTCCGATGCCTTCCCTGGCATATTTTGTATCTGTATTTTCGGGAAATATCAGAATGTTGTCTCCGGCATCCATTGCTTCCATTGTCTGACGGAATGTATTCAGCAGTTTTGCTGGTGAATCCCGATAAACGGGAATGCATTCCACCTGGCCCATAAGATTTACACACAGCCATGCTGCCATACGAGCAAGAATTCTTTTCATAAATTCTGGCATTTTTTCCTGCTGGCTGGTCGTATTATCGTATACATACTGTGAAACTGATTTTATATTGTCCATCATATTGGCGTTGGCCCAGGGACGTACAGGAACAGGAATATAAATCTTGCAGGCCATCGGACCATAAAACTCACCGTGGTTACAGACAAAAACCAGAGGGTTTGAATCATCCGGAACAATGTTTTCTCGTTTTACAATTTTACAGCGGAAATGCAGCCGACATAGAAAAGTCAGAAAACGGGAAAGATAAGGCTGACGATAAGGTTCACTTACCACTCGTGTGACCTGTTCCTGGAGAGCTGGATTTTTTAAACCATCTTCCTGCAACTGCATCAGTTTCCTGATTTTTCCTATATATCTTTGGCTGATCGGAAATCTGAAAGCGCTGATCAGTGCACCAATAACAACCAGGAAAACAGGAATTACCATAATTGGACGGAATCTCACAGCAAGCTCCTCAGTTGTCTGTGGGAGACCTTTCCGATTCATGAAACAGAAAATACCCAAAGCAATCAGGGCGAGGATATCGCCAAGAAGACGCGCCATATTCCAGTTTGTCATCCGCAGTTTCCAGTAACCACGGGGCACCTCTTTTCCGGTAACACTGACGGCTTCAGGCATCAGTTCTTCGATTCGGCCCAGGCCGGTCATACTCAGAGATCCGCCTGCTGTACAGATTACGAGCGTAATATAGATCCGAAGATAGTCGATTTTGTTGGCAGTCAGCATCTGAATGCATAAAATAATCCCGCCAAGCCAAAGAATCAGCCCGCTGCATAACAGGAGTGTAGGATCTTTCATCCCTTTTCGCTCAGACCGGCGCAGCAAAAGGAATCCGGTTTCTGCAGGTACAATTGTACAAATAACAGCAACCACCATCGCAGGAAGGAGTCCTTCCCGTTTTGTGGCGAGAAGGGCATAAATTGTTGTTACAGTCAATTCAACAGCCATCACCAGCATCAGACTGACCCATTCAATTGTATGGTATGCATGCGCATTGCGGAAATCGGTTTCCCCCAGCTCGGATTCATTGTCAATCTGTTCCAAACTTCCATGCAGCCTGTTTGAAACATAGATCTGATTTGCCACAAGAATTAAAAATCCGGCAGATGCTGCCCAGCCGTTCCACCAACCGAAATTATAAAAAAATATAAAAGCCATTCCGCCCATAATGAGCAACTGGATGATAATTCCGGTTGTTTTTGCACGTTTTGAGGGTTGTTCACCGGCATGCATAATCCGTGACGTTCTTTCGATATTTGCTTCAGCACAGATGCATAACGCTACGGCAGCATAAAGAATCCAGACCTTCGGGCTGTCAATTCCTGCAGGAAACAGACCAGCCAGAAGCAAACCGATCCCAAGTAAAAGAATCAGTAGAAATAACATCCAGCGTTTCGTGTAAGCCGGAAGAAATTTCCGGTCTTTTCCGATTGTTCGGGTAAAAATGATGACAGCTTTTCCGCAAAGGTACAGTACCCCCCCGAATAATGGCATATCTGTAAGCATATTGGAAAGAATCATGCAATAGATATACCCGTAAAGCTGTGTAATGGAAGCCCACAGAGGCATTTTCCCCGCTGTTTTTGCGATCAAGAGCGTTCTGCTCCTTTCTCCCGTTTTATGAGGAGCAGAATACCGAATGTAACGGGTATTGCAAGGACTACAAACATCACGGCATAAAGAAGATAATGGTTTATGGTTGTCCGGTCCAGAGCATACTCTATTCCTCCGCAGGCTCCAATTGCAAGCGGCAGAGAAATAAATGCAGTACGCATAAATCCTTTATGTGCTCCCCTGTTCCGCAGAGATGCAGTCACAACACCAATTACCATCATAACTGCTGCAATAACCTGCTGGAAACGGACAAAACTGTATTCCAGATGACTGTCATAACGAAGGCTTTCCAGCATTATTCCGCCCGCTCCGACAAGAATCATAAAAAGAATCCAGATGTCGCCATCCTCCCGATAAGGCCGGGTGAGATAGACTACAAGAATCAGGAACAGCAGAATGGAGCAAATTGCGGCGCAAAGATAGGTCGCCATGAATGAAACATCCGGGTAATAAGCATCCTGAACAGCAAGGAAAGTGTTTCGGGGGAAACCGTTCCCCTGTAGTTCGCGGCTGACATTAAACCCATCAAACAAGCGTTCCGCAAAACGTTCAGCCGCCATTACAAGAGGAAGTGCGCAGCATACATGATCAAGTAGTTTGTTTTTATCTTCTTTCAGCAATACTGAACTCAGTTTCGCTGCAAGCATAACGCCGATGATCATTCCAAAAAAACTCCATCCGCCCGAAGAGATCCGAAACCATGCAGAAAACGGGATTCCGCCGGATATTATGATTGCAGATAGACAAAAGAGAAGACGGGAAAAAATGATACCAAATGCGATGCTTATCAGTGAAAGGAGGGATGAGGTTCCTTTTTTCATATTGGCAGCACGGCAAAGAACATATATAGCAGCAACTGCGCACAAAACGCCGATTGCACAGTAAAGTCCAAAAGAATAAATCTTTATTCCCAGGACATCCGTAATTGGAGCCTCTTCCCACTGCTTCATCGTTTTCTGTCCTTCTGTTATTTATTTTCTTTCTTCTTCCGGAACTGCTGTAGCAAAAAAGATGATATCACTTTGCGGACGGACATTTGCACTGTTATCTCCTTTACAGTGAAAAGCAGCATTGTCCTGATCCGGACCAGGTATAATCATCTCTGCAGAATTGCCGCCGTCCAGATTAAATGCTTGTTTACATCCAAGGTCAAGCATAATCTGTGCGAGTTCTGTATGTGTAACTCCTGTTCCGTCACCGCGTTTTTTTGCTTCGACAATCACCATGACATAACTGAGCGGACCAGTTTGTCCGATAGCAGAACGTGGATTTTTATGAGTCCCGGCATATACAGATTTACGCTTTTCAAGATCCTGAATTTCTCCATCAATAACAAGGGATGGACCAAATGTTAATGCCTGAACAATATCATCTTTGTTCTGGCTCACATAATCCATCAATCCTTCAGACAAAGGAAACAGATGAAAATTGCCTTTATTGTCTATAACAAGCGTGTCATATAGTTTGTATGCCTTATTTCTTTTGTGATCCTGAGTAACAACCTGTGCCATCCTAACTTCAAAAGACTTTTCTTTTGAATTGTCAGTTTTGATATAGTCGTCACCATTCATTGCAATTACAGCATGATTGTTTCTGGCTATTGTTTCAACATAATGAGCTTTCTTTGCGCTCAGCGGACCGGCTGTTGCAGTACGAAGCTGACTCGCATCTGCGATTTCCACATAAGCAACGTTCACTTTGGAATTATACATTTCCTTCTGCTCTATCCGGACGCGAATGGATTGATCTTCATAGCCGTTTTCCGTAAAGTGATCCGGATCCGGAGCAGGAGCGAGGCTGAAATCCATCGGCAAAGCCCATTCATCGGGAATTGACAATTTTCCGTCTTCTTCCAGATCTTCAATTGTCAGATTTTCCTCTGCTGTTGCAACAGAAACAAAGAGCCGGCCGAAATCCAGTTCCACGCCATCGTCATCGTCTTTTTGATTGTCTACCAGCTCTTCCTGTGCTTCTGAGAGCATTGTCGGCGAAGACAGGAAAAATGGAATACTTACAATCAGCGCGGCACACATCAAAACCAATAAAACACGAACCGGAATTTTCATAAGAAAAGACTCCTTTTAAACAGGCAAGATCAGATTTCTTCATCATCCGCAATACGGGTATTTGCAATTTCAATCAGTTTCTCAGCCAAGGTTTCATCTTCAACCAGGACAAATTCTTCCTCTTCTTCACCATCTGCGCCTTCACTTGTTTTAACTTTGCAGACAATGCATTCTTCTCCGTTTTCATCCGCTTCCTGGCCAACTTCGGTCAGCAAGGCATATTCAGCGCCGTTATAGAAGAAATAATCTCTTACAGCAAATTCATATTCATTCCCATCATCATCTTCAAAAATAATCGTATCAGCATCCATGTTATCCATTCCGTTCATTTCCTTTTCATCCATGATCATTTCCTTCTTTCTTACAAATTTCATTGAAAATTATAGCCAACCGCAGCCTGTTTGACAAGTTGACTTATCAGGTTCGCAGTTCTATCATGAACAAGGAGGTTTTTCCTTTTTCTGCAGCGGATGCCGGCTCCCATCTTTTTCCTGAACGACAATGCTGTCCAGCATTGCTTTCAGGTTTTCACGGTATCCATCCAGATATTCTTTCCGAAGTGCAGCCTGTTCTTTCTCTTCCGCTTCCGTCAGTCCGCTGCTTTTTTTCTTTCGCGCAAGCTCGTTAATCCGCTCAATTTTCTTTTTTTCCAATTCACTTTACCTCATTTCATCAAGTGTTTTTCAGGAGGAATAAAAAATGATTCAGGGAAAATGGTTTGCTCCGGGAAATGATCTGTCAGCTGAAGTACTGCCAGTAAGGGAAGCAGTTTTCGGCATAACCGGGGAAAAGACAGATCCGGAAGGATGGAATGCACTCGTGTATCTGGATGATCATCCCGCGGCTTCCGGCCGGATCTGGTGGAAAGAGGATGCATTCTGGATTGGAAGCGTTGGAGTTCTTCCGGAATTTCGCGGACAGCGTATCGGAGATCTGGTCCTCCGACTGCTGCTTTTTAAGGCACAATCCCATGCAGCTCGTGAAGTACGGCTTTCCTGCCCTCGGGAAACAGAAGGATTTTTCGCAAGGCTGGGATTTCAGGCTGTTTCCAGTGATAATGAAACCGTAGAAATGACGCTCGACGGAAAAGAGATTTCTCTGGATTCCTGCGCTTCCTGCAAAAAACAAAACTGTCCGAACCGCAAATAAGAGTTTAGCTTCGGCTGTCCTTTCCGGCAAGCAGGATCAAAGCCATTGAAAGAATCATGCATCCGGCATTAACGGTAAGATCACCGATTCCGCTTCCTGAAGAGATAACACCGCAAGTATTGAGAACCATTACGGTTTCACTGCTTATAACGGCAATCCATTCCAATGCTGTAAACAAAATGTTTTTCTGTTTTCTTCCGAGGCGGAATGTCCATAAGGCTAAAGGAACATCTGCAATCAACAGAAAAACAATCTGGGTCAGGTTGACAGTGCCGGCCTGTATAAATGGAATTTCACGCAATCCTTCCGTACAGCCCCGGATCATTCCCCACACGCATAAAACGGTCAGCAGCAGATCACCGTTCCCGGGTATATCTTTTTTGCGAAGAATCAGCCAGCATACAATGACAGCAAAACAAAGCACAGCAAGAATAAACTCAATCCTTGAAGGCTGAAACCGGCTGTCAGAAGTAAAGAATGGGATTTGAGGAATCGGTTCCGGAACAGAAACACCGCGTCCGAGTGTTGTTGTATGATCAAACACTTTCCACACTGCGGCCCCAGGCAGCAAACCGAATCCTATGGAATTAAACCAGACAGAAAGCGGAATATGCGATCCCTTTTTCCGCGGCTGTATGGCCGCGTTCCAGAAGAGAGCAAACAAGGCAACAGTCAAAAAAACAATTGCAGCGCCGACACCTGTCACTGAAAAGCGAAGGCCGATAAAGGAGAGGAGCGTTTCCCCTTCACCGCGCTCTGCAAGAGTTGAAACAGCAATGGCAAAAATGGCTGCAGAAAGGACCCAGGTCAGCGCAATATACAGGATTCTAAGAACGCGCCGCATACTATGCCTCCTTTTTAAAGACCCATCGCTGCTGGAACCGGTAACTGACAAAATACAGAACAGTATCCACAATCAGCTTTGCAACGGTGCTGCTCATTCCCGTCCTGCTCAGTAGCCATGTTCCGCCGGCACTAAGCAGGATAATTACTGAAGCAAGGATTGCATAGCGAATGAAAGATTTCCAGGCATTTCCTTTATCGCCAAATACCAGTTTACGGTTCAGCATGAAATTGACGGATGCACTGATGACTCTGGCAATAATAGTACACAGAAGAATAATGGAAGCATCATTCTTTTTGCCATTTGCAAACACTGCCAGATTCAGGAGATTGAAAACACCATTATCCAGCAGTACACATGCAAGGCTGGAACACATAAAACGGAAAAAACTTCCGAGAATCACTTTATAAACACGGAAACTGTCCTTGATCGGATGAAAATGGGTGCCTTCATTTGCGTTTTCATATATAGTCTCAATCGTGACCGGAATCATTTTAATACCGGCACGGGAACAGGCAATCAGTACTTTCATTTCGTATTCAAAACGTTCGCCTTCCACACTGATCATAAACGGAAGCTCTTCCCTTCGGAAGGCGCGAAGTCCCGTCTGAGTATCCGGAAGATACTGACCGTATAAAAGTTTGAAAACAACAGAAGTAATACGATTTCCGCTGCGGCTCTTGGGCGGAATATCCGGAAGGGAAAAATCACGACTTCCGAGGTAAAGAGCCTTTTCTCCTTTTTGAGCTTCTTCAGCAAGGTGTATACAGTCAGGTACTGTATGTTGTCCGTCTGAATCAGCGGTCAGGATTACTTTTGCATCCTGAAGATGATCCAGGATGTACTGATATCCGGTTTTCAGTGCGATTCCTTTTCCGCGGTTTATCTCGTGATGAAGAACTACTGTACGGTCAATGTTCTCCACCTCACGGAAAATCGGCTGATATTCTTCACTGCTGCCGTCATCTACAACGATAATATGGGCAAACCCACAGTCGGACAGTTTTGCGATGTAGGCAGGCAGTCTTTCATCCGGTTCAAGTGATGGAATCAGTATTGCCGCGTCCTTTACAGCATTGAACATTTCACTCATCCGTTTTCTTTCCTTCATGTTCCGAATTGTTTTTTCCAATAACAAGTGCCTCATATGCATAAAAGCACTTTTATATCATATCAAACAATGATAAAAAACACAATATATATGGTGCATTTAGCTCGTTGACATACAATACCTGTATCGTTATAATTATTTGGATTGAAATATACGGAGGTGTCTTTATGGGCATTATTCCATCCAGAAATCTTGAGGATCAGCGTCGCGAAAAGGACGGTATTGTTTATTTTGACCGTGGGACACTGACCGGCAGGAACGGACGACGGTACGACCGTTTTGCCATTCAGACGCATTTTGTTGAAGTCGGGGAAGATCAGGCAGAACTGGTTCGCCGTTATGTGCTCCCTCTTGCACAGGATGGCGATGTCCTGTCCTTTGGTGCAAAAGTAATGGCAATGTGTACCCGTAACGTTAAAACAAAGGATGAAGTACATCCAGGCTTCTGGGCAAAAAAGCTTGCTCCTTTTGCCGGAATTAATACAACGGGTGTTGGGATGCACGAACCTTATAAACTGCAGCTCGTTATTGATATGTGCGGTCTTCCGCGTGTTCTTTTTGCTGCATGTGTCAGCGCGGTTACCCGTCCGTTCGGTGTGCATGGACTTTTTTACAAAATCTGCGGTAAAGGTGTGGCAGGAATTGACGGTTTTTACTTCCGTTCCAGCTTTGACCGGTATAAGGAACTGGCTTTAATCAATCCGCCAAACGCGGTTGAACTGTGCAATCAGCTTGAGAAAGATACAGGTATTCCTGTTGTTCTGATGGATGCAAATGATATTGATCAGAACCAGCTTGGCAAGTGCGATGATTTCCCGCTGACGGATGATGAGATTCAGGATGCCATGGCTGACAATCCTTCGGGGCAGGGCGATGAACTGACTCCCCTTATCCTGATTCGCCCTCTGGGAAATGAAAAATGAGACATATCCCCTCTTCTGATACTTTTCATACGGATGTCCTGTCTTTTGAAGATGCTCTTGTACCGACTGCTGATGACTATAACCGTGAGCGCTGGATCTATGTGCCGGATCACTACAGTGAATATCGTTACATCCTTGGAACAAGAGGTTCCCGTCCTCTGATCTGTATTGGAATCAATCCGTCCACTGCTGCGCCGGACCACCTCGACAATACATTAAAAAGTGCTCAAAGGATAGCGCTTTTCAATGGATATGATTCCTTCATTATGTTTAATGTTTATGCTCAGCGTGCCACTGTTCCTGACGATATGGAAAAAAAACTTAACCCTCTTCTTCATCAGGAAAACATGAAAGCTTTCAAGTGGGTTCTGCAGAAGTACTCTTCTTCATGCGCTGTCTGGGCAGCATGGGGTTCTCTGATTATGAAACGTGATTATCTTGCTTCCTGTGTACGAGATATGGTTTTGATCGGCAATCAATACGAAGTCAGATGGTTTACAGCCGGTCCGAGAAGCAAGGCCGGTCATCCGCACCATCCGTTATATCTTCGCAGCGATTCTGTCCTTGAACCTTTTGACGATCTTCTTCCTTACCTTAATTCACTGTCATTTTTACATTGAATGGATCTGCTTTCTGGAGGTTTTGTGCCATGATAAAAACATATGATGAAACTTTTACTGTGCTTACACGTGACTGCGATCTGAAGGGTACCTGGCGTTTGAGTGCTGTACTTGAAACGATGCAGGAAGTTGCCGGTGCACACAGCTTTCTCCTTGGCTGCGGTCGGGAGGAACTCCTGAAAAAGAATATTGTCTGGGTGCTCTCCCGCAGTGAACTGCATATGGAAAGATATCCCCGTGCCGGGGAAAAAATCACCATTCATACTTTTCCGATGCCTAACCGGATCTGTTTCTTCCCACGATATTACATTTTTACAGATGAACGTGGTGAAATGGTG
>Ga0265298_10011888_pt1 | contig 10136 bp, 6 predicted proteins | sample AusTroGonzalo_MG_3_FD_193486 | JGI IMG/M metagenome (GOLD analysis project Ga0265298, IMG submission 193486) | Bovine rumen microbial communities from tropical cattle in Woodstock, Queensland, Australia - Gonzalo_01 | ecosystem: Host-associated > Mammals > Digestive system > Stomach > Rumen ... | reverse complement strand
CGCCTGCGCCATCTGTCGCAAAACGCGCGGGAACATAGCCCTTGTAAACTTCAATGTCCGCAATCTGGTCTATAGGAATATCGTCAAGTCCCAAGTTGCCCTGCGTCTCGACCGGGACGCCATTTACCAGCACCTTGATGTTCTTGCCTTCCATGCCGCGAATGTTGATTTTACCTTCGCTGCCCATGCCGCCGGACTTGCGCACCTTCACACCCGAAGCGGAGTTAACCGCTTTTGAAATGGTCTTGCTGGTGTTCTGCATCTCGGCTGCGTCAATCGTCGCCACAGACTCCGCTTTTTTAGCCTGCTTCGCCTGTTCCGCTTCTATTTCAGATTCCACCGAGAGTTCGTCCAGCTGCGTGACGCCCGAAGCATTAGCGGCAGAAATATCTGATTGCGCCGCACCTTTTGCGTCACTAGTTGTCGCATTGTTTTCTGGAGCAGATTCTTCAAGAAAATCGTCTATAGAGGTAATTTCGTCATCTTGGGCACGGGCCGAAACCGCACCAACCGTAGCAAATATAAAGGCAAGCGTTGCCGCCTTGCAAATAAACATCTTTTTCATCGCAGCGCAATTGAACAATTTTCGCGACAAATTTCTACTCCAAACGGGCCCTTAAAAATCCGAATGGATTTATCCCTTTTTAACAAAAAACCGCTCCCTCCATTAGGCGGGAACGGAGCATCGTGTATATGAGGACTATGTCTTTACCGCAGATTTGCGGAAATTTCGCTTACTTGAGCGGAACCATCCACATCGGAATCTGCTTGACTGTAGCGATCTTTTCGGCCTTTTCTTTCTTCGGGTCATAACGGAAGTAGGCGTTGCCGTCTTCTTCGGTTGAAACTGCGAAAATGACATTGCCGTCTTCTTCAACATAGACGCCGTAGCTGCCCCAGCTGGAGGAATAACCAATCGGGGTAGCCTTCATTGTCTTCTTTGCCAGGTCGATTTCCACCGGCTTGCAGGTATTGTTGTGGTAGCTGTCCATATCGGTCCAGACCTGCTGCAAGTCCACCATCACGTTCAAGAAAGAATAGACGACATCGCCCTTAGGCAGGCTGATTACGCCAAGATACTTGTAGTTGCCCTTCGCGGTGATGTCCTTGATTGCGAGTTCATCCGAAACATTCCAAACGTAATCCTTGTCGAACATGGTTTCGCCCACCTTGATACGGAGGAAACCGTCAACCTGGCCGGGAGCGTAGCCCCAAGAGGCGTTGCTATAGCAGTAAATGTAACCGTCTGCAACGATAAATGCCTGGTTCTGAGAGTCGTCAAGCGAGCCAACAGCAGCAACGCGGTCATCTTCGGCCACGGCAATCACGGAATCCTTCTCAACGTCAATAATCGCGACCTGGGCCGCATTACCGGTAGCATAGTCGCTCACGTTCTGCAGCAGGCCGACATAGAGGCGACCGTCTACGATCACACCAGTACCCGGGCTCACCACGAGAGCGTCGTCGTTCTTGTATTCGGAAAGGTCAATCGCGCCCGTACGCTTCATCGTCTTCGGGTTGATGATGAGCAGCGAGTCGAGCATGCCGCCCAGATAAGCCTTTTCTTCGTTCACAAAATAGATGTGGTTTGCCCAAGCACCGGCAAGCGAAAGTTCTGCGGTCTTGCCACCAATCTTGTTGTTCTTGTCAAGGCTGTAGCGGGCAATGGTGCCAACGTCAAGGTCCGCAATGAACAAGGAACCGTCGTAATAGACTACGCCTGCACGGGTGCCGACTTCAATGTAGTCCTTGCCTAAGTCGCCGGTGTGGTCCAGCGACATCGTGCCGATGAACATCGTCTCGCCCGAAGCGATTGCAGTCGCGAAATCGCGCTTGTATTCGCTCTTGTCTTCCTTCTTGGAACTGCTGGACTTATCCTTGCTATCGCTAGACTTACCCTTAGAGCTACTAGACTTGTCCTTGCTATCTCCGCCGGACTTTTCGCTCGAGGAGCTGGAGAGTTCCTTTTCGTCGTCACCATTAGCAGAAGAAGAATTGTCGTCACCGCAAGCGACTAGCATGCTGAAAGAAACAGCAAGAGCCGCCAGAAAACGTGTTTTCATATATACTCCTTAATTGAGATGCGGGGAATCCCGCGTTTTTGAATTTGCAGGTGCATTTTAGAAATGTCGGCCGCGACGTTCTACTCCAAACGGAGACGGAAAAATCCGAATGGATAATCAAGAGTCAAATTTTTCAAACGTCTTTTTCACTCCATTTAGTCATTTATCACCCCGTTTAGGCAAAATCGTAGTGAAAAAGTTATATCCGCAAAATAAAATTAGCCTTGACAAAGTTTTATCAGCTTGTTAGATTTGTCTTACTTTTTAAGACAAGACTAACAACGCCAGTCTGAATCGTTTTATGAGGAAAGAATGCTAAACATCAAAGGAATTGAATGGCTGCACAAAATCGGGTGCTACCATACAACGCTTGAAAGAGACCCGTTTCTCATTCTTGAATTTTGCCGGAAGGGGCACATTACCTGGGCAGGCGGGGCACGCCCCTGCAATCAGCTGAATCCGGGAGAAATGCTGGTTTACGACGCCTGGACATCGGGCGCACTGACGCGTTCTGCGGACTACTGCGGTGACCGAATCCTGTTCTACGAGGAATCGGCAAAGTACATCCAGGAACATTTTGCGGGTTTTGCACTTGACCTCAAGACTCTTGCACAGAAGATGTGTCGTCCGGGCCGCCCGTTCATCGTGCACACCAAGGAAGAAGTCGCACGCGCCTTCGAAAAGGTCGAGAACAAGTCCGAAAAAACGCAGGCGGAATACGGCAGGCTCGCCATTTTGGAGCTGTTGCTCACCCTGAAGAATCTGGATACGCAGCGCGAGTTCGCATGCCGCGAATGCAACCTGTCTTCACTCCAGATTGAAAAGATTTACTGCATCCGTTCGTTTATCTGCGACAACATCGACAACCATTGGACTATCGACGAGCTTTCGGACAAGTTCGACATGCCGGTGACCGCGATGAAGCTCTGCTTCAAGAACGTGTTCGGATTGCCGGTATTTACCTATGCCCGTCGCGAGCGCATGAAAATCGCCGCCAAGGAACTCCGCGAAAGCGATCACGGAATTTTGGAAATCGCGGGCTCGGTAGGCTACAATAACGGGAGCAAGTTCGCGCACGCCTTCCAGGACGTGATGGGCATGACCCCGAAGGAATACAGGAAAAAATACAGAATGACAAACGTCGCATAACTATGAAAAACACATTCAAAAAACTCTACGCATACATGGGTTCGCGAAAACCGCTGTTCCCGCTAGCTTTGATTCTCTCGGCATTGAGCGCCATTGCGGGGCTCGTGCCTTTTTTACTGATGTGGCTGATCGTCCGCGAAATCCTGGGCGGTGGCGACATGACGAACATCAGGATTTTCGACTACTCCATCGGGGCGGTACTTGCTTCGGTCGCAAGCGTATTGCTCTACTTTGCGGCCCTCGCCTGCTCGCACTTGGTGGCCTTCAGGCTCGAAGGTGACCTGCGCCGCTCCGCGATGAAAAAACTGATGAGCGCCCCGCTCGGATTTTTTGACAAGAACCCGACTGGCAAACTTCGCAAGATTATTGACGACAACGCCGCCATCACGCACACCTTCCTCGCGCACGAGATGCCCGATATTTCGAGCACCATCCTGATTCCGGTCGTGGCGCTCGTGATGATGTCCGTCTTTGATTGGCGTCTCGGGCTCGCATCGCTCATCCCGATTGCCTACGCCCTTTTCACACTGGGAACCTTGGGCCGCAAGGGCACAAAGTTCATGGAACGCTACATGCAGTCGCTCGAAGAAATGAATACCGAAGCGGTTGAGTATGTACGCGGCATCCCCGTGGTCAAGGTTTTTCAACAGACCATCTACTCGTTCAAGAATTTCTACAAGACCATTCAGGTTTACCACCAGATGGTGACGGCCTATTCCAACAGCTGGAAAAAGGCCTACTGCATCTATACCGCGCTCGTGAACGGCTTCGTGCTGTTCCTTGTCCCGACGGCAGTTCTGATTATCGGGAACGGCGACAATGTTCAGCAGACCATCGTGAACATGATGATTTACGTGCTGGTAACGCCGCTGTTCTCGCAGTGCGTGATGCGCAGCATGTACCTGAGTAACGCCACGAACCAGGCGGGCATCGCGATTGACCGCATCAACGATATCGCGCGCACCAAGGATTTGGAAGTTTGCACGAATCCCGTCCCGATGAAAAAGTTTGATGTGGAATTCCGTAATGTGAATTTCACCTATCCCGATACCGACAAGCAGGTGCTGAGCGACATTTCTCTTTCGGTGCCGACGGGCCATACGGTCGCACTTGTCGGAGCTTCGGGAGGCGGCAAGAGCACGATTGCAAAGCTCCTGCCGCGCTTCTTTGATGTCGATAGCGGCGAGATTACCATTGGCGGGGTTCCCGTAAAGCAGATCGACCCGAAAGAACTGATGAAGAACGTCTCTTTCGTGTTCCAGAATACGCGACTCTTCAAGATGAGTATCTTGGACAACGTACGTTACGGCATGCCCGATGCGACTCTCGAGCAGGTGAACAAGGCACTTGACCTTGCACAGTGCCGTGAAATCATCGACAAGTTGCCCGGCGGCATCGATACGGTTATCGGAAGCAAGGGCACGTACCTTTCGGGCGGCGAGCAGCAGCGCGTGGTGCTTGCGCGCGCCATCTTGAAGAACGCTCCCATCGTGGTGCTCGACGAAGCGACCGCATTTGCCGACCCCGAAAACGAGCGCTTGATTCAGGAAGCCCTGCACAAACTGGCCGCAGGCAAGACGGTGCTTATGATTGCACACAGGCTTACAAGCGTAGTGAATGCTGACCAGATCATCGTGGTCGAAGAAGGCGAAATCGCCGAACGTGGTACACACGCAGAATTGCTTGAAAAGAACGGCATTTACGCCAAGATGTGGGCCGAATACCAGCAGTCCGTCACATGGACCCTCGATAATTCCAAGGATAATGAAGGAGGCGAAAATGTATAAGTGGGTTCAGAATACTTTTGCTCTTTCGGAAGAAGGCTCGCACACGTTTGTTCGCGGCGTCATTTGGACGTTCCTGCACTTTATTTCGCTCATGTTCCCGATGATGTTGCTGTTCTTCTTCTTGATGGAATACATGGGTCTCGGTGAATTTGCGGGCAAGACACCGCACGGAATCTGGTTCTACCTCGGGATTTCGGTCGCGTTGTTCTTGGTGATACTCGTGATTTACGGTTTCTCGTACAGTGCCACCTACGACAGCGTGTACGACGAGAGCATGCGCCGCCGCGTTTCGATTGCAGAAAGACTCCGCAAGCTGCCGCTCTCCTTCTTTGGCAAGAAGAACCTTTCGGACTTGACGTCAACCATCATGGACGACTGCAACGCGCTCGAAATGATTTTCTCGCACGCCGTGCCGGAACTTTTCGCAGCCATCGGAAGCGTTACCGTTATCGGAATCATGCTGTTCTGCTACAACTGGAAAATGTCCATCGCCCTTTTCTGGGTCGTACCCGCAGCAGCGCTTTTGATTGCTCTTTCAAAAAAAATTCAGGATCACTGGTTTGAGAATTCGTACAATGCGCGTCGTGAAATCATGGAAGACATCCAGGAAGGCCTCGAAAACGTGCAAGAAATCCGTTCCTACTCCGGCGAAGCGGCCTATCTCGACCATTTTGACAAGGATTGCATCAAGTACGAAAAAACGCAGATCGATTCCGATGTCAAGGTCGGCATGTTCCTGAATTCGGCACAAGGCATTCTCAAGATGGGCCTTGCCACGGTGCTGATTACGGGTGCAAGACTCTGGACCAAGGGCGAAATTGACGTATTCACCTACCTGGTATTCATCGTATGCGCAGCAACCATCTACAACCCGATTTATCTCGTATTCAACAACCTTGCCGAACTGTTCTTTGTGAACGTACGCCTGCGCCGTTTCCGCGAAATGGACCAGATGCCTATACAGCAGGGCGAAACAGAATTCACGCCCGCGAATTACGATATCGAATTCAAGGATGTCGACTTTAACTATAACGAGAATAAGCAAGTCCTGAAGAAGGTTTCGTTTACGGCAAAGCAGGGCGAAATTACCGCGCTTGTGGGCCCGAGCGGCAGCGGAAAGACGACTGCAGCAAAGCTTGCGGCACGATTCTGGGATATCCAGGGCGGAACAGTGACGCTCGGCGGCCAGGACATCAGCAAGATTGATCCCGAAACACTCCTGAAGAACTTCTCCATCGTCTTCCAGGACGTGGTGCTGTTCAATACGAGCATCAAGGACAATATCCGCATTGGCAAGCGCGACGCCAGCGACGAAGAAATCTTGAAGGTTGCAAAACTCGCCGGCTGCGACGAGTTCGTGCAGAAGATGCCGCAGGGTTACGATACCGTCATCGGTGAAAACGGCGACACGCTCTCGGGCGGTGAACGCCAGCGCATCTCCATTGCGCGTGCGCTGTTGAAAGACGCCCCGATTATCTTGCTTGACGAAGCGACGGCCAGCCTCGACGTGGAAAACGAATCCAAGATCCAGCGCGGTATTTCGCGGTTGGTGAAGGGCAAGACCGTCATCATCATCGCGCACCGCATGCGCACCATCGCAAATGCCGACAAGGTTGTGGTGTTGCAAGACGGTCACATCGCCGAAACGGGCACTCCCGCCGAACTCAAGTCGAAAGGCGGCCTGTTCAGCAAGATGCTTGAACTTCAGGAAGTCTCGAACGCATAACTTCGTCTTGTCAGAGGAACAACGATGACCGCACAACGATTGATGGATTACAAACTGGTTCGCCAATGCGCGCCGACCCTTGCCGCCCGCAAGGTCGGTAGCCTCTTCTGCATGGAAAAATCGCCCGCAGAACACGAACCTCTTTGTGCCATTCTTGCCCGCTGGAATCGCGAACTGAATCCGTCGGGCATATTCGTGCGTGTCGTTGCCGAACGCTGCGGACGCAGTTTTGTGTACGTCTATCGCCGCAATGTGTTGAGCCAGTTGTTTGACGAAACCGAAATCCGTCAATTCATGGGGCATTACGGCTATCAAAACTTCGATGAAGAAACGCTTATCGCGAATCTGACTCACCGAATTGCAAAATGCCATTGCTTTCCTCATGAAATCGGGCTTTTTCTGGGTTACCCGCTCGAAGATGTCAAGGGTTTCATCGCCAACGGCGGGCAAAATTGCAAAAGTACGGGTTACTGGAAGGTGTATGGCGACGTCGCCGAATCGGAGAAGAAATTCGAGTGCTTCCGGAAATGCTTTTCGGTCATGAGTTCGCTTTTCGAACGCGGCTACTCGCTGCCAATGCTGGCCGTAGCCTGTTAAGGTTTAATTAAAAATAGGAGATAACATGGAAAAAATCGCAGTAATCTACTGGAGCGGAACAGGTAACACCGAAATGATGGCGAAGTATGTCGCCGAAGGTGCCAAGGCCGCCGGTGCCGAAGCCGACGTGTTCAGCGTTTCGGACTTTTCGCAGAATCAGCTGGCTGAATATGGCCGCTATGCGCTGGGTTGCCCTGCCATGGGCGCCGAGGAACTCGAAGATTCCGAATTCCAGCCCTTCTACGAAGCCGTCAAGCCCGCCCTCAACGGCAAGAAAGTCGCCCTGTTCGGTTCTTACGGCTGGGGTGGCGGCGAATGGATGAATCCGTGGAAGGCTGACGCCGAATCCGCCGGGCTCGTGCTTGTGGCAGATCCGCTTGCCATCGAGAACGCCCCCGATGACGCTGGTAAGGCCGCTTGCCAGGAACTTGGCAAGACTCTCGCCACGGCATAAAATGAAAGAATCTTTTTTATAGTGTTTTGGGATAAACGGCCCTGACGGAATTACACACCGTCGGGGCTTTTAGAGGATGTTTAAAATGCAAGTTTCTCGTGTCAACAAGGTTTTTGCCCGGTTGGGGCGTTTTCAGGTCAAGTTTCGCTGGCTGATATTGCTGGCGACGGTTATTGTGACGGTTTTGGCGTGTTTCGGCCTCCCGCATCTGCAGATGACGAGCAGTGAAGAGGAATGGTTCGATGACTGGGACAAGGTGAAAATCGACCAGGCGCACTTCAACGAAAAATTTGGTAGCGACGACGGCTACATGGTGATGGTGCGTGCCAACGACGTGTTCGCGCCGGAGGTTCTGCAGGCGATCGACAAACTTTCGCGCAGACTCGAAAACGAGGTGCCTTACGCCGACCGCGTGGTTTCGCTGACGCACAATTTGTCGATTCCGGTCGCAAATGACGAAGGATTTGAGGTCATCGACCCGTTCGAGGACGGCATTCCCGAAGACCCGCAGGAACTGGAAGCGAAAAAGCAGCTGATCCTTTCGCGCGAATCGCTCGTAAACAATATCGTCTCAGACGATTCTAAGGAAACATGGGTTATCCTTTCGCTGAAATCTTATGAAGGCGGTGTCGATTTCGGAAAGGACAGCATCGCGCCTTTCGCCCGTGATGTCATCTATTCCGACGAATTCAAAAGCGACAAGTTCGAGATGCTCCCGACGGGCATGAGCTACACCGAGATGGAAGAAAACGAAGTCATCTCGAAGGAATGTGCCATGCGCATCGGTTTCGGCTTCCTGGTGATGGTCATTTGCCTTATTTTGTTTGTCCGGTCGCTCCGTGGCGTGGTGGTGCCCGCGATCGCTACAGTCGGCGGCATCGCCTCGGTACTCGGCATCAACGCCTGGCTCGGCATTATCGGCGACGAGAGCATGGTCGCGCTCCCTGTGCTCCTCGGCATGGCGCTTTCGGTGGGCTATTCCATCCACTACATCAATTCGTTCCGTATGCACTTCAGGCGCACGGGCAACCGCCGCGAATCCGTGATTTGCGCCGTCGAAGAGACGGGCTGGCCCATCCTCTTTACCGTCATCACCACGGTCGCATCGTTGCTTTCGTTCCTGTTCGCAGGCATCCGCCCCATCCGCTGGATTGGCGGGATTTCGGCGGGCATCGTGACGATGGTTTATCTGTACGTCATCATCCTGATTCCGATTCTCATGAGCTTCGGCAAGAACGCGGAACCGGACCCGACGCAGGTAAAATCGTCAGGGGCCACCAAGGCGGACATTCTCTTTGAATTCTTCGGGCGAAAAGTCTGCAGACACCGCAGAATTGTCGCAGCGATTTCGGCTGCAGTCATGCTATTGCAAGTTCCGGGCATGATGAATATTGACGTGAACATGGACTACACCGAGACTATGGGCGAAAAGATCCCCTTCGTGATGCGGCTCAAGGACATGCTCAGCGGCAAAATCGGTAGCCTCTACGACTTCAACGTGATGGTAGAATTTGAGGATGATGATGCGCTCAAGGATCCCGCCAACATGAAGCGCATCGAGCAGCTTGAACAAAAGCTCGGCACACTCCAACTCACGAAAATTTCGGGCGACAAGCCGCGCGTACAATCGGTCACGCGTCTCGTGAAAGAGATGAACCGCACGCTGAACGCCGACAGCATCGAGTATTACAAGATTCCCGATGCGCAGGACATGCTCACGCAACTGCTGTTCCTTTACGAGATTTCTGACCCGGATGCGCTCTTTGAACGCATGGACGAAAACTACAAGACCACCTACATCCACATAGAACTTGCGGGCTATGACGCGAATAAAATCGTGGAAGACCTGGATTCGGCAAAAAGCTACGGCGCACAGATTTTCCCTGACGCGAAAGTCTCCGTCGTGGGCGAAGTCGTGAACTATGCCGAGATGAACGGCAAACTCGTCGGCGGGTTGTTGCGCTCGTTCGGCGGCTCGTTCGCGATTATCGCCATCATGATGATTCTTGCGTTCGGGAGCATCAAGGCGGGCCTTATCGGGATGATTCCGAACGTCGCGCCTGTACTCCTGATTGGCGGCGTCATGGGTTATTCGGGCATGCCGCTCGACATGATAACGATGCTCGTGATGCCGATGATCTTGGGCATCGCCGTCGACGATACCATCCACATGAATAACCACATCAAATACGGCTTTGAACGCACCGGTAGTTACAGGCATGCGCTCTTGCTCTCTTACCGCGAAATCGGGAAGACCATGGGCATGACCACCTTCATCCTTTGCGCGATGTTCTTCGTGTTCATCTTCAGTCCCATGGGCGCGCTCCATAACGTGGGCCTGCTCTCCATCGTGGGTCTTG
>Ga0265298_10011887_pt1 | contig 10136 bp, 7 predicted proteins | sample AusTroGonzalo_MG_3_FD_193486 | JGI IMG/M metagenome (GOLD analysis project Ga0265298, IMG submission 193486) | Bovine rumen microbial communities from tropical cattle in Woodstock, Queensland, Australia - Gonzalo_01 | ecosystem: Host-associated > Mammals > Digestive system > Stomach > Rumen ... | reverse complement strand
GTTTGACATTATCCTGATAATAGCCATCTCGCTGAGTATCATCATTTCGTTCATCGAGACGATTCCCTCGTTGGCCCATACCTTTAAGTTTATACTGGAGATATTGGAATATCTGCTCACCTTCTTCTTTACGGTCGAGTATATTGCGCGTATCTACTGTTCACCTCGTCCTCGCGAGTACGTGCTAAGTTTTTTTGGCGTCATTGACTTGTTGTCTATTTTGCCGCCTTATCTATCTTACTTCCTGCCCAATGCGCGATACATGATGCTGCTGCGTTCGTTCCGCTTCATCCGTATCTTCCGTATTTTCAAGTTGTTCAGTTTCATCAACGAGGGTTACATACTGATGCGCTCGCTCCAGAGGAGTCTCACCAAGATTGTCGTCTACTTCTTGTTTGTGCTGATATTGGTCACCTGTCTGGGTACGCTGATGTATATGGTAGAAAATGGTCAGCCCAATACACAGTTCACCGATTTGGCCACATCTGTCTATTGGGCCATTGTCACGATGACCACAGTAGGATATGGCGACATCACGCCTGTAACGCCTTTTGGACGCCTGCTTTCAGCATTCGTCATGCTGTTGGGTTATACCATCATTGCTGTTCCTACAGGTATTGTTACGGCCACCATTATTGATGAGACGAAAGAGAAACCAAAGGACGGGCATTGTCCACGTTGCGATGGTATGGTGCGCGATGAAGACCGATATTGTTCACATTGTGGAGAGAAGTTGTGATGACATTTTTACTAGCAATTATCATGATGAGTATTTTTGGTAAACAGGAGCCTGTGGTAAGGCCAGCCACACAGGCGGGAAGATTTTATGATGCTAATGCCCAGAGGCTGAGCCATGAGGTGGACAGCTTTCTGACGCTTCATGCCAAGGACCGGCAGTATGATAATGTGGCAGCGCTGATCGTGCCGCATGCAGGCTACTATTTCTCTGGCAATGTGGCTGCTACGGCCTATATGTCGTTGCCAAAGGCCAAACAGTACAAGCGGATTTTCCTGATGGGCCCCAGTCATCATGAGTGGTTGGACGGAGCCTCGGTGAATACGGAGGCGGATTATTATGAAACGCCATTGGGACGGGTGAAGGTGGATCGTGAAACGGCCAGGGCTTTAACCTCAGATGCCGTCTTCAGCTATCAGTCGAAAGCCCACGACAGGGAGCATTGTCTGGAGGTGCAGTTGCCGTTCCTGCAAAGATTCTTCACCCTTCATTCTTCATTGTCCAATAAAGAGGTGCCTCCCATCGTACCTATTATTATTTCTACCAACGATTTCAGAAAGCTGAAACGGATAGCTGAGGTGCTGAAACCTTATTTTACGGACGAGAATCTTTTTGTCGTGAGCAGCGACTTCTCCCATTATCCTGCGTACGAGGATGCCTGCAAGGTGGATGCCAAGACGGGAAAGGCTGTGGAAAGTGGCGATGTGGCAACGTTTATTGCTACCCTCGAAAGCAATGCCAAGAGTGGCATCCGCAATCTGGCGACGAGTGCCTGTGGAGAGTTGGCTATTGCTACGCTGATGCTGATGATGGACAGGCAATATGAGGTTAAACATCTGCTATACCAGAACTCTGGCGATATCGATGACCATGACCATAGTCGTGTCGTGGGCTATCATGCCTTCACCATCCTTCGAAATTCCGATACGTTCTCGTTGACGGATGAGGAGAAACGGGTGCTGAAGAAGATTGCCTACGAGAGCATCAAGGACAGTCTTGATGGCAAAAACCTGTCGGAAGCTAATTCTCAATTCTCAATTCTCAATTCTCAACTGAAAGAAAAATGCGGTGCCTTTGTATCCCTTCACAAACAAGGACGTTTGCGTGGTTGCATAGGCCACTTTGGCGAGGATGTGCCCTTGTATGAGATTGTGGCAGAGATGGCGCGTGCTGCGGCCTTTGAAGACCCAAGATTTCAGCCTTTGCGTCGCGAGGAATTGGACGAGGTAGACATCGAGATTTCTGTCCTTACACCCATGCGTCGTATTCAGAGTTTGGATGAGTTTGAGTTGCACAAGCATGGTATATATATCCGCAAGGGCTATCGTAGTGGTACATTCCTGCCACAGGTGGCTGATGATGTGAATTGGACGAAAGAAGAATTCGTGGGACATTGTTCTCAGGACAAGGCTGGACTTGGCTGGGATGATTGGCGTGATGCAGAACTCTATGTGTATGAAGCCATCGTTTTTTAAACCGTTAGACGAGAGTAGGGTGGAGTGCTTGCTCTGTCCGCACCATTGTCGTATTGCCAATGGCAAGACGGGCCTTTGCCGTAGTCGTAGGAATCATGACGGTGTGCTGGTCAGTGAGGTCTATGGCAAGCCTTGCTCGTTAGCCATCGATCCTATCGAGAAGAAGCCGCTCTATCATTTCCATCCAGGAACGACATGTCTGTCTATTGCCTGTACAGGTTGTAATTTCCGTTGTCTGAACTGTCAGAATCACGACATCTCTCAAGTCGCTCCGTCTGACGTTAGTCACTACGACCTCTCGCCTGAGGCTGTCGTCCGTCTGTGCATGGAACACCATTGTCCAGGCATTGCTTATACCTATACCGAGCCGCTTACCTATATGGAATATGTGACGGATACGGCTCGTTTAGCGCATGAAAACGGACTGTGGAACATCCTTGTGACGGCTGGCTATGTCTGCCAGGAACCGTTGGCCGACCTGTTGCCTTACCTTGATGCTGCCAACATCGACCTGAAGTCCTTCAGCGATGACATCTATCAGCACGTTAGCGGTGGACATCTCCAGCCAGTCCTCGACACTATCCTTGCCATGCGTGATGCTGGTGTGTGGATTGAATTAACTAACCTCATCATCCCCACTATTAACGACGATATGGATATGATTCGCGAGATGTGCCAATGGCTCGTCGCCAACGGTCTCGCCTCCGCACCCCTCCACTTTAGCCGCTTCTTCCCCCGTTACAAGATGCAGGAAATTCCTCCGACACCCCTTTCCACCCTAAAGGAGGCTAAGCGCATTGCCCAAGAAGCCGGTATCCAATATGTATATTTAGGTAATGTATAAGCGTTTTTTCAAAAGTTCATAACACAAACCGTATGTATCGACAAATTCTCATATTGATCAGCTTTTTGCTCTTGCCTATCTCCATGTGTGCAGAAAGTAGTTTGCCCATCATAGAGATGAAGGCAGACAGGACGATGATTTATCCCCAGCGAATGGAGCTGACGGGGGAAGAAACGTTGATGGATATTCTCCAGATGGTGCCGGAACTGATGATTGCCGGTTATGAGGATGTCATCGACAGCTATAACCTCCGCATTGACAACTGTCCGATAAATGGTGACACAAGGTTGATTCTCAGTCAGATGAAAGCTAAGGACATTGCTAAGATTCAGGTTTGTGACAATACGGGTGTTGCGAAAGGAACCATTGGAATGGGTAGGGTGCTGGATATCAATATGAAGATGCCTGATGCGTTGAAAGGTTTCGTGGAAGGACAGGGAGACTTTGGGAAGAATGTGACGGGCATTGGCTCCGTGAATGCGTTATACGGTAGTCAGCATACCGACCTCTATGCCAATGCTTCCTATCGTCATCAGGACGGGAATGAGGAGTATCTGACGCTACATATGACAAACAGGTTTGATGACAGAAACAAGCTGTTGACCTATTTCACCCAGCAATATCTTGACCGGCCTTCTGGTACGTCACGTAAGGTTATGGGCAGAGCGCGTTACTTCCATACCTTCAATGATCAGGGTACGGAACTGCTCATCGTGGGTGGTTATCAGTATGCCAGTGATGCCGTCCTCTCCAATAAACTGCCATTGTATATCGTTGAGCTGAATACCCCTTTGTTTTCCGACCGACTATCCATGATGCTGGGTGTTGAGGGTGATTTCCTGATGACCAAGCAAAAGGATACGGACAGAAGTTGGGATGTCTTCAATAATGATGTCTATCTGCAGTTCACCTATGCCTTGCCACAGTGGAAGTTCACGGTTGGTAATCGTGTGATGTTCTATAATTACAAGTTGATGGATGCTGGAGTCAGTCAGAAGCATTCGGACACCCGTGACAATGCAAATGCCTGTGTCATCTATGTACCCGACAACCACAACCAGATTCAGTTGGGCTATTATCGCAAATACTATAATCCTTCCTACTTGGCTCTCTTTATGAATGCCAATACGCTTATTGATGAGGAATGGGCTACGGCTAAGGGACTGCTGCAGGAATGGACTATCAATCAGGTGAAGCTGGGCTATGCCTATAGCAAGCAGAAGTTGACTGTGCAGACGGAGGCGAGTTACTATGCCGTTGAAGATGGCGAGAATTTTACCACACTGGGTGCATCGGCATATTGGAAAACTGATGGGTTGAGTCTGACAGGCGGCTCCAATCTGTATACGGCTAAGAGCGGAACCTATGCTTCATTCCGGTTTGCTCCCACAGCTTATCTTCCTTATGCATGGCAGATAGGTATGCAGGTGGTCTATTATACCAGCAAGACACCAGCACGTGTGCTGACAGGCGTGCCTGTGTATGGATGCCTCTCAGTGAACAAGCAATTAGGCAAGAACTGGAATTTTGGTGTTGACTGGCACGATATGTTCGATGCATGCTGTAGTAATGCAAAAGTAAACAGACATGCTGCTAATATAAAGTTGCAATATAGATTCTAACATAACAAGAAAGAGCGTATGACAAATATTGAACTAGACATGATACAAACTGCCGGCATTGGTGCCTTAGCACTTACCGTCGGTATGGTTTTAACGCGAAAGGTTGCTTTCCTGCAGAAGTTCTGTGTGCCGTCGCCAGTAAGCGGTGGTATCATCTTTTCATTGATAACCCTGATACTATATGGGTGGTGCAATGTTGAGGTGTCGTTCGATGGTACATTGAAGGACGTCTTTATGCTGGCATTCTTTACCAGTGTGGGCTTCCAGAGTGACCTTAAAGTCATCAAGCAAGGCGGCAAACTCTTGGTCATTATGCTGACCCTGTTGGTTGTCATTATCGCTTTGCAGAACCTTATGCCAATGGGCATCACCCGGCTCATGGGTGTTGATCCTCTGATTGGTATGGCTGCTGGTAGCATATCCATGACAGGTGGTCACGGTACTTCTGGCGGATTTGCAAGTGTTCTCGAAGGTATGGGACTGCATGGCGCAGGAACAATCGGTATGGCTGCTGCAACCTTTGGCCTGATTGCCGGTTCCATGATAGGCGGTCCATTGGCAGAGAAGATTGTTCGCACGAAACTGACGCATGAACAGATGCAGCCACAAGATGACGAGATTGACCCTGCAATGGCTGGTATCGAGAGTGATGAGGCTTCACCTACAGGTCGAAAAAAGCGTATCAGCACGAACGAGCAGGAGTTCCAACAGTATGCGAAGGCTGCTTATTGCATTCTGCTGGTCATGGGTGGTGGTACCCTGTTGAGTTGGTTGCTTGCAAAGACTGGCATCACGTTCCCAACCTATTTTGGTGCCTTGATCTTAGCCGCCATTGCTCGTAACACCTTGGGATTTGTCAGTTACAAGGATGAAGGTAAATGGGTGAAGGCTGACAAGTTGCTTGATATGGAACGAATTATCAGTGTAGGCAACATCTGCCTGTCTTTGTTCCTCGGTATGGCCATGATATCCCTTAAGCTTTGGGAACTTCAAAACTTAGCCCTTCCATTGATAGTCATCTTGGTGTCTCAGGTACTGATGATGGCACTCTTTGCATACTTTGTAGCCTTCCCCCTGTTAGGTCGCGACTATGATGCTGCCGTCCTGTGTGCAGGCATCTGTGGTTTTGGTCTTGGTGCAACGCCCAATGCCATGGCCAACATGAGTGCAGTATGTTATAAATACCGCTATACCGTCAAGCCATTCCTCATCGTCCCCATCATTGGTGCCATGTTCGCAGACTTAATCAATACAGGAATCATCACCCTCTTCCTGAATCTTTTGTAAGGGGAAAAAATCGTGCAACCCGAATGAGCTGCACGATTTCTATCTGATGATACTTTGTTATTTCACCTCCTCAAAATTCACCGATGCTGTATATCAGCAAGTTACAAACCCGTGGTACAAATAAGGTACTATTAATTCACCATATCATCTGCTTTTTTATCACGGTCGAAATAGGTAAACATGCCTTCCCAAGCCGCGTTTAACTCACGAAGTGGCAACCGTTCGCGTACCAATTTAATGCCTTGACGCTGGCAAAATGACTTTAGTAGACATTCTGTTGCCTCATGAGGCACGGAAATCTGCAGGGGCTGGTGGCCTTGTCTGTACATCACCTCACAAAGATTTGCAAGAATCGCATACACGCCCATATCATTTCCTAATCGTACAGTTTCTGTCTGGACTATTCTGCCATCACCTTTATTCACGGTGAATAACCATAGAGGATAATAACCTGGCGTGTTCTCATTCTCTTTGACAGGTGTTGGCGGATGTATCAGGCGGCATTGCATAGTACCAGCTTTTCGCAAGCCTTGTAATAGAGATAAGTCAGCCTTAAATCTCTCGGAACAAACCACAGCATCAGCCAACAGTTTCAGTTGTTCTTCGTCGCTTTTGTCATAGGCTGGCAATTGTGTGATGGAACAACTATAGCCCTTGTCTTCGGTCTTTATGAGTGGCGCGTCCTTGCCTCCTTCTTTAGTAGGATATTCCTCGTACTCGTCAAAGCCTAATGACACAACATCACCATCCTTTTCGTCGATAAGTTTCCGTAAACCGATACATGCTTTAATGACTTGGCACATAATCCCCAGTTCTTCTTCAGTAGAATTCTCAGGGCTTGGTACCAGATGCGAATGATGACTCCACCACTGGACGGTTCCATTTTCATCATAAGTCACTTGCATATCTTCGAATGTGGCCATCCTGTCGAATACCACTTTGCGATCATTGGCATTGTCTTTGTTAATCTGATCAAGATATGTTCTGAACCCACGCTTGCCGACATATATCCCCAGACCCTTGTGAATACCAGAGTTTCCCATCACACAGCAATAGGCAATTCTCCCATCCTCCAACTCCACACCAAACACATCAGAGTCGGTCAGCTCTTCCCACAATTCAGCCCGCAAATAATCACTGGCCAGTTTCTTGAATTCTTCCTTAGTCATTTGAATCAGTTTTTTGCAGTTAAAACATGTTCTTGCTTGGGACATACTTGGGACATACTTGGTCCTCACCTTATTGTGATAGTATATCTGCTCATAAATGAGGCCCCAGGCTGCAGATGGTTCATCAAGGGTTTGTCCTTAAATTCGCCCTTGAAATCTCTGGGGTCGCCAATGCCGTACCAAGGTTCTATGCAGACGAACGGAGCCTGTTTATCGTAAGGACTCCAGAAAGCGCAGACAGGTGTCTTGTAATCCACTGTCACAGCGGGCTCACCATCCGTATCCATCAGCATGGCACGATGCGTCTGGCACTTGTGAATCTTCACCGAGTCGTTGCGGAAGAAATTGTTGCAGATTTCCAGAATGCCCATATCAGCCTCCAGAGGCACCTCCACCATATCGTGGCTACCGTCGGCATAACTCTTCAGGGCATCCATCGGCTCCTCGTTGTCCAGTTTGATCATTCCCTCCAGTTTCCCGCCAGGCACGTTAAAGGCAGGGTGTCCGCCAATCTGGAAATGAATCTCCCTGCTGTCCGTATTCTCCACATGCCAGATGACGTGTACCTTGTTGCCCTCCAAACGATAGGTGATGGCGAGGTTGAAACGGTAAGGATACACCTTCAGCGTCTCCTCCGACTCATGCAGGGCCAGCGTCACTCTCTCTTCCGTCTGACTGATGACGGTAAATTCCGTATCACGAGCAAACCCATGACGAGGCAGATGATACTCCTTGCCATCCACCACGTAAGTATTATTGTTCACACTACAGACGATAGGGAACAAGATGGGCGAATGCCTGGACCATTCCTCCCCAGCCTGCCACATGTATTCTCTCCCCTCGCTATCCTTCACACTCTGGAGCTCGGCTCCCATTTCAGCGACACGAATCGCCAACCATTCATTCTTCAGTTCTATCATAGTTGTTCTTTTAGAATCTATTGCAATAACGACTTTCACTTATTTCACCAGTTTCAATCCCTTCTCAGAGAGGTAGTAGCGCTGGTTTGGATGATTGGGCTTAGGATAAGCACGGAGCACGTAGCCGCCCTCAATAGCAGGTTTTAAGTAGTTTACAACAACATTATTTCTTCCTTTTAAGTTTAATCTTTTAAGGATGTCAGAGAAAGTACAAGTGTCTTCCCGAATTGCATTAACAAGACGTTGAACTTGTACCATAGGTTGTACCTTAGCTTGTACCATAGGTTGTACCTTTCCTTGACCACCAACTTGGTCACTAGGTTGGTCACTAACTTGTTCCCCAGCTTGTTCCCCAAACCAATAAGTAATAGTAGAGCAGACCAAGTCGGTTGCAAACTCGACTTTACCTTTGGTCAATTTCTCCCATGCCAACATCTTGTCTATACCATATCCAGCATTCTCACCTAGTTTGGCATAGCGGAAAAACTTGATGATATTTGGATTGCGAGGAATGGAGTGTATCTGGCTACGAAGTTCTGTCAGCGGAAACATAAACCTACCAGGATTCTGCAACTCAATACGGTCAGCAAATACCCGTATTGTCGGATGCATCGGACTGAAGTAGTCAGCATGTGCACAACAATTGGTGAGTCCTTCTCTCAGAGCGTATAACTGCGATTCGTCCTCTGCTCCTACACCATCAGGATGAGCCTCGTATGGCGCATCTACAAAGTTACGCAGCCGCTGAAGGATAATCTGATACGACTCCCAAATGTTGTCCTGCTCTTGCATGCGGAATGTATAACGCACTTGAGCATCGGCCAGACTCTTACCAGGAATTTCCAAATAGTCTATCCAGAAGTTGCTTATGTGTCGTTGCACTACGTCCCTCTGACCAAGCATCAGAATTCCACCTATGGTTAACTGTCCATCCTTGGAAATACCCACCTTATCACAAAATTGATCATCGGGCAGGTCTTTGTAGGGGAACGACGGGTTGTCATTCTTGATGCGGTTCCTATAAGTTTCCAGCGAACTTCTATTTAGGTCGTTGATGCTTGTTCCCTCTACGATTTGTTCACTCTTGCTGCCAAAAGCCTGGTCACGCATTATGGCCATCACTTCTGTCTCTGTGGCACGACGGTCTCCACTGCCAGTTCTGATATATGTATTGGTGGGATTACCAACATAGATAGGCTTTACGATACTCGATGGCACAAAGAAGGCCAAGATCAACTTCCCATCGAAGTTATACTTCTGCCCTCTTGCTATCAGTCGCATGTTAAATTTCTGACCATTGCGCAACGTGTTCAGAAAATCCGACTCCGTTTTCTCGCCGTTGTTCACTCCGTTTATTTCAAACTGCTTGCCCTGTTGCTTAACACCAAAGATGATCCAGCCGCCAGAGGTGTTTGAGAAGGCCGACACCGTTGACCATACATCTTCGGGCAACTTATCCTGAGCCTTCTTACACTCAAAGTCGTCCCATTCTATCTCTGATAGTTTCTGTATAAGTTCTTCTTTTGTCATATTTCGTTTGCAAAGTTAATGAATTTATTCCAATTATTCTCGTCGTTCTCGTTTTTTCCGTCAATTTGTCACTTGTAGAAGGTAATCCAGTTGGTTCTAAACTTATAACTTGGTGCCATTTTGCTCTCTGGATGAAGAACTACCACATTTCCTTTCTTGTCTCGATACCAGGCATAGTTCCATCCATAGCCCATATCCAAATAGAGTGCATGAGTAACCTTATATTCACTCAGACATTTCACGAAAAACTCGTATGTCATCTTTTTCTTCGACTCTATGATGCACAATTTCCCATCCTTTTCGCACAAAGCCCTATAGATATTCTTGTTGTTCTTCATCTTGGCCCCAATAGGTCTGGCACTGCCATCCTTGATAATCAGCATTTGACAGAAGCCCATGTTGTAGCCATTTGCTTCAGTGGGATAGTCTGCTTTCCGCATAAACTTCCATTTGCCTTTGCCCCATACAAAGCCGCCTGTATTCGCCTTACAGCTATAGCCCTTTATCATCTTCCCATTGCAGATATGATTATCCGCAATGTTCGAATGTTTGA
>Ga0265298_10011885_pt1 | contig 10138 bp, 12 predicted proteins | sample AusTroGonzalo_MG_3_FD_193486 | JGI IMG/M metagenome (GOLD analysis project Ga0265298, IMG submission 193486) | Bovine rumen microbial communities from tropical cattle in Woodstock, Queensland, Australia - Gonzalo_01 | ecosystem: Host-associated > Mammals > Digestive system > Stomach > Rumen ... | reverse complement strand
CACCGGGCGGTCGATGCTTTTCTCTTCCTTGAAATCCTTGAAAGCGTCAATCAAGGTGATTTCTTTCTCTTTTTCTTTTGCCATTAGTTTATGATTGTATTATTTAAATTCAATGTAGGGGGTGACGGAGTTGATCTCGGCCAGGGGGCAGATGTCTTCGTGCTCCACCTTTTCCTTCTTCTTCTTGCCTTCCACGGCCTCCAGGGCCGTGTATTTAAGGCCGATGGCATCCTCGGTCGCCTGGGTGAGCGTGGCGATGATGCGCTTGCCGCCCTTGAACTTCACATCCACCTGCGTGCCGATAGCCTTGACGAACTGGCGCAGCACCTTGAAGGGACGGTCCAGCCCGGCGGAAGACACGGTAAGGGCATAATCCTCCACATCCTGGTCGAAGGCCTCGTGCACCACCTTGTCGATGGCGGCGCAGTCGTCCCAGTCCACAATCCCCTCTTCCTTTTCGATGACAATCTCGATGTCGTTGGCGGCACTCACGGTCACTTCCACCAGGAAGCAACCCCTTTCCGCCACGGCCTGTTCCACGGCCTGAATGATCTGTTCTTTTGTCATAACTTTATAAAAAAAGATAGGGGACCGTCGTCCTCTATCTCGTTCACAGGTGCAAATGTACGAACTTTTCTTGAAAAATGCAAATTTGCCGGCAACTACAGCAGCAGGAAAATGGCCAGGAGGGCCACGCAGAAGCCCTGGGCGGTGAGGCGGCGGCGGGTGACGTGGCGGGTAGAAAGGGCTACAGGGTCATCGGCCATATCTTCGGCGAAGGTGCCGGGGAAATGCCCGGCGCTCCATTTGTGCACCACCTCGCCATGGTAGAAATAGGATCCGCCTCCGTTGGAACGGTTGAGCGTGATGAGCGTCTTGTAGTCCGAGAAATACGGAAGAATGTCCTGCGGAATGGGGTAAGCGGCCAGTTCGGCCGGAGAGCCCGAAACCAGCAGCAGCGGCTGTGCGGGCGTTTCCAGGGCTGCGCGGTATTGCTGTTCCAGGCGGGCCCAATCGGCCTTGGCGGGGTCGTAAACCGAGAAAATAACTACCCGGCCGGCAGCGGCCATTTCGTCATGGTACTCGCCTTCGGCATCCGAGATGCTGAGGATGGGGGCGCGGCGGAAATCGGCCTCATCGGCGTTCTCGTCCAGCGAGGCGAAGAGCTGGGCGCCCCAGTTGTAGGCCGTGAAATCCACCACAGGAAGGTGCGAGTTGCAGTAAACGGCGGCCAGGACGATGGCCAGGGACGCTACGATAGCAGCCACAAGCTTGTGTTTCTTGGGAGCGCCGAACTCCTTGAACGGCGTGAAAGCAATGACGGACAGCACCAGCAGCACCACATTCTTCCAGAAACTCTGGGCGTGGGTGAGGTGGATGGCCTGGCCGAAACAACCGCAGTCCATTTCGGGATTCTTGATCCAGAGCAGGAGGGTCAGGAGGGTGAAGAACCCCAGCAGCGTATAGCAGACGATGGCCGATACCCGGCGGAGCACGCCGGTAATGAGGCCGATGCCCACGAAGCACTCCAGGCACGCCACCCCGATTCCCACGCCCTTGGCGGCGGGAAGGAGGAAGGTCATGCCCAGGAACTTGAAGTACTCGGTGACGATGAGCATGGTGCCCACCGGATCCACCAGCTTGAGAAGACCCGAGATAAGGAAGACTATTCCCAGAATGCCGGCCGTGTGGCGGCGGAATTTCTGATAGGCGGGTTTCATGCTAAAAACGGATCTACGGCGGCGCGCACCTTGTCAAAGATGGCATCCGGAGGGAGCATCTCCCCCTGGGCGCCGGAACAGTCTATGCGGCGGAACTTGGGATCGCGGGCGGTCTCCGCCACGTACATGTCCCGGACCGCTTTCTGGAAGGCGATGGAGGCCTCGTGGATGTCCTGGGCTCCGGAGAGGTAATTCCGGTCCTGGCCCTCCCGATGCGCCGCCAGGCTCTGCTCCACAAAGCCGATGGGCACGTCCAGGAACAGGTTCAGGTCCGGTTCCGGGAGTTCGAAGTCTCCGTATTCGGTGTTGAAAATCCAGTCGCGCAGCTTGCGCCGCTCCTGCAGATCCTGCAATTTGGCGCACTGGTAAGCGATGTTGGAATACACATAGCGGTCCAGCAGGACGGTCTTTCCCTCATCCAGCGCCTGGCGCATGGCCGGGGCGGCGCCGTGCCGGTCTTCGGCAAACAGGAGGGCCACCAGCTGCGGGTGCACCGCCTCGTTGGAACCGAAGTCCCCGCGCAGGAAACGGGAGATCAGATCTCCGTAAACCGGCGCGTCATATCGCGGAAAATGAATGTATTCCAGGGAGCCGCAACGCTCTGTCAAGTATTCTTTGAGCCGCCTGACCTGGGTGGATTTACCCGCCCCGTCAAGCCCTTCCAAAACAATAAGCATAGGTAATAGTAATCGTACAAAGATACTAAAAATTGTTGTATCTTTGACCGGTTTTTTAACGAACGACAAATGAAGGAAATCTATTTTGCAGCGGGGTGCTTCTGGGGAGCCCAGCACTTTTTCTCCGGGGTGGACGGCGTAAAGGAAGCCGTGGCGGGCTATGCCAACGGCAACGGTGAGAATCCCTCTTATGAAGAAGTTTACACGGACACCACCGGCTTTGCCGAGACGGTGCGCGTAACCTATAATGAGAAGCTCATCGGCCTGAAGGAGCTCACCGAACTGTACTTCACCATCATAGACCCTCTGAGCCTCAATAAACAGGGCGGAGACATCGGCACGCGCTACCGCACGGGCGTATATTATATGGAAGAGGCCGATAAGGCTCTGATCCAGCCTGTCTTTGAGGCCGAAGCCCGCCGCCTGGGCGCTCCTCTGGCGGTGGAACTGGAGCCGCTGCGCAATTTCTACCTGGCCGAAGAACGCCACCAGGACTACCTGGACAAGAACCCCGACGGCTACTGCCACGTGCCGCTCAAGACCTTCCGCTACCTGCGCCTGTACCAGGACATCAGGCTTTTCCTGGGAGACGAGGCCGATCCAGTGGCCCGCATGGCCAACCTGGCGGCCCTGGTCCACGGGCACATGCACTTTTTCTGGACCGGCTTCTACCGCGTGCAGGGAGAGCAGCTGGTGCTGGGTCCCTTCCAGGGCCCAGAGGCCTGCTTCCGTATAGGCTTCGGCAAAGGGGTCTGCGGCAGCGCCTGGAAAGAGAAGCGCACCCTGGTGGTGCCCGACGTAGAGGAGTTCCCCGGCCACATCGCCTGTTCCTCCCTCTCCCGCAGCGAGATAGTGGTACCCGTTTTCAGTGCCGGTGAAGTATCGGCCGTATTGGATATAGACAGCAAGGAACTGGCCACCTTCGACGCCACCGACGCCCTCTGGCTGGAAAAAATAGTTACCCTCCTATGATAGGAAACATCCACATCATGGGCATCGTGAACCTGAACAGCGACTCTTTCTTCTCCGGGAGCCGCACTTCGGGGGCCGATGCCGTAGCCCGCGCCCGCCAAATGTGGGCCGATGGCGCCGACGTAGTGGACCTCGGAGCCTGCAGCACCCGCCCTGGCTCCACCCAGCCGGACGTAGAAGAAGAATGGGCCCGGTTGGAGCCTGTGCTACAGATTCTTCGCTCCGCTCAGAATGACAAAGTGTCCATCGATACCTTCCGGGCAGAGATTGTACGGCGCACCTACGATACCATCGGCCCTTTCCTGGTGAATGACATATCGGCCGGGGAGATGGACCCGGAGATGCTGGAGACCGCGGGACGCCTGGGGCTTCCCTACGTGGCCATGCACATGCGGGGCACGCCGGAGACCATGCAAAGCCTGACGGATTACGAGGACGTGGTGGCGGAGGTCATCCGCTATTTCAAGGAGTTCAGCCTGAAGGCAGCCGATGCGGGCATCCGGGAGTGGATCCTGGACCCGGGCTTCGGCTTTGCCAAGACCGTAGAGCAGAACTACGAGTTGCTGAATCGGCTTTCCGAAGTCTCCGAGGCCTTCCCGCAGGAGATCCTGGTTGGCCTTTCCCGCAAGAGCATGATCTATAAGCTTTTGGACATCACCCCCGAAGAAGCGATGCCCGAAACCCAGGTCCTGGACTTCGCCGCCCTCGAACGCGGCGCCACCTGGCTCCGCGTGCACGACGTGGTGCCCGCCGTCCACACCGCCAGGCTCTATTCTACAATGTACACGTCATCACCGGGGGCGGCGAAGTAGTAGGTTTCGCGGGCGAAGGTTTCCAGCGTGTCGGGGTTGTCCCGGAGGTTGCGGATCTCGCGGTCCATCTCATCGATCTCCTTATGCAGACGGGCCATCTCCTTTTGCTGGCTCTTCTCCTCCATGGTGGCGCGGATCCAGGCCAGCACGCTGTTGTGCGCGAAGAACAGCAGCCACAGCGCCACCAGGGTGGTGGATATGATGACGAAAGGGACCAGGTAATTGTGGTCACTTCTCTTGAGCCAGGCCCATCTGTCCTTCTTTTCTTCCATCCTTAATCAATGCTGAGCGTAACAGTATCGATGTTGCCGCGCTCCTGTTCCAGCGGGATGCGGCGGAAAGCCATAAGGCAGGCGACCAGGGCAACCACGCCCACCACGCAAAGCGCTACGTAAGCGCCCACGGGCATGATGTCAATCCAGAAGTCCACGTCCTCCAGGGAGCTGAACTGGGAAAGGACCACGGCCGTACCGTTGTTCACGAAGTGGATGATCATGGTGAGGATGAGGGAGCCGGTCTTGTAGTACACATATCCCATGATGACGCCGATGATGAAAGCATTGAGCGCCTGCCAGGGATTCATGTGGATAACGGCAAAGAACAGGGCCGATATGACAATGGCCCAGACGGGCTTCATCTTGGTCAGGAGACCACGCAGGATCATGCCCCGGCACAGCCATTCTTCAAAGATGGGAGCGAAAATAGCCGTCAGCAGGAACGAACTCCAGAACGGACCGCCCGTCATCTGGCCCAGCAACTCCACGATTTTGTCGTAGAAAGCCTTCATGCCGGGAGTGGAAGTGGTGAACTTGAAATTGAGGTAGTTGATATAATCGGCCGATGCCATGGTGGCATAGGTGAGCACTACCGTGATGACCACGATCTGCCAGGCCTTGAAAGGACCGAAATGGCTGCTGTTGAGCTTATAACCCATCTCGAAAAGGCTGTTCTTCTGGCTCTTCTGGGCAGCATACACCATGGCGGGAAGGAAGCTCAGGGGGTAAGCCACCAGCATGGAGTAATTGGTCACCACCGTCGGGGGAAGCATGACGGAGAGGATGGCCACGAGGATACCGGCCACGATGTTTCCGATGAGGAACCATCCCAGCAGACCGAACATGCCGCCCACGCCCGGAGTGAACCAGGCATGGTTGGCATAGAGGTTATAATTGTTGACTTTGCGGGCGCGGAGTTGCATGATGGGGAGTATGGTTTGAGATTAATACAGGGGGCTGTTATATATACCTTTTTCTACCAGTTCGGCGAACTTGGCCACCACACCGGGGCGGTCTTCCTTATAGGTGACGCCGAACCAGCGGGAAGGAGTGGAAAGCACTTCGCAGGTTCCCTCTCCGTTCTTCACAATCATATCCACCACGTAGGGGATGTAGAACTCCTTCTTGGGCTCGTTGATGTTCTTCTCCAGGAAGCCTTCGAACAGCTTCACGCTCTTGGCGAAGTAGTCCGGGGTGAAGCCCCACATATTCATGGAGCAAAGAGCCTTGGCGGCCAGTTCCACATGGGTTTCCCCATTCACGGAATTGTTGCCATAGACCTTTCCGTCGGCCTCCTTGGCAATGTCCAGGTGCTCTACCACGTCAGTGAGGTTGCCCTTGGCGTCATAGGAGCAGATGCCGCGGGACACGCTGCCGTTCTCGCTCAGGGTGTTCTCCAGTTCAAAGCCAATGATGCAGTACTGGCCCTCAGTGTTGGCATGTGCGCGGCACCAGTCACCCAGGATCTTGAAGGATTCCTTGCCGTAGAAGTCGTCTCCGTTGATGACGGCGAAGGGCTCGCGGATGACATCGGCCGCCATCATGACGGCGTGGGCAGTGCCCCAGGGCTTGACGCGGGTCTCCGGCACGGTGAAGCCGGCGGGAATCTTGTCCAGTTCCTGGGTGACGAAAACGAACTGCAGGGGTTCGCCGTCCACAGTTTTGACACCGGCGTACTTCTGCTTCACGGCCTCTTCCATCTGGGCCTTGAAGGACTCACGCACAATGTAAACGACTTTGCCGAAACCGGCCTCCACAGCATCGTGGATGGAGTAGTCGATGATGGTTTCCCCGTGGGGGCCCAGGCCGTCCATCTGTTTGAGACCGCCGTAACGGCTGCCCATACCGGCAGCGAGAACGAGTAATGTAGGTTTCATAGCAAGCGTTATTTTTTTCTGTTATGTTTTCTTCTTTCCCTCACTCTGTAGGCGCTTTCCACCATAAGCTGGTCCTGGAAATCTCCCCTCGCGGCCATTAAGTTGGACAGGCAGATGAGCAGCGGGAAGATGACCGTCCAGCGGAAGACAGGGCCTTCCATGGTGAAGTACATATAGGCCAGCCACAGCTGCATGCCCAGGGCTATGATGCCGGAAAGCACCGCCAGCCGCATCTGCAGGATGCGGGACTTGTACACCACCAGGGCCAGCACGATGAGGAAGGCCACGATGCCCAGCAAGATGCCGAAGTAGGGACTCTCCAGCTGCCAGTAACTGAAGGCCTGCATGCCCTCCGGCGTAACCACCTTATAGGCGGTGCCGAAGCAGAGAGCGGCCACCAGACCGGCTGAAATGAGCAGATACAGGGTTTGGATTCTTTGCCACATAAGTTTTATTTCTGTTTGAGGTAGGCATCCACGGCGGCGCGCACCTGGCCATACTGGAGGAGCATGCTCTTGGCCTGCTCATAATCCGTAATGCCGGTACCTTCCATGATCATGCGGGTGCCGCGGTCCACCAGTTTCTTGTTGGTGAGCTGCATATCCACCATCTTGTTGCCCTTCACATGGCCCAGGCGGATCATGGAAGCGGTGGAAATCATGTTCAGGATCAGTTTGGCCGATGTACCCGACTTCATACGGGTGGAACCGGTCACGAATTCCGGCCCTACCTTGGCCACCATGGGAATTTCCGCGGCCTGGCAGACAGCGCTACCCTCGTTATTGGTGATGGCACCGGTGAGCATGCCGAATTCGCGGGCCTTCTGGAGGGCGCCCACTACGTAGGGAGCGCCGCCGGAAGCAGTGATACCCACCAGCACGTCATTGGGGGTGAGGTTGAAGGCCTGGAGGTCCAGCCATCCCTGCTCGGCATTGTCTTCGGCCCCTTCCACCGCATTGCGGATGGCGCCGTCACCACCGGCCATGATGCCGATGAAGGTATCCAGCACGCCATAGGTCGGAGGGATTTCGGAGGCATCGACGATGCCCAACCGGCCCGACGTACCGGCTCCGGTATAAAAAACGCGGCCGCCCTTGGGGACGCGCTCTACAATTCCGTCAACTAGCTTTTCAATAGCGGGAATAGCCTCGGCTACCGCCACGGGAACAAGGCGGTCTTCTTCATTGATTCCTTCCAGGATTTCCCGGGTGGACATAGCGTCCAGATGTTCGTAGTTAGAACTTTGTTCTGTCGTTCTCATGGTTAAGTGCAAATAGTCAACAAAGATAACAATAATTGACGGAATAATGAAACTACTTCCCTATGGGAAGGCCGACTTTTGTAAAGTCCTGCAAATTCACTATCTTTGTAGGCTAATATGAAAACGGCCATTACGCAAATATTGGGTATTGAGAAGCCTATCTTCCAGGGAGGCATGGCATGGATTGCCGATGCCCGCCTGGCGGCAGCTGTATCCAATGCGGGCGGTCTGGGCCTCATTTCCTCCATCAACGCCGGCACCGAAGCTGTGCGGGAAGAAATCCGCAAGGCCCGCGAGCTTACGGACAAGCCCTTCGGCGTCAACATCATGCTGGCCGCCCCCAATGCGGCCGACATCGCCGCCCTGGTGGTAGAGGAAGGCGTGGGCATCGTGACCACCGGCGCCGGAAGTCCCGCCCCCTATATGGAGGCCTGGAAATCGGCCGGCATCAAGGTCATCCCCGTAGTGGCCTCGGTGGCCTATGCCATCAAGATGCAGGAGCTGGGCGCCACCGCCGTCATAGCCGAGGGCGCAGAATCCGGAGGCCACGTGGGAGACATTCACACCATGGCCCTGGTGCCCCAGGTGGTGGACGCCGTGACCATCCCCGTGCTGGCCGCCGGCGGCATCTTCGACGGACGCGGAGCAGCGGCCGCCTTCATGCTGGGAGCCTGCGGAGTCCAGGTAGGAACGCGTTTCCTGGTGGCCGATGAGTGCCGCGTGCACCCTGTTTACAAGGAAAGGCTCGTCAAGGCTTCCGACATAGGCACCATGGTCACGGGCAAGAGCCTCGGGGACGCCGTCCGCAGCCTCAAGACGCCCTTCACCAAGCAGTTCGCCAGGATGGAGGCCGACCCCAATGTATCGGCCGATGAAATCCGCGCCTTCGGCACGGGCTCGCTCCGCAAGGCTGTCTTTGACGGAGACCTTTCGGGCGGCAGCTTCCTCGCCGGCGAAGTCGCCGGCCTGATCCGCCGCACCGAACCCGCCGCCGCCATAGTCGATGACATTATAGGCGGGGCCGAAAAACTTTTGGCACAAGCCAACAATTTGATTAAAAAGTAATTCTATATGGAACCGAAACGAGTCGTAGTAACCGGCATGGGGGTCATCTCCTGCGTGGGACAAGATGTCCAGACCTTCTGGAACAACCTCATCAACGGCGTATGCGGCATTGACTATGTCGAGTCATTTAAGGAAATGCCCGTCACCTTTGCCGGAAAAGTCAAGGACTTTGATGCCGAGAAATTCGGCATGGACAAGCCTTTCATCCGCAAGCAGGACAACTTCACCCTGTATGCCATGGCAGCCGCTTGGCAGGCCATGAAACAGTCCGGGCTGATCTCTGAGGGAGAAGGCGCCAACATCGACCCTTTTCGCCTGGGCGTCTATGTGGGTTCTGGCATCGGCGGCTTCGATGTGCAGTACCGCGAGACCGCCAAGATGATTGAGGATCCCTCCGGCAAGTGGATTTCCCCGCTGTTCATCGCCACCATGATCTCCAACATCGCCGCCGGCCACATTGCCATCAAGCACCAGGCCAAGGGGCCGTGCCTGGACATCGTGACGGCCTGCGCCACGTCCAGCCACTGCATTGGCGAGGCTTTCCGCGCCGTACGCCACGGCTATGCCGACGCCATCATCGCCGGCGGTTCCGAGCACGCCTCCATTCCGCTGGGTGTAGCCGGCTTCTACAACGCCAAGGCCCTCACCCGCGCCACGGATCCCAAGTACTCCTCCCTCCCCTTCAACGCCAACCGGCAGGGGTTTGTGATGGGTGACGGCGCCGCCGTCCTCATCCTGGAGTCCCTGGATCACGCCCTGGAGCGCGGAGCCACCATCTACGGCGAAATCGTGGGCTACGGCAACACCTGCGACGCCTACCACGCCACGGCTCCCCGTCCGGACGCCAGCACCCAGTCCCGTTCCATCAAGGACGCCCTGGAGGAAGCCGGTTTCGATCCGTCCAAGGACAACCTCTATATCAACGCACACGGAACAGGCACCCACCTGAACGACCTGGCCGAAACCCTGGCCTGCAAACTGGCTCTGGGAGACTTCGCCTACAAGGCCCACATCTCCTCCACCAAGTCCATGACCGGCCACATGTTCGGTGCCGCCGGCGCCGCCGAGGCCATCGCCACCGTGCTGGCCCTGAAGGAAGGCATCTGCCCTCCCACCATCAACCTGGACACCCCGGACCCGGAATGCGATCTGGACTACACGCCCAATGTGGCCGTCAAGACGGACCTCACCCTGGGCCTCTCCAATTCCTTCGGCTTCGGCGGGCACAATGCCTGCGTAGCCTTCAGACCTTATCAGGGATAATGGACCGCAAAGAAATCATGGGAATTCTCCCCCACCGGGAGCCCATGCTGCTGGTGGACCGCATGGAGGTGGATGCAGATGGCGTCGGCCATGCCTGGTACACCATTCCGGAAGACCCCTTCTACTGCCGCGGCCACTTCCCCGGCAATCCCATTGTGCCGGGCGTCATCCTCTGTGAAATCATGGCCCAAAGAACCTGCCAGTTGTATCCGGAA
>Ga0265298_10011884_pt1 | contig 10138 bp, 3 predicted proteins | sample AusTroGonzalo_MG_3_FD_193486 | JGI IMG/M metagenome (GOLD analysis project Ga0265298, IMG submission 193486) | Bovine rumen microbial communities from tropical cattle in Woodstock, Queensland, Australia - Gonzalo_01 | ecosystem: Host-associated > Mammals > Digestive system > Stomach > Rumen ... | reverse complement strand
CCTGATCACGGAAGAACTTCACGTTCTCCTGCAACACGTACACGTTCGGGAACGGATGCGGATAGCAGCGGAAGTCCGTCACGTAGTCCCACACGTAGAGACAATCCGTCTGGCGGTTCCAGTCCTCCACATCCTTCAGGAAACTCACGTTGTCGGGACACGGACTCGTGGCGAGCGGACGCGAGAAGTCGCATTCGATCGAGCAGAGACAGGGGATCACGTTATGCCGCAGCTTCGTCTTCGCGGGCGCGTGGCGCGTGTACTGGTAGGCGAGCGTCTCGATGATCTTGTCCGGGAATTCCTTCTCAACCGCCTCGGCTATCGCGTTCACGAACCGCACCACCGTGCCGGCGTGCGAGCCCTCCTCCTCGTCCACCGCCTTGCACGCGGGGCACTCGCACCAGTTGTGCCAATCGTTCTGGCTCACGCCGTAGAACTTCGCACCCGGATCCTTGCGGATGCGCGCGAGCACGTTCGAGGTGACGAGGCGCAGCACATCGGGATTCGTGAGGCAGAGCTGCGTGCGCTCTTTCAGGCGTACGCCCTTCACCATGCTGAAGTACTCGGGGTGTTCGTCGAAGTACTTCTCCGGCGGCAGGAGCCGCTCGAACGTGTGGCAGTTGCCGAGGCCGCCGCCGAAGCGCCACGTGTTGCCGCCGTGTCGCTCCTTCAGTTTGTTCGAGCTGCCGTTCACGCGGTTGCGCGCGGCAAAGTCGCCCTTGAAGTAGTCCCACCAGTGGACATCGCGGCAGAGGAATGCGGGCGTCTGCGCATCGTCGAGGTTGTCGGGCACGGAAAAGGCGTCGCGCGCAGGCACGACGGTATGCCACGAGGCGTACCAGCGGCAGCCGCCGTAACGCTCCAGCAGCTCGTACACGCCGTTGAGCACGCTGCGCACATCCGATCCTTCCACGTACAGGTGCGGTGGCCGCGCCACAATGCGGAAGCTGTCTTCCCCACTGGGACAACGGGCATCTTGCCCGTTGCACTGGGACAACGGGCGTCTCGCCCGTTGCGCTTGTACACTCCCCAGCACGATCGCCTTCGGCGGCAACGGCCCGTCATCCGTCATGATCGGCAACCGTACGCCCGTCATCCGCTCCGTGAAGTCGCGCAGCTCCTCTGCCGCGTACTTCACCGACGGCGACGCCTCCGCCGCGCGCACGATCGCGTACTCGGGCGCGCGTCCGCGAACCGCGAGATCGAACGTCCCCGCCCTGACGCCAGGCACAACGAGAATGGTCGCCAGCAGACAGCCAACGGTCGATAGACGATAGCTCATGGATCTTCTCACTTGATGATGAACGTCATACCGCCAGGCGCCGGGACCGCGTAGACCAGGCCGTCCGCCTGCACGAAGGCGACGCTGCGCACGGTGCCCGCGTTCAGCGCGCGGACGCGCGACGGGAGCGTCGCCGTGCCGGACACCATCGCGATCGGCACGCCCGCCGCCAGGTCCGCGTTTGGCACCGCCGCGAAGTCCACTGACACCGTGTTCGCGAGCGCGAGGTCGCCGTCCACCGACAGGACGTCGTTCGCCGTCGCGCGTACCGCGCCGCCGACCGTCAGCGTCCCGTTCCGCACGAGGCCGGACGTCATCACGTCGCCCACCGTCTGCGCCGTGCCGCCGAGGTCGCAGATCGCCCCGCGCGCGACCGCGAGGCCACCCCCGAGCGTCCCAGTGCCAGAGACCGCCAGCACGCCCTCTTCCACCACCGTCGGCCCCGTGTACGTGTTCGCGCCCGTGAGCGTGAGCAGAGCCGAGCCGCGCTTCACGAGGCCGCCGTCCGCGCCCTCGCAATCCGGATCGTGCAGGACCGACGCCGCCAGCGTGAACGGTACGCCATTGAGCGTCTCGGATGTGTCCACCACCAGTCCGTTCGTGGATGCGTAGACGTGCGTGAAGATGTTCGCCGCCATCGTCTGCGCCGCCGCCGTGCGGCAGAGCGGACGGAACGTGCCGCCGTTCCCGTAGAAGCGCGTGACGGAATTGCCTTCCGTCGCAGCGTACGCGTTGCAGCGGAACATGCCGTTCGGATTGAGACGAACCGTCACGTCGTTGTCGCCCCTGTACGCCGCATAGAGCGTGTTGCTGCACGTCAGGATGCCGCCGTTGAGATCGATGTACGCCCGAGGTGCGCTGTTCGAGTAGGCGAAGTGCATGTTGCCGGCCGTGGCGAAGCTGCCGCCGTTCATCACGAAGCGACAGTACTGGCTCGCGGGACTGTTCGCAGTGGAACGCCCCAGGTAGAGCTGGCTCTTCACCCATGTGGATCCGCCGTTGATCTCGATGCGCGTGCTGGCCTTTTGCTTCGACGTGTTCTGGTAGGCGCAATAGAAATTGCCCCCAACCTGAAGCGACCCGCCGTTCTGTATGTAGGTCAGCGTGCCAGCCGGCGATTGCGCGGCATAGTAGCCGAGGTAGAAGCCGGCCGTCGTGGTGCAACGTCCGTTGTTCAGCACGAACGTGGCGCTGCCGGACTTCGTGGTCGGCGAGCCAACGGTGATCTCCGTGCTTCCCGTCTCGGACACGGTCGGCGCGTTCGCGGGATCGTCCACCTCGCCCATCACGAACGTGCCGTCGGAAATCGCAAAGCCGCGCACGGCCTTGCTTGGCCCGTCGCCGTTCTTGAAGACGGACGAGGACAACCCAAGCTTGTTCGGGTCGTTGTTGTCCTGCTTCGTGTTGACCGACATCGTCCCCGTGCCGTTCAGATGGAGCGTGCCGCTCCCAAGCTTGAGGAACGCGCTCGTGCCCGTGCGCGTGATGGCTTCGGACACCGTCACATTGGCGTCGCTCTGGAACACGGCGGGACGACCAGCTCCCGCACCGAAGTGGAATCCGGGAATCGTCACGTCCGGCCCCGTATAGAGGAGCGTGCCGAGGCCGAGTGTGAGCTGGTCGGCCGACTGGATGAACGAAAGGTCGTCCATCACCACGCGCCCGCTGGCCGTCGTGATCTTGCCCGTGTAGCCCTGCGCAACCGTTAGGTTCACCTGTCCCGCGTTCGTGACCACGTGCGTGTTGACGCCCAGATCGCCCGTGCCCGACACGCCGCCCGTCAGGCGCAGCTCGTTGCCCGCCATCGTTTGAAGCTGCGCGTCCGAGGAGAGCGTCACGGCGGACGCGATGATGTTCGTACCCTTCGCGTTCGCCACGGCGACTACCCCGATGCCGTCGTCAAGCGTCAGGCCATGGCCGGAAAGCGTGTAGCCGTACTTCGCGTTGCTCGCATCGGTGAACACGAGGCCACCGAGCGTCACCGGCTCGTCGAGCGTCACGGCCACACCGGCCTTCGTGGCCGGGTTGAATGTCGCCAATTCCCCCTTCCCGTTCGGCGCGCCGAGCGTCGCGTCATCCCAGTTGGACGCATCGTTCCAGTTGCCGCCGGCCGTCACGGACGTCCAGACGTTGCCGTTTGCCGTCCCGCTCGCACTCGCGATCGTCACCACCACGGCCTTCATGCCGTCGTAGTCACCGCCGTCAACCGTTACCTGCCGGGCGGCGATCGTCGCCGACTGCGCGAACTCGGCGGGCAGCGTGAACTTCGAAAGGTCCACGTCCGAGCACGACGCGCTGTACACGAGCGCGGTGTACGTACCCATCGCCACCACCGGCGAAAGGTCGTGGTCGGCCGCACTGGTCGTCACCGCCACGGGCGAGAGGACGGAAAGGCTGTTCGTCACGATGAACCCCTGCGTGGGCACGTCGCGCCGCAGTTCCAGGAACACGGGATCCGTCGCCCCCGCCGCGCCGAGCGTGAGGTCCTTCATGATCGCTCCGGTACCATCGTAATCGCGCAAGCGCGTTCCCGCCGCCATCTCCAGCGCGAACGGCGCCACGTGGTCGGCGACAGGCTGCACGCGGGCGTCGTCAAACGCGCGGATCGGCCCCGTGAACGTGCCGTTCTCGAACGACGTGTAGAGCGTGGCCGTCCCGGCACCCCGGAACGTGATGCCGCCATCGGGCGTGCCACCCAGATCCGGGTCGTGCTCGAACGCCTGCCTGATCAAGAGCCAGTAGGTCGTCGGCCCCGCGAGGTCAGCCTGGTGCGAGAGGTCGAAGTTCAGGCCGCCCGCGCCGATGTAGGCGTGCTGAAGATAGTAGAAATTGGAGTTCTCCGTCGCGTTCACGAGGCTCTCAACCGTGCCGCCGTCGAACCAGGCGTGGACGGGATATGCGAACGTATCGCTGTTGCCCGTGATCATCCGCGCGCGGATCGTACCGTTGCCCGTGAGGCGGAACGTGTTCGTCTCGGCCGTGTTCTTGTAGGCGAGGTAGAGGACGTTGCTCACCTCCAGCCGCCCGTTGCCCGTCACGAGCATGTCCACGCCGGCCGCCTTGTCATTATAGCCGAGATGTGCGTTGTTGGCGCGCATCACGCCCGTGCCGTCGATCACGACCTCCGCGCGGTAGACGCCCGCCGTCGGCACCACCGAATACGCATACGCCGCCGTGCCAAGGCAGGTGTTCGTGCCGCCATGGATGTACAGGCGCGGCGAGGCGGTCTGGTAATAGCCTGTGCTTCCGTGCCCCATGCGCAAGGTCGTGTAGGTGATCTCGCCGCCGTTCTGGGTGAGGGTGGGATACAGATGGATGTCGGGGCAGTCGGTGTACCGTCCGCAGTAGTAGCCGAGGTAGAAGTAGGTTGACATCGACAGCGAACCGTTGTTCATCACCAGCTCGCCCGTCGTCTGGATGCCCTGCCCGATCCGGTGCGACGTCGATCCGATGCTGAAGTCTTCCATCGAAATCAACGTCGGCGCGTCGTTCGGATCGCCCACCGTGCCGATCTCGACGCGCCCCTCGTTCACGTTGAAATAGCGAAACCCGCCAGCCGGGCCGTCGCCCGCCGCCGTCACGCCGGCGTTGTTGCTGATGTTGACGGAATTGGTCGGCAACATGATCTCGCCCGTTCCGCCGAAGTGCAGCGTGCCCGGCCCCATCTTCGAGAGGCTGCCGCGCACCGCGTTGAGCGAACGGATGGTCAGCGTCGTGCCCGGATCGGCGACGCTGAGGACGCCCGACCGGTTAACCGGCGCATCGACCGTCAAGCCGGGTATCTCGGCCGAGGGGCCGGTGTAGACGAGCGTTCCAAGTCCCAGCACGAGGTTCGCCTCGGACTGCATGAACGAGAGGTCCGAGACGCGCGTGAAGCCGCCCCAGGCGGTCAGCGTGCCACCCGCGCCAAAACCCGCGAGCGCCCCCAGCTCCACCGTTCCGTTCTCCGAATCGGACGGATTCGCGAGGATCGCGCGCGCCGCCGCCACGTCTGCCGCCGCCGCCACGTTCGTCGTCGCCAGGGCGGACGGCACGACGAGCATGCTGCCGGTCGTTGCCGCCGGCGTGCCCGCCGCCGTCGCCACCACCTTCAGGAGCGCGCGGTCGCCTTCCTGGTCCACGAAGCACGTGTAGTCCACGCCGTCCGGCTTGAGCGGGAACGTGAACCGCTCCGCCAGCCGCTGCAGGTCGTGTACGTCCTCGGCGCGCGCCGTGATGTACGTGTACGTGCCGACGGACGAAAGCCCTGTCGTGCCGCCCTGCTTCTCGAAGAGCTGGAGCTTCGGCTCGGAGACTGCCGCGCCCACGTGCGTCTCGCCCGTCACGTCCAGGCGGCTGCCCGGCCCGAAGCCGAGGATGGGCGATTGGGCGCTCGTGTCGTGGCCGAAGGTGAACGAGCCGACCGTCTGCACGCCGTTCGTGACGATGAGGCCGCCGTTGCCGGTGGTAACCGAAAGCGCCGTGCCTGAAGGAAGCCTTCCTGCCTTGCCGAGGTAGACGCGCGTCGCGGAGATCGTCGTGGGGCCGCAGTACGTGTTGACCGCGTTGAGCCGCAGGGGCGGCATCGCGCCCGCCGCCTGGGTGACGAACAGTCCGCCGTCGGTCCCGCTGTCGTCCAGCGGCTCGATGCCCTTCTCGAAGATGATGGGATACGCTTCCTTGCCATTGTTGAAATAGGTCTTGAAGCCGCCCGGCCCCACCTTGACGCTCGTCACCGAGGAAGGAATGTGCGGCGTCGCGCTGTCGTGGTTGCGGTGCCGCCACACGCCGCCGTCCACGATCAGGTGCAGCTCGCCCTTCGCAGAGTTGGAGAAGTTGCGCATCTCCACCGTGCCGCCGTCCGCGATGCGGAACGTCGTCACCATGCCGTTCTTCTTGGGGTCGTTGGAGAAGTTCTGGAAGCTCATCCACGACCCTTCGCCCGTCACCTCCACGAGGTTCGTCGTCGGAAGCGGATTCGTCTCTGTCCCGTAGTTGCCCACGTAGACGCTGCCGTCCATCGCGCGAAAATGGCCGCCGTCATGGACGCGCACCGTCGTGTTCGCGCCGGGCGTGTGCGCGAGGTACAGTCCTTTGCAGATGAGGTTGTACGACGTCGTGTTCGGCACGCCCTGCGCATTCGACACGTCGATCACTGGCGCGTTGCAATGCCCCGTGAACGTGGATATGTTCTGATTCACGCCCACGTACATGGAGTTGGTGCCAGCCCCATCTCCCACGAGGAGACGGCCGCCCGTCACGCGGAGGGTCGGTGAGAGGCGCGTCGTGGAATTGTTCACCGAACCGTTGCAGAAGCCCAGGTTCAAGTTGGCGCCCGTGCGCGTGATGCCGCTGCGGTGCTCGAGGACGCCCGTCGTCTCCGTGCCGTCGAGCGTCGTACACGTACCGATCGTCGTGAAATCCTGCTTCGTACCCGTCAGCACGTTCGTGACGAGGCCCGCGAAGGTCGTGTAGTCGCCCGGCGCCGTGTCGATCACGACCGTGCCGTCCGTCACGGTGAAGTTGCTGTGCCCCTGCGTCGGCGCGCGGTCGGGCGAGAGGTCCATCATCTTGCGGCGCGTGGTGGCCGACACCGTCGTCGGGCCGACAAAGCTGAAGGGACTGGAAAACGTGAGCGTGCCGGGGCCGGTCTTCACGAACGCGCCGACGGTCTGCTTCACGTCGCCCGCCATCGTGAGGTCGTTGTCGATCTGCCACACGACCGCGCCCGTGGACGTGCTGGCCGTGTTCGTGACCGCGCGCGTCCATACGCCGCCGGCCGGGCCGGCGTAGCGGAGCGTGCCGCCCTGCTGCACGAACGGCCCCGCGCCCAGCTCGCCCATAGCCTCCTCCGCACCGACGGGTTTAGTCAGTACGAGCGTGCCGGAGCCGAGCGTGGTGCCGCCCGTGTGGGTGTTGTAGGGGGTGAGATGCACGGTGCCGCCCGTTGCGCCCGTGTTGATCGCAAGGGTATCATCGCCGGAGACGAATGCCAACGCATTCGTAACAGTACCGGCCGGCGGGTTCACCGTCACCGTCGCCGCCATGCCCGACGACGCCGCTACCAAGACGGCGATTCTACACGCCGCCGACAATATCTGTCCCATCATGTCTGCTCCTTTTACATGCGCGCGCCGCCGAGACGGCACGCATGCACTACCTGCCTAAAACTTAACACAGGTGTAAAATATCAAATTTCCGCCTTTTGTGGAAGCAGAAATTTTCTATCTAGAGACATTTGACGAGAGGTTTGTACTTGGCGAGATATGCAGCGTTCTTCTCGTCGCCGCCGGGTGCGTTCGCCGAGTTCCACACGGGCGGCACGATGCCACGCTCCACGCACTGGCGGCACGTCTCGATCTCGAGAAGGTGGGCGATGGTGAAGTCCACCACGTTCGAGACGGGTCCGATGGGCGTAGTCATGCCGGGCACGTTCACCACGGCGTCGCCCACGGGGTTGTAGTCGTCGATGCAGACGTCCGCGTAGTCGAAGAGGTTCTTTCCGTTCGGATGGCGGATGAAGTGGTCTTTCGGCATCTCGTTCTGCCAGTACGAGCTCGCCACGGCGATGATCTTCGCCCCGCGCTTCTTGCACTCCTCCGCCGCGTCGATGGTGGCGGGGTTGATGCCGATGTTGTGGAAGAAGAGCACCACGTCCCCTTCCTTGATGCCGTAGTACTTGACGATGGACGCGCCGAAGTTCACGGTGCGCTCCAGCTCAAGGTACTTGAGCGCCTGGTTGAACACAGAGAGCGCGGTCTCCATGAGCGGGTTGATGTTGGCGAGCCCGCCCGCGCGGAAGAACATCTCGCCCATCGCGAGCGTGGTGTGCCCGCCGCCCGCGTAGACGTTGATGAGCTTGTCGGCGGCGATGGCGTCCGCCATCAGCTTCGCGGCGGCCTTGATGTTGGCCTCCTGCTTCTCGGCGACTTCGCGGATGTTCGCGATCGCCTTGTCGATGTAGCCGTAGTCGTTTAGCATTGCATCCTCTCCTCATTTTGCCGCCAAGGACTCGCGCACGTCGCGGTGGCGGGAATGACCGCGCTTGTTACGCAGCGACGCGTGGTCGAGCGGGCGGAAATAGTCGCACATGTACTCCGTCGCGAACCGCGCAGACATGGGCGTCGCGTCCTGGCAAAGCACGAACACCTTGAGAACGCCGTCCTCCTCGACCGCCCTAACCTCGCGCCCCTCGCATAGCGGGTTGAGCGGCTTGGCCGCGAAGTCCGTCCGCCCGGACGCGCCCTTCGCCGCCGACAGCCGCCACGCAGCGCCGCCGTCGAGCGTGAGAACTCCCTCGCACGCGCCAGTCTTCGCCACCGTGAAGATGTCCGCCACCTTGCACCAGCCCTTGTCCGCGTAGCGCACGGTGTAGTCGGGCAGGTTGCGCCCGAGGCAGAGGCGGTCGACGTTAGCGCCCTTGATTGCGTACTCGCTCTTGAGTATCACGTCGCGTACGACGGCCTGCGGCATGTAGTGCTTCGCCGTAGCGCCGGGATGTGCGTCGTTGCCGCCCACGCCGACGAGCCCGCCGTTGAGGACCAGCTTGCCGGGATGCTGCGCGTCGGCGAAGTGCAGGAAGTCGCCGGTGCGGTTCTTCACGTCCTTGACGGAATTGTCCTCCCAGTACATCACGTTCATGATCTCGCAGAGCGAGCTCTCCGCTTTCATGTCGAACGCATGGTAGCACGTGTCGGGATATATCTCGGAGCCGGTGAAGTGCGCCCCGGGGCCAAGCACGATGCCGCGCGTGTCATACCACCAGCTTGGCTCGTGCGTCCCCATCACGCCCGTCCATAGATGCATGTTGTCGCCGTACGTGTGCCCGTTGAAGAGCTCCAGGCCGACGTTCACGCCCATCGCCTCGATATTTGAAAGACGGCAATCCGGCGCCCCTTCGACGCGGATGCCCACGGCGCGTGCGGTACGGTCGGTTGTCGTACCCCATATCGTCATGTTGCCCGCGAATACCGCGCGCGAACCGCCGCCATTCACGTGCAGGCCACACGCCCCAACGCCGAAGATGCCGACCTTGTCGATGAACGTGTGCGGCACGCCGCGACGTTTGTCGATACGGATTCCGCATTCGCGGCTCGCGCACTTGATGTTGAGGTTCTCCACGTTGATCGGCGCGCCGCGATCAAGCTCCACCACGCCTACCATCCCGTTCGTGCAGGCGATCTCCGACACGAGCCACGTGCGAGTAGCGTCCACCTTCGGGATGCGCGCGTAGCCCTCGCCCCGGATGGAATTCTTCAGGACGAGCGGATGCGCCACCTTGTAGATGCCGGCAGGGAAGAACAGCGCGCCCTTCGCCGTGTTCGCGTTCACGATCGCGCTCACGTCGGCCGAGCCGTCGTTCTTCGCGCCAAGCGACAGCACGTTGATAGTTTCGGCCCGCGCGGCCAGCATGCCCGCGCAAACGACCAGCGCCAGCGTAAGTCCATGTCTCATGATTGCTTCCTTTCCGTATGCGGTCAAGCGCCAAAGCCCATGTCGGCGAGGATGGACGCGAGCTGCCCCTTGATGACGGCCATCGAGAGGTGCTTCTCGAAGAAGTCGCGCGCGGCGGCGAAGTAGAAGTCGCGCCGGGTCCAGTCGTCGCGGTAGGCGCGCACCGCGTCGGCTATCGCCTTCGCGTCGCCCGGCGGCACGAACTTGATGGCGGGGCAGTCCTTCGCCTCCGGCGGATAGCCGGTGCAGAACTCGTTGATGGTGGGCCTCGCGCAGGCCATGCACTCGTACACCTTGTTGCCGATCACGCGCGACGCCTTCGCCGTCGTGCCGAATACTCCAAGCACGACGTCATGCGCGCATATGACCTTCGGCACGTCAACGTACGGAACCTTCTCCAGGAACCGGATGTTGCGGATGCCG